>WNGE01000126.1_pt1 | contig 113113 bp, 101 predicted proteins | sample 5400651 | NCBI WGS metagenome assembly WNGE01 (sample SAMN13153370, study PRJNA577476) | soil metagenome | isolation source: 60 cm soil or saprolite under grassland replicate 2 | place: USA:California | collected 2016-06-15 | reverse complement strand
GCGGCGATGCCGCGCACCGCGGCGGTCACCCGCCCGGCCACGTCGCCGCTCTCCGCCAGGCGTAGCTCGCGCACTACGTCGGCCACGCCGGGGCGGCGCGCGAGCCGGTCGTGCGATCGCTTCTGGTACGGCAGCCCGGCCCGGGTCAGCGCCTGGGCCAGCGGCCCGGCCTGCGCGTCGGTGCGGTACAGCACGGCGATGTCGGCCAGGCCGAGCTTGCCGTGCTCGTGCCCGTCGGCCCGGCCGCTATCGAGGGAATTGAACGACGTGCCACCGAGCAGCTTGTCGATCGTGGCGGCGATCCAGGCCGCCTCGGCGTGCTCGTCCCCCGCTTCGTCCAGGGTGACCACGTCGCTAGGCCCGCTCCGGGCCGGGAAAGCCGTCCGTCCCGGGATCAGCGTGGCGGGTGCGATGGCCTGCATGGCGGCGGTCACGATGGCCGGGTTGGAGCGGTAGTTCCTGGCCAGCTCCACCGTGCTGGCCCCGGGGAAGTCGGCGGCGAACCGGCCGAAGATGCCGACGTCGGCACCGCGGAAACCGTAGATGGCCTGGTCCGGGTCGCCGATCGCGGTCAGCCCGGCGCCGTCGCCGCTGATCAGCCGGAGCAGCTCGTACTGGGCCGGGTCGATGTCCTGGTACTCGTCCACGCTGATCCGCGGCCAGCGGACGCGCAGCCCGGCCGCCGCGTCCGGGTCGTCACGGAGCACGGCGGCGGCCAGTTCCACCAGGCCGTCGAAGTCGACCAGGTCCCGCTGGGCCAGCGCCTTACGGAGCGCCGGGCCGGCCTCGGCGATCAGCCTGCGGCCGTCCCGCTCCGACCCGGTCACCTCGGTCGCGACCTGCAGCGTTGCGGCCTCGTCCGCCACCTTGAACCGCGGCGAGAGCCCGGCCGCCTGGTGGTGCTCGCGCAGGATCCGCAGGCCCAGGCCGTGGAACGTGGTCACGGTGGGCTGGCCGCCGGAGCACAGGGCGGCCAGCCGGTCCTGCATCTGGAGGGCGGCGCGGCGGGTGAACGTGATGGCCAGGAAGGATTCGGCGGGCTGGGCGCGGTCGGCGATCTGGTGCGCGATCCGGTAGGTGAGCGTGCGGGTCTTGCCGCTGCCCGGCCCCGCGATGATCAGCAGCGGGCCGTCCGCGGCGGCCGCGGCCCGCTGGTCCGGGTCCAGGCCGTCCAGCAGCGTTCCGGTCGCCGGCGGGGCGGGAACCGCGGGGAGTGCGTCAGCCCGGCCGGGCGCGGGGCGGGAGGTGGGGCGGGAGGCCCTGACCCGTTCGGCGTCCTTCTTTCTCTCTCCGGCGCCGGCCAGGCTGAACAGGGCCACCTCGTGCAGGTCGTCCGGCTGGAACAGGCGGATCGTGCCGTACTCGCCGTCGTACCCCGCGTCCCTGATGACCTCGCCGCGGCGCAGCCTGGTGATGCCCTCGCCGAGCAGCGACCCGCCCACCCGGCGCACGTCGTCGAGCGGGACGTCGCGCAGGATGCTCAGCTCGGGTCCCAGCGCGGCGACCAGCCGCCCGACCTCGCCGGTCACCTTCTTGCTCTTCGGTCCGGTGGCCAGGATCTCGCCCACGATGTAGGGCAGCTGGATCAGGTTGGTGAACCCGGCGGCGCCGTTCGGCCGGTATCCGGGCGGGCGGTCGGCGATCTCGGCCACCCGGTGCAGCACGCCGACGGTGAGCGGCTTGCCGCACCGCGGGCACAAGGTATCGAGCGCCCTGGTCTGCTCGGGTTCGACCCGGACTCCGCACTTGCGGTGCCCGTCCAGGTGGTACTTGCCCTCCTCGGGGAAGAACTCGACGGTGCCCGCCAGGCCGTTCCCGGTGCGCAGCGCCGCCGCGATGGAGAAGTAGTCCATCTCGGTGTCGAAGACGGTGGCCTCCCGGCCCAGCATCGGCGGGGAGTGCGCGTCGGAGTTGCTGACCAGGCGGTACCCGTCCAGCGAGGAGCAGGCCCAGTTCATCGGCGGGTCGGAGGACAGGCCGGTCTCCACCGCGAAGATGTGATCAGCCAGGTCGGCGTAGCAGTCCCGCACCGCGTCGAAGCCGGACTTCGAGCCGAGCACGGCGAACCACGGCGTCCAGACGTGCGCGGGCACCAGGAAGCAGCCCGGGCCGGCGGACAGCGTGATGTCCAGCAAGTCACGCGAGTCGAGCCCGAGGATGGGCCGACCGTCCGAGGCCAGGTTACCGATCCTGGCCAGCGCCGCGGTGATCCGGTCGGCCTCGTCGAAGCCGGGCGCGTAGAGCAGGTGGTGCACCTTCCTGGTCCGGTCGTCGCGGCGGTAGATGGTGGAGATTTCCACCGAGAGCATGAAACGGACCGTCCCCGCGCAGCTGGCCGGGGTATCGCGGCAGAGCCGTTTCTCCAGGTCGGGCCGGATCCGGAACAGGCCGGGCTCGGCCGGCACCAGGGTCTCCCTCAGCTCCGCCGCCCACGCGGGGTGGGTGAAATCGCCGGTGCCGAGCACCCGCAGGCCCTTGCGCAGCGCCCACCAGGACAGGTGCTCGATATCGCAGTCCTTGCTGCAGGCCCGCGAGAACTTGGAGTGGATGTGCAGATCGGCGTGGAACATGGCGGGTCTGATCCTGCCATGGAGCACTGACATCCGCGCCCGGAACAGCCGTGTGCCCGAGGCCGGTCTCCCGGCTCCGGGCACACGTCGTGCGGGTCAGGCCGTCAGGCGATGCCGTCCACCCGGTGGACGGCCCCGCAGTCCACCCCGATAGCAGCGTGGTGCTTGCGGATCGCGTCCTCATCCGGCCCGTCGAGCAGGCAGTACACCTGGCCGTCGGCGTTGTGGTACAACTCGACCTGGCGCACGCCGAACTCGTCCGCCCGCTCGTGGCGGGTGTCGTCGGCGATCTGCGCGATGGCTTCGGGCGGCAGCTTGAGATCGGCGTGGAAATCCATGAACCTGCGCATGTCAGTTCTCCTTTTCCAGGTCGGCGGGTTACAGGCCTGCGCCGGAAATCGGCTGGGCCAGCGGGCGGACCGGCCGGCGGCGGGCCGTGCGGCCCCGCTCGACCAGTACCGCCGCGATCGCCGTGACCAGCGCGGCCGCGGCCGCGATCGCGGCGATCTGCCAGCCCGGCATGCCCGCCACGACCACGGTGCGGACCGCGGTGGCCGGAGCGGTGGCCCCGTCCGGGCTGCCGCCGCCCCCGACCGGGATCATCGACGTCGACGCCAAGGCGCTGCTGGCGAAGCTCACCGCGATGACCGCCAGGCTCGCCAGCACGGCTCCCAGCCGGCTCAGGCTCTTGATGGTGCTCATTGGATGGTTCTCCCTCCCCGGCTTCCCGGGACGCGGCCGCGGGCGTCAGCCCGGACTGCTTGCGTTCCTTACCCTGCGACGCTATGGCGCGAGCACCGCGTTCAGGATCGGGAGCATTACCCAGTTTTGCGTTCCGGTTCCCTAGTTTCGCCGGACAGGCGAGCAGCGCCGGGCGGGACGCGGCGCTGCTGCGGTGAGTTCCGGATCCGCCGGCTGGCCAGAGCGGACCCTGCGACCGCTCTGGCCAGACAGCCTTGGGGGGAAGGCTTAGCGGAGCTTGGAGACCCGGTTGACGAGCATGCCCGGGTGCGAGGCAGCCAGCGCGGACGGCGCGAGCAGGAAACTAGCGGTGGCGAGAGCAGCGGCCGCGGCAAACCTGGCCCGCGACGACATTGATGCAATCCCCGATCTGCGGCTTTCCAGCCAGGCCCTCTGGCGTCCCCGCCGTATTGCGAAAGCATCGTATTGGGAGAAGTGACCGCTCCGTCGGCACTGAGACCAAATCGCGATATTTGACCCCCCGGGGACGTGAACGCGTCCACGCCGCAAGGGCCGGTTATGTTACTGATGGGAATCACGCCAGCAGAGGGAAAGGGGCCGGTCCATGCCGCTCGCCTGGGTGCCCTACACCGATCGCGCCGAATCCGAACGCCGCCTGAACGGCATCCCGGCCGGCCTGGAGCTCGACTTCTACCGCGCGGACGGGGACGAGCTTCCCGGCAGCCTGGACGAGGTCGCCTTCTACGTTCTGCCTTACATGAAGGGCCCGGCCGTCCTCGACCGGGCCGCCGACATGCCCAAGCTGCAGGTGGTGCAGACGCTCACGGCCGGCTACGAGGAATTCCTGCCGCTGGTGCCGCCGGGGGTGACGTTGTGCAACGCGGCCGGGCTGCACGACACCAGCACGGCCGAGCTCGCGCTAGCGCTCGCCCTGGCCAGCGGCCGGCACCTGGACGAGTTCGCCCGCAACCAGCCCAGCGGCACGTGGCGGTTCGCCTTCGGCCGGGCCCTGGCCGACCAGCGGGTCCTGATCATCGGGTACGGGCACATCGGGCAGGCGATCGAGTACCGGCTGAACGGGTTCGAGGTCGCCTCGATCACCCGGGTGGCCCGGCGGCCCCGGACCGGACCGCCGGAGGTGCACTCGATCGAGGAGCTGCACCGGCTGCTGCCGCAGGCCGACGTCACGTTCGTCATCGCCCCGTACACCCCGCAGACCGAGGGCATGATCGGCGCCCGCGAACTGGCGCTGCTGCCGGACGGCGCGCTGCTGGTCAACGTGGCCCGCGGCAAGCTGGTCCACACGGATGCGCTGGTCGCCGAGCTGTCCACGGGACGGATCCGGGCGGCGCTCGACGTGACCGACCCGGAGCCGCTGCCCGCGGACCATCCGCTCTGGCGCCAGCCCGGAGCGCTGATCTCGCCGCACGTCGGCGGGGCCAGCTCGGCGTTCTTCCCGCGCGCGGACCGGCTGATGGCCGCGCAGCTCAGGCGCTTCATGGCGGGCCAGCCGCTGGAGAACATCGTCAAGGCGCCCTGAAGCTAGGCGGCGGCGAGCTCGGCGTAGCGGCCGTCGCTGGCCAGCAGGCTGCCGTGGTCGCCGGACTCGACGATGCGGCCGTGGTCGAGCACGACGATCTGATCGGCGTCGCGGACGGTGGAGAGCCGGTGCGCGATGGTGATGGTGGTCCGGCCCCGGGCCAGGGTGTCGAACGCCTTCTGCACGGCCCGCTCGGTCTCGGTGTCCAGCGCGCTGGTGGCCTCGTCGAGCACGAGCACGCGCGGATCGCGCAGCAGGGTCCTGGCGATGGCGATGCGCTGCTTTTCCCCGCCGGAGAAACGGTGCCCGCGCGACCCCACCATGGTGTCGTAGCCGTCGGGCAGCCCGGCGATCAGCTCGTGGATCTGCGCGGCGCGGGCCGCCGCCTCGATTTCACGATCGGTGGCGCCGGGCCTGGCGTAGCGCAGGTTCTCCCGCACGGTGGTGTGCAGCAGGTAGGTCTCCTGGCTGACCACGCCGACGATGGCGGCCAGGTCGGCCAGCCGCATGTCGCGGACGTCGACACCGTCAATGGACACGGTGCCGGCGCTCGGGTCGTAGAGCCGCGCGACCAGCGAGCCGAGGGTCGTCTTGCCCGAACCGGTCTCGCCGACCAGCGCGAGCGTGCTGCCGGCCGGGACGTCCAGGTCGATGCCGGCCAGCGCGGGCCGGTCGGCGCCGGGGTAGGTGAAGCCGACCGCGTCGAAGGTGACGTGCCCGGTGACCGTGGCCGGGTCGATGCTGACCGGGCGGGTCGGCTCGTCCACCTCGACCGGCAGGTCCAGGTACTCGAAGATCCGCGCGAACAGCGCCAGCGAGCTGATCACCGAGACGCTGGTGCTGAGCAGGCCGGTGATCGGCCGGAACAGGCTGCCCTGCAGGGTGGTGAAGGCGATCAGGGTACCGATGCTGACCGCGCCAGCGGTCACCGGCAGGCCCGCCGCGAGGTAGATGACCGCGGGGATGGCGGCGAAGATGATCGTCAGCGAGGACATCCGCCAGCGCCCGGCCAGCTGGGAGCGCAGCTCCAGGTCGATCAGCCGGGCCGAGGAGGCGGTGAACCGGCGCACCAGGGCGGGCCCGGCGCCCATCGTCTTGGCCAGCTGCACGCCGTTGACCGACAGCCCTTCCTCGATGGTGACGTTGAGATCGGCCAGCTCGCGCTGCTGATCGGCGGTGATGGCCCGGCGCATCCGGGCGACCTTGCGGGTCAGGTAGATGGCGGGCGGCATGACCACCAGCGAGATCAGGGACAGCCGCCAGGACAGCGCGACCATGGCCACGGCGGTGCCGACGGCGGTGGTGAGGTTCGAGGCGATGGACGTCGCGGTCGAGGTGACCACGGACTCCATGCCGCCGATGTCGTTGGTGATGCGGGACTGCACCTCGCCGGTGCGGGTGCGGGTGAAGAACGCGATCGACTGCCGCTGCAGGTGCGCGAACACGCTGGTCCGCAGCCCGTGCATGACGTGCTGCCCGACCTTCGTGGAGATCCACGTCTGCACCACGCCGAACGCCGAGGTGATCGCGGCCACCGCGACCATGGCGAGGACGAGCCAGGCCAGCAGCCGCACGTTGCGGTCCGGCAGCGCGGTGTCGATGATCGCGCGGAGCAGGAACGGCGAGGCCAGCCCGACCAGCGAGGAGGCCACGATGATCGCGGTGACGACGGCCAGCTGCCACCGGTAGGGGCCGAACAACCGGCCGATGCGGCGCAGCGACACCTCGCGGGCCTGCGCCTTTTCCGCCGCGGTGACGGTCTTGCGGCCGCGGCCGTGCGTATCTCGGTTCGTCTGAGTGGCTGCCAAAGAGCTACTCCCTTCCTCTACGGCTAGAACAATGCTGAGGTAACCTCAATATGAGGTTATAACAGGAAAGGCTGATACGCTATTCCCTGTGACCCAGGACCGTGACGAGGCGGCCGCCGACCTGGCCGCCGATGACGCGCTGTCCGAGGCCTTCTGGGCGGTCGCGCGCCAGCTCCGGGAGCGGTCGCAGGAAACGCTGGCGCCCTGGGACATCACCCCGGCCCACCTGCGCGCCCTGCGCACGCTGCGGCGGCACGGCACGATGCGCCTGTCCGAGCTCTCCGACCACCTGCACATCGCGCCCCGCTCGACCACCGAGGTGGTGGACGCCATGGAGGCCAGGGACCTGGTCCGGCGGCGCGCCGACCCCGGCGACCGGCGGGCCACGCTGGTCGAGGTGACCGAGCACGGTACCGACGTCCTGGCCGCGATCCGCGACACCCGCGGCACCGAAGCTGGCCGGGTCTTCGGCCGCCTCGGCCCGCCCGACCGCGCCGAACTGGCCCGCATCCTCGCCCTGCTCAGGGACCCCGCGTGACCCCAGGAGATTCGGGTCGTGCGGCTCAGCCGAGCGGGATAACCAGCACGTCCGTCACTGGCGCGTCCGGCCCGGCCTGGGCCCGGGCCACCTTGCGCCAGCCCCACGCGCGGAAGGCGTGCTGCGCGGCCGTGGCCGTCGGCCGCACGGTCAGCGTCGCGCGTTCCTCGGGCCGCCCGTCCAGGATGAGGTCGTGCAGGTCCCGTCCGATGCCCTGCCGCCGCCAGGACGCGCGCACCAGCAGGTCGGCGAGCGCGAAGGTCCGCCCGGCGTGCTCGGCGGTCACCTCGTCCGGGAGCGGGGTGGTCAGCTCCCGCCACCACGAGGTGGACGGCCGCAGCGGCATCCCGGCCGCGTATCCGACCAGGTAGCCGCCGTTCCTGGCCTCGGCGAGGACGAAGCCGGGCTGCCGCCGCTGGACCGCGAACCGGCGCGGGTAGTCCTCGTCGCCGGCCTGACGGTACGGCGGGTCGGCGTACACCTCGGCGTGCAGCCCGTGGAAATCCTCCGCGTAAGCGGCCGCCTGCCCGCCGTCGAGCAACTGGTAGGCGAGGCCGTCTCCGATCACCGTCACCGTCAGTCGAGCCCTGTCAGTCGAGTAGGGCCAGGTCGAGTGCTGCCAGCCGGTCCTGGTCGCCGATGACGTCGATCTGGCTGATCTTGTCGGCGGAGAAGGTGAAGGCGAGCGCGATCAGCAGCCGTCCGCGCGGCGCCATGATCAGGCCGGGAGCCCCGTTGACCAGGGCGACCCGCCCGTACCGGGACCGCGCCGAGGCGGCCCGCGCCCCGCCGGCCACCGCGGCCGCGCCGCGGACCGTGATCGGGACGCCGGACGGCGACGTCGCCGCGTCCGAGTGCAGCACCACGTCGGGGTCCAGCACGGCGATCAGCCCCTCCAGGTCGCCGCCGCGGGAGGCGGCCAGGAAGGCCTCGGTCAGCTTGCGCTGCCGGGCCAGGCGGGCGCCCGCGGCCGGGTCGGCATCCGGGCCGGTCCCCTGGATCCGGCGCCGGCCCCGGCTGGCCAGCTGGCGGGCCGCGGCCGGCGACCGGCCGGTGATGGAGGCGATCTCGCCGAACGGCAGGCCGAACGTGTCGTGCAGCACGAACGCCACCCGTTCGGCGGGGGGCAGCGTGTCGAGCACCACCAGCAGCGCCAGCCCGACCGAGTCGGCCAGCATCGCCTCCTGCTCGGGCCCGGCCACCGCCGCCTCGTCCGGGTCCAGCGGGTCTTCCCGCCGGGACTTGCGCGAGCGCAGCATGTCCAGGCACACCCGGCCCACGATGGTGGTGAACCATCCCTCCAGGTTGGCCACGTCGTCGGCGCCCCCTCGAGCCGTGGCGCGGGCCACGTGCAGCCAGCCCTCCTGGACCGCGTCGTCGGCGTCGCTCAGCGAGCCGAGCATCCGGTACGCCATCGCCCGCAGCCGCGGGCGGCTCGCCTCGAACCGCCCGGCCAGCCGGAGCTCGAATTCCTCGTCCATCGGTCACATTCTCCCCGTCGCGTCCGTCATAGCCTTGACGGATCGGGCCGGCCGGATGTGACAGGCCGCCTGGATGAGTAATTCCATAGCGTTCGTGACCTTGGCGGGGCATGAACGGCAGGTGGACAGTGACCGCGTTCGGCCAGGCGTCTTTCAGTAAAGTGGCCGCCGAGCCGCCGTCACCAGCCGTGACGTACCAGTCAACGCACGCAATGGAAGGCCGATGCTCGCCGCCCTGGACGGTGGCCTCAGCGCGCCGTGCGCCGCGAGGCGCCGATCACCCCCGCGTGCTCGTGCCGGGCTGGCGAGTAACAGCTACGGCTTCCCTGACGATATCAGTACATCTACTCGCTTTCAGGTAACACCATCCTTGCAGCGTGCGCGACGCCGTCACCGGGCTCGCGCTCGGCTGTGAGAGAGCAGGAGACTGATGCCGGCAGAGACACGTGGGCGGCGATCCGTGCCGTCCGGTGTGACGAGCGAGACTGCTGCTACGAGGCAGGGCGGGAGCCGGTGAGGCGAGGCTCGCCGACGGCATGGGATGTTGACCACTGGCGGTCACCAGCGCTTGAGAAACACGCATGGGCGCACCCTCGATGCCGTGCGACGCCAAACGCCTCGGTCCCCCTCTCCCATGGTCAGTTGCTTTTCGGCCCTGCTGATCCCGGGGGGGACTCTCGCTAGTTCCTACTACTACCGAGCACGACATGGAGACGCACGAAGCGGGCGCAGGGTGCCGTTCTGACCACTGTTGCCTGCCTCGCACCTGCGTCGGTGTTCGTGCCGTTCTGCGGACGGTGAAGATTTGGAAGATCTTTCAGCGCGCGGACCGTACGTGCGCGGAGCGGATGTCCGTCGGCCGTCTCATGACCGGCGTCGCCACACTGCAGCGAAGCGCGGCCGCGGTGCCCAGCAGAATCGCCGCGCTCCAGCGGGGGGCAGTGGTGGGGTACGGCGGGAACAGCGCAACCTCGCGGCGCAGCGTGCTTATGCCCGCTGCGCGGAAATCGCCGGGCCGCTGGACTTCTCGCCCGATCCTCGGGTCTTTTTCCGCCGGGTCGCCTCACCGGCCCAGCGTGCCGTGCTCACCATGCTTGCCCTGATCAACGCCCTCACAGCACTGGCGTTTATCGGCTGGCTGCTGGTTCCCGCACATGTTCCCGGGCCCGGTGTGGTGGGATTCGGCGGATGGCGGCTGGGCGTGGCCAGGGTGAGTTTCTGCGTCGTCATCTGCGTGGAGAGCATTCGCCTGGTGCAGAACTTCGCGGTCTGGGTTCTCGCGTCCGCGATGAAGGATCCCGTGCCGAAGGCACCGCAGCGCGGCCTCCGGATCGCGATGCTGACCACAATCGTCCCGTCCAAGGAGCCGATCTCCGTGGTCGAACGCACCCTGCGGGCCATGCGCAGGGTCAGGTACCGCGGGCAGGTCGATGTGTGGATCCTGGATGAGGGTGACGATCCCGCGGTCAAGGCGATGGCTGAGCGCCTGGGCGTTTACCACTTCAGCCGGAAGGGCATTCCCCGGTACAACCAAGCGACCGGTCCGTACCGGGCCAAGACGAAGTCCGGCAACCACAATGCGTGGCGGGATAGTTACGAGCGCTTCTACGACGTGGTGGCGCAAATGGACCCGGACCATGTGCCGCTGCCATGCTTCCTCGAGCGGACGATTGGCTACTTCCGCGACCCCGACGTTGCTTTCGTGGTCGCTCCCCAGGTCTACGGCAACATGTACGAGAACTGGGTGGCGCACGGCGCCTCTGTCCAGCAGTACCTATTCAGCGGGGTGGTGGAGCGCGGTGGCAACGGGCTAGACGCACCGCTGCTCATCGGCACCAATCACTTGTACCGTCCGGCGGCCTGGCGGGAGATCGGCGGGTACCAGGACTCGATCATCGAAGACCACCTGACGAGCATGCGGGTGCAGGGAACGATCAATCCCGTTACCGGTAACGCCTGGCGAGGCGTGTATACGCCGGACGTGCTCGCGATAGGGGAGGGCCCGGAGTCGTGGACGGATTACTTCGACCAGCAGAAGCGCTGGGCGTACGGCATCTGGGAGATCCTGCTCAAGCGCAACCTGCGGGCCGGCATCAGGCTGCGCGCCCGCCAGCGGCTTGTCTACGGGCTGGTGCAGTTCTATTACCCCAGCGTCGGGTCCGTCGTGCTCCTCGGCACGATCGCCACCGCCGTTTATCTGCTTCTCGGCGTTACCGCCATCCGGCTTAACTCCCTGCAATGGCTTGCCTTGTGGTCAGCGTCCATGACGAGCTGGATGGTTCTGTGGCTATGGCTGCGGCGGTTCAACCTGGCGGTCCACGAGCGGCGCGAGATCGGCGTCGCCGGCATGCTGCTGGCGCTGTTCGCCGGGCCCGTGTACGTCGTGGCAGGGGTTACGGCCCTGCTCCGCAGGCCGCTGACATACGCCGTGACCGCGAAGGGAAACCTGAAGAGTCCCGATTCTGTCCGCACCTTCCGGTTCCACCTCGCGTGGGCCGCGATCGCGACCGTCCTGCTCATCGTGAGCTTCCGGCTCCACCATGACTACACGGCGCTGCGGGTGTGGGGCACCCTTGCCGTCATCACGGGCCTCGGGCCGCCGCTGATCGTCATGGCTAGCGGGCTGGGCCGGGGCGGCCGTGCCGTGGCCGGGGCACCTTCGGCGTCGGTGCCCTATGACAGCGCCTGGGTGCCCTATGACGTGCGCATCCCGCGCCGGGCCGCCTCAGCTTCCCCGGTCCAGCAGACCCGGGTCCCGCGCGAGATCCGGCCAGCCGGGACGCTCGCGGCTCATAAGGCCAGGCCCGGGACGGGCGCCGTACGGCCGGGCCAGCCAACGGCCATGCTTCCGTCCCTGAACAGCAGGAGCGCGGTCGAGCGCCCGGCCTACCGCGGACGTGCTTATGAGCGTCCCGCCCGCGGGGCCCCCGTCCACAGCCTCTCCGCCCAGCCTGCCGGGTCCTGGGACGTCTCGTGAGGGTCACCATTCCGAAGCTCCTCGGCCTGGGCTTCAGCGTGGTGCTCGGGGGCTACGTGTTCGTCGTGGCACCGCAGATTGCTGGCAAGGTCGTCAGCCGTTTCACGCACGCCATGGGGGGCGGCCAGGCTCGCGCACCGGCCGCCAGGAGCGCTCCGCTGTTCCCGTCGCGAGGAAAGAAATTCGTCGGCATCATGACGAACAGCGGGCCATACGATTTCACCCAGCTCGACCGGTTTACCCGAGCGGTCGGCCATCAGCCATCGGTGTATGAGTTCGCGCAGGGGTGGGCCGTGAACCGGTTCGACCGGAGCGCCATCGACAAGGTGGCCGAGCGGGGAATGCTGCCGCTCATCTCCTGGGAGCCATGGAATTACCAGCGTCGGTCGAAGATCGCGTCGCTCGCCGGCGACCAGCCTGCATACAGGCTATCCCACATCATCAACGGCGACTATGACGGCTACATCAGGTCATGGGCCATGGGTGTAAAGAGCCTGCCTTACACGATCGCAGTCCGTTTCGCGCACGAGATGAACGGCAACTGGTACCCGTGGTGCGTCTTTACCAACGGGAACAGCGTCGGCGAGTACGTCAGGGCATGGCGGCACGTGCACGATATCTTCACCCGGATCGGCGCGAGGAACGTGATCTGGGTATGGTCGCCGAACATCGTCTGGAATAACTCCGCCAACCTGGCGGAACTGTATCCGGGCAATAGCTATGTCGACTGGATTGGGTTGTCCGGCTACTACGGCACGCCGGGCACGCTGCGCTATAAACCCTTCGACGCGACATTCTCCCAGACAATCGCTCAGCTGCGAAGATTCACTAATAAGCCGCTTGTCATCACCGAGACAGGGGCGACGAACGTCAACGGGCTGATGGCGCATTGGATTACCCAGATGTTCCAGCAGCTGCCCGCGCACAAGGACATTATCGGGATTATCTGGTTCGAAGCGTTCCGCGTCATCGACTGGCAGGTGGCCGATCATCCGGCGGCTGCTGCCGCGTTCCGGGCCGGGCTCGGCAGCAGCCTTTACCGGGTGGAATGGCGACCGGGCATGCGGCCGCTGCTGACGGTGCCGCTGCGAGGCCGCACGGCCGGCGGCTGGCGGAGGCCGTCACCCAGCGCAGCGCCGAGCTCGCCCGCCCAGCAGAGGCCGTCCCACAGCCCGGCGCCATACCCGACAGCGTCGCCTACCCCCACGCCGACCCACCGCCGGAAATGGCCATAGGCCATGAGCGCACAGCCTCAACGGCCACCGGGTCATGCCCGGCGGCCGGATAACCGCCGGCCGTCGGGGCCAATCCCTAGCGGCAGGGAAATCTCTGCGGCACACGGTCGGCCGGACGCAGCCAGAGGGCCACGGCCGCAAGGACCGCCCGCCGTGCCGCAGGAGGCGAATACGGCGGTACCACACCGCGCCCCGCCGGACGATCGCCGCCCCGCTCGGGATCCGCTCCAGCACGTCCTCAGGGAGGCGCCGCGCGAGGACTGGCCCGCCGCTGACCAGGCCGGTATGTCGCTCCGAGGGCTGGGGCGAGCGCTGGCAAGCCAGCGGTGGCCGCTGCTCGCGATCCTGGCCACCCAGGCTGCGCTATCGGCCCGGCTGGTACCGAGCAACACCGCGTTCCAGGACGAAGGCTTGTACCTGTGGTCGGGACACCTGGAACTCGCGCACCTGCTGCACCACGCGCAGATTCCCGACTTCGCCTCATACTTCTCCGGCGCTCCGGTCATCTATCCGGTCATCGCCGCCCTGGCCGACGAGGGCGGGGGTCTTACCGGGGCGCGGCTGCTCAGCCTGGCGTTCATCCTGCTGACGACGGTTTTGCTGCACGGCATGACACGCAGGTTGTTCTCCAGCCGCGCGGCGGCGCTTTTCGCAGCTGCGCTGTTCGCCGGAACCGGATCAGCGCAGTTCCTGAGCGGATTCGCCACCTACGACGCGATGGCGCTGATGCTGCTGGCCACCGCGACCTGGCTGGGCGTGCTGGCAGCGGGTTGCCGGCTTCCGGCCCAGATCGCCCTGATCGTGATCGCGGCGCTGGTGCTGGCCACCGCCAACGCGACGAAATACGCGTCCGCGCTGTTCGACCCCGTAGTCATCATCGTCGCCGCGCTTGCAGCATGGCGGCGGCGCGGGAAGGGAGCCGGCCTAACCGCAGGCCTCGGCATGGCGGCCGTCACCCTGGGCGTTTTGGCTGTCGCGTACCGGGCTGCGGGTCCTTCCTATGGGGCGGGGATCAGCTTCTCCACGCTCAGCCGCGTGTCCGGCACCGACGCGACCGGGTCCATCACGCTGATGAGCGCCAGGTGGGTGGGGATCAATGCCCTCCTGGGCATCGCCGGTGCGGTGGTCATCACCCACGCATGGCACCACCGGCCGACGACATTGCTGGCATGGACCTTGGCGGGGGCCGGCTTCCTCGCCCCTGTGGAGCAGGCACGCATCCATACCTATGTAAGCCTCTTCAAACACGTCGGTTTCGGCGCGTGGTTCGCCTCGGCGGCCGGAGGCTACCTGCTGGCGGCGCTCCCGCGCGCCGCGGGCCAGATGCGGTCCGCAGGCGAATCCGCGCGTCGTTCGGCATGGTCGCTCCGCGCGGCCGTCGCCGCTACTGTCATCGCCGGTACTATCGGTCTCCTCATCGTCGGCGCACAGTACCAAGGCTGGCCCGACTCGCGCGGGCTCACGGCCGCGGTCCAGCGACTGGGCAAGCCCGGCGGCCGCTACCTCGCCGAGGACGACGGCGTGCCGGCCTATTACCTGATGCGCAGCGTGCGGTGGACACAATGGTCGAACACGTTCTACTTTGGCTACAACGACCCCACGACCGGCCAGTACCTTCAGAACGCGCCAGCTTACGCCGATGCGATCCGCCATCGCTACTTCGCTATGATCGCACTCGCCTTCGGCGACACGAACACAACCGACCAGCTGATCGTTCATGACATCGACCGTTACGGCGGCTACCGGCTGGCTGCCGTGATCCCCTACGCCGACGCATCCGGCAACGGAGCGTACAAGATATGGATCCTCGCCCCGGAGCCGAGGCGGCCGACAGGCGGTCCCACGCACGGCGGCTACCAGAGGAGGAACAACTAGCTAGTTCCCCGGCTCGTAGAGCCCGAAGATGAGCTGCCGGTCCCCGGGCCGGAACGTGCCGTGAACCTGCGAGCTGTCACCGATATCCCGGCACCGGGCGAGCAGCGCCTGGCCCAGGGCGAGCTGGCCGCGTTCCCACCGGGCCAGCGCGGCCGGCACGTCTCCGCCGGCCGCGGTGAGCCCGGCGGCGAGGGCCCAGCCGTCGGCGGCGGCCTTGGCCGTGCCCGCGGCCGCGTGCGGGCGGACCGCGAACGCCGCGTCGCCGATCAGGCAGACCCGGCCGAACGCCATCCGGGGCACCGCGATGTCGTAGACGACCTGCACGAACGGCTCGGCCACCCCGGTCACGACCTCGGCGATGGGCGGAGCGAGCTCCCTGCTGGCGGTGTGCCGCATGACGGTGACGGCCTCGTCCCTGGCCGCGCCGGGCGGCAGCGACACCGGCCGGCGGATCCCGTCCCGGCCGGTCATCAGCTCGTCGAGTTCCCCGCCCTCGGCCACGTTGACGTACCAGACGAAGTTGACCAGCCGCTCGCCCGGGGTGAGCGCGCCATCCAGGCCGGGGATGGGATACACCAGGATGTGGCTGTCCTTCAGCACCTGGTAGGTGATCGCGTCGCCGAACCGCTCCCGGGTGGCGGCGGTCAGCGCCTGCTCGGGCAGCGTGCCGCGCCAGGCCACGTAGCCCGCGTAGGACGGCCTGACGTCGGGCAGCAGCCGGGCCCGGGCCAGCGAGCTCACCCCGTCCGCGCACACCAGCAGGTCGGCCTTTGCCTCCTGACCGCCGGCCAGCGTCACCCGGACCGAGTCCGCCGACTGGCTGAACCCGGTGACCTCGTGGCCGAGCCGGTAGCGGCCCGGGTCGAACAGGCCGAGCAGCGACCGGTAGATGGTGTTCCAGGAGGAGAACAGGTACCGGTGCCGCTGCTCGTGCCGGACGCTGCCGTCGGCCTGCAGGAACCGGATCCAGTTCGTGGACGAGCACACGTCGGCCACCGGCCGGCCGCCCCGCTCGGTCAGGTACCGCAGCGTCGCCTCGAGGGTGGCGATGCCCGCGCCGCGGGCCTGCAGCGCGGCCGACGAGCGCTCGAAGACCGTCACGTCGCACCCGGCGTCGCGGAGCACCAGCGCGGCGGTGAGCCCGCCCACCGATCCGCCGGTGACCGCGACGCGGGGCATCATCGTCGACGGCCCTATCGTCTACGGGCGGCCGAACGTGGCCACCTTGACCACCTCGAGCTCGAACAGCACCCGGCGCTCGTCCATCGACGGGTCGCGCAGCGCGTAGGGCGGCTCGTTGCCGGTGTACTTCACCCAGATCCGGTCCAGCTGGTCGGTGACCCGCTGGCCCTCGGCCGGGTCGTCCTCGGAGATCTCCCGCCTGACCACCGTCTTGAGGCTGAGCCAGTGGTAGGGGTTCTCCGGGTTCATCAGCAGGAAGGTGGCGTGCGGCGCCTTGCGCAGCCAGTCCACCTTCCTGCGGTGGGTGGCCAGGTTCAGCAGCACGGTGTCACCCTCGTAGTCGAACCAGACCGGGGTGAGGTTGGGCTGCCCGTCCGAGCCGGTGACCGCGACGATGGCGGTCACCGGCTCGTCGAGCAGCCGCTTGTAGACCGGGTCGAGGTCGGCCAGGCTCGCCACCGGCTCCCGGTCGCCGATCATGAACTGACCGGGCTGGATGCCGTCGGCGACGTCCCTGAACTTCGCCACGGTAATGCTCACTGCACACGCTCCTTCACCTGGGTCGCCTGGTTGCCCGGCTGATGCCGGGTACCGATCTGCGTCCGGCCTGGCCCCGGCTGAGGTCCATGACCGCCGGGTAGCCGGCCGGGTCGACATGAGCGTCGATCACGGTGGGACCGGGCCGGGCCAGCGCGTCCGCCAGCGCCGCGGCCAGTTCCCGCTCGCTGGTCACCGTGGCGCCCGCCGCGCCCATCGCGGCCGCGGCGGCGGCGAACGAGGTCGGGCGGTACCGGACCGCCTCGTCGCCGCCGTGGCCGGCCGGCTTCTGCTTGATCTTGATCAGGCTGAGCGCGGCGTCGTTGAAGACGATCACGATGACCCGCAGCGACAGCCGCACCGCGGTCTCGATCTCGGCCAGCGTCAGGCCCAGCCCGCCGTCGCCGGTGAACGCGAGTACCGGCACCCGCGGCGCGCCCTGTGTTCGTGGCAGGCCCCGTGTTTGTGGCAAGCCCCGTGTTTGTGGCAAGCCCCGTGTTTGTGGCAAGCAGAGGGCGGCGGCGATCGCGGCGGGCAGCGCGTAGCCCATGGTGGCCAGGCCGCTGGAGGTCAGCAGCAGGCGCGGCCCGGGCACCTCCCACAGCGGCATGGCCACCAGCATGTGCGCGCCCGCGTCCACGGTGGCGATGGTCTCCGGCGGCGCGCAGGCCCGCGCGGTCGCGACGACCTGCTGCGGGGCCAGCCGCCCGGGCGCGGCGGTGGCGGCAGCGACGAGCCGACGGGCCGCGTCCGTCTTCGCGGCCCGGCCCGCGTCCGGCGGCCAGTCCGGCTGGGGGCTGGCGGCCAGTACCCCGAGCGCCTCGTCGATCGGCATGGTCAGCGCGGTCGCGCCGGTGAACCAGCCGTGAGCCGGGGGCGCTCCCGGCTCGCTGACCAGGATCGTCCGCCCGGCGTAGTCCCACCGCGCCGGGATCATCTCGGCTTCGTCCACGCCCAGCCCGACGATCAGGTCGGCCGCGCTGAGCAGCGGCCACTCCATCGTGCCCCCGGTGACCAGCCCGGCCGCCTCGGCACCGGAGTCCGGCAGCACGCCGCGGGCCCGGTAGGTGTGCAGCGCCGGGATACCGCGCCCATCCAGCGCGTCCCTGACCGCCGCGGTCCGCGGGATCGCCCCCGTGCCGAGCAGCACCAGCGGCCGCCTCGCTCCCCGCACCGCCTCGGCCAGGATCGCCCGCCCGGCCCGGGCCGCCGTCTCTTCCGCCGCCCGCCGCGTCTGGGCCCCGGCTCCGTTCTCCACCCGCGGCGGGCCGTCCTGGTTCGCCGCGCTGTCGTCCATGTTCGCGATGACCGGTCCCGGCGGCGCCGCCAGCGCCGTGGCGACGGCCCCCGCGGCGACGGCCGCCGCGGCCGCTGGCGGACCGCCCACCATGACCGCGGCCTTGGCCACCGACCGGCCCAGCGCCGCCTGGTCGATGCGCTGGTGGCTGATCCGGCCGGCGTCGGCGGCCGCGACCGTATCCGCGATCACCACCACGGGCAGCCGGTCGAGCGCCGCGTGCGCGATCCCGTTGACCGCGCTGGCCAGCCCCGGTCCCCGGGTGACCACCACCGCCCCGGGCACACCGGTGAGGTCCGCGCTGGTAGCGGCCATGATCGTCGCGGCCGTCTCGCCGTGCGCCAGGACGAAGCGCAGCCCCGCCGCCTCCGCCGCCCCGACCACGTCCAGGTTCGGACCACCCCCCGGCACGCCGAACATCAGCCGGGTCCCCGCCCGGGCCAGCGCCGCCACGATCGCCCCGGCTGCCCCGGCCGCCGGAGAGGCAGTGCTGGCTTCCAAGGAGGCTCCTTTTCTGACGGTCGTCATTCTGTGGTGCGCATGAGACGCCGTCAAGGCACATACCCGCCCGTTCGGCCCATATCCGGCCCTCGTGAGCGCCCGCGCCCTCACGCCTTCCGCGCCCGCTCCGGACTGGGTCACGCCAACATCATCCGACGCTCTATCACCGCAGACCCCGCATCGTCGGTGCCGCGCATCCTGCCGACCATGATCGCGAAGGATTCACTACTCTATGCAGTAGTAAACCCTTCGCGATCATGGAAAACCAGTGCGAATCGGCGCGTTCACCATGATCACGAAGGGTCTTTAGTCTGCGCGGACAAAATCGTTCGCGATCATGAGATTCGTCGGGCCGGGGCTGCACCCGGATGCCCGGGTGAACGCCTGGCGGCGAGATGATGAACATGACCTGGACGGCGGAGGTGAGGCGATGCGGCTGCCCGTGCTGCAGGGGCTGCTGCCGGTCGAGCGGTCCGGGGTGCGCGCCGACGTGCTGGCGGGCCTCACGCTGGCCGCGCTGGGCGTGCCCGAGGTCCTCGGCTACGCCAAGATCGCCGGGATGCCGCTGGTCACCGGCCTGTACACGATGCTGCTCCCGATGGCGGTCTTCGCCGTCCTCGGCTCGTCCCGGCACCTCGTGGTCGCGGCGGACTCGGCGACCGCGGCCATTCTCGCCGCCGCGCTGGCCGGGCTGGCGGTGGCGGGCTCGCCCGCCTACGTGAAGCTGGCCGGGCTGGCGGCGCTGCTGACGGCCGGGATGCTGCTGGCGGCCCGGCTGGCCCGGCTCGCCTTCCTGGCCAACTTCCTGTCCCGCACCGTGCTGGTCGGCTTCCTGACCGGGGTCGGCATCCAGGTCGCGGCCGGGCAGCTTCCGGACATGCTCGGGGTCAGCGCCGCGGGCCAGTCCACCGTGCCCAGGCTGCTGCGTACGCTGCGAGCCCTGCCCCAGGCGCACTGGGCCGACGTGGCCATCGCGGCTGCGGTCATCGTGATCGTGCTCGGCCTCCGCCGGATCTCCCGCCAGCTTCCGGGTCCGCTCATCGCGGTGGTCGCCGCGATCGCCGTGAGCGAGGCCGCGGACCTGGCCCGGCACGGCGTGACCGTGATCGGGGCGGTGCCGCGCGGGTTGCCGGACCTAACGCTGCCCGCGTTCGGCTGGCACAACTCGGCCGTGCTGACCGGGACGGCGGCGTCCATGTTCGTCGTCATCCTGGCCCAGAGCGCGGCCACCTCCCGGGCCTACGCCGCGAAGTACGAGGAGGAGGTCAGCGAGGCCACCGACCTGGTCGGCCTGGGCGCCGCCAACGCCGCCGCCGCGTTCACCGGCACGTTCGTGGTCAACGGCAGTCCGACCAAGGCGCAGATCGTCGACAGCGCCGGCGGCCGGAGCCAGCTCTCCCCGCTCACCGCGGCCGCGGTCGTGCTGGTCGTGCTGGTCCTGCTCACCGGGCCGCTGGCCGCCCTGCCGGTAGCCGCGCTGGCCGCGGTGGTCTTTCTCATCGCCATCGAGCTCATCGATGTGGCCGGGATGCGGCGCATCCTGGCCGCCCGGCGGCACGAGTTCGCGGTGGCGCTGCTCACCACGGTCGCGGTGGTGGGCCTGGGGGTCGAGTACGGCATCGTGCTCGCCGTCATCGCCTCGATCGTCGATCACCTGCGGCACAGCTACAACCCGCTCAACAGCGTCCTGGTGAAGTCGCCGGAAGGGCACTGGCACGCCGTCCCGGTCGCGCCGGGCGCGCGGACCGTGCCGGGGCTGGTGGTGTATAGGTTCGGCACCAGCCTGTACTACGCCAACGCGGCCAGGCTCGCCGGGGATATCGCGATGCTGGTCGGCCACGGCGCCCCGCTGCGCTGGCTGGTCCTCGACTTCGCCGCCATCGGCGACGTCGACTACACCGCGTCCACGGTCCTGACCAAGGCGGCCGAGCATCTGCACCAGCACCAGATCCGCCTGGTGGTCAGCTCCGTCCTCGCACCCGTGCGGCACCAGCTCGGCCGCTACGGCATCCGCGTCGACGCCAGCTACGACACCCCCGGTGAGGCCCTCGAGGCCTTCGAGGGCCATGTGCCTTAGTCGGAGTGTCCGTGCGGCTCACTTGCGGTGCCGCGCGGTGAGACCGAGCACCACCTCGAGTTCGGCGGGCAGCCAGGCCGGGCAGACCAGCAGCCCGGTGAGTCTCTTGTGGCCCTCGACCACCACCAGGTTTGCCGGTCCGGGTTCGCCGATCAGGATGATGGCCGGCGGCAGCCGCCCGTCCTTGGCGTTCTCTGCGATCTGCCGGTAGATCGTCCCGGCCGGCTGGTCCTGCCAGGGGCCGAGCCTGCGGGCTCCGTCGGCGGCCAGCCTGCTGCCGCCGGAGAAGTCCGTCCAGTAGGAGTAGTCGAGGTACTTCACGGTGCCGAGCTCGGCCGGGGTCAGTGTTGCGCGGTACCAGCGAACGTCGGCGGGCATGCCGGTGAACACGTCACCCGACGGGTACTGCCGGTAGGCGGCTAGGATATGCCGCCGCACCGTGTTGGCGGACTCGTCCCTGAGGTCCGGCTGAGTCACGACGGCCAACGGCTGCCCGAGCTGGGCCAGGATCCCGCGGATCCGCGGGCCGTAACGCGCCGAGGCGACCTCGGCCGTCAGGAAGGCCGCCACCATGTCGCCTTCGGAAACCGCCCGGAGCAGGCGCATCCCTCATTGTGCGGGCGGTTACGCTGTCAGGTCCATGGACGAGACCCTTGCTGAGCCGCCGAGGGTGGCGGTGTTCGCCCTCGGCGGCACCATCTCCATGGCGCCCGGCGCGGTGCTGACCGGGCGGCAGCTGCTCGACGCGGTGCCCGGGCTGGACCGCGTCGGCGCCCGGATCGAGGTGCGCGAGTTCCGGCAGCTTCCCAGCGCCTCGCTGTCCGTCGACGACATCGTCGAGCTGTCCGCCGCGATCGGCGAGCAGCTCGCGGCGGGGGCCGCCGGGGCGGTGGTGATCCAGGGCACGGACACCATCGAGGAGACCGCGTTCCTGCTCGACCTGCTGCACGCGGGCCCGGAGCCGGTCGTGGTGACCGGGGCGATGCGCACTCCCGCCATGGCCGGGGCCGACGGCCCGGCCAACATCCTCGCCGCGGTGCGGGCGGCGGCCAGCCCGGAGCTGCGTGACCTCGGCTGCGTGGTGGTGTTCGCCGACGAGATCCACGCCGCCCGCTTCGTCCGCAAGGCCGACGCCACCAGCGTCACCGCGTTCACCTCACCGTCGGCCGGTCCGCTCGGGCGGCTGGTCGAGGGCGAGCCGCGGCTGCTCACCCGCCCGGCCGGGCGGTTCACCGTGCCCATGGCGGGGCCACCCCGGCCGGTGCGCATCGGCCTGATAACCCTGGCCCTGGGCGACGACGGCGAGCTGCTGCGGGCAGCGGCCGGCCGGTTTGACGGGCTGGTCGCCGGGACGTTCGGCGCCGGGCACGTGCCCGCTGCCACCGTCCCGGCCCTGGCGGCCCTGGCCGGGCAGATCCCGGTGGTATTCGCCTCCCGGACCGGCCGGGGCTCGGTCCTGGCCGGCGTCTACGACTTCCCCGGCTCCGAGCGGGACCTGCTGGCCCGCGGCCTGATCAGCGCGGGCTTCCTCGATCCGGTCAAGGCCCGCATCCTGTTGCACGTACTGCTCGCTGAAGGGGCCGAACGGGCCGGGATCATCGCCGCCTTCCGCACCGCCGGCGGCCTCGGCGGGTAAGCCCCCGGCCCGTCAGCGGCCGATGTGCGTAGTGGTGACCGAGGTGAACTGGCAGATCAGCGCGGCGGTGAGGAGGACGAGGCCGAGCGCGATCTCGTTGAAGCGGCGCAGTTCGCGACCGCTGGCCGCGAACACGAACATGATCATGGCCGCGACGGACAGGACAAGGGCGAGGGCATCCATGTTGCTCCCAGCGGTCAGCCCCAGAGGTCGGGGCGGTAGCGTGCGGTGGTCTCCAGCTCGTCGAGGTAGGCCTCGGCGCGGTCTCGCGGCAGCCTTCCGTGGTCCGCGACGACGTCGGCGAAGGCGGTGCGGACCGCGTCGCGCATCGGCTGCGCCCCGCAGACGTAGACGTACCCCCCGGCCCCGAGCAGCCGCCAGACCAGCTCGCCTTGCGCGCGGATCCGGTCCTGGACGTATTCGCGCTGGCCCGGCTGCTCCCGCGACATCGCGACGTGCACGTGGTTGAGCACGCCCTCGGCCGCGAACCGCGCGATCTCGTCCCGGTAGATGTAGTCCTGGCTGGCCGAACGGATGCCGTTGAACAGCACCGCCTCCGCCAGCGTGACGCCCGACCGCTGCATCGCCAGCCGCTCCCAGAGGAACCCCCGCATCGGGGCCAGCCCGGTGCCCGCCGAGACGAAGATCATCGGCCTGGTCACGTCCTGCTGCAGGCGGAATCCGTCCGCGCTGTCCAGGAAGACGTTCAGCCGGTCACCGGGGCGCAGCGCGTGCAGGTAGTGCGAGCCCAGGCCGCGGAACGGGTGCCCGCCCGGCACCGGCGCGGGCTCGAGCCCGGCGGTGACCTGGACCACGCCCTCGCCGTGCACCCGCGGGCTCGAGCTCGCCGAGTAGTAGCGCGGCCGCAGCGGCTGCGCCACCCGGAGGAACTCGAAGATGTTCAGCGAGCAGGACGGAAACTCCTCCAGCAGCCGGAGCACGTCGTAGCCGCCCGCCTCGATCGCCGCGCGCAGCGGCCCATCCGACTTAGCTAGCCCGCCCGGATGCGCGAGGACATTCCGGATCTCGGTCAGCCTGGCCCGTTCGGCCGGATTGACCGCCTTGGCCAGCAGCAGGTCCAGCAGCGGGACACCGGGGCGGCCGCTGATGTCCACCAGGCTGGTGAGCACGTTACGGACCTGGAGCACGACGCCCTTCGGCACGGCCCGGATGGTCATCGTCTTCGGCGCCATCAACAGCCCGTCCAGGGCCGCGCCGAGGTAGCCGGCCAACCGCTCGACCCGCTCCTCGTCGTTCTTCGGGCACACGCCGAGGTGGTCGCCGGCCCGGTAGGTGACACCGGGCGGCAGGCTGATGTCGAGCTGCCGGGCCCGCTTCGGCCCGTCGGCGGGCTGGAGTTCCTGGCTGGCCAGGACGCGTGCCTCGGCGGTGCGCACGCCGACCGCGTTGGTGAGGATGGCCGGCGCGAGCATCACCCGCGACGCCGTGCCGTCCGCGGCCAGCCGGCGCATGATCGAGGTGGCACTGGCCGGCCGTGGCATCGGCTCGGTCACCTCGGTTGTCCCGATGCCGCCGTAGAGCGACCTGTGCATCGCGGTGGCGGAGTCGGTGCCGGTCAGCGCGCCGGTGGCGGCGTTCTCCGCGGCCACCCGTTCGGCCGCGCCCGCGGTGGGCTTCGCCCCGGACAGCTCGAGCAGCACCGGCCAGACCGTGCTGTTCCAGTCCGCGTGCAGCCGCTCCCACACCGGTGAGCCCACGTCGCCGAAGCCGAGATCGGCCAGCGGCGTGGCGCCGAGGTCGGCCAGCTTCTGCTGCACGTAGCGGGGGAACGCGAGGAACGCGTTCCACTGGCTGTTGCCCAGGCCCCAGACGAGGTAGCGGCAGTTCCGCCAGGTGCCGGTGCCCGCCGCGGTCCGCTCCAGCCAGGTCCTGAACGCGGTCGCGTTCGACGGCGGGTTCGAGGTATAGGTCGAGGTCATGACCACGAGCAGCCACGGCTCGGTGCGCGGCGCCGCGTCCGCGAGCTGGTTCAGGGTGAGCACCTCGCTGGTGTAGCCGTAGAAGTCGCTCCGCTCGGCGAACCGTTCGGCCAGTTCCTTGCTCGCGCCGAAGTTGCTGCCGTACGCGATCACCAGGTGCCGGTAGGCGCTGGCCGGCGGGATCTCGGTCGGCTGGCCCCAGCCGGGCGTCACAGGGGCCGAACGGTCCGGCTCCATCGCCCCGCCCGCCGGCTCGATCGCCCCGCCCGCCGGCCGGGTGGCCGTCCCGGGCCGCGCGGCCGGCCTGGGCCGGGTCACCTCGCGCGGCACCCGGATGACGGGGACCGCGGCCGGCTTGGTCGTCACCACCGCGTTCTTGACCACGGTCGCGCCCGGCGCGAGCCGGAGCCGGTACCGCCGGTACACCTCGAACAGCACGACGCGGAGCATCATGAACGTGACCTCCTGCGCCATGCACTGCCGCTTCCCGATCGAGAACGGGATGAAGGCGTGCCGCGGCCGGCCGGCGATCTTGTCCATGGTGAACTGCTCCGGGTCGAACCGGTCCGGTTCCGGGCCCCAGTAGCGCGGGTCGCGCTGCGCGGCGAGCGTGCCGACCAGGATGATGTCGCCCTTCCTGATCCGGTAGCGGCCGAGCGTCCCGTCCTTGAGACTGCGCCGGATGGTGACCGGCATGGGCGGGTAGATCCGCATCGTCTCCTTGATCACCGCGGTGGTGTACGGCAGCGCCATCAGGTCGTCGTAGCGCAGGTCGTAGCCGGGGTCGCCGCCGGTGATCCCGTCGATCTCGGCGATCAGCTTCTCCTCCACGTCCGGGTTCGTGGCCAGCACGCAGGCCAGCCACGCGGCCGTGATCGACGGGCCGTTGAAGCCGTTGGACAGGTGCATGAGGATCTGGTCGCGGACCGTCTCGGCGTCGAGGAACTCACCGGTCTCCGGGTCCGGCGTGCTCACCAGCCGGCTGAGCAAGTCGGTCTGCGGCCCGAGCGGGCAGGTATGCATCCGGGCGCGGACCAGCGCGTCGGCCGTCCGGAAGAGTTCTTTGTTGTGCCGGCGGTACTCCTTGCGCCGCGCCCGCCGGGTGCGCCCGGCGAACACGGTGAAGTCGGGGCGGGGGTCGGCCACCCGCATGATGCTCTCCTTGGTGCTCGCCGGGATGGCCGCCGCGAACGGGTGCGGGCGCCCGTCGCCGGTCCCGTCGCCGGCGAGGAGTCCGAAGTCGTAGGCGCACGCGCCGCGCCCGGACACCTCGAGGGTGTAGCGCTCCATCCAGGCGCGCGCGTCCAGCGGCTCGTCGTCCGGCAGCGCGGCCCACGCGGCGACCAGCCTGCCCGCCTGGTCCTTCATCCGGTCCAGCTGGGTGCGCTGGTGGGCCGGTGAGTACCAGGGCAGCATCACCCGGCGGATCCGCTCGTAGTGCGGCCCGTCGCCGATCACCGACAGGCCGCCGCCCCGGGAGTTGGCGAGCTGGGCGAAGAAGTTGATCTCCTCCACCCGCTTGCCGAACTGCTCCTCGTCCGCCGCCACCTCGTCCAGGAGTTCGGGGTCCGAGACCACGACGAGGCGCCACTTCCTGGCCGGGACCCCGACCGCGTAGATGTGGCCGAACCGGCGGTAGTAGTCGAGCTGGGTGTCGTTGTCGTTCAGGATGTCGAAGTTCGCGAACCGCTCGCCCCGCGGCACCAGCCAGCGCACCGCGTACGGGATCTCGGCCGGCTCGGTGCTTGCCTCGGCCGGGTCGGGGCCGGCTCCCGCGGCAGCCCCGATCCCGGTTTCGGCTATGGAGTCGGTCACGGGGTCGGGCGCGGGCGGCATCTGGGCCGGCGCCGGGTCGGCGATCTGGAGCAGCTCGCCGCCGGACAGCCGGAACGTGGTGTCGCCGAAGCCGACGGTGTCGCTCTCGGCCAGCGGCGCGGCGGTGACCCGCTGCTCGTTGACGAAGGTGCCGTTGTGGCTGCCCAGGTCCACGATGCGGTACCCATCCGGCATCGCGTGCAGCTCGGCGTGGTGCCGGGAGACGCTGAGGTGAGGGATCACGATGTCGTTGTCCGGCACCCGGCCGATGCGCCGTGCCTGGCCAGCCGTGCGGGTGAGCACCGTGCAGTCGAGCAGCGGCCCGTCTTCGGGATCACCCAGCCGGACCTGGCGGGTCCCGTCGATCTCGATCAGGTCCGCCCGCCGCCCGTCGGCGTAGCTGCCGTTGCTGCTGCCGAGGTCGGCCAGCGCCCAGCGGCCTCTGGCCGGCCGGAGCTCGGCATGATGCCAGGACACCCGGAAGTCGGCGACCACGATGTCCGCCTCCGGGTCGCGGCCGACCAGGTACGCGCGGCCCGCCGCCAGGGTGTGCTCGCCCTCCCCGGTCCGCACCACCAAAGATGGCGCGGATGCCTGCGTGCTCATGTGCTGCCTCCACCCCGCCGGCCGGCCGCTTCTGGCGCGCGGCCGACCGACACCGGATAGAGCAGGTGAGAGCCGCCCTGATACATCTAGATCGAGGCAGGCGGATCGCGGCCGGCCGGGGGCAGGGCGGTCAGGCTGCCGGTCGCGGCCGGCCGGAGGCAGGGCGGTCAGGCCACCTGCGGGTAGAGGCCGCGGACCCCGGCCGAGAGCCCGGCCAGGACCTGCTTGCTGATCTCGTCGGCAACGATCTCGGTCTCGCCCGCCTCGATCCCGTCCAGCGCGATTCGCGCGATATCGGCCGGGTCGGACTTCGGCTCGGTGACCCGCCGGGCCAGGTCGGTGTCCATGTACCCGACGTGCAGTGAGGACACCCGGGTGCCCTGCGATGCTAGCTCCGCCCGCAGCGCGTTGGTCAGCGACCACTCCGCCGCCTTGGCCGCGCAGTAGGCGCCGATGTTCGGCAGGCTCACCCAGGAGAGTACGGACAGGACGTTCAGGATCGCGCTGTGCTCGTGCTCGGCCAGCTGTGGCGCGAAGGCCCTGGTCACCGCCAGCGTGCCGTGGAAGTGGGTGTCCATCTCCAGCCGGACGTCGGCCAGGTCCCCGGTGAGCAGCGAGGCCCCGGTGCCCGAGCCGGCGTTGTTAATGAGGATCGCGACGTCCCGGGTGGCGGCGGCCGCGGCGGCCACCGACGTGGGGTCGGTCACGTCCAGCGCGATCGGCGTGACGCCGGCCAGGTCCACTGCCGCCGGGTTGCGCGCGGCCGCGTACACGGTCGCGCCCCGGTCGCGCAGCTGTGCGGCCAGCTGCCGCCCAAAGCCGCGGTTGGCCCCGGTAACCAGCGCGGTCTTTCCGGAAATCTCCATCGGGCTCGTCCTCTCCATCGGGTTGGTTCTCTTCTGAGTAGGGTTTCCCAACCTAGCATGGCTGGATCCAGAAAACCAACTCAGCAGGTATGCTGGAAGGCATGGCGAAGAACCCGGAGGAGGCGTGCTCGATCGCGCGGACCCTGGGCGTGGTCGGGGAGCGCTGGACCTTCCTGATCCTGCGCGAGGCCTTCCTGGGCGCGACCAGGTTCGCCGAGTTCCGCGACCGGCTCGGCGTGGCCCCCGACATCCTGTCCGACCGGCTGGCCACCCTGGTCGAGTACGGCGTCATGGCCCGCGAACCGTACCGCGAGCCCGGAGCCAGATCCCGCTTCGCGTACCGGCTCACCCCGGCCGGCCGGGAGCTCCAGGTAGTCCTCAGCGCGCTGCAGCAATGGGGCGACGAGCACCTGCCCCGCCCCGAGGGCCCCAGCATGTTCCGCCGGGTGCGCGGCACCGACTGCCCGGTGCACGTCGGCTACCTCGACGACGCAGGCCGCGAAGTCCCCCCCGCCGACGTCGCCATCATCCCGGCCAGCTAGATGAGCGATACCGTGCGCCGCACCTACGACCGCACGGCGGCGGCTGCCCCGCTTGTGCCGGGATCGGCACTTGGGCCCTCAGCGTCATCCGCTTCGACATATGACCGAGGGCAAGCACCTGACCGCGACCGTGGTTCCGGGGGTGCGGCCGGGCACGAACGGCCGCCATGGATTCGCGCGGATTTGCGCCGCCGCGGCCGTCAAACCGGCGTAAGCGGGTGGCCCGGCTGATGCGCCGTGCCGGGCGCTGTATCGCTTCCCGGGAGGTGAACGAAGAGCACGAGTCTCCGCAGGGACCGCATTTCCAGGATGTCTCGCCGTGACGGTGACCGTGAGGGGCCGAGGGTCGGGCTCACCTTCCGGCCGTCACTGGCGGACTACCGGGGGCGGTCCGCGGCCACGCCGGCGGGACAGGACCCAGAAGATCCCGAGCGTGGCGGCGCCGAGTGCTGCGACGGCCAGCGTGGTCGCCAGCCCGCTGTGCGGCAGCTGCAGCTCGTAGAAGCCGCGGATTGCGGGTACCGGGAACAGCAGCACGAAGCCGGCCAGGACGGCGCCGACCAGCACGATGCGGCGCCAGGTCAGCGGGGCGGCGAGCAGGACCAGCACGCACAGGCTGAGGATGAGGGTGACCAGGGTGGCGGCGGTGCGCTGCTGGACCAGCGGGAGACCGCGGGCCCGGGCCAGGGCGTAGGCGGCGAATGTCGCCGCGGCGATGATGGTGCCGGCCGGGATGGCGAAGCGCAGCACGCGGCCGGTGAACCCGGGCCGGTAGCGCCGGGTGTTCGGCGCGAGCGCGAGGAAGAAGGACGGCACCCCGATGGCCAGGGTGTCGATGATCGTCAGGTGGCGGGGCAGGAACGGGTAGGGCAGCAGCGTGAGGCCGACGGCGACGGCGAGCAGCGTCGCCCAGACCGTCTTGGTGATGAACAGGTTGGCGACGCGTTCGATGTTGGCCGTGACCCGGCGGCCTTCGGCGACGACGCCGGGCAAGGTGGCGAACCGGCTGTCGAGCAGGACCAGTTCGGCGACCGCCCGGGTCGCCGGCGCGCCGGAGCCCATGGCGATGCCGATGTCGGCGAGCTTGAGGGCCAGCACGTCGTTGACGCCGTCGCCGGTCATCGCCACCGTGTGCCCGCGGGCCTGCAGGGCGGTGACCATCGCCTGTTTCTGCTGGGGTGTCACCCGGCCGAAGACCGAGCGCTCCTCTAGCAGGCGGCCGAGCGCGCCGGGGTCCTCGGGCAGGTCCCGCGCATCGGCCGGCTGGCCGGCCTGGGGCAGGCCGGCCCGGGCCGCGACGGCGCTGACGGTGAGCGGGCTGTCCCCGGAGATCACTTTCAGCGCTACGTCCTGCGCGGCGAAGTACGCGATGGTCTGGGCGGCGTCGGATCGCAGCCGCTCGGCGAGCAGGACGAAGGCCGCCGCCCGCAGGCCCGGCGGGAGCGACTCGCCCTCCAGCGGGCCCGCGGCGCGTGCCAGCACCAGGACCCGCCGGCCGCTGGCGGCGAGCCCGGCGGCCTGCGACAGCTGGTCCTGCTGGCCGCCGGGCAGCACCATCTCCGGTGCCCCGAGCACCCAGGTGCCGTGGCCGGCGAAGCTGGCCGCGCTCCACTTGCGCGCCGAGGAGAACGGCACGGCCGCCTGCCGCGGCCACCCGTCCGGCGGCGGGAAGGCCTGCCCGATGGCGGCCAGCGTGGCGTTGCGGTTCTCGTCGCCGGCCAGCGCCCCCAGGGCCGCCTCGGCCGGCGCGTGGCCGTCGAGCCGGATGAGGCTGTCGAAGGCGATGGTGCCGTCGGTCAGGGTGCCGGTCTTGTCCAGGCACACCACGTCTACCCGGGCCAGGCCCTCGACCGCGGGCAGCTGCTGGACCAGGACCCGGCGCCGGGCGAGCGTGACGGCGGCCACGCCGAAGGCGACGCTGGTCAGCAGGACCAGGCCCTGCGGGACCATGCCGACCAGCGCCGCGACCGTCCCGCTCGCGGCCTGCCGCCTGGTCTGATGGCCGTGGACCGCGCTGATCACCAGCAGCACGGCCACCGGCGCGATCGCCCAGGTGACCCAGCGCAGGATCTGGTTGATGCCGTTCATCAGCTCCGAGCGCACCGGCGCGTACCGCCGCGCCTGGGCGGCGAGCTGGCGGGCGTACGCGTCGGCGCCCACCCCGGTGGCCTGGTAGCCGCCTGACCCGGCGACCACGAAGCTGCCCGACAGCAGGCGGTCACCTGCCCGCTTGCCCACCGGCTCGGACTCGCCGGTCAGCAGCGACTCGTCAGCCTCCAGGCTCGTGCTGGCGCGGACGACCCCGTCCGCGACCAGCTGGTCGCCGGCGCGCAGGTCGACCATGTCACCGGCGACGAGGTCCGCGACCGCTATCTCGTGCGGCGTGCCGTCGCGGATCACCCGGACCCGGGGTGCGCTGAGCACGGCGAGCCGGTCGAGCGTGCGCTTGGCGCGCAGCTCCTGCACGATGCCGATCAGCGCATTGGTAACGAGCACGATGCCGAACAGGGCGTCCTGCGGCTGTCCCACGGCCAGGATCACGGCCAGCATGGCACCGAGGAGGAAGTTGAACCGGGTCAAGATGTTCGCGCGCAAGATCTCGCCGACCGAGCGGCTGGTCCGCTCCCCGCCCGCGTTTGTCAGCCCGCTCGAGCGCTGCTCGGCGACCTGGGCGCTGGTCAGGCCGCTCGACGGCGTCTCCGCCACCGGCGCGGCCGGCGCCGGTGGCGTTGCGGCGGCCGCGTCAGCCATGCCGGGTCACCACGCCGGCGGCGGCCAGCAGGACGTTCGGCGCGAGCGGCACCGCCGCCGCGCCCGCGATGACACTCATCACCACCAAGACTACAGCTACTACGCTCGTGTAGAAGCTGAGAAGCGGTGCCCGGGAACGGAACGAGCGGTAACACCGGATCGCCTGCGGTATCCGGGAAGCGAGGCGGAGCACGGGCGGCTCAGGAGGAGACGGCGGCGCGGGCGTAGTCGAGCAGACCGTGCAGGTCGCGGGCGGCTTCCAGGGCGGAGGCTCCGGCGACCGCGACCACCAGGACCGCCGCGGCGAGCAGCAGCAGCCGGGGCTGCGGCGACGGGCCGAGCAAGGCCGCGACCCGGCGCGGCACCGGCCCGGCGCGGCGCATCCGGGCCGGGCCGGTGACCGCGCCCAGCGCGCCGGCGGCGTGGCTAGCCTGGCGCGGCGGGGCCGCCGCGGAGGCCAGGGCGGCCCTGGCGATGGCGCGGGCGGCCAGGCGCCGGTCTCCGGCGGCGGCCGCGGCGCGCTCATCGGCCCACCGTTCCACCGTGTAGCCGACCGCGGCCGCGACCGGGCGGAGCAGCGGGTTGGCGGCCGCGGCCAGCCTGGCCGCGGTGGTGAACAGGTAGTGGAAACCGGACGCGTGGGCGCGCTCGTGCGCCAGCAGCACCTGGCGCTCGGGGTGGCTGAGCGCGCGCATCATCCCGGCGGTGACCACGATCCGGCATGGCCAGCCGGGCAGGGTGTAGGCGTCGGCGGCCTCATCGCCGGTCACCACGACCTGCCCGGCCCCGGGCAGGCGCCGGGCCTGGCGGCCCGCGGCGAGCAGCGCCGCCGTCCGGCGCCAGGCCGCCCGGCACGCCCCGGCCGCGGCGGCGGCCAGCAGCACCCCGGCAGCCACGGCGACCGGGACGGACGCGGGATCACCATGCCTGATGACCTGCTCGGACATCTCCCCAGCGGCGCCGACGAGCGGGATGCGGACCAGGGCGGTCAGCGCGAGCAGGCCCAGCACGGCGCTGCTGGCCGCGGCCAGCACGACAGAGCTGCCGGCCAGCAGCCAGGTAGCGGCCACCGGGGGCAGCCGCCCGGCCAGCGGCCCGGCCGCGGCGGCGGCCAGCAGCGGCATCACCAGGGGAAGGTAAACCGCCAGGTGCATCTGGAGTCCTCCCCTCAGCCGCCGCTATCAGGATCCGGCGGGTCACCGAGCATCCGGCGCAGCAGGTCCTCGTCGGCGCTGGACAGGCCGGACACGAACCGGGCCAGCACCACCTCCCGGTCGGCCTCGCCGTCCAGTACCCTGGCCATCCGGCGGGCGGCCAGCCCGGGCTCGTCGGCGACCGGCGCGTACAGGTAGGCCCGCCCGGCCTTGCGGCGCTGGAGGACCCCCTTATCGTGCAGCCGCGACAGGATCGTCACCACCGTGGTGTAGGCGAGCCCGCCGCCCACCCGCTCACGGACCTCGCCCGGCGGCAGGGGCCGGCCGGCGGCCTGCAGCACCGCGAGCACGCCCGCCTCCAGTTCGCCCGCTGCCCGCCGGGCGCCCGCAGTGTCACCGGGCTGGCCGGCCTCATCGCGCATAACCGTGCATCAACTCCTCCCGCCGAGTATCATCTACAAATCTGTAGAATTTCTACCGGAGTGTAGACGTTCAGGCGCTGCTGACAGTGTGCCACCCCTGCGCGCCGGGCGCCACCGAACCCCGTGAGGGCGGGGCTGCGGGAAGGAGACCCAGGATGATGACCCTCCACGACGCGGCCGGGGCGGCCGGGGCTGGCGGTGAACGTGCTGAGCCCGTCGTCGCTGCTCCAGTTGCGGGGCGCCCGGGCTGTTCGCGATCGTGTTCGCCGAGACGGAGCTGCTGACCGGGCTCTTCCTGCCGGGCGACTCGCTGCTGCTCACCGCCGAGCTGGCGGCAGCGCCCGTCCCGCCGGTGACTGGATCCTCACCCGTCATGACCGCAGCGCCACCTGATACGCCGGCACGCAGCCGGAAGTCCTCCGGGCAGGACCGGCATACGACCGGCCGTCCGCGCATAATCCCGTTCACCCGTGCCTGCTCCGGCGGCCAACCGAAAGGCGTCAGATGCCTGCCCTGACCTATCCTGAAGCGATCGTCGTAGGCCTGTTCCAGGGCATCTCCGAGCTGTTCCCCGTTTCCAGCCTCGGGCACAGCGTGCTGATCCCGGCGCTCATCGGCGGCCGGTGGGCACGCGACCTGAACGTCTCGACCCCCGAATCGCCGTACCTGGCATTCATCGTCGGCCTGCACGTGGCCACCGCGCTGGCGCTGATCGCCTACTTCTGGCGGGACTGGCTGCGGATCCTCAGCGGGTTCGCCACCTCGCTGCGCGACCGTCAGGTCAGGACCGCCGACCAGCGGCTCGCCTGGCTGATCATCCTGGCCACCATCCCGGTCGGCATCGCCGGCCTGCTGCTGGAACACGTATTCCGAACCGTGCTCGGCAAGCCCATCCCCGCGGCCATCTTCCTCACCGTCAACGGCGTCATCCTGTACGCCGGAGAGCGGATGCGCCGCCGCGCCCCGGCCCAGGCCGCCGGCCCGGCTCAGGCCGCTCCAGCGGGCCACGCCAGGCAGATGGCCGCCGTGTCCGCCTCCCAGCCAGCCGCCCGTCTCGCCACGCGGGAACAGCCCCCGGGCCACCGCACCGACCGCCAGCGTGAGCTCGCCGCAGACCGGGCCGCCGACCAGCGGCTGGCCGGTCTCCGCTACCCCCAGGCCGTGCTCATCGGCTCCATGCAGATCCTCGCCCTGCTCCCCGGCATCAGCCGCTCCGGGGTCACCATGGTTGGAGGCCTGGCACGTGGCCTGTCCAACGAGGACGCCGCCCGGTTCGCGTTCCTGCTCGCCACTCCCGTCATCCTGGCCGCTGGCGCACTCAAGATCCCCGACCTGGCCGGGCCGCTCGGGAGTGGTATCCGCGGCCAGATCCTGGCCGGCAGCCTGTTCTCGGGCATCGGCGCCTACCTATCCGTCCGCTTCCTCCTGCGCTACTTCCAGACCCGCACCCTGACCCCGTTCGCCATCTACTGCGTCGCGGCCGGGCTCGGCAGCCTGGCCTACCTCACCCTCACCTGACCCCCGCGACCGACGAACACGCCAGAAGGAGAACCCGATGGCCGCACACGCCCCGGCCCGTAACGCCCCGCTCGCCATCACCGCAGCCCTGATCATCCTCGGCATCGCCCTCGCCGCCGCCGGGGCGCTGTACCTGACCCAGACAGCCGCGCACCTGCCCTCGCTGCTGCCCGGCCACCAGGCCGGATCCGCCCACCACCACACCAAGCACGCGCTCGCCGCATTCGGGCTCGCCCTGCTCGCCTGGACCGGCGCGTGGCTCACCACCGGCAAGCGCACCCCCGCCGCTAACTGACACCAGCGGGACCGCGCAACCCATCAGCTGCTATACAGGCCCAGGTCACAAGGCACGCCACCCGAACGGGAACGATTGCCTCCTCTAGGGAGCCGCACCATCCGGGCACACGCCCCGCACCCCACGCTCGTGCTGAGTCACAGGGCGAAAGTAGCTTCGATCATGAGCCGGCGCGCCGGGCTGGCCGGACCCGTTGGGGATTTAGTAAAACCCTCTATGGTGCACAAAACTCACTCCGGAGCCCCGATCCACCCGGATTTCGGCGGTCACAGGTGCTGCGCGGCCAGGTGAGCGCCGAGCACGTCGTAGCCAAAGTCGGCCGCCGGGTCGCGCCACACCGAGTGCGCGTGGTTCGCCTGGCGCTGGGTGTTGTCGTACTCGATCAGCAGCCGCGAGCCCTGGAGCCGGTAGTAGTGCGGCGCGCCCGCCTCGGTGGAGCCGGCCCAGGCCAGGTGCACGGCGTCCAGCGCGGCGTCGTCCAGGGCCGGGGCCATCCCGTCCGGGACCCGTCCCAGGTAGGTGGCCAGCAGCGCCCGCAGCAGGTCCCGCTGCCCGGTGCCAAGCCCGGAAGCCGGCAGGCCCTTGGGAGAAAGGCTCAGCGCGACCCGCTGGTGGTCGGCGTCGTCGTAGCCGGAGGCCTGCTCGGCGCCGTCGCCCATCCGGGTCACCAGGTCCAGCAGCCCCGGATCGGCGAACTGGCCGCGCCAGATGTCGCGCAGGTGGATCATCTGGTCGCCGTCCGACAGCTCGGACCGGTTGCCGCCGACGATGTCCGACGGCGCCCGGTCCAGCAGCACCGCCCGGGCGGCCTGGTCCGGGTCCAGCGATCGGACCAGCTCACGGGCCAGGTCCTCGGCCCCGGCCAGCGGGCGCAGCGGCGCCGGCCCGAGCAGCGGGGAGGACGCGGGGTCGGCACCGAAGAAGCACGGCGTGGTGGCGCGCACCACTCCGTCCACGACGAGGTTGTTCAGGGACACGTGGTGGCCGCCGAACCGCCAGCCCCACGGCCCCGCGCCGCCCGGCTCGCCGAACACCCGCAGGTAGTACATCAGCGGATCGCGGCCCCGTTCCCGCCCCCAGTCGACCCGCCAGCCCTCGACCTGGTCCAGCACGTTGTCCAGCCCGACGATGGTGGCCACGGTGTTGTACCCGGCGACCGACAGCCCGGACGCGACGAGCTGATAGGCCAGCCGCTGCTGGGCCGGCCGCTGGGCACCGAGGGTCAGGCCGCCGTGGTCGGTCGGGGTGTAGAACCAGCGCCTGCGCTCGGCGTCGGACTCCGCGTCCGCGCTGGGCACACCGCCCGTGGCCACGGCCCGCTGGGCCGGCTCCAGCGCGTCGAGCCAGGCCGCGGCGGCGGCGGCCATCCGGCCCGCGGCCTCCCGCGCCGCGGCCTCCCGGCTGGTGGTCGTCCCGATCGTGTCCACGCGCCCTCCTCCGTTTCCCATGCCCAGGCTAACCTTTCGTTCAGGGCCGGACGAGGGAGCAATGATGACCGAGCAGCGGGTCACGGTGACGATCACGGACGGCGTCGCGGACGTCCGGCTGAACCGGCCGGAGAAGCGCAACGCCCTCGACAACGCGATGTTCGCCGGCCTGATCACGGCGGGCGAGCGGCTCAAGACCGAACCCGGCGTCCGGGCCGTCGTGCTGTCCGGCGAGGGGCCCGACTTCTGCGCGGGCCTGGACTTCGGCGCGTTCCAGGCGATGCGGGACGGTGAGCGGCTCAGCCTGCAGGTCGACGTGCACCCTTCGACCCCGGCGCAGGGCCCGGCCCGGGCCACCGGGCAGCGCGCCGCGCACGTCTGGGCCGAACTGCCCGTCCCGGTCATCGCGGCCGTGACCGGCAACGCCCTGGGCGGCGGCCTGCAGATCGCGCTCGGCGCCGACATCCGCATCGTCGCGCCGGACGCGCGGCTGTCGGTGCTGGAGATCAGGTGGGGCCTGATCCCCGACATGACCGGCAGCCAGCTGCTGCCCGAGCTGGTCGGCCGGGACGTGGCCAAGGAGCTGACCTTCTCCGGCCGCGTGGTGAGCGGAACCGAGGCCGTCGCGCTCGGCCTGGCCACCAGGACCGACCCCGACCCGCGCAAGGCAGCGCTCGAGCTGGCCCGCGGCATCGCCGCCCGCAGCCCGCACGCCATCCGGGCCGCCAAGCGGCTGCTCGACCTGGCCGGCCGGGTCGACCTGGCCGCGGGCTTCGCCGCCGAGCAAAAGGAAATCGGCGCCCTGATCGGCAGCCCGAACCAGGTCGAGGCGGTCGCCGCCGAGTTCGGCAAACGCCCGCCCGACTTCGCCGACCCGGCCTGACCGTACGGATTGTTCGCCGCCGGTTTACGCCTTCCGGGTATGACAACGACACTGTTCAGCAACCTGGCCGGGGACCTCACCGGGGAACCCGGCCGTAGGCCGCCCCTGGTCCTGCTCCACGGCCTCACCTTCGACCGAACGAGCTGGCATCCCGTCCTGGCCGAGCTGGCCACGCTCGACCCGGGCAGGCAGGTCCTCGCGCTGGACCTGCCCGGCCACGGCGAGTCCCCGCCGCGGCCGGGTTACGACCTGGAGCCCATCGCCGACGCGGTCCACCGGGCCGTCGCCGACGCGGGGCTGTCCGGGCCGGTGCTGGCCGGGCACTCGGCCGGCGGGGTCATCGCGACCATCTACGCGGCCAGGTACCCGGCGCGCGGGGTGGTCAACGTGGACCAGCCGCTGCGGGTGGAGCCGTTCGCCCAGCTGGTCCGGTCGCTGGCCGGCCCGCTCCGCGGTCCCGGGTTCGCGCAGGTCTGGGCGCAGTTCGAGGCGAGCATGGGCATCGGCCTGCTGCCCCAGGACGCTCAGGATCTGCTCCAGTCCGCCCGGTACGTGCGGCAGGACCTGGTCACGGGCTACTGGCGGGAGGTGCTCGACGAGCCGCCCGGCGAGCTGGCCCGCAAGACCGCGGACGGCCTGGCCGCGGTGCGTGACGCCAAGCTGCCCTACCTGTTCGTGGCCGGCCACGATCCTGGCCCGGAGTACCTGGCCTGGATGAACCGCGAGCTGCCCCAGGCCGAGGTCGTCACCTGGCCCGGCAGCGGGCACTTCCCGCACCTGGCCCAGCCCGGGCGGTTCGCGGAGCTGCTGGCCGCCACGGCCCGGTGGGCCTAGACGTGCCAGCGGGCCGGCCCGCCGGGGGCGGGCTGGTAGCGGCAGGCCGCGCCGGTCCTGATGGAGCTGCGCAGGTGCGCGGCGGCGAGCGGCGCGGCCGGGGCGATCCGCTCGATCGTGGCGCGTAGCGTCCGGGTGACGTTGACCCGGGCCCGTTCGGCCTCAGGCGAGGTCTGCCGGTTACGGCCGGCCAGCCCGGCCGCCCGCCTCAGCTCGGCGGTCAGCGCCTGCCGCTCGGCTTCGATCCGTTCCGCCGCCGCGTGGTCGCCGGCCCGGTCGGCAGCGTCGAGGCCGGCGGCTAGGGCGCCGAGCCGCCGCCGGTAGGCGTCCCGGGCGGCGGCGTCGAGGACCGGGCCGGTCCCGGTCGCCGCCAGCCCGGCCCCGCCCGCGGCCAGGTCGAGGGCGGGGATATCCCGGCCCGGCGCGGCGAGCAGGGCGCGCAGGTAGTGCAGGCCGCGGCCGTCCCGCAGCCGGGCCTGCTCGCCGCCCGCCGCCAGCACCCAGTCGTCGCCGTCCCGGGCCAGGGCCCATTCGCCGGGCGCCGGGACCATTCGCTCCAGCAGCCGGGTCAGCCCGAGCCGCTCGGCGATCACGCGGGCGCGGTGGCGGGACTCCGACGCCCGTTCGGCGTCCCCGGCGGCGGCCCGCGCCGTCAGGGCGATGGCCAGCCCGTCGAGGCTGTGCGCCAGGTAGGGCAGCGCGCCGATCTGCTCCTCGAGCTCGACCGCCTCCTCGAAGTGCCGGACCGCGTCCTCGGCGTTGCCCAGCGCGGCGGCCAGCAACCCGAGGTAGTGCGACACCGGTCCCCAGGTGCTGTTGGCGCCGCCCCACACCACCAGCCTGCCCCGGTACGGGGCGAGTGCGCCGGTGAGCCGCGCCGCCGCGTCGGTGTGGCCGACGGCGGCCGCCACCACGGACAGGTCGGCCATCGCGCCCAGCCACCGCGGTCCCGACGCGGCCAGCGCCCGGGGGAGCAGGCGGTCCAGCTCGGCGCCGGCCTCGGCGGCGCGGCCGAGCGTCACCATGATCCGGGCCGCCGTCGCCTCGAATAGCTGCCCCGGCTGCCGCCTGGCCGCGGCGAGCAGGACCTGGACGCCCTGCTCGGCGTCGGCTTCGGTGCCGCGCTCGGCGGCCACCGCCCCGGTCAGCGTGCCGGTGATCGCGTCGGCGTCGGGCATCCCGGCCCGCCGGGCCGCCCCGGCCACCTCCCGGGTCAGCCGGCCGGCCTCGTCCAGCCGCCCGCGCAGGACCGCCAGCATGGCGTGCCGCGCGGTCACCATGACGGCCGCCTCGGCGTCCCCCGCCGTGGCGGCCTCCCGGGCAAAGGCGGCCAGCGCCGATTCCGCCTCGGCCACCCGGCCCAGCTCCATCAGCGCGACGAAACGCCAGAACTGGCCGTGGCGTTCGCGCCGGTCGTCACCGGCTGCCCGGGCCAGGTCGATGATCTCGGACCCGGCCGCCAGCCGGGTTTCCGCGCCGGCCGGGTCCCACAGCGCGTGCAGCCGGGCGTCGAGGACCTCGGCCAGCGTGCCCGGGTCCCCGGTCAGCCGGGCCAGCCGGAGCGCCTCGTCGGCCAGTGCCCGCCGTCGCGCCGCGGCCGCGGCGTCACCGAGCAATTCGCCGGCCAGCCGGGCCAGCACCCGGGCCCGGGTGGCGTCGTCCCCGGTACGTTCGGCCGCCATCTCGAGCAGCCGGACCAGGTTCGCGTCCACGTCGAGGAACGCCGCGGCCGGCGCCGCCCACAGGGCCAGGTGGACGACGGCGTCCTGGGTTGCGGCGAGCCCGGCCAGCTCTCGCGCCAGCGACAAGGCCACCCCCGGCAGGCCGCGCGACGCCACCCACAGCGCCCGCCCCGCTCCCGCCCCGCCCACCGCTTCCGCCCACGGCTCGCCATTTGTGCCGGCCAGCACCGCCTCGATGAGATCCGCCTGGCTCAGCCCGGCCAGCCGCAGCTCGGCCGGCAACCCCAGAGGCGCGGCCGAGGTGGCGATCACCGCGGTCCCGGAGGCGGCGCACCGGGCGGCCACCACCGAGAGCATGGCGGCGGCCTCGGCCCCGCCGCGGTCCATGTCGTCGACCACGATCAGCCTCGGCCCCGCCGAGGCGAGGTACCGGGCCGCGCTGTCCAGGTCCAGCGGGCCCTCCTCCGCGCCGAGCAACCCCGCCGCCAGCTCGTCAGGCCCGTCCGCGTCGCGCAGCAGCTGCGCCCAGACCAGCCGTCCCGGCTGGCCCGCGGGCGGCGAGCCCCGCAGCACCCCGAACCCGCGCCGCCGCGCTTCGCCCGCCGCGGCCTCCGCCAGCGCGGTCTTACCCGAGCCGGAGGCGCCCACGAAGATGAGCAGCCCGCCCGCGCCACCCGCCGCGCGGTCCAGCAAGCGGCCGACCTCCCGCAGCTCGCGCTCCCGCCCGACCACACCCACCCCCCACATATACCCCCGCCCGGCCCGCGGCCGCACAGCCCTCCTCGCTCCCCGCGTGGCGTTCATGATCGTGAGCGCGTTGGGACAAATAGCGCCCAAAACGGCTCACGATCATGAAGTCGTCCCTCTGGCCCGCCTCTGCGCGCGGTGCGGGTTGGCTGGCCACAGCGCGCGGTCGGATAATCCCAGCTCTTCCCGCAGGCTGGGGAGAGAGCTTTGAGAAACGCGCGGCCTAACTTCATTCCTGTCAGCGCCTGAGAAAGGCGAAAACCGACTGTCAGGAGTTACTCATGTCGCTCAAGTTGCCCGTTCCGGCCCTGCGGAAGAAGAGCCCGCCGAAGCGCCCGGCGCCGCCTCGCCGCCGGAAGCACAAGCCGGCGCCTCCCGCGTCCGGATGCAAGTGACCTGCTAGCGCCGAAAGGGCCAGGGCCTGCGGGCCCTGGCCCTGGCGTGCGGAAAGGCACCCCCGAATTGTTCTCCCGATTCTGGCCCTGCACCCGGGGTGACCGGCTCCGGCTCCTGGGCGGCGGCCTGCTCAGCCTGGTCCTGACTGGGGCTGAGCTCGGCACTGTGGTCATCTTCGAGGCCATTGTCGGCCGGGTGCTGGAAACACGCCACCTGGCGGGCTTCTGGGCGCTGGCCGGCGCCTGGCTGGCCATTGCGGCCGCCGGAGCGCTGGCCATGACGGGAAGCAAGCGGCTGTCCGGGCTGGCCGCCGGGCGGGTCCAGTTGCGGCTGCGCGACTCGGTATTCTCCCGCGCCCAGCGGCTCCCGGCCGACTACGTCGGCGAGCGGCGGCTCGGCGACCTGCTGATCAGGCTCACCGACGACGTGGCCGTGGTCGAGAACGCGATCGCGTCGGGGCCGGTCACCCTGGTCACCTCCGCGGTCAGCGTCCTGGCGTTCGCCGCGGCGGCGCTGGTCATCCGGTGGGATCTGGCCCTGGTCGCCTTCGCCGCGGGGCCGGCCTTCTGGCTGCTGGCCCGGGGCTTCTCCGGCCCTGCCCGGCGCGCCGCCGACGCCGAACGTGCCGCCAGCGGCTCGCTGGCCAGCACGATCGAGGAGAGCCTGGGCAACCAGGTACTGATCCAAGCGTTCAACCGGCAGGACGCCGAGGCCGAGCGGCTGCACCGGGCGGGGGTGTCCTGGCTGCGGGCCACGATGGCCGAGACGAGGCTCGACTCGCTGTACGAGCCGCTGGTCTACTTCCTCGAGACGTGCTGCGTGCTGCTCGTCTTCGCGGTGGGCGCGTGGGACGTGGCGGGCGGGCGGCTTAGCCTGGCCGGGCTGCTGGCCTTCGCGGCCTGCCTGGCCTACCTGTACCCGCCAGTCCAGAGCCTGAGCGGGCTGGTGCTCAGCCTGTCGGAGGCATCCGCCAGCGCGGCCCGGCTCGGTGACATCCTCGGGGCGCGGCCCGCGGTGACCGAGGAGGGTTCGGCGCTGCGAGGGAGACTGCTCGGCCGGGGCCGGATCGACGTCGAGGCCGTGACGTTCGGCTACCCGGGCGGCGGCCAGCCCGTGCTGGACCGGCTGTCGTTCACCGCCGCGCCTGGCCGGCTGCTGGCGGTGACCGGCCCCAGCGGCAGCGGCAGCGGCAAGTCCACCGTGGCCCGGCTGCTGCTGCGCTTCCGCGACCCGGATGCCGGACGGATCCTGCTCGACGGGATCGACCTGCGCGAGCTGTCCCTGCGCACCCTGCGGTACAACGTCACCCTGCTGACCCAGGAGGCGCTGCTCTTCCCGAGCACGGTGGCGGACAACATCAGGTACGGCCGGTCCGGGGCCTCGGAGGATGAGATAGCCGCCGCGGCCCGGGCGGCGGACGCGCACGCGTTCATCACGGCGCTGCCCGATGGCTACGACACGCCGGTGGGCCAGCGCGGCCGCCTGCTGTCCGGCGGCCAGCGCCAGCGGATCTGCCTGGCCCGGGCCTTCCTGCGGGACGCGCCGGTACTGGTCCTGGACGAGCCGACCACAGGCCTGGACCCGGCCAGCGCGCAGCGCCTGCTCGCGGTGATCCGCCGCTTCGCGGCCAGCCACACGGTCATCCTCATCACCCACGACCCCCGCCTGACCGCCGCCGCCGACACCGTGCTCCGCCTGGCGCCGCCTTCGGCCCAATCTGGCCAGAACACCAGCCCTAGGGCCGACGTGGCATTACCCGTGGGATCCGCATGCGTACAGCGTCCCGGCGCCGCCCGAGGCGGCCCCGTAATCCTGGGCCGGAACCACGGCGCAGGCGGACTCCACCCAGCTGGTGACCTGCGCCGCCGTGCTGCCGGCACCGCCGCGCCCTGGCCCGCCGAAGCCGCCCGTCCCGCCGAGCAGGAAGAACCTGAGCTGCCCGGCGGCCACGAGCTGCCGGACCCGGGCCAGCGTCGGCTCGGGCACCGAACCGCTGAACCCGCCCATCGGCATGACCTCCTGCCCGGTCGCCAGGATGTACGCCGCAGCCTCCGACCAGGACGAGACCGCGAGCAGGTACCCGGCCCTGTCCCGGTGCGCGCTGACGTACCGGTAGAGCTGCTGCTGGCTGGCGCTCAGGCTGGTGCTGCCGAAGATCCCGCCGCCCGGGCCGCCCGCCCCGGCCAAGCCGCCCGCCCCGCCGAAACCACCCTGCTCACCGGTACCCCGCTCGCCACCGCCGGGGAAACCCTCACCCGGCCCCCCGCCGCCAGGCGCCCCGCCCCCCGGAGAGCCCTGGGTACGCCCCCCGGGCAGCTCACCCGGCCGGAACCCGCCGCCCGCCTGGCCACCACCGCCGCCGCCAGGCCCGAACCCTCCGGCCGGCCCCGCGCTGGCATCGAACGAACTACCCGCGTACCGGCTATCGAGCACCGACGCCGCCCACGCCGTCGGCGCCGCTAGCATGGCCGCCACGGCCATCGCCAGCCCCGCCCCCTCCACAGCCCCCCGGGCCCGCCGAGACAGCCGCCCCGCGACCATGACCGCGATCGCCACCGCACCCGCGCCGATCGCGACCGGCAGCACCCACGGCAGGAACGCGCGGTACCCCGACCACAGGTAGAAGGCCCAGGCCAGCTCCGCGGCCACCGCCGCCGGCAGCAGCCAGCCGGCCCAGCTACCCGCCCGGTACCAGCGCCAGAACAGCACGATCCCCGTGCCGGACAGGGCGGCCAGCGGCGGGGCCAGCGAGGCCATGTAGGCGGTATGCGGGATGTTGGACATCACGCTGTAGATCACGCCGAACGTAATCAGCCACCCACCCCACATGACCAGCCCCGCGCGCACCGGATCGGTGCGCCTGGCCCGCCCCCGCCAGGCCAGCCCGGCGATCAGCGTCAGCAGCGCGAACGGGTACAGCCAGCCGATCTCCGGGCCGAACCGGGCATCGGCCAGCTTCGTCCAGCCACCGGAGCGGCCGAGGAACCCGCCCGCGTTGTACTGCTGGCCCGCGCCCCGGCCCGCCACCGGGGCGGCCCGCTCGACCGGCCCGCCGCCGCCACCGCCGAACGACGCGACCGAGCCGGGGAACGATATCCCGAACCGCTCGACCCCGTTGTAGCCAAACACCATGGCCACCGCGCTGTTGTTCACCGACCCGTCCACATACGGCCGGTCCGCCGCCGGGGTAAAGGTGTACAGCGCGATCCACGACAGCGAGACGGCCAGCATCACCAGTCCGGCCACGCCGAGCTGCCCCAGCCGCCGGATCAGGCCGCCCGGCGCGGCCAGCAGGTAGCCGATCCCCAGCGCCGGCAGGATCATCCAGGCCTGCAGCATCTTGGCCTGGAACCCCAGGCCGACCCAGACGCCCGCCCAGCACAGCGAGCGCAGCCGCCCCTCCATGACCGCCCGCTGCCAGCTGTCCGCCGCGAGCACCAGGCACATGGTCAGCGCGCCGTCCTCCATGCTGTGCCCGAACATGGACGCCGCGATCGGCGTGGCGGCGAAGATCCCGGCGGCCAGCAGCCCGGGGACCGGGCCGGCCCAGCGCCGCACCACCCGGTACATGGCCAGCACGGACACGACGCCTCGATCACCTGCGGCAGGGCCAGTGACCAGGGGTGGAAGCCGAAGATGCGCGCGGACAGGGCCTGCGGCAGGAACGACCCGGCCAGCTTGTCGATGGTGATCGTGGCCTTCGGGTCGAACGCGCCGTAGAAGAACGCCTTCCAGCTCACCGACATGCTCTTGACCGCGACCGAGTAGAAGGGCGCCAGTCCGGCCCCGGCGAGGTTCCGCGCGTACAGCAGCGCGGCTACCGCCGCGATCCCCAGCAGCGCCGGCCGGGCCCATGGCGGCTGGCCCTCCGGGGACCGCCAGAACTCCCAGCGGCGGCGGCCCGGGCCCGTCGCCGGAACGCCGTCCGCGGACGGCGGCAGGGGGAGCGCATGCGGCAGTGACACCTCGGGATCAAGGGACACCTCGGAACCTCCAGGGCAGCGGTCAGCGGCATGACACTGACAGCCGGTGATGAGGAGAGGTTGAGGAGTCCCTATGGAACTCCTCTCAGCCCCAGATCGCCCGCGCGGTCTCGGCGACCAGCCGAAGCTTGGCGAACTGCTCGTCCTCGGTCAGCAAGTTGCCGCCCTCGGCGACGGACGCGAACCCGCACTGCGGGCTCAGCGCCAGGTGGTCCAGGGCCACCAGCCCGGCCGCCGAATCCACCCGCCGCCGCAGCTCGTCGCCCGGTTCCAGCACCGGCGACTTGCTCGTCACCAGGCCGAGCACCACGGTCCGTCCGGCCGGCACGTACCGCAGCGGGCCGAACCCCCCGGCCCGCCCGTCGTCGTACTCCAGCAGGAACCGGTCAGCCGGCACGGTGGAGAACAGCCGTTCGGCGATCGGGTCGTAGTCGCCCTCGCCCATCCACATGCTGGCCTGGTTGCCCCGGCAGACGTGCAGCCCGATCGTGACCCCGGCCGGCCGCGTCAGCCCGGCGACCGCGGCGGCGTCCGTGTCGACCATCAGCCCGAAGCCGTCCGCGGAGCCGTGGCCGCCGTGGCCCCCGACGAACCGCCCGTAACCCGGGTTGTCCAGCTGCACGTATCGAACGCCCTCGGCGATTAGCGCCTCGATCTCGGCTCGGGTGATCGCCGCGACCTGCGCCGCGAGTTCCTCGCGCGAGGCGTAGACCTGATCCGTCACCCCGTCCTGCCAGAACCTGTCGGCGAGGAAGCCCGGCGCGATCAGCGTCACCTTCACCGGGACCGAGGTGAGACTCCGCACGTACGCCGCCTCGCCCGCCGCCAGCCGGTCCCGCTGCCGGAGTCGCCCGGTCACCACCCAGGTGTGGCTGCGCAGCCTGGTCACGCCCTCACGGCCGTGCCAGGGCATGTCCCAGGACCGCATCTCCAGCCCGTCCACGGCCTCGACGAAGCCGGTGCGGAAGTCCCGGCGGCGGAACTCCCCGTCGGTGACGACGTCTAGCCCTGCGTCCTGTTGCCCCTTGACCGCGGCCGCAATCGCCCCGTCCTCGACCGCGCGCAGGTCTTCGGCGCTGATCGATCCGTCCTCCCGGCGCCGTCGCGCCTCTAGCAGAGCCGGAGGCCGCAGCAGGCTGCCCACATGATCCGCGCGGAAGTCCGTCAACGTCATGGTGCCACCACCTTCGCATAGCCGCGCACGTCGGGGAACGGCGGCTCGACCGGCTGCAGGTCGACCTGGCAGGCGTTGAGCAGCATGGCCAGCATCGAGTGGTTCCCCAGGCTGCCGATCAGGTCGACCAGCCCGGCCTCGCCGAACTCGCCGAGGGCCGCCGCGAACGTCTCGTCGGACACGAAATGGTCCCGCAGGATCTCGGTGCCGAACGAGTACGCGATCTGCTCATCCGGCCGGCCGAACCGCGGTTCCTTGCCCTCGGCCAGCTCGGTCAGCGCCTCCCGCGACACCCCCAGCTCGGCCGCCTTGCCCACGTGCGCGTTCCAGGAGTACTGCGCGTCGAAGCACCGGGCCGCGATGAGCAGGCTCAGCTCCCGGATCCGCGGGTCCAGCGCCGAATCGAACCGGCAGTACGCGCCGAGCGCCTCGACCCTCTCGCAGAGTTCCGGGCTGTGCAGCCAGACCAGGAACGGCCCCCGGGTGCCGCCGCGCCGGGCGGTGATCCGGTCGCTGATCTCCTGCTGCCGGGATGACAATTCGGTCAGTGCGGGGAGCCTCATGAGCACATTCTGGGCAACCGATCCGGCCGTGAACCGAACGCTTAGCCTTCGCGTTCGCCGTCGGCCCCCCGCTATACCCTCGGCCGCATGACGGTCATCAAGGCAGCGCAGGTCGGCCGGCTTGGTCGCGGCGGAGGCGTCGAGACGATCCCCCTCATCACCCGCAAGACCGCGGCCGAGGAGAACAAGATCACCACCGGGATCAGCGTCTACCCGCCCGGGACCGGCGCGCCGCTGCACTCGCACAACTGCGACGAGCACGTGACCCTGCTGGCCGGTTCGGCCGAGGTGGAGATCGCGGGCCAGGTCACCCCGCTCGAGCCGGACGACACCACCTACGTCGCCGCCGGCATCGTGCACGCCTTCCGCAACACCGGCGGCACCCCGATGAAGATCCTCTGGGTCTATAGCTCCGATTACGTGACCCGCACCTTCGCCGACACCGGCCGCACCGTCGAGCACCTGTCCGCCGACGACCAGATGGTCCCGGATTAGGCAGCGCCCTTAGCCCGGGTAGACCTCGGCCAGGAACTTGCGCAGGGCGTCGTTGAACAGGTCAGGGGTCTCCCAGTACATCGAGTGCGGGGCGCCGGGCACGATCACGACCCGGGCGCCGGGCAGCAGCTCACCGGCCCGCCGTACGGTGGCCGGGCTCAGCACCGCGTCCTGCTCGCCCGCCAGCAGCATGACCGGGAACGGGGCCGCGCCGACCGATTCCAGCGCAGGCCCGTCGCTGTTCAGGTTGCGCAGGTCCGGCATGGTCGCGGTGTTGAACGTGCCCATCTGCCGGAACAGGAAGGCCAGGTCCGGCCGCCGCTCGCGGAACCCCGGCGTGAGCAGCCGGTCCAGCACCGGCAGCTTCTCCGCCGCCGCCCGGTCGGCCCGTACCAGCCCGGTCAGTTCGTCGTGCCGGATCCCGCCGAGGGAGTGGGCCAGCATCAGGCCGGCCACCCGCCCGGGCCGGCTGAGGGCCGCACGGAGCGCTGCGGCCGCACCGATGGACTGTCCCACGAGTACCGAACGGTCCTGGCCTCCCGCACCCGTGATGGCCTCGAGCACGGCCAGAATGTCGCCCGGGAACGAGCGGGCATCGTGTTCCCCGTCCCACCGGGTGCAGCCGAACCCGCGCAGGTCCAGCGTTATCACCGTGTAGTCGTCCCGCAGCGCGGCGACCTGCTGCCACCAGGCGGCGTGGTGCCCGCCCGAGCCGTGCACGAAGGTGACGGCCGGTCCCGCGCCGTGGACCTCGTAGTAGACCCGTACGCCCTCGTGGTCGGCCCAGCTCATCGGGACAGGACTTCCCGTGCCTTTTCCGCCGGGTCGTGCTCCATCGGCGGCGGAAACTGGCGGCGGTGGTGGTAGACCAGCTCGATCATCGTGTGGTCGGGGTCGTGGATGTAGCAGAACATCGAGTTGTTCTCCGGCCGGGTGATCGGCCGGGTGTGCCGGATGCCCAGCTCGCGCAGGTGGGCGAGGAAGCCGTGCCAGTCCTCCACCTCGACCGCGAAGTGGTATGGCGCCATCCGGTCCATCTCCTCCACCGGCGTGAAGTGCAGGTCGAAGTTGCCCCTGGTCATCAGCACGACCTTGGTGTTGCTCTTGGGCTTGATGTACTTCATCCCGAAGACCTTGGCGTACCACTCGATGGTCCGCTCCGGGTCGGTGGTGGGGAAGTTCACGTGGTGGATGTAGGCGGGGCGTTCGCTCATACCCTGATTGTTTTCCATAGCTAACAGAGCCCTCTCTTCGGTAACGGGGTTGGCCAGGGCGCCGAGGCCGTCGATGCTGATCTCGACGACCTGGCCGGGGACCATGGTGGCGGTATCGCCGGTACCCAGCCACAGCACGTCGCCGGGCCGCAGGGTGATGTAGCGGGACATGGCGCGGATGAACTCGTACGGGCCGAACAGCATGCCGCCGGTCGGGAACGACGCCTTCACCGCGCCGTCGACCCGGACCGTGGTGGTGGCCGACAGCGGGTTCGTCCTCGTGACCAGGTACGGGCCCATCGGCTTGAACGTGTCGCTGTTCTTGCACCGCCAGAACGTGCGGTCGGACCGCTGCCAGGCGCGGGCGCTGACGTCGTTGCCGATGGTCCAGCCGAGCACGGCCCGTTCCGCCTCGGCCCGGCTGCAACGCCGCGGCACGATGCCGCCGATGACCGCGACCAGCTCGCCCTCGGCGACCAGCGGCTCGCCGTAGTCCGCGGGCCGGACGATCGGCTCCAGGTGCCCGGTCAGGGCGCTGTTGGCCCGGTAGCCGACCTCCGGCCGGGTAGGCGGGTCCTGGCCGGCGTGGCCGCGGTAGTTCATCCCGGCGCAGAAGAACGTGCCCGGCACGACGGGCGGGAGCCAGCGCAGGCCGTCGACCGGCCGCGCCTCGCCCGGCTCACGCCGGTGCGAGGTAAACGGGTCCCCGTCAACGGGGATGACCAGGTCTTTCTCCACCAGGCCGTAGCGGGGCCGCCCCGCGTCGTCGAACCGGCACCAGATCATGGGCGAAGCTTGTGCGACACGCGCTTGCTGATCAGGTAGCCGGCCAGTCCCTCCGGGCCGCCCTCCTTGCCGTAGCCGCTCTCCTTGACCCCGCCGGACGGCGCGTTCGGCACCGAGCCGCCGCAGTGGTTGACGGACAGGATGCCGGCCTCGAGGCCGGCGATCAGCTTCTCCGCGGTGGCGGCGGAGTCGGTGAAGCAGTAGGCGGCCAGGCCGTACGGCAGCGAGTTCGCGACGGCCAGCGCCTCATCGAGATCGTCGAAGCCGATGATGGGCGCGAGCGGCCCGAACGGCTCCTCGCGCAGCACCGCGGCCTCGGCCGGCACGCCGGCCAGCACGGTGGGCGGGTAGAAGAACCCGGGTCCCGGCATGGGCTCGCCGCCGAGCAGGACCCGGGCGCCGCGGCCGGTCGCGTCGGCCACCAGCGCGTGCACCGCGTCCCGGCGGCGCGCGTTGGCCAGCGGGCCCATCTGCACGCCGTCCTCGAGCCCGTCGCCCACCGCGACGGCCTTCATCGCGGCCACGAAGGCGTCGGTGAACTCCGGCAGGATCCGCCGGTCGACCAGGAACCGGCTGGGTGAGGTGCACACCTGCCCGGCGTTCGCCACCTTCGCTGCGACGCAGGCCCGGACGGCGGCCGCGACGTCGGTGTCGGCGCACACGATGACCGGCGCGTGCCCGCCCAGCTCCATGGTGCTGGCCTTCATGGCCGCGGCGGCCAGCCCGGCGACGTGCTTGCCGACCGGGACCGAACCGGTGAACGCCACGTACCGGATCACCGGCGAGGCGATGACGTGGCGGGAGATCTCGTCCGGCACCCCGAACAGCACGTTCAGCACCCCGGCCGGCAGCCCGGCGTCGGCGAACGCCCGGGCCATCAGGCAGGTCGTGCCGGGGGTCTCCTCCGACGGCTTGATCACGATGGAACAGCCGGCCGCCAGCGCCGCCGCGATCTTGCGCATCGGGCCGCCGGCCGGGAAGTTCCACGGCACGAACGCGCCGACCGGCCCGACCGGGCCGGTGCGCACGGACAGGACCTGGCCCGGGTCGGTCGGGATGATCCGGCCGTAGGCGCGGCGCGCCTCCTCGCAGTAGACCTCGAGCTGGGTGGCGGCCCGGCGGGCCTCGCCGGTCGCCTCGGCCAGCGGCTTGCCCTCCTCCAGCGTCATCGTCCGGCCGATCTCGCCGGCCCGTTCGTGGATCAGCGTGGCGGCCCGGCGCAAGATCACGCCCCGGCGTTCCGGGCCCGCGTCTCGCCAGGCCGGGAAGGCGGCACCGGCCGCGCCGATGGCCCGGTCGACGTCGTGCGGCCCGGCGAACGGCACCCGGCCGAGCACCTGCCCGGTGGCCGGGTTCACGATGTCGCCGCCGCGGCCATACGTGCCGTCGGTCCACTCGCCGTCGATGTACAGCCCGACCTCGGGGTAGGTCATCGGTCCTCCCGGGAGCTCTTCAGCGCGAAGATGGTGTGCGGCGGGGTCTGTTCGTGGTCGCGCGGCCCGTAGCTGTCGTCGACCCGGTCCATGTCGGCGGCGAACTCGACCCGGCCCCCGCACGGCGCGTGGATGAAGCGGAAGAAGTTGGACCCGATCGTGTGGCGTCCCAGCCGCCGGGCCTCGTGCCAGCCGCGGTCGATCATGTCGTTGGCGCCGACGATCACCTCGTCCACCGTGGCCACCTCGTAGGCGGTGTGGTTGACGCCGGCCCGGTCGGCCCGGTGGCCGAGCAGGAGGGTGTGGTGGTCGGTGTCGCCAGGGGCGCGCATGAACACCCCGACGTCGCGGACCCGGTCGGTCGGCACGAAGCCAAGCCGTTCGGTGTAGAAGGCCACGGCCTGCTCCCTGCCTGCCTTCGGGATGTTCAGCGCCACGTGGCACAGCCGGATCGGGCGGACCCGGCCCGGATGCTCTACGGGTTTGTTCCAGCGGTTTTCGGCTCCGGTCCGGTTGAGCCCGGGCCGGTCGCCATTCCAGGGCGAGGGCGCGCTGACCGTCAGCCCGACGCCGAAGCCGGTCTCGTCGACCGCGTGCACCTCGCCGGCCGCCGCCGTGACCTCCCGGTCCGACGCCAGCTCGACCGCCAGCTGGCCGAGGGCCTCGGCGCTGTCAACGCCCCAGACGATTTCCCGGATGGTGGACCCGTCTTCTACCGCCGGCGGCAGCAACGGGTCGTCCGCCGCACGCAGCTCGACGACCTGCCCGGTCTGGGTGCCGAACCGGTTCCCGCCCAGTAGCCGCAGCCCGGAATCGGTGCAGAAGCGCGAGCATTCGCCGAGGTCCGCGACGCCGTAGACCACGCGTTCGACCCGGGTGATCGTCATGGCCAGCAGCTTAGACGCGCCCCGCTGACACGAGGCGAAGCCTTTAGTTGCAGGTTCAGGCGGTCTTGCTGTCCGGCTGGGCCGGCGCGACCGGCCGCGACCGGGCCTGGCGGCGGAACCAGTCGGTGACGAAATCCAGGAACAGCTGGACCCGGGCGAGCGTCTGGCCGCCCGGCGCGTACAGCGCGTACAGCGGCCGGTCCGGCACCTCGCAGTCCGGCAGCACGCGGACCAGGCTGCCGTCGCCGAGCTCGTCCCGGACCAGGCGGATCGGCAGCAGCCCGATGCCGCGGCCGGCCAGCGCCGCCTTGCGCAGGGTCTGGTAGCTGTTGGACGAGTAGACCGGGTCGTTGACCTTGAGGTGGACGTCGTGTCCGGCGCGGCGCAGGTACCAGATGGGGTCGTTGGTGTTCAGCAGGCAGTCGTGGTCGCCGAGCTCGCCCACCTCGGCGGGCGCCCCGGCGCGGTGCAGGTACAGCGGCGCCGCACACAGCGCGAACGGCAGGTCGGCGATCTTCCGCAGCATGAGGTTGCAGTCCCGCACGTGCCGGGTGTGGAAGGCGACGTCGAAGCCGCGGTCCAGGAACTCGTACGAGCGCTCGGACATCCCGCCGACCTCGAACCGGATGTGGATCTTCGGGTAGTGCGCCGAGAACGCCACGATCGCGTCGCCGACGTCGTTGCTGCCGACCCACTTCGGGCTGATGATGGCCAGCGAACCCTCGGGCTTGTCCCGCAGGCTCCGCAGCTGCGCGTCCTCCCGGTCGATCTCGTCGATGATCCGCGCGGCGAACTCGGCGTACCTGGTGCCGGCCTCGGTCAGGCTGATGGTCCGGGCGGTCCGGTTGACCAGCCGGACGCCGAGCGAGCGTTCCAGCTCGGCCACGTGCCGGGACACCAGCGAGCCGGAGATCCCGAGCGTGCGGGCCGCCTGGCTGAAGCTCCGGGACTTGGTCACGCCCACGAAGCTGCGCATGATGGTGAGCCGGTCCACGCTCTGACCATACCTAAACCCGTCTTTTCCGGTTATGCATCCTTAGCTTGCAGGATCGGGAACCGATACGCCGAGCGAGCCGGCCGCCCCGGTCAGCTCGCGCCACACCTTCGGCCCCAGCGGGATCCCGGCGGCCCGCCGCTCGGCCTCGGTCCGGTAGCCCCGCTCCCCGGGAACCAGCACCTCGGCCACGCCGTCACCCGGCGGCAGCGCCTTGATCGCGTCGACCGTGCCGTCGACGCCGCTGGTGAACTCCCCAGGGTCGCCGAACGCGGACACGTCTACCGCCAGGATGAATCCGTTCTGCCGGTGCCGCCGGTCACCGGCATGGAAGGCGGGCACTATCGGGTTCGCGACCAGGCCGCTGGCCAGTAGCTCGAACACCAGGCTCATCCCCGACCCCTTCGGGCCGCCGACCGGCAGCGGCACCGCGGCCAGGGCCGGATCGGTGGTCGGGTCGCCTTCCCTCGTCACCGCCACGCCGGGCGGGAGTTCCTTCCCCGCCGCCTTGAGCTGGGCGATCCGGCCGAGCGCCATCACCGCGGTGGCCATGTCGAGCAGCACGGTGTCGTGCCGGCCGGCCGGCACCGCCACGGACAGCGGGCTGGTGGCCACGGCGGCGCCGCGCGTCCCGGCGTAGGCCATGTTCGGCACGCCCGCCACCACGCCGACCGCGGCCATCCCGGCCGCGGCGGCCTGGCTGGTGTAGTAGCCGATGGCGCCGGTGTGCACGGTGCCGCGCACCGACGCCCAGCCGACGCCGCACTCGCGGGCGCCCGACATCGCCTCGGCCACCGCGCGGTTCATCGCGATCGGGCCCGGCGCGCCGTGCGCATCCACAATCGCGATGGCGGCCCGCGGCCGCTGCACCGTCGGCACCGCGTCCGGCGCGGATTCGCCCTTGTCGAACAGCTCGAGGTACCGCGGCACCCGCGATACGCCGTGCGAGTCGATGCCCCGCAGGTTAGCCCAGACCAGCGCGTCGGCCACGGCGGCCGCGTCCGTGGTCCCGCGCGCGGCGAAGATGCCGGTCACCATGGCGCGCAGGTCATCGGCCTTGACCCGGACCTTGCTCGCTGTTTCGGGGGGCATGAGGCTCACTCCGTTCGGTATGTAACGTGGACAGCACCACGTTCACGAGGGCACTGTGTCCGCCACGGACCGTGGCTACGGCCTTCTCCAGCGACGGCGCGAGCTCCCGGGTCGCGGCGACGGTGAAGCCCGGGATACCGGCCGCGGCGGCCACCGCCGCCGCGTCGGGCTGGGCGGACAGGCCGACGCCCAGCTGGTAGCCGGTCCGCGTGGCGGCGCCGTCGGGGTACACCCGCCGGTGGTTGTGCCGCATCGACAGGTACATGCCGTTGGTGAACACCACGATGAGCACCGGCAGGCCGTACTGGGCCGACGCCATCAGGCCCGGCAGTACCGGGTTGTACAGCCAGGATCCGTCGCCCACGGTGAACGCGACCGGGCGGTCCGCGCCCAGCGCCAGTTTGGCGCCGAGCGCGACGCCCAGGCCTTGCCCGAGGCCGCCCTGCACGTACCGGTACCGGCCCGGCGTCTCGGCCATCAGGTGCCGGGCGATGACCCGGCTGTGCGTGATCGTCTCGTCGATCACCACGGCGTCCGGCCCGAGGACCTCGCGCAGCGCGGCCGCGACCGCCACCGGGTCGACCGGTCCTTCGGTTCTGGCCAGCGCGGCTTGCTCGGCGCCGCGGCGGGCCTCGTCCGCCGCGGCATGGGCGGCCTCGGCGCGGTCCCGGCGCGCCCGGACCGTTTCCGCGTCCACGCCCAGCTCGCGGACCCGCGCGGTGATCGCCCGCAGGGCCAGCGCCATCTCACCGCCGACGTAGCGGTCCGCGGCGAGCACTTGGTAGGCGATCTGCGGACGGTGTGGCGTCTCGTCGATGACCAGCACCGTCGCGGTCCCCGGCTTGGCGCTCGGCGGGTACCACGGGGCCCGGCAGCCGGCCAGGATGACCAGGTCGGCGTCGGCGGCCAGCGGGCCGAGCTCGCCGCCCGCGTGCAGCGGGTGGGTGCGCGGGAAGCTCGCGCACACGGCGGACTGCGGCTCCACCGCCGGGATGGCCAGCAGCTCGGCCAGCTCGGCCAGCGCGGCGAAGGCCTCCGGATCCCGGCCCGCGGTCTCGGTGGCGAGCACCGGGCGCTCCGCCGCGGCCAGCATGCGCGCGGCGGCGTCCACGTCGGCCGCGGTCGGCGCGGTCCTGGCCGCGGGCGGCGCCGGGCCGTCGGCGGGCGACGGCTGCCACGGGCTGAGCAGCACCTCCACCGGCGTGTTGACGTACACCGGCCCGGCCGGCGGCTGCGCGGCGAGCTCGCCGGCCCGCTTGAGGCTGCCGTACAGCACGCTGACGTCGGCGGCGGCAGACGACCACTTGGTGAAAGGCGCGGCCACCGCCTGCGGCCCGCCGACCACCGACAGGTTCCGGTACCACTGCGAGCCCGGGTCGGGGCCCGCCCCGTCGCCGTACCCGGTGGACTCGCCGGAGCAGACGACGACCGGCGCGCCGGTGAGCAGGGCGCCGTGGATCGCGCTGGCGCCCTGCAGCAGGCCGGCCGCCGCGTGCAGCAGCACCACCTGCGGCCGCCCGGTCACCGCGGCGTAGCCGGTGGCCATGCCGACCGCCGTGGTCTCGTGGGTCAGGTCGAGGAACCGCGGGCCCGGCGTGCCGGCCTCGTGGCGGCGCGCGAACGCCTCCCAGACCGGCGCCCACTCGGACCCGGCGGAGGAGAAGACGCAGTCCGCGCCCAGGTCTTCAGCCGCCCTGATCAGCGCCTCGCCCCCGTCAAAGGATTCGCTCACCGCGCTACCCCGTTCGGTCATGCCGTCACCGGTACCGGCCAGTTCAGGCATTCGCAGATTCCGCGTCCCATGATCCACTCCAGCTCGTCGCCGGTGAACGGGAAGTGCTTGGTGAACTGCTCGATGGTGTCGGTGTAGGTCAGCCCGTGCCCCATCAGCCGGGTCAGGTCGGTGCCCCAGAAGCAGCGCTCCGGGCCCATCTTGTCCACCATCTCGCGGACGTACCTGGCGATGTTGAGGTTGGGGAAGGGGTGGGTCGAGTACCCGGGCAGGGCCGAGACCTTGACGTAGATGTTCGGGTGGGAGTTCAGGTCGGCGGTCTCCTGGGCCCAGTAGCCGATGGCGTCGTCCACGCAGCGGGCCATGATGCCCATGTGGTCGATGATGATTCGCAGGCCGGGATGGCGGTCGGCGATGGCGCCGAGTTCGGCCTTCCAGATGGGCGCGTGCACCATCGTGGGCAGGCCGAGTTCCTCGGCCAGCGGCCAGTACCAGTCGTTGGTGCCGTCGATCATCCAGTTCCGGTCGATCGGCCGGTGGAAGGTCAGCCGCGTGCCCAGGATGTGCGGGTTCGCCACGAAGTCCCGCATCATGGCGGCGCCCTCGGCCGGCTTGTTCTGCGGGATGCGGGCCATGATGCCGAACCGGTCCGGGTACGCCGCGCAGGCCTCCAGCGCGTAGTCGATCCGGTCGCCTTCCCAGGACGGCGGGATGATCAGCGCGCGGTTCACCCCCGCCTCGTCCATCAGCGCGACGCACTCCTGATAGCTGAAGGGTTCTTCCCGGTGCCCGTTGAGCCGGATCCGTTCCCGGGCGCCGGGCACCCACGGGCGGTCCGGGGTCTCCTCGCGCCAGATGTGAACCTGAGAGTCAACGATGAACACGGGGGTGGCTACCTTCCTGTACGGATGTCAGCGCTGGTCATCCTAGGAATGCCGGCGGCCGGGGTCAGCGCCTGGAGGCGCAACCTTAGATGTACGCCTTGACGGTTCCGTGAACACGCCGGTCACGGACACACTCGCTTGTGAATACGAGGTAACCCGGTACGGCTCGGGCCTGCGCGAACCGAAGGCTTAGCCTTCGCCCCGTGCTCGATGCAACGACGTAGAAAGCTAGCGTTCACGGTCGTGAACCTGAGCGTTTGGAGGCATGAGCGATGAGGCTTCCCGGTAGACGGTGGCTGTCATCTGCGGCAGTGATCGGCTCGTTGGCCGCCCTGGCGGCGTGTAGTTCATCCGGCAGCTCGACCGCTAGTTCCCCGGCCAGCAGCAGTTCCGCCGGGAACACCGCGTCCGCGGGCCTGGCCAAGGCCCAGCAGATGGTGACGCAACTCGAATCCACCACGGCCAAGTACCCGCTGCCCACCGCGAGCGTGTCCGGGGTGTCCAAGCTGAGCGGCCGCACGGTCTACTACGTCCCGCTCGACGCGCACATCCCGGGCTTCGTCGTCACCGCGCAGACCATGAAGGTGGCGCTGGCCAAGGCTGGCCTGAAGTTCCAGGAGTGCGACGGCTCGGGCACGCCGAGCACTATCGCCTCATGTGTCAGCCAGGCCGCGGGCGCGGGCGCCGCGGGCATCATCCTGGACGCCATCCCCTATGGCATGGCGCAGAACGCGCTCGACGGAGCCAAGGGCAAGGGCGTCCCGATCATCATCGCGGACCAGTACCCGCCGTCCGGCACCACGAACAGCAACCAGGTGGCCTACGTGCCGGGCGTGGTCGACCAGCCCAGCCAGATCGCCTGGTGGCTGATCGCCAACTCCGGCGGCAAGGCCGACGCCATCATCGCGGAGGAAACAGACTCGCCCTCCTCGGTGGCCTATGTGCAGAACTCGCTGCCGATCTACAGGCAGTACTGCCCGGGCTGCACGATCGCGGTCAAGCAGATCACCGCGACGCAGACCAACCAGCAGCTGCAGGCGGCGGTTAGCTCCAACATCCAGGCCACTCCCGGGGTGCAGTATTACTACACCGAGTTCGAGGACAGCCTCCAGCCCACGATGTCCGGTATCCAGCAGTCCGGCAAGTCCTCCAGCGTCGGCCTGGCCGTCGCGGGCGGTTCGGTGAACGGCCTTGGCCTGCTCAAGGGCGGCCAGGTCGTCAAGGCCGTGGTGGCCGTGGACCAGGCCTATGCCGGCTGGGCGCTCACCGATGAGATCCTCCGGATGGCGACCAAGTCCGGCCCGGCCACCGAGACGTTCCCGTCCCGGCTGTTCACCCCGCAGAACATCGGCAGCATCCAGGTGACGCCGGCCGCGCAGGCCTCCGGCGCCTGGTTCGGTGACGACTCCTACCAGAGCGAGTTCGCCCAGCTGTGGGGCGTCGGATAAGCGGTGGTCGCTAGCGTGACGGTTGTGGGAAACGATGGAACGGACGTGGCGCCGGGCCGGCTCGAGGTCGCCCAGCTGTCGAAGACCTTCGGGCCGGCCCGGGTGCTGCGCAGCGTCCAGCTGAGCGTCGCCCCCGGCGAGCTGCACGGCCTGGTCGGGCAGAACGGATGCGGGAAGTCCACCCTGGTGAAGATCCTGACCGGGGTGTACACGCCCGATCCAGGTGGTTCCATCGCGGTGGACGGCCGCCGCCTGCGGATGCCCGTCCAGCCCGCCGAACAGCGCGAAGTCGGCGTGTCGGTCGTCCACCAGCACCTCGGTCTGGTGGACGACCGCACCGTCTGGGAGAACGTCAGGCTCGGCCGCTACCAGGCCCGCGGGCTGTTCCGCAGGATCGATCGCCGGGCCGAGCAGGAGGCGGTGGCCCAGGTACTGGCCCGGCTGGGCCGCCGCATCGGCACCAATGAGCTCGCCGGAACGCTCTCGGCCGAGGACCGCGCCACGATCGCGATCGCCCGGGCCATGCAGGATCACCGCCCGGGCGGCGGCCTGATCATCTTCGACGAGTCCACGCGGGCGCTGGGCCAGGAGGCGCGTGGCCGGTTCTTCGAGCTGGTCCGGTCGCTCATCGCCAACGGCGCCTCGGTCCTGCTGATCTCGCACCGGCTCGAGGAGATCGTCGAGGCGGCCGACCGGGTCACGGTGCTGCGGGACGGCGAGGTCGTGGAGGCCGGCCTGGACACCAGGGACACCGACGAGGCCGCGCTGACCCGGCTGATGCTCGGCCGCCACCTGGTCACCCACCGCCGGGTGGACAGTCACGCCCGGGATGACCTGGCCGCCTCGGTCCGGTCACTCTCGGTGGGCCAGGTCACCGGCCTGGATCTGGACATCAGGCACGGCGAGATCGTCGGCCTTACCGGGCTGATGGGCTCCGGCTTCGAGGAGGTGGCCGAGGCGGTCGGGGGCGCGCGGCGGGCGGAGTCCGGCTCGCTGACCGTGGGGGACCGGCGGATCTCGCTGGGTTCCCGCCGCGCCTCCACCGAGGAGTTCGTCCGGGCGCGCGTCGGCTACGTGCCGGAACGACGGCTCGACGAGGGCCTGGCCGCGGAGATGTCGGTGGCCGAGAACCTCACCCTGCCCCGGGTCCGCAGCCGCGGCCACCGGTTCCGCACGGGCCGGGCGTGGCAGGCCGAGGAGACCGCCGCCATGATCGCCAAGCTGGACATCAAGCCGCCCGACCCGTCCGCGCCGGCCGGCACGCTCAGCGGCGGCAACCAGCAGAAGGTCGTGCTGGCCAAGTGGCTGGCCGGCCAGCCGGAGCTGCTGATGCTGCGCGAGCCGACCCAGGCCGTCGACGTCGGCGCCAGGCACGACATCATCGACGCCATCCGCGCGGCCGCCCGCGCGGGCTGCGGCGTGCTCGTCGCCTCCATCGACGCCGCCGACCTGGCCGTGCTGTGCGACCGGGTGCTCGTCTTCCGCGGCGGCACGGTCACCGAAGAGCTGGCCGGGGATCTCGGCCAGGACGACATCATCCACGCCACGTTCGGCATGTCACCGCCCCAGAAGGATCTCCTCTCATGAACGCCGCCCGCCAGGACCACGGCGACGTCGCCGCCGTCAGCGCTGTGGTCGACGCCAGCGCTGCCGGCGATGCCGCCCCGCCGCCCGGACCCGCCCGGCCCGCCGCCGGCCTCCAGGTCCGGCACTTCGCGTCGCGGTACGCGGTGCTCGGCGTGTGGGCGCTGCTGATCGTGGTGTTCACGATCGCCAAGCCGGGCGTGTTCATGACCCGCTCGTCCTTTGAGTCGATCTTCAACGGCCAGTACGCGCTGGTGTTCATGACCATGGCGCTGCTGTGCACGATCATCGTCGGGGAGTTCGTGGACCTGTCGGTCCCGTCGGTGTTCGGCTTCGCCGCGACGATCCTGCCGGTGCTGGTGACTAACCATCACTGGCCGGTGTGGGCCGGCGCCGTGGTCGCCGTCCTGGGCGCGCTGGCCTGCGGCGTGGTCAACGGCCTGCTGGTCGTCGTGGCCCGGGTGAACACCATCGTGGTCACGCTGGGCATGGGCACCCTCCTGACCGGCATCGCGTTGTGGATGTCGAACCTGAACACGATCGTCCTGCCGCCGTCCGGGTTCGCGAAGATCGCCATCTTCCCGGTGGGCGGCCTGTACATCTCGTTCTTCTACGGCGCGGCCGTGGCGCTCGCGTTCGCTTACGTGCTCGGGTTCACCCCGCTCGGCCGGCACATGCGCTTCACCGGGGCGAGCCGGGAGGTCAGCCGGCTGTCCGGGGTCCGGGTCAACCGGATCCGGTTCGGCTCGTTCGTGGCGGCCAGCGCGTTCAGCGGCGTCGGCGCCATCGTCACGGTGGCCGCGATCGGCAGCTACAACGCCACGACCTCCGACTCCTACCTGCTCCCGGTTTTCGCCTCGGTCTTCCTCGGCACCGCCGTCATCGAGCCCGGGCGGTTCAACCCCATCGGGACCTGGATCGGCATCTACTTCCTCACCACCGGCATCACCGGCCTCGAGCAGCTAGGCCTGCAGACCTGGGTCTCCAACGTCTTCTACGGCGGCGTCCTCGTCGTCGCCGTCACGATCGCCACCCTCCTCCGCCGCCGCACCACCTAACGATCGTTCCGTCCCTACCTGGGAATCCGGAAACCTTAGCCTTCGCCCGTTAGCAGCCGTAACGCGTTAGAAACAAGCATTCACAATGGCCTGCTCGGCGGACGGAGCGCTCTCATGCAATTCGCAAGCAGACGAAGACTCTATTTCTGGGCGACGCTCGTGGCGGCATCGGCCCTGGCCGCAGGGTGCTCCTCCGGCACCGCCACGTCCGGTGGAGGCAGCCAGTCCAGCGCCAGCGGCAACTATCCCGTAACCGCTGCGGTGCTGCACGCATTCACCGGCCAGAATGCCTTTTTCGGGCTCAACGCGGCGAACGCGTGCAAGGCGGCCGCCCATCAGGTCAACGCGGCCGGCGGCGTCATGGGTCACCAGCTGACCTGCCAGGTCTTCGACACCAAAGGCGACCCGGCGGACGCCGTTCCGGTCACCAACCGGATGCTGGTGTCGGCGTCCCACCTGGTCATGGTCGTCGGCCCGGACGGCAACGACATCCCGTCGGTCCTCCCGCTCCTCGAGCAGGCGAAGGTGCCGGAGATGAACACCGTCGGCGACCCGCGCTACGACAAGCAGACCTCCCCGGACTTCTGGCGGCTCACCCCGAGCGACAGCACCCAGGCCCCCGCGCTCGCCTACTACGCCATCCACAAGGGCTTCAACAAGATTGTCGAGATCTACACCAGCGACCTGTCGGCGCAGACCACGACGGGCCCGTTCCGCACCACGTTCAGCCGGCTGGGCGGGACGATCGTCAAGAGCCTGACGATCTCCCCGGACCAGGCCTCCTACCAGACCGAAGTCGCGAACGCGCTCGCCGCCCACCCGCAGGCCATCGTCGGTGAGATGGATGCCCGCACGACGGCCACGTTCCTGTCCGAGATGAAGCAGCAGAAGGGCTCACTCATCCCGTTCGTGGTGACGCAGCGCGCCACCCAGGGCGACTGGGCGCCCGCGGTGCTTCCGGCCATCGGCGCGGTCAGCATGGGCAGCGACATCTTCGCGGTCGCCCCGGCGCTCAGCTCCACCGGGCCGGCCATCGCGGGCTTCCAGCAGGCGATGACCGCTATCAAGGCCAACCCGTTCCAGCTGAAGAACCCCATCGTGGCCGCCACCTATGACGGCGTGATCGCCTTCGCGCTCGCCATGGACGCGGCCAAGTCCACCGCCCCGTCCGCCTACGTCCAGGACATCGCGAAGGTGGCCAGACCGTCCAGCGGCGCCACCGTGGTGCACACCTACGCCGAGGGCGTCGCGGCCCTGGCGGCGGGCAAGACCATCCAGTACGTGGGGGCCAGCGGCCTGATGGCCTTCGACCCCTACAACACCGCGAACCGGCCGTACGCGGTGTGGACATTCAACCCGGACGCGCACTCCTGGGTGATGGGCGCCGCGCTGCCGCCGGACGCGGGCCAGTAGGGACAGCCCCGGAAATGAGCCAGATCGTCCTCAGCCTCGGGTTCGGGCTGGTCACCGCGTCCATCCTGGCGATGGGCGCGGTGGGGTTCACCCTGCAGTTCGGGGTGACCAACCTGTTCAACCTGGCCTTCGGCGAGTCCATGACGGTCTCTGCCTTCGCCGCGTACATCGGACACAACGACCTGCACTGGAACATGTGGCTGGCGATGGCGGCCGGCGGCCTGGCCGGGATGGCGCTCTCCCTGGTTATCAGCCACCTGATCTACCTGCCGTTCCTGCGCCGCGGGACGGCGCAGTTCGCGATGGTGATGGTCACCGTGGCGGTCTCGATCATTCTCAAGAACGTGCTCTCGGCCACGTCCGGCTCGGGCTTCTACAGCTACCAGCTCCCGCCGGAACGGCCGGTGCACGTCCTCGGCATGGTCTTCTCGCCGCGGCAGCTGGTCATCATCGGGCTGGCGGTGGCCAGCCTGCTCGGCCTGCACGCCCTGTTCCGGTACACCCGGCTGGGTAAGGCCATGCGCGCCACCTCGGACGACGCCGGGCTGGCGCGCAGCGTCGGGATCCCCACCACGCACGTCATCAGCGCCGCGTGGCTGCTGTCCGGGCTGCTCGCCGGGCTGGCCGGGGTCGCGCTGGCGATGGACCTGGGCACCTTCGACTTCAACATGGGCGGCAACTTCCTGCTGATCATCGTGGCCGCCGCCGTCTTCGGCAGCGTCGGCGAGCCGTACGGCGCGATCGCCGGCGCCCTGGTCATCGGGGTCGCCAGCGAGCTGGCCGCCATCGTGAACCCGGAGCTGAAGAACGTAGTGGCGTTCGGCATCCTGGTCCTGGTGCTGCTGCTCCGCCCGGAGGGCCTGATCTCCGGCCGCGTCCAGATGCGTGCCGAGGTCGCAGCGTGACTCCGGCGCTGCAGAGCTACGTCGCCACCCTGCTGGTCTACCTGGCCGTCAACTCGATCGTCTGCTGGGGCCTGAACCTGCAGTTCGGCGTGGGCGGCGTGATGAACTTCGCGTTCATCTTGTACCAGTCCATCGGCGCGTACATCACCGCGGTGCTGACCCTGCCCCGGCCCGCGCCGGGTGCGCCAGAGACGTACATCCTGGGTTGGCACCTGCCCTGGCCGCTGCCGCTGGCCGGCGCGGCCGTGTCGGGCGCGCTGCTGGCCCTGGCCGTCGGGTCCTTCGCGCTGCGGCCGCGCCGCCGGGACTTCCAGGCCACGGTCATGCTGGTCGTCTCGATCATCGCCGCCACCTTGGTCACCTCCGAGCAAGGCTGGTTCAACGGAGGCCAGGGCCTGTTCGCGATCCCGCAGCCGTTCAGCGGCCGCCTGAACCTCGGCATCTCCGGGTACGACTGGTTCTTCCTCGGCCTGGTCGCGGTCATCGCGGCCGTGGTCCTGTTCTTCACCGACCGGCTGACCGGCTCACCGTGGGGACGGCGGCTGCGGGCGATGCGGGACAACACCGAGGCGGCCGAATCGCTCGGCACCAGCGTCCGGGCCGAGAGCCTGAAGGTCTACGTGATCGGCGGCGCCATCGCCGCCGTTAGCGGCGGCCTGCTGGTCGAGTTCATCGGCGCCTGGTCGCCGGCTGCCTGGGGCACGGGCGAGACGTTCATCTTCTTCGTCGCGATCATCGTCGGCGGCCTCGGCAACAACTTCGGCGCCTTCTTCGGCGCGCTCCTGGTGCTCGGCGCGTTCCTGGAGCTGCCGACCTTCCTGCCCACCATCGGCAGCTCCAATACCGAGGAGTCGGTGCAGGCCGCCGCCATCGGCGTGCTGATCCTGGTCTTCTTGTGGTGGCGGCCCCAGGGCGTCTTCCCGGAGCGCAAGCGCGAGCTCGCCCTGCTAGCCCGGGGGGAATATCCCCCCCAGACCCCCCCTGCTCTTGGGGGGACCCATCCCCCCAAACCCCCCTTGCTGGCCGTCCGCGACCTCAGCCGGGATTTCGGCGGGGTGCGGGCGGTGGACAAGTTCAGCTTCGAGCTGCCGCCCGGGACCGCTACCGGCCTGATAGGACCGAACGGGGCGGGTAAATCCACCGCCCTCAAGCTCATCGCCGGGGCCCTGGCGCCGGACACCGGGCAGGTCGTCGTGGGCGCGGTCAACGTGGCCGGATGGGCGCCGCACAAGGTGTCCCGGCTCGGCGTGATCCGCACCTTCCAGCACACCAGCGAGTTCGCCCGGCTGACCGTGCTGGAGAACCTGCTCGCGGCGGCGCCGGGGCAGCCCGGTGACTCGTTCGGCGGATCTTTGCTCGGCCGTCGCCACTGGCGGCCCCGGCAGCGGGAGCTGCTGGCGCAGGCGGCGGCGCTGCTGGCGGATTTCCAGCTCACAGAGCTGGCCGACGAGTACGCCGGCCGGCTCAGCGGCGGCCAGCGGCGGCTGGTCGAGATCATGCGCGCGCTCATGGCGCGGCCGAAGATCCTGCTGCTGGACGAGCCGATGGCCGGGGTGAACCCGACCCTGCGGCTGACCATCGAGGAGCACCTGCGGCGGCTGCGGGACGGCGGCCTGACCATGCTGATGGTGGAGCACGAGCTCAGCTCGGTGGAGCGGGTGTGTGACTCGGTGATCGTGATTGCCCAGGGCAAGGTGCTGGCGACCGGGACGATGGCCGAGCTCCGCAGCAACAAGGAGGTCGTCGATGCCTACCTCGTTGGCTGATGACGGGATCCGCGCCACGCTCACGGTCGCGGGCCTGGCCGCCGGGTACGGCGACACCCCGACGATCACCGACGTCGACCTGACCGTCCACCGGGGCGAGATCGTCACCGTCCTGGGGCCGAACGGAGCCGGCAAGAGCACCCTCCTCAAGGCCGTGCTCGGCGTGATCAGGCCGATGGCGGGGTCGGTGCTGCTGGGGGACCGGGACCTCGCCACGCTGCGCAGCGACCAGATCTGCCGGCTTTCCGTCGGGTACGTGCCCCAGCTGCGGGACACCTTCCCGCGGCTGACCGTGCTCGAGAACCTCGAGATGGGCGGCTACACGCTCCCCCGCAAGGTGGTGAAGGCGCGGGTGGAGGCGGTGATGGAGCTGTACCCGCAGCTCAAGCGGCTGGCCAGCCGCCAGGGCGGCCACCTGAGCGGCGGCGAGCGCAAGATGGTGGCGGTCGCACGCGCCATGATGATCTCACCGGCCCTGCTGGTCCTGGACGAGCCGACCGCCGGGCTGGCGCCCCGGCCCGCGGCCACGCTGCTGAACGACTACATCGCGACGCTGGCGGGCACCGGGGTGTCCCTGCTGATGGTGGAGCAGCGGGCCAAGGAGGCGATGTCGATCTCCGACCGGGCCTATGTGATGGCCGGCGGCCGCGTCGTGCTGCACGACCGGGCCGACGCGGTGCTGGCCCGGCCCGACCTGGGCGAGGTTTTCCTCGGGAGGACCGGGCCAGGCTAGTCGCGGCCGCGGGCGCCGGGCGGGATCTCCACGAACGTGCTCGCGTAGTCCCAGTGCATGTCGTGGGTGCGCGGGGACAGGACGCGGGCGTACAGGTCATTGCGGTCGACGTCCTTGGGCACCGGGGCGAGCGGCCGCCCGTGCGACAGCGAGGTCACTAGCTGGCCGGCATGCTCCTCGGCCAGGATGGCGCGGAACACCGCCTCGTGCAGGGTCGCGCCCACGATCACCGCGCCGTGCCAGCGCAGCAGCGCGATCGCCGCGTCGCCCAGGATCCCGATCAGCCGCTGCGCGGCGGGCCGGTCCCGGACCAGCTCGGCCTCTTCCCAGACCGGCATCACCTCCGGCCAGAAGCTGGCGTGCAGCATGAGCAGCTGCGTCGGCACCTCGGCCATCGCGCTGAGCGCGACCAGGGCCGGGGAGTGGACGTGGACCAGCGACTTCAGCTCCGGCTTGAGCCGGTGCAGCTCGGCGTGCATGTACAGCTCGAGCGGGCGCCCCGGCTCGAACTCCTCGTCCAGGTCGAGCTCGAGCACGTCGGCGGCGCGGCAGCGGTCCTTGCGGGCGCCCGCGCCCGGGCATACCAGGTACCTGCGCGGGTCGTCGGTCAGCACGCTGACGTGCCCGAACATCCCGATGAGCTGATGCGAGGCCAGGATCCGCGTGGCGGTGGCCAGTTCGGAGCGCAGTTCGGCGGACATGACCAGGCTCTCAGATCTCGTTGCCCCAGTAGTACCGCGCCACGGTCTCCACCAGCCGGAGCTTGGCGTTCTGGGCGTCCTCGGTCATCAGCGGGCGGGCGGCGGACTGAGCGAAGCCACCGTTCGTCGCGATGGCCACGTCGTCCTCAGTGCGCTCGTCGACCACCGGGTCCATCCGGGCCAGCAGGTCGTCGACCGCTTCTAGAGCCGCGACAGACACGTCCACCACGCCGAGGCTGAGCACCAGGCCGGGCTTGACCCGCTCCAGCGGAAGCCGCGTGCCCGGGTCGGCCGGGAAGTCCACGCACAGCCGGTGGAAGGGGATCGCGTCGAGCAGCGCGTCCACGGCGGCCGGGTCGTAGCCGCGTTCGGTTGTCGGCAGCGGTCCGGAGTCGGTCAGGTCAAGCCCGAGCCGGAACGTCTCCGGCGCGGTGAGCCCGGCCACGGCGGCCCGGTCGGCCTCGAGCAGGGCGGTCAGCACCGCGTCCGCGTCCAGCCCCGCGGCCGTCAGCCGCTCTCGCCCGGCCACCGTGAGCAGCGGCGGGCAGAGCGGGTTCTCCAGCGCCACGTAGGCGACTCCCTCGGCGGCCAGCGCCTCGATCTCAGCGCGCAGCAGCGCGGCCAGCGCCGCGCCGCGGGCCCGGACCGCATCTAGGTCGGCCGGGCTATCCAGCGCCGAGCCGACGGCGGCGAGGTAGCCGGGCGAAGGAAGCTGGACGAACACCGGCCGGTCCACGGTGGCGAGCACCGGCGCCACCTCGGCCCGGGCCAGGCGCCCGGACAGCTGCGGCTCATCCCGCAAAACCCGGCGCCGGGCCGAGGGAATGCCCGCCGCGTCGGCCAGCGGCTGGGTGCCGCTGACCGGCCCGAACCCGTCCACGTGGTCGTACACCACGGACTCGAAGTGCTCGCGGCGGAACTGCCCGTCCCCGACGGCGGACAGGGTCAGCCGCCGTAGCGTGTGCGAGACCGCGGCCACCGCCTCGGTCTCCGCGGCCGCCAGGGCCCCGGCGTCACCGTCGGCCCGCGCGGCGAGCAGCCCGGCCGGCCGCACCAGGCTCCCGTGGTAGTCGATGTGGTACTTGTAATCGTCAGCCACGGTCGCCTCCGCCCTCTCGCGCGCCCGCCCACTGCGGGAAGTAGAGCTCGAAGCCGGCCGCCGTGAGCACGTCCTCGCAGACCCGCTGGTCCTCATCGGGGCTGCCGCCGGAGATGCCCAGGCCGCCGAGAATGACGCCATCGCGCTTGATCGTCACGCCGCCCTTGGTGGCCACGATGGGCCGGTGGCCCATCCGGCCGACCTGGGTGAAGAACACCGGGTCGGCGTTGCGCCAGTTCTCCAGCATTTCCGTGGGCCGCTGCATGACGGCCGCGGAGTACGCCTTGGCCAGCGCGATATCCGCCGTCATCGGCCGGGCACCGTCCATCCGCTCGATCAGCACGATGAACCCGCCGTAGTCGACCACGGCGACGCTCAGCGCCTTGCCGAGTGCCAGCGCGCGAGCGCGCGCGTCCTCGGCCAGAGCGCGGGCTTCGGAGAAGGGCAGGGTCATGCCGTGAGCGTATGGCAGCCCGAAACCCCTAACAATGCCCGCACCGTGCGCCCACCGAACTCTAATCATGCACATCCCGGCGGCCGCTCAACGAAATCGTACGAGGTGTCGTCTATCGGCACGACGCTGCGACCGCACTGACAGAATCGATGCAATGCGGTACATCGTCATCGGGGCCGGCGCGATCGGCGGCACCATCGGCGGCCGGCTGGCCGCCACCGGGCACGAGGTCGTCCTGGTCGCCCGCGGCGCCCACCTCGACGCGCTGCGCAGCCGCGGCCTGCGCCTGGCCACCCCGGACGGCACGTCCACGCTGGACATCCCCGCGGTAGCGGGCCCCGGAGAACTCAGCCTCCGCGAGGACGACGTCCTCCTGCTGGCGACCAAGACCCAGGACGCCGAGCCGCTGCTGGCCGAATGGGCCTGGCAGCCGGTGCGGAACGGCCCAGTGCGGGACGATACCGTGGCCGCGGACGCGCTGCCGGTGGTGTGCGCGCAGAACGGGGTGGCCAGCGAGCGGATCGCACTGCGCCGCTTCCGCCAGGTGTACGGAATGTGCGTGTGGCTGCCGGCCACGCACCTGGAGCCGGGCGTGGTCGAGGCGAACGGCGTCCCGCTGGCCGGCCTGCTGCACATCGGCCGGTACCCGTCCGGCGCCGACGCCACCGCCGAACGGATCGGCGCGGACCTGACCGCCAGCGGCTTCCTGGCCCCGGTCACCGCGGACGTGATGCGGTGGAAGTACGGCAAGCTGCTGGCCAACCTGAGCAACGCGACCGAGGCGGTGTGCGGCCACGACGCCTGGCTGCACGCGACCGAGCTGCGCCGCCGGGTGACCGCTGAAGGGCGCGCGGTGCTCGACGCGGCCGGCATCGCCTACGCCCGCGAACGGGAGAGCGCCGAGCTCCGCGCCGACCGGGTGCAGATCCTGCCGGTCAACGGGGCCGAACGGGTCGGCGGTTCGTCCTGGCAGAGCCTGACTCGCGGCACCGGGTCGATCGAGGCCGACTTCCTCAACGGGGAGATCGTCCTGCTCGGCCGCGAGCACGGCGTGCCGACCCCGCTGAACGAGGTGCTGCAGCGGCTGGCCAACCAGGCGGCCCGGGACCGCCGCGCGCCCGGGAGCGCCACGCCGGACGAGGTCCTGGCCCTCGCGGCGCTCCCGGCCGACGCGGGGTAGCTCAGAACCCGGCCGGCTCCCTGACCAGCACGATGTGGATGCGGCCGGGCAGCTCCTGGTGGATTTCCATGATCTTGCCCACGTAGCTGTGCTGCCCGTAGGCGGCGACCGCGCGGGCGTCCTCGAGCACCAGGCTGTGCTGGTAGATCCGCTCCCGTGCCGCCTCCAGGGTGGGCACGAGCTTCTGCGCGCCGACCACGAAGATGACGTTGGCCGCGCCCCAGACGTACGAGGCGAGCTGGCTGCCCGAGGCCGAGGCGATGACGAGCGTGCCGTCGCGGGTGATCGCGTGCACGCTGCCCAGGGCGTAGTCGGGCTGGCCGCCGACCTCCTTCATCTGGGGCAGTTGGGTGGCGAAGTCCAGCTTGGCCATCTTGTTGCGGGCCGAGTCGTATGGCCCGCCGTCGTTGATCGCGTCGTCGATGCCGGCCTGTGTCAGCGTCATCGACGTGTTGGTCATCACCGACGCGCCGTGCGGGATGCGGGCCAGCACCGCCTGGCGCGCGGCGTCGAGGTCGTCGACGACTTCGACACTGAACCCGTGCTCCTCGAGCGCGACGACGGTCGCGGCGAGCGTGTGCTCGTCGGGCAGCGCGGTGAAGCGGTCGGATGTTTCGGTCAGGCTCACGGTGGATCCTTCCTGGGTAGTCTCTCCAGCGGCGTAAACGGACCTTACCCCGCTTAGTATTCCGGCCGTAGAGTGAATCCCGTGGACCAGCCCCCGCTGTCTTGGGAACAGGTGTCCCGGGAACAGGTGTCCTGGGGACCCGAACCCGCCGAACGCGCCGACGCCGCGCGCAACCGGCGGCTCCTGCTGGCCACCGCCCGCGAGATGCTGGCCGCCGACGGCGCGGACAAGCTGACCATGGACGGGCTGGCCGAGCGGGCCGGGCTGGGCAAGGGGACGGTGTTCCGCCGGTTCGGGACCCGGGCAGGCATCTTCCGGGCGCTTCTCGATGAGGCCGAACGGTCGTTCCAGGAGCTCGTGCTCACCGGCCCGCCCCCGCTGGGCCCCGGCGCGCCCCCGCTGGACCGCCTGGTTGCCTACGGCCGGGCCCGGATCGGCTTCTTGATCGAGCACCGCGATATCGCCCGCGCCACCCTGGACGGCAGCGAGCCCATCCCGGCCGGATCCCGCATGCCAATGTCCCAGCTGCACATCAGGGTGCTGCTCGGCCAGATGGACATCGGCCCCGCCGACCTGGACATGCTCGCCGTCCAGCTCAGCGCCGCCCTGGACGGCCCGCTCCTGCTCTACCTGTCCGCCGACGACCTAGCCGAACCCGCCCCCCGGACCGCCGAACGCATCGCCCGCGGCTGGCACGACCTCATCCGCCGCGCCTGCCGCCCCTGACCCGCCCGCTCCAGGTCAGCCGCTCCACCTGGACGGGATGGCCAGCAGCCGACGGTAGCATCCCCTTCGTTGCCGTAACACGCGAAGGAGAACCCGATGGTGGTGGTGCTGGTCGGCTTCATGGGAGCCGGCAAGACCACGGTGGGGAACATCATGGCCGGACGGCTCGGCCAGCCCTTCGTGGACAGTGACGTGCTGATCGAACAGCGCCTCGGCCGCGAGATCCGCGACATCTTCCGTACCGAGGGCGAGCCGTACTTCCGCCAGCTCGAGCACGACACCGTGGCGGGCCTGGTCCGCGGGCCGGACGCGGTGATCGCGCTGGGCGGCGGCGCCGTCGAGGACCCGCGCACCCGGGCGGTGCTGCGCAACGCCCGTGTGGTCTACCTCCGGGTCAGCTACGACGAGGCCATGGCGCGGGTCAGGAGCGACGAGTTCCGCCCCATGCTGCACCGGCCGGACCTGGACGAGGTGTACAAGCGGCGGCTGTCAGCGTACGAGGACATCTCGGTGCTCACCGTCGACACCGACGGCCGCCGCCCCGACGCGGTCGCGCTCGAGGCGCTCGCCCGGCTGACCCGGCTGCCCGCGACGCCGCCGGTGAACCGCGTCGCCGCCTCGCTGGCCGCCCAGGACACCGACGGCTGCCTGCGCGAGCTCGACCGCCTCGCCCCCCGGATCGGCCTGGCCGAAGTCCGCCTCGACCTGATGCGCAGCTTCGACGTCGCCAAGCTGGTGGCCAGCTCCCCGGTCCCGCTCATCCTCACGTGCCGGCCGGAGCGCGAGCACGGCGGTTTCACCGGTCATGATTCCGAACGGATGAGGATCCTGCGCACCGCCCACGACTCCGGCTGTGCCTATATAGACGTGGAAGCCGACTGCCTGCATCTGGTAGCCGGCTGGGGCGGCGGCTCGCCGACGCAGGTCATCGCGTCCCAGCACTGGTTCGACGCGATGCCGCCCGACCTGCTCGGCGCGTACCGCGACCTGCGCGACCGCTGCGCCGTGGTCAAGCTGGCGGGCACCGCGCGGTCGGCCGCCGACGTGCTCCCGGTGCTCGAGCTCCTGCAGAACGCCGGCACGCCGGTCATCGGCCTGGCCATGGGCACCCCGGGCACCTGCACCCGTATCCTCGCCCCCGCTTTCCCGCACACCCTGCTTACCTTCGGCGCCGCCGCCCCCGCGGAGGCCACCGCCCCCGGCCAGATCACCGTGGACGAGATGACCGGCCGCTACGCGCTCCACCTCGTCACCCCCGCCACCAAGGTCTACGTCCACGTCACCCGGCCCGACGACGCCCTATCCGCCCAGCAGCAGGCCGAACCCGGCGCCGTGCTCCACGTCCCCCTCCGCGCCGAAGACACCGCCGCCCTCCGCGCCCGCCTCAGCGAAACCCTCCCCTTCACGATCGTGTGACGCTGAGGCGGGCGTCAGATCCCGGCGTGGGCGGCTTCGGCGCCGCCGTTGCCGGGACGGATGAGCAGGCCGATCAGCGCGCCGGCCAGCGCGACCCCGGCCGCTACCAGGAACGCGGTGTGCATTCCGCTGGCGAACGTGGCGTGGCTGATGTCGGTGATCACGCGGGCCACCTGCGGCGGGGTGCTGCTGGTCACCGGGGCCGCGCTGACCGAGACCGCGCTCTTCACCCCGGCTAGCTGGGCCGGGTTCAGCGCGGGCAGGTGGGCGGCGGCCTACCTGCGCTCGGTCCACGACCACGACGACGAGATCATCGAGGTGCTGGCCCGCCGCGAGGGCGTCGACCCGGTCGCCGACCGCCGGCCCCGGGTGCTGGCCGCGGTGATCGGGGCCCTGGTGTTCCTGGCCAACAAGGACTGGCAGGCCAGCGACACGGAAAGCCCGGAGGACCTGGCCGCCGCCTTCGACGCCTACGCCGACGCCGTCATCCCCGCCGTGGCCGGCCACTGGCGGTCCGCGCCCGCCCCGCACGACGCCTGACGGCCGACATCCGCGCGGACGCCGCTCCGGCAAACCACAATCCACAATAGCCTCGTTAACCCCTCCACGTGCCCGCGCCGAACCACGGCAATGTCACATCGTGGTGGTCCTGACCACGGCAATGTCACATTGCCGTGGTTGGTTCCGGGGTGATGCTGGCCGTGGCCGCCAGCTTGGACGCCGCGGCCCGGGACGGGGCGCTGGCGGTGCCGCCGGGGGCGGCGGTGGACAGGGCGCCGGCGGCGCAGCCGAGCGCGGCCGCCTGCGGCAGGTCCAGCCCGTCCAGCAGCCCGGCGATCAGGCCGGCGTCGAAGCAGTCGCCCGCGCCGGTGGCGTCGACCGGCGTCACCGGCGGCAGGCTGACCCGGTACCGCGCGGGACCGTCCGCGCACAGCGCCCCCCGCTCGCCCAGCTTGACCACCACTCGCCGCCCGGCCCCGGCCAGCGCCGAGACGGCGCTGTCCAGGTCATCCGCCCCGGCCAGGCGCGTCGCTTCCGCCTCGTTCGGCAGCAGCAGGCCGGCCTGCGCGATCGCGGCGGACAGGCCCGGGCCGGCCCACCGTCCGGACGGATCCCAGTTGGTGTCCAGGGACGTCATGACACCGGCCGAACGGGCGGCGGAAAACAACGCCCCCAGCCCGGGCCCGAGGCAATCCTGGAGCAGGAACCACGAGCTGGCGTGCACGTGCCGCGCGCCGGCCAGCAGCGCTTCCGGGACGTCGGCCGCGGTCAGCGAGGCCACCGCGCCCAGCGCGGTCAAGATGGCCCGGTCCCCGCCGCGGGACAGCGCCACCGTCATCCCGGTGGGCGCGTCCTCGCGGACCGCCACGAAGCTGACGTCGACCCCCTCGGCGGCCAGCCGATCCCGCATGAACTCACCCGCGGGGTCGGCGCCGACCGCGGCGGCCAGCGCGACCCGCAGCCCCAGGCGCGCCGCGGCCACCGCGGTGATCGCGGCCGAACCCCCGATGACCAGCGAGATCCCGTCCACCAGCTTCTCCTGCTGGCCGAATACGGGGTCCACGTCGTCGCCGAGGACGAGCACGTCCGGGTTGCAGTCACCCAGGACTACCAGGTCATACCGTGACAACGTCCACCCCGGCGTCCTGCAGCCGGGCCGCGTCCTCGGCGGCGATCCCGGCGTCGGTGACCAGCACGTCGATCTCGGCCGGGGTGCAGATCCGGGCGAAGGCGCGCTGCCCCACCTTGGAGCTGTCCGCCACGATGATCACCCGGCGGGCCTGCCGCCCCATCAGCCGGTTGATGCTCGCCTCGCCCTCGTGGTGCGCGGTCGCCCCGGCCACCGCGTCGATGCCGTCCACGCCCAGGAAGGCCACGTCCAGCGTGACCTGCTCCAGCACGCCGGTGGCCAGCGGCCCGGTGAGCTCGTAGGACTGCGGCCGGGCGACCCCGCCGGTGGTCACGATCTTGATGTGCTGCCTGATGGCCAGTTCGGTCGCGATGTTCAGCGCGTTGGTGACCACGGTGACCGTGGGGGAGGGACCCGCCGATCCTAGATCCGGACGGGTGGCCAGAGCCCTCGCCACCTCGGTCGTCGTGGTTCCCCCGTTGAGACCCGCGACCTGGCCGGCCCGGACCATGCTGGCGGCCAGCGCTCCGATGCGCTGCTTCTCGGACGGATGCCGCTCGGTCTTGTAGCGCAGCGGCAGGTCGTAGTTGACCCCCTCGGCCACGGCGCCGCCGCGGATCCTGGTCAGCATCTGCTGGCTGGCCAGCTCGTCGAAGTCCCGGCGGATGGTGGCCGCGGACACGTTCAGCGCCTTGGCCGCGTCCTCCACCTGGAGCTGGCCCCGCGAGCCCAGCAACTCGAGCAGCTCGTTCCACCGGCGATAACGGCTCACGGCCCCTCCCTCCAGCACGTCCCGCGCCGCAGGCGCTCAGCACACCGAGCAACCGGGCTACTTCCGGCGCGACCGCGTCACGTCCGGCCGAACCATACCTCCTGGGATCAACCACCGCCGGCTCGGCCGACAGGTAATCCCGGACCGCCGCGGTGAACACCTTGTTCAGCTGGGTCGCGATGTTGATCTTCGTGAGGCCGGCCCGGATCGCGGCGGCCAGGTCCTCATCCGGCACGCCGGACGAGCCGTGCAGCACCAGCGGTACGCCGACGGCCCGGCGGAGCCTGGCGACCAGGCCGAGGTCGAGGACCGCGTCCTTGGTCAGCATGGCGTGCGAGCTGCCCACCGCGACGGCCAGCGCGTCCACCCCGGTGTCGGCGACGAAGCCGGCCGCCTGGCCCGGATCGGTGCGAGCCACGGGGGAGTGCACGCCGTCCTTGCCGCCGACCTCGCCGAGCTCCGCCTCGACCCAGACGCCCTGGTCGTGGCACCACGCGGCGACCTCGGCGGTGGCCCGGACGTTGTCCGCGTACGGGAGCCGGGCCGCGTCGTACATGACCGACCCGAGGCCGAACGCGGACGCCGCCCGGACCAGCTCCGCGCCGGACGCGTGGTCCAGGTGCACCGCGACCGGCACCGCGGCCGCGCGCGCCACGGCCAGGCAGGCCCGGGCGATCGGCTCCAGCGCGCCGTGCCAGGCGGCGCAGTTCTCGCTGATCTGCAGCACCACCGGGGCGCCGGCCGTCTCGGCCCCGGTGACGATCGCCTCGGCGTGCTCGATGCCGATGACGTTGAACGCGCCCACGCCGCGGCCCGCGGCCCGGGCCGGGCCGATGATCTCGCCCATGGTGGCCAGCGCCATCAGCGGACCTCCTCGACCGTGACCGCGGTCAGCGCGCCGAGGTAGTCCTGGCGGCGGAACTCCCCGGCGACCGGGGCCGCGGCGGCCGCCGCGCCCAGCGCCGCCGCGTGCCGCAGCCGCTCGTCCCAGGGCCGGCCGAGGACGAGCCCGTGGGCCAGGGCCGCAGCCACCGCGTCGCCCGCGCCGGTCGCGTTCCCGTCTACCGCGGCGGGCGCCCGGGCCCGCCAGCAGCCGTCGCCGGTCGCGGCTAGCAGCCCGTCCGGGCCGAGCGTGATCACCACGGCCTGGGCGCCGCGGAGCTGGCCGGCCGCGGCCGCCGCGGTGGCCCCGCCCGCGGCCCCGTCCGCGGGCGGGGCCAGCGCCGAGCTGGCAGCAGGGCCGGCCAGCGCCGCCAGCTCGGTCAGGTTCGGCTTCACGATGGCGGGACCCGCGGCCGCGCCCCGTCGCAGCGCCTCCCCGTGCGTGTCCAGCACCGCGGGCACGGCCGCCGCGGCCGCGGTCTCGATCAGCGTGGCGTAGGTCCCGTCCGCCAGCCCCGGCGGCAGGCTGCCGGACAGCACCACCGCGGTGGCTCCCTCCAGCGCCTGCTCGTACCCGCCGCGGAACCGGGCGAACTCCTCCTCGCCGATCGTCGGGCCGGCCTCGTGGAACGCGGTGACCCTGCTGTCGGCGACGACGCTGAAGGTGCGCCGGGTCTCCCCGGCGACCGGGGTGAGCGCGGCTGGCACGCATCGCTCGCGCAGGGCCGCCTCCACCCCGGCCCCGGTGACGCCGCCGGCCAGCCCGAGCGCCAGCACGTCCACGCCGAGCGCGTGCAGCGTGCGGGCCACGTTGAGGCCCTTGCCGCCGGGCCGGGCGCGCACCGCGCGGGGCCGGTTCACCCCGCCCCAGTCCACCGCGTCGACGTGGTGGGTGACGTCCAGCGCCGGGTTGAGGCAGACGACGACGATCACGGAGTACCGAGGATGACCGAGCGCGCCAGGTTGCGCGGCCGGTCCGGGTCGAGTCCGCGGGCCCGCGCCGCCGCGACCGCGACCAGCTGGACCCGGACCAGCTCGGCCAGCGGGTCCTCCTCGCCGATCCAGGCGGTGCCGCCGGCCGCGGCGATCTCGCCGGCCAGCCCGTCCGGCGGCGGGCCGAACAGCCACACCACGCTGCGCTCGCCGGTCACCGCGGCCGGGCCGTGCCGGTACTCCATGGCTGGGTAGGCCTCGGTCCACAGCCCGGCTGCCTCGCGCAGCTTCAGCGCGGCCTCGTTGGCCAGCCCGTAGGTCCAGCCGGTGCCGAGGAACGTGAACTGGTCGGCGGCCAGCATCCCGGCCGGCAGCGGCGCGGCCAGCACCCGCTCGGCCGCGTCGGCCGCCGGGCCGGGATCGTGCCCCAGGTGCGCCCGGAGCAGGACCAGCTCGGTGGTGGCGAACCTGGTCTGCACCACGGATTCCTCGTCCGCGAAGCCCAGGTCGATGACCTCGCCGGCGGCCTGCCCCACCGGGGACAGCGCGGCCGCGGTGATCGCCACCGTGAGCACGGTGCCGGCTAGCCGGCCGAGCAGTTGCAGGATCTCGGTGGTGGTGCCGGACCGGGACAGCACCAGGACCCGGTCGTAGCGCCGGCCGGCCGGCATCTCCGAGGCGGCGAACGCGTCGGTCTCGCCGTGCCCGGCCTGCTCCCGGGCTGCCGCGTAGGACTGCGCCATGAACCAGGACGTGCCGCAGCCCGCGACCGCCACCCGCTCGCCCGGGGCCGGCAGCGAGCCGGCCACGTCCGCGGCCAGCCGGGCCGCGTGCCGCCAGCAGGCGGGCTGCGAGGCCACTTCCTGCGCGGTGCGGTTGCCCGCGGTGATGTCCTCCTGCGTCACTGATCCCTCATCTCTGTTGTCCAACCGGTTCACGTCCCGGCCAGCCCGGTGGCGGCCACCGAGCGGATGAAATGGCGCTGGGCCAGGAAGAAGATGCACAGCATCGGGACCAGGCTCATCACGTTGGCGGCCATCAGCAGGGTCCACTCGGTCTGGTGCGCGCCCTGGAACGTGGCCAGCCCGAGCGGCAGCGTCATCTGGTTCGTGGAGGTGATGGCGATCAGCGGCCACAGGAAGTTGTTCCAGGAGTCCAGGAACGTCAGCGCGGCCAGCGTGGCCAGGGCCGGCGTGGCCAGCGGCAGCACGATCCTGATCAGCACGGTGAGCCGGCTGGCCCCGTCGACCCGGGCGGATTCCTCGTACTCCAGCGGCAGCGTGCGGAAGAACTGGCGGAGGAAGAAGATGCCGAACGCGGTGGCCGCGTTGGGCAAGATCAGCGCGCCGATGTGGTTGATGCCCACCGCGGCCAGCACGTGCACGCCGAGCCACTTGGTGATGATGAACTGCGGGATCATCGTGACCTGGAACGGCACCATCAGCGTGGCCATGATCACCGCGAACAGCGCGGTCCGGCCGAGGAAGCGGAACCGCGCGAACGCGTACCCGGCCAGCGAGCACAGCACCAGGTTGCTCAGCACGGTCACCACCGCGACGATGGCGCTGTTGACGAAGAACCGGCCGAACGGCGCGCTGTGCAGCGCGTCCGGGTAGTTGGCCAGCCTGATCTGGTGCGGGACGAGCACCGGCGGGAAGTGCAGCGCCTCGGCCGGGGTCTCCACCGAGGTGACGACCAGCCACACGAACGGGAAGATCAGCGCGATCGTGGCCGGGATCAGCACCAGGTGCCACGGGCTGAACGGCAGCCGCCACCGCCGCCGGGCGGGCTGCCCGCCGCCGCCCGCCGGGGACCGCACCCCGCCGCGGGCGGGCGCCGACGTCGCCGTCATGACCGGTAGTAGGTGAACCGCCGGCCCACCCGGAACTGGATGACGGTGATCACGATGATGACGAGGAACAGGAAGTAGGCGATGGCCGATGCGTAGCCGAAGTTGAACTGCTGGAAGGCCTGGGTGTACAGGTAGTAGACGAGGACGGTGGTGGCGTTGAGCGGGCCGCCCTGGGTGCTCAGGTACACCTCGTCGAACAGCTGCAGCGCGTTGATCGTGAGCCAGACGGCCAGGAACAGCGAGGCCGGGCTGAGCAGCGGCAGGGTGACCCGGCGGAACGCCTGCCACGGGCCGGCCCCGTCGATCGCGGCCGCCTCGGTCAGATGCTGCGGCACCCCCTGCAGCGCGGCCAGGTAGATCACCACCGCGAAGCCGGTCCAGCCCCAGATCGTCATGATCACGATCACGTAGAGCGCCTGGGACGGGGAGTTGATGAACTGCTGCGGCGGTATGCCGAACCAGCTCAGGAAGTAGTTGATCACCCCGTAGGACGGGTCGAACAGCCAGATGAAGACGATCGCCTCGCTGATGGTGGAGATCGCCATGGTGGCGTAGGCGGCGGTGCGGTAGAGCGAGATGAAGCGGATCTTCCGGTTCATCGCCACGGCCAGGAACAGCCCCGCCGCCATCGTCCCGGGCACGAACAGCGCGGTGTAGATCAGCGTGTGCTGGATCGCCTGCGCCACCACCGGGTCGTGCGCCAGCTGCCGGTAGTTGGCCGTGCCCACGAACGGCGTGTCGGGCGTGAGCAGGTTGTTCTTCTGGAACGACATCAGCGCCGACCATACGATCGGGGCCGCGCCGAACAGCCCGATGATCACGGCGGCGGGCGTGACAAAGGCCCACCCGGTGAACTGCTCGGAGCTGACGACCCCCCGCCGCACGGTCAGCCCGCCGCCAGGGCCTGGTCGACCTGCTGGGCGGCGGCGGTCAGCGCGGCCTGCGGCTGGCTCTTGCCGAGCAGCACCGACACGACCATGGTGCCGAGGATCGTGGAGATCTTGGGGTACTGCGGGATCTGCGGCCGGGCCTGCTTCACGTTGCCCAGGTTGGCGATGAACGTGCCGACGCCGGGCAGCGCGGCGTTCATCTGCTGGCTCACCGCGGCCGAGTCGCCCACCGACTGGCGGCTGGGCAGGTTGCCGGTCTGCACCGCCCAGTACTTGACCTGGGCCGGCGCGGTGAGCCAGAGAAGGAATTGCTCGGCCGCGGCCACCCGCGCCGGGCTGTTGTTGAAGATGACCCAGTTGTCCGGGCCGGAGATGGTCTGGTGGCCGCCGCTGGTCCCCGGGTAGGCCGGCATGACCTGCACGCCGTACTTAACGTTGGGGAACGCGGACAGGTCCCACGGCCCGGTGACCAGCATCCCGATCTTGCCCGAGTTGAACAGGTTGCTGTAGGCGGAGTCGCTCGGGTCCAGGTACATCGACTTGTCCGTGACGGCCATGGTCCGCAGCGTGTTCAGCGAGGCCAGCCCGGCGGCCGAGTCGAACGCCGCCTTCTTGTTGTCCGGAGTCAGCAGCTGGCCGCCCGCCTCCCAGAGCAGCGCCTCCCAGTGCCAGACGGTGTCCTCCGTGCCCGGGGTGACGTACGCGGTGCCGAACTGCTTGATCGCCGGGTTGGTCAGCTTCTTCGCGTCGGCCACGAACTCCTGCCAGGTCCAGTCCGGGCCCGGCGGCTGCAGGCCGGCCTTGGCGAACAGCGTCTTGTTGTAGACCACGGCCAGGTTGTCCACCACGGCCGGGATGCCGATGACCTTGCCGTTGACGGTGGCCACGGCGCGCTCGCCGGTCCAGAAGTCGTCCCAGTTGACGCCGGGCCGCTCGACCACCTGGGTGAGGTTCGCCACCTGCGGGATCTGGGCCACGTTGGGCGCCCACGAGCCGTAGAGGTAGGCGATGTCCGGCGGGCTGCCGCCGCGCACCGCGGTCAGCACCTTCTGCAGCGTGTTGTCGTTGTTGACGAACAGCGGGCTCACCTTCTGGCCCGGGTGCTGCGCCTCGTACTCGGCCACCAGGTGCGAGAACGCCTTGGCCTCGGCCTCGGTGTAGCCCTCCCAGATCTGGATCGTCTGGACCCCGCCGCCACCTCCGCTGGAGGTGCTGTCGGTGCCGCAGCCCGCCAGTACGGCCGCCCCGGTGAGCACGGCCAGCAGTCCGGCCAGGTATGCCTTAGAGAACGCTGCCATCCCGCACTCTCCGCTCGAAGATGCGTCAAGTCATCACGAATTGCTCAGTATTGTGCAACCCGAATCCGGGCAGATGCAAGATCTTGCAAGAAATCGGCCCCAATGTGACACTAGTGAGCTGTGATCACAGTGACGTTCGTCGGGGCGGGAAGCGTCGAGTTCACCCGGAACGTGGTGACCGACCTGTGCGGCTACCCGGAGTTCCGCGGCCAGCTGCGGCTGACGCTGTACGACATCAGCGCGGAGCGGCTGGCGCACGCCGAGCGGCTGGCCCGCCGGATATCGGAGCAGTCCGGAGCCGGCGCGACGGTGACCGCGACCCTGGACCGGCGGGAGGCACTGGCCGGCGCCCGGTACGTGATCAACGAGGTGCAGGTCGGCGGGTACGCCGCCACCCGGGCGGACTTCGACATCCCGGCCCGGTACGGGGTGCGCCAGACGATCGGCGACACGCTGGGCATCGGCGGGATCTTCCGTGGCCTGCGCACCATCCCGGTGACCGTGGCCCTGGCCCGGGACATGGCCGAGGTCTGCCCGGACGCCTACCTGCTCAGCTACAGCAACCCGATGGCCATGCTGCCCTGGGCGGTGTACGAGGGCAGCGCGTTCACCCGGGTGTTCGGCCTGTGCCATTCGGTCCGCGACACGCAGGCCTTCCTGACCCGGCTGACCGGCGCCGACCCGGAGCGGGTCCGCTTCCTCACCGCCGGCTTCAACCACCAGGCCTTCGTGCTCCGCTTCGAGCAGGACGGCGAGTCGCTCTACCCGCGGCTGGCCGAGGTCATCGACGCCTCACCCGAGCTGCAGCGCCGGGTCCGGGTGGAGATCTACCGCCGGTTCGGCTACTTCCCGACCGAATCGAGCGAGCACTCGGCCGAGTACGTGCCCTGGTTCATGCGCCACGACGACCAGATCGACCGGTTCCGCATCTTCGTCGGCGACTACCTGGAGCGGTCCGAGGAAAACCTGCGCGAGCTCGAGGAGCTGCGGCGCGCCCTGGACTCCGATGACCCGCTGGACCTGACCCCGGAGAACGAGCTGGCCTCGCTGTTCATCCACGCCCTCGAGACCGGCACCGAGCGCGAGCTGCACGTGAACATCCGCAACGGCGGGCTGATCGCCAGCCTGCCGGACGCGTGCTGCGTCGAGGTGCCCTGCGTGGTCGGCGCTCAAGGGGCCAAGCCGGTGCCGGTCGGCGCGCTGCCGCCGCAGCTCGCCGCGCTGAACCGGACCTTCCTCAACGTGGTGGAGCTGACCGTCCGGGCCGCGCTCGAGGAGTCCCGCGACCGCGTCTACCAGGCGGCCCTGCTCGACCCGAACACCGCCGCCACGCTGACCACCGCGCAGGTGGTGGCCATGTGCGACGACCTCTTCGCGGCCCACCGCGACCTGCTCCCAGCGGCCCTGCGGCCATGAGGACCGGGTTGGCCCCTGCGGCCGCGATAGCACTTACCCTCAGCCCTGTCCGGCGCCACGCCGTGCGGCTGGGACGACTTCACTGCCGCCGGACAGTGGGTCGGTGAAGCCGAGTACGCCGAAGACGGTTACGTGTGCAGTCCCGGGCAGAAGTGCACCGGGCCACACTCGTTCGGCACCTTCTGCCGCACCGTGTTCGCCGTCCCGCACGGTTACGCGGCCGTCAGATTCGACGTAGACCTGGACGGCAAGATCTTCTACCCTTGCCGGGAATAACTGGCGCGCGGCTGCGCTAAACCTGAAACGGGTTCTGGAGGGGGCTTCAGGAAGTGCGTGTGAATTACTGTCACAAGTGCGGGTCGTACACCGAGATCGACGACCTGACCAGGCTCTGCCAGCGTTGTTACCGGATCTGGCTGGACCGGGCGCAGCGCCGCGGATGAACATGGCCGTGCCCGATCTGGCCGATGTGCTGGCCGCGCGGCGGCGCATTGAGCCGTACCTGCGGCCGACCCCGCTCTACCGCTATCCCGCCCTCGACGCGACGGCCGGCACCCGGGTCTGGGTCAAGCACGAGAACCACCAGCCGGTGGGCGCGTTCAAGGTCCGCGGCGGGGTGAACCTGGTCAGCCAGCTGACCGAGGACGAGCGGCGGCGCGGGGTGATCGCCGCCTCGACCGGCAACCACGGCCAGTCGGTCGCCTATGCGGCGGAGGAGTTCGGCGTCCGCGCCGTGATCTGCATGCCGGACCAGGCCAACCCGGTCAAGGTCGAGTCGATGCGGGCGCTCGGCGCCGAGGTGGTCTTCCACGGTGCCGACTTCGACGAGGCCCGTGAGCACTGCGAGAAACTGGCCGCCGAGCAGAACTTCCGCTACGTCCACTCCGGCAACGAGCCTGCCCTGGTCGCCGGCGTCGCCACCTGCACGCTGGAAATCCTCGAGGCCAGGCCGGACGTCGAGGCGATCGTGGTTCCGGTCGGCGGCGGCAGCGGCGCGTCCGGGGCCTGCATAGTGGCCAAGGCCGTCCGCCCGTCGATCGAGGTGATCGGAGTGCAGTCCGAGGCGGCACCGGCCGCCTACCGCTCCTGGCGGGCCGGCGCGCTGGTGCAGGACAGCACGAGCACGTTCGCCGAAGGACTGGCCACCAGGACCGCGTTCGAGCTGCCGCAGCAGATCATGCGGGACCTGCTGGACGACTTCGTCCTGGTCACCGAGGCGACGCTGCGCGACGCCACCCGGCTGATGATCGAGAAAACCCGCAACCTGGTCGAGCCGGCCGGCGCGGCCGCGCTGGCCGCCGTGCTGACCGATCCCGGCCGCTTCGCCGGCCGTAACGTCGCGCTGATCTGCTCCGGCGGCAACATCAGCCCGGCCCAGCTCGCCACGCTCCTCGCCTGAAACCCTGGGCTCAGCCTTCTAGCCTGGGGCGCTGATCCGCAGCGGTAGCGCGCGGGGGCCGCGGATCTGGCCCGCGGACCAGGTCACCGCGGCCGGGTCGGCCAGGCTGAACCCGGGTATCCGCTCCAGCCAGACCTCCAGCGCCACCCGCAGCTCCATCCGGGCTAGGTGCGAGCCCAGGCAGCGGTGGATGCCCAGGCCGAACGCGGCGTGCCGGTTCACCTGCCGGTCGATGACGACCTCGCCCGCCCGGTCGAACTGCGCCGGGTCACGGTTGGCCGCCGGGAACGACAGCAGGATCCAGTCCTCCGCCTTCATGTCCACGCCGTGCCAGTGCATGTCCTGTTTGACCAGCCGGGCCATGGTGACCGGCGCGTAGGCGCGGAGGAATTCCTCCATCGCGGTCGGCAGCAGGCCGGGCTCGGCCACCAGCCGCGCGAGGTCGGCCGGGTTCCGGGCCAGGTGCCACAGCGACGACCCGATCGCGCTCCAGGTGGTGTCGATGCCGGCGATCAGCAGCAGGGCCATCGCGCCGGTGACGTGCTCCGCCGTCAGCTTCTGGCCGAAGATCTCGGCGCCGATGAGGTAGCTGGTGATGTCGTCGCGCGGGTTGTCGAGGTGGTCGTGGACCTGTTCGAGCAGGTAGTTGAACAGCCCCTCCATCCGCTCGATGCGGTCCTCGGGCGGCAGGTTGATGCCCTCGAGCACGCTCTCCACGAACTCGCGGAACCGCGGCCCGTCCTCCGGCGGGAATCCGAGCATGTCGGCGATGACCCGCATCGGGATGTGCTGCGCGTACTCGGCGGCGGCATCGACCACGGCCCGCCCCTCGAGCTTGTCGATGAGCGCGTGGCAGAACGCCCGGGTGGCCGGCTCCTGGCGGCTGATCGCGGTCTTGGTGAACGCGCCGAGCAGCAGCTTGCGCGCGTGGTGGTGGAACGGCGGGTCCGAGGAGATCGGCGGCGAGCCCCCGATCGGGGCGATGTCGGCCGGCGGCCGGAAGTTGCCCATGATGATCGACCGCGAGGAGAACCGCTCGGTGTCGTAGGCGATCGCCGCCACGTCCTCGTACCGGGTCGGCAGCCATCCGCCGCCGAACCGGTCGGTGTGCGCGATCGGGCACCGCTGCCGCAGGTCGTCCTGGATCGGATAGGGGTCGGCGGACCACTCCGGCTCCAGGTGGGAGAAGTCGGTCGCCCAGTCGGAGACCGGCCCGGTGATGATCTCGCTGCGGACGCCGAACTCCTCGTCGGAATCCGGCGCCTGGTAGATGAACCGGTCGTCGGCGGTCATGTCAGGTCACCTCGATCGCGTGCTCGGGGCAGTTGACCACGGCCAGCCGTGCGTGACGTTCGGCGTCAGGCGCCACGGTCCCGTCCCCGAGGACCTGCCCGTATCCTTCTTCGTCGTCGCCGAACAAATCAGGGGCGAGGTCGTAGCAGCGACCGTGGCCCTGACAGCGTTCCGGATCTATCTGTACCTTCACTGCGCCATTCCCCTCTCTGTCGAGCTGGTGCTGAGTGCCCCCGCCACCCGGACCAGCAGGGCGGCCCACTCATCCTCGCCGGTCGCGTGCAGGTCCGGCGTGATCAGCGCGCTGCCCATCGCCAGCAGCAGGCAGAAGTGGGCTAGGGCGGCCGGGGACAGCCCCGGGTCGAGTTCGCCGCGCGCCTGGGCCAGTTCGACCAGACCGCCCAGCCAGTCGCCCCGCTCGCCCACGTACTCGCGCATCGGCCGGGCCACGTCCTCGTCGCGCCGCGCCGCGACCAGCGCCTCGACGATGAGGTAGCCGCGCGCGTCGCGGCGGCGCGGCAGCCACCGCCCGACGGTGAGCAGCAGGTCCACCACCGGCCGGTCCGGGTCGGCGGCGAACAGCTCGCCGAGCAGGTGCCGCCCGTGCGTCCGCAGCGCGTCCACCAGCAGGTCCGCCTTGGAGGCGAAGTGCGCGTACAGAGCGCCGTTGCTCACCCCCGCGGCGGCGGCGATGTCGGCGACCCGGGTGCCGTCGTAGCCTCGTTCGGCGAACACGTCGGCAGCCGCCCGCAGCAGCCGCTCCCGGGTCTCGGCCGCGGTGACGCCCGCGATGCGTCCCATAAAAGGAATTAAACGAGCGTTCATTACGATCCGTCAAGGCCTGGCCAGCCTAGGATGAGGCGGTATGGGCGTGCCGGAGGTGCCGGCCTCGCTGCGGTCGTGGATGTCCGCCGTCAGCGAGATCGTCCGCTCGGTCAACGCCGCCGAGCCGCTCGCCAGCGTGCTGACCCGGGTGGCCGAGCAGGCCTGCGAGCTGATCGGGTTCGAGTTCTGCGCGGTGATGCTGGCCGACGAGCAGCGGGAATGCCTGCAGATCGCCGGGTGGAGCGGCCTCACCCCGGACTACCTGGCCCAGGTCAGCGACGGCCAGGGGCTGCGCATCCGGCCGCCAGGTCCCGACCTCGACACCCCGGCCGCCCGCGCCTACCGGGAGGGCCGCACGATCGTCGTCCCCGACGTGCGCGAGGCCCGCTCCTACGGCAGGCTGCGGCGCCTGGCGCCCACCCAGGGCTACCGGGCCCTGCTGGTCGCGCCGCTGGGCCGATCCGGCGCCCTGGCCGGGGTCATCGTCGCCTACTCAGTCACCGCCCGGCAGTTCAGCGGGCCCGAGCTGGAGCTGATCGAGCTGCTGGCCGGGCAGGCCGCGACGGCCCTGGAGACGGCGCGGCTGCGGGCCGAGCAGCAGGAAGTCATCCGCGAGCTGTCCGGCGCCAACGAGGAGATGCGGCGCGGCCGGGCCGTGCTGGAGTGGGCCGAGCGGCAGCACCACCAGCTGATGCAGCTCGTGCTGGACGAGGTGGAACTGCCCGAGCTGGTCGCCGCGCTCGCGTCGGCGCTGCGCGCGTCGGTCACGGTGGAGGACACCGACGGCCGCGTGCTGGCCCGCGCGCCCGCCGAGGGCTACTGCCCGCCGCCGTCCCCGGCGGCGCGCCGGACGGGCGCGGCCCGGGCCGCGCTCACGGCCGGGGAGGCGTCCGGCCGGCGCTACACGGTGGCCCGGGTGCCGGTCCGGGGGCCGAACGGGCGGGTTACCCGCTCCACCGCCGCCTGGGCCGCCCCGGTCGTGGTGGGCGGAGAACTGGCCGGGCGCCTGTGGGTCACCGATCCGCCCGCCGAGCCCGAGCCCGTCCAGCTCCGCGTCATCGAACGGTTTGCCCTGGTCGTCGCGCTGCTGCTGCTCCAGCAGCGGCACCTGCTCGACGTGCAGACCCGGCTGTCAGGAGACCTGCTCGGGGACCTGCTCCGCGACGGCGGCCCGGACCCTGCGGGCCGGCTGCGGGCCGTCCTGGACCGGGCCGCGGCATTGGGGCACGACCTGTCCCGGCCGCACGTCCTGGCGCTGCTGACCGTGGACGCGCCGGTCCCGCCCGCCGTGCGGCTGCCCGAGCTGACCCGGGCCGCGGCCGAGCCGGGTCCGGTCCCGCTGGCCGGGACCTACGACGGGGCGCACGTCCTGCTGCTGCCGGCCGAGCCAGATCCCGGTGACGCGCTGCGCCGCATCCTGGCCAAGGCCGACCAGGCGGTCGGGCCGCGGGGCCGCCTCACCCTGGTCGCCGGGCCGGTGGCCCGCGACCCGGCCGGGTACGCGACCGCGTTCCGGGTCGCCCGCGGCGCGGCGGCGCTGCGCCGGGCCAGCGGCCGCAGCGGTTTCGTGGACGTCGGCCGCCTCGGGCTGTCCGCGCTGCTGCTCGAGACGGGGACGCCGGACGCGCTGCGCCGCTTCGCCGCCGACGTGCTGCACACCGTGGCGGAGCACGAGGAACGCCACGGCGGGGACCTGCTGGCCACGCTGCGGGCCTGGCTCTCGGCCGGCTGCTCGACGGCCGCGGCGGCGGACGCCCTGGTGGTGCACCGCAACACGGTGACCTACCGGCTCGGCCGCATCGAGCAGCTCACCGGGCGCGGCCTGCGGGACAGCCGGGTACGCCTCGAGCTGGAGCTGGCCCTGACCATCCGGGAGATCGTCCAGGCCGAAGCGCCGGGCTGACCCCCTTGTGCCCGGTACCAGCGGGATATGGTTATTCCTGGGCTGGTGCACATGGCGGGGGGCCAGTTCCGGCGGCAGCATCGGACAAGAGGCCCGACACCGGGGAGGTCGCCATGAAACCGCCGCCGTTCGCCTACGCCGCGCCGGCCACTCTGGAGGAGGCGGTCGGGCTGCTCACCGAGCACGCCGAGGCCGAGCCGCGGGTGCTGGCCGGCGGGCAGAGCCTGATCCCGCTGATGAACTTCCGGCTGGCCAAACCCGGGTACCTCGTCGACCTGCGCAACGTCGCCGGGCTGAGCGGCATCCGGCGTGACGGCGACGTGCTCGTCATCGGGGCGATGACCAGGTTGGCGGAGGTCGAGCGGTCCCCGGAGGTCGCCGTGGCCGCCCCGCTGGTGACCGAGGCGGTCGGGCTGGTCGCGCACGCCCCGGTCCGGAACAGCGGGACGATGGGCGGCAGCCTGGCCCACGCCGACCCGGCCGCCGAGCTGCCCGCGGTGGCGCTGGCGCTGGACGCCGAGCTGGTGGCGGCCGGCCCCGGCGGCAGCCGCGTGATCCCGGCCGCGGAGTTCTTCACCGGGCCGTACAGCACGGCCCTGGCGGCGGACGAGATCCTGACCGAGATCCGGCTGCCGGTCTGGCCCGGCGGGCACGCGTTCACCGAATTCTCCCGGGTGCACGCCAACTTCGCCGTGGTGGCCGTGGCCGCGCTGGTGGAGCTGGACGGTGACGGCGATCAGATCAGGCGCGCGGCCCTGGCGCTGGCCGGGGTGGCGCCGACCCCGGTCCGGGCCACGGCGGCCGAACGGGCGCTGGCCGGCGCCCCCGCCGACGCCGGGACGATCCGCGCCGCGGCGGACGCGGCCGCGGCCGGCCTGTCGCCAGCCGGCGACCTGCACGCCAGCCCGGAGACCCGGCGCGGCCTGGCCCGGACCTACCTGCGGCGCGGGATCGAACTGGCGGTCGCCCGCGCCCGGAACGAGAGGTGAGAACCATGGCCCCGGATACCCGCACGATCAGCCTGACCGTCAACGGCCAGCCGCACGTGGCCGAGGTAGAACCGCGCCGCCTGCTCGTCGACTTCCTCCGCGAGGACCTCGGCCTGCCCGGTACCCACATCGGCTGCGAGCACGGCGTCTGCGGCACCTGCACCGTCCTGCTGAACGGCGCCAGCATCCGCTCCTGCATCACCCTGGCCGTCCAGGCGGACGGCGCCTCCATCGACACCGTCGAGGGCCTCGCCCAGGGCGGTGAGCTGCATCCCCTCCAGGACGAGTTCTCGGAGAAGCAGGGGCTGCAGTGCGGCTACTGCACCCCCGGCATGCTGATGCGGGCCTGCGAGATCCTCGCGGAGAACCCCGACCCGACGCCGGACCAGGTCCGCGAGGCCATCGCCAGCAACCTGTGCCGCTGCACCGGCTACCAGTTCATCACCGAGGCCGTGATCAGCGCCGCCGCGCGGATGCGGGCCGCCAAGGAGGGGGTCGCGCCGTGACCGCTACCAACCACACCGGCGCCCCGCCGGTCCGCGATCACTCCGCCAAGCGGACCTGGGTGGGCCAGTCCATCCGCCGGGTCGAGGACCCGAAGTTCCTGCTCGGCCCACGCCAGGATCGGCCGGATCGAGACCGCCGCGGCCCTGGCCGCGCCGGGGGTGCACGCGGTGATCACCGGCCGGGAGGCGGCCGAGCTGTGCGACCCGATGCCCGACTTCGGGCCCGACCCGGCCAAGCACACCTGGCGCTGCCTGGCCGCGGAGAAGGTCCGGTACGTCGGCGAGGGCGTCGCGGTGGTCGTCGCGGACAGCCGGTACCTGGCCGAGGACGCACTGGAGCTGATCGAGGTCGAGTACGAGCCGCTGCCCGCGGTCACCGATCCGGAGCGCGCGCTGGCCGCCGGGTCCCCGCTGGTGCACGAGGCGCTGGAGTCGAACTGCGCCTACGAGCGCAGCTTCGACTTCGGCGACGTGGACGGCGACTTCGCCGGGGCCGACGTCGTCGTCCGGGACCGGCTGCGCTGGCACCGTTCGGGCGGCCAGCCGCTGGAGACCGTGGGCGCCATCGCCGAGTACGACCAGGGCACGGGCAGCTTCACCATCGACACCAACACGCTGAGCTTCACCAGCTACCTGTTCATGGCGGCGGGCACGCTCAAGGTCCCGGTCAACAAGCTGGACATCAGGCCGGTGCCGGCCGGCGGCAGCTTCGGCTCCAAGCTGTTCGCCAACAAGCCCGCGGTGATCGCCGGGATGTGCGCGCGGAAGACCGGCCGCCGGGTGGCCTACCTGGAGGACCGGTCCGACAACATCGCCAACTGCGACCACCACGGCTCGGACCGGGTCTACGACGTCGAGCTCGCGATGATGCGGGACGGCACCATGCGCAGCCTCAAGATCGACGTCGTCGACGACTACGGCGCCTACATCCAGTTCGGCGTGGGCCACCACGGCAACGCCCTGGCCCAGGTGGTCGGGCCGTACACCATCGGCAGCGTGCGCTACCGGGTCCGGGCGGCGCTGACCAACAAGAACCAGCAGGGCGCCTACCGGGGCTTCGGCTCCGAGGTGAACAACTGGATGCTCGAGCAGATGGTGGACAAGGCCGCGCGCGAGCTCGGCCTGGACCCGGTCGCGATCCGCCGGATGAACTTCATCAGGGACTTCCCGCACTTCATTCCGACCGGCAACGTCTACGACTCCGGCGACTACGAGCGGGTGCTCGACCATGCCCTGGAGCTGGCTCGGTATGACCACTGGCGCGCCGAGCAGCGGCGGCTGCGGGAGGAAGAGGGCCGGTGCATCGGCATCGGTTCGACGAGCCGGGCGCGCCGGTGACCTCGACCCCGGAGTCGGTGTCGCTCAAGGTCGACGCCACCGGCGGGATCACCGCGATCCTGTACTCCTGCGCGTTCTGGGGGAACAGCCCGGAGACGATGGTGGCGCAGCTCGTGGCCGAGGAGTTCGACTGCAGCCCGTACGACGTCTCGATCGTCTACCACGGCAGCCGCGACGGGCTCCCGGCCACCGGGCCGGGCGGCTCCCGCACCACGGTGATGCTCGCCGGCGCGGTCGAAGGCGCGTCCGCCAAGATCAAGGAGAAGGCCCGCCGGGCAGCGGCCCACCTGCTCGAGATCGGCCCCGACGACCTGGAATGGGCCGACGGCGGCTTCCGCGTCCGGGGCGACCCGGAGCGGAAGAAGACGCTCGGCGAGATCGCCATCATGCTGCACCTGTTCAAGCACAGCTTCCCGGAGGACATGGAGAGCGGGCTCGACGCCTCGAAGGTGTTCGACCACCCGTATACCACCATGCCCTCCGCGGACCGGAAGGACCTGGGCGTCTTCTACCCGTTCGTCGGCCACGCCTGCCACGTGCCGGTGGTGGAGGTCGACATCGAGACCGGCGCGGTCACGTTCCTGCACTACGCGGCCGTGCACGACTGCGGGACCCTGGTCAACCCGCGGTCGCTGGCCGGGCACATCGTCGGCGGCACGGCCCAGGGCATCGGCACCGCCCTGTACGAGGAGTTCGTCTACGACGACGACGGCCAGCTGCTGTCCGCCAGCTTCATGGACTACCTGATCCCGACCGCGATGGAGGTCCCCGAGCTCACCATCGGCCACGTCGAGACGCCGTCGCCGTACACGCCGCACGGCATCAAGGGAGGCGGCGAGGGCGGCCGGATGATGGCGCCCGCCGCCATCAACGCCGCGGTCAACGACGCGCTCGCCCCGCTCGGAGTCCGGCTGACCGAGCTGCCGATGACACCGGAGCGGATCCTGGCCGCGCTGCGCGCGGCGGGCCCCGCTAGTGACAGTGCGGGGTGAGCGCTCCACCGGCCCCGGTCGCCGTGGTCACCGGCGCCAACCGGGGGATCGGGCGCGCCATCACCGTGGCCCTGGCCGCCGCCGGATACACCGTCGCGGCCAGCGCTCGTGACCCGGCCAGCCTGGACCCCACCGTCGCTGCGGCTGCGGCGGCGGCGGACCAGGCGGGCGGGACCGCGGTCCCGGTCGCCTGCGACGTGTGCGACGAGGCCTCGGTCGCGGACCTGGCCGACCGGGCCGGCCAGCTCGGCCCGGTCCGCGCCGTCGTGGCCAACGCCGGGATCGCCGGGCCCACCGCGCCGCTGCACGAGATCACGCTGGCCGACTGGCGGGAGACGATCGCCACCGACCTGGACGGGGTGTTCCTCACCTTCCGGGCGTTCATCCCGGCCATGGTCGAGCGCCGGGGCGGCAGCCTGATCGCGATCTCGTCGATGACCGGCAAGCGCCCGCTCTACGGCCGCACCCCCTACGCCGCGGCGAAGATGGGCGTCATCGGGCTGGTCCGCACGCTCGCGACCGAACTCGGGCCCTACGACATCCGGGTCAACGCGGTCTGCCCGGGCCTGGTCGCCGGGCCCCGGATCGAGGCGGTGCTCGCCCGGCAGGCCGCGGCCCGCGGGATCACCGAGGAGGCGGTCCGGGCCGAGGCGGATGCCCTGTCCCCGCTGCGCCGCCTGGTGACCGCCGAGGAAGTGGCCGCGGCCTGCGTCTTCCTCGCCTCCGACGGTTCGGCCTCCATCACCGGCGAGGACCTTAACGTCGCCGCCGGCGTCGTCATGTACTGATTCCCCCGAAGGAGCCCGATGCGGATCATCGACCTCTCGCAGGACATCTACGAGGGCATGAAGGTGTACCCCGGCCACCTGAAGACCGTGCAGTTCGAGCACGCCACGCACGAGGAGACGGCGCCGCGGTTCGAGGGCGGCTTCTCCTTCCAGACCACCGGCTTCATGCTGAACGACAACGGGCCCACGCACGTCGACTCGTTCTCTCACCTCGACCCGGACCCGTCGGCGGAGACCATCGAGCAGATGCCGCTGGACCTGTTCTACGGCCCCGCGGTGTGCCTGGACGTCACCGGCTTCGCCCCGCGCACCGACATCACCGCCGACGACCTGGACAGCATCGAGGCCGTGGCGCCGGTGAGCCTGCAGCCGGGCGACATCCTGCTGCTCTACACCGCCACCTGGAACCGCTTCGCCGGGGACAAGCGCTACCTCACCGACTTCGCCGGCCTGGGCGAATCGGCCGCCGAATGGATCGTCAGCCGGCGGGTAAAGACGTTCGGCGTGGACAGCCCGACCCCGGACAACCCGGCCAGCACCACCTACCCGGTGCACATGATGTGCCGCCGGGAGCACATCACGCACTACGAGAACCTCGCCCACCTGGACGAGGTGGTGAACACCCGGTTCACCTTCGCGGGCTTCCCGCTCAAGCTCCGCGGCGCCCACGGCGGCCCCACCCGCGCCGTCGCCCTCATCGGCTAGCTGTTGCGCAGGTTACGCACCGTACATCGAATCCCCGGGACCTTCTCGACCTTGCCGTCCACCGTTACCAGATCCACCTCCAGCGTCTCGGCGAGAGCCACGTACGCGGCGTCGTAGGGCCACACGTTGTGCCTGAGTTGCCAGATACGCGTCAGCAGCGGAACGTGGCTGTACCGGGTGAGCGCCATCCGGCCGAGCAGGTCGAGCGCCCGTTCTCCCTCATCAGGCGGAAGTTTGCCCGCGTGAACCAGCCCTCGAAGAGTGGATGCGCATTCGAGGTCGACCGCGTGTGGTGCGGCCAGCTTCTCACCCACGACAACAGCACGGACTCCTTCAGCAACGCGATCCGTGCCCACCAGGAATTCCACCACCGCCGAGGTATCCAGGACGATCATGTACGTGACTCGCGGATCGCCGTGATCGCGTTCACCACGTCATCCGCAGTGACGTCTGACCGGACGGCGATCGTGCGGGCCCGTTCGGCCGCTTCTTCCGGGGTCAGGACGGCTGCCTCGCTCTCCAGCAGTTGCCGGATGTATGCCTGCAATGACTGGCCGGCCTGGGCGGCCCGCACCTTGAGAGTGGTAACGGTGCGCTCGGAGACATCCCGTACATGAATGGTTGCCATGCAAGCATTTTACTTGCAATGCAAGCGTGGAGGCTGCACAGTGCGCATCCAAGTCCGTCGCTCACCCGCGTACCCGCATCCGGCCCCGGTCGATCACCACGGTGCCGTCGGCCTTGGTCGTCTGGAACAGCGCGGTGTCGCTGCCGTCCTGCCAGATCGAAACCGTCAGCGGCTCACCCGGCAGCACCGGACGGCTGAACCGCCCCCGGACATGGACCCGAACCTGGCCGGGTCCCCGTCGCACAGCGCCCGCAGCAGGGCCCGGCCGGTCACCCCGTAGGTGCACAGGCCGTGCAGGATCGGCTGGCTGAAGCCGCCCCGGGCGGCGAACTTCGGGTCGACGTGCAGCGGATTCCTGTCCCCGGACAGCCGGTAGATCAGGGCCTGCTCCGGCCGGGTCGGCTGCACGACCCGGTGGTCGGGCTCCCGGTCAGGGCGTTCCCACGGCTGGTCGCTGCCCCGCTCGCCGCCGAAGCCGCCCTCGCCGCGGATGAAGACGCTGCTCCGCGACGTCACCAGCGGCTCGCCGGTGGCCGCGTCCACCGCCGCGTTCTCGGTCACCACCAGCGCCCCGGAGCCTTTGTCGTAGATGCCGGTCACCGTCGCGGTGGTGCGCACGGTCCCCTCGACCGGCAGCGGCCGGTGCAGCTCGAAGGCCTGCTCGGCGTGCACCAGCAGGGCCCGGTCGAAGTCACCGAGCGTGCGTCCCGGCCGGGCCTGCGCGATCAGCACGCCGAACGTCGGCAGCACCTTCTGCTCGATGCCCTCGCAGTTCTCCGTGGTGAACTCGAGTTCCTGCAGCGGGTCGCCGAGCCCGGCCCCCACTCCGACCGCGTAGAGCAGCGCGTCCTTGCTGTCCCAGGACCGCTCCTGCGGCTCGCTCGGCACTGCGACCAGGCTGTGGTCAAGCCCCATGACACCCTCCGACGTCGCCGGAACCGCCCCGGAATTGCTAGAACGTGGTTCTAGAACGGATTGTCGAGCCCCCGCCCCGGCCGTGTCAACCCGCCCCGGCCGTCTTGACACGCCCGGGGCGGCACGATCCAATTATCTAGAATTTCCTTCTAGTATTAGGTTCCGCCGTACGAACCCGGGGAGTGACGGCCATGGGCATCCTGGACGGCAAGGTCGCCATCGTGACCGGCGCCAGCCGCGGCATCGGCGCGGAGATCGCCCGGCGGTTCGCCGCCGAAGGCGCCGCGGTGGCCGTGGCCGCCCGGACCACGGACACCGGCACCTCACCGTTCCCCGGCACCATCGCCGAGACCGTCGAGCAGATCCGCGCGGCCGGCGGCACGGCCACCGCCATCCGCGCCGACCTGTCCAAACTGGAGGACAGGGAACGGCTGATCACAGAAGCACAACAGCAGCTCGGCGCCGCGGACATCCTGGTCAGCAACGCCGCCGTTACCTACTTCACCCCGGTGGAAAACTTCACCGCGCGACGCTTCCAGCTCATGTTCGACGTCCAGGTGGAGGGCCCGTTCCACCTGGCCCAGCTGGTCATCCCCGCGATGCGGGAGAAGGGCCGGGGCTGGATCCTGAACATCTCCTCCGGCGCCGCCCGGCACCCGCTGCTGCCGCCCAGCGAGTTCTCCCGCCGCGGCGGGACCGTCTACGGCATGTGCAAGGCGGCCCTGGAACGGTTCTCCACCGGCCTGGCCGCCGAACTCTACGACGACGACATCGCGGTCAACGCGCTCTCGCCCACCCGGGTGGTACCCACCCCGGGCACCATCTTCCACCACCTGACCAGCGAGGACGACCCGAACTCCGAGCCGCCCCCGGTCATGGCGGAGGCCGCGCTGCGGCTGTGCAGCGGCGAGCCGAAGACGCTGACCGGCCGGATCGCCTACTCCCAGGAGCTGCTGGCCGAGCTGGCCCCGCGGTGAGCCTGGTTCGCGTCGACTGCCACCTGCACACGGTCGCGTCCGGGGACGCGGTGACCACGCTGGACCAGCTGGCCGAGCGCGCCGTCCAGGAAAGCCTGGACGTGGTGTGCATCACCGACCACAACGAGATCTCGGCCGCGGTCAGGGCGGCCGGCCAGAACCTGGGCGTCCGGGTCATCGTCGGGGAGGAGATCAGGACGCCGGACGGCGACATCATCGGTCTGTTCCTCACCGAACGGGTGCCGTACGTGCTGCCCGTGGCCGAAGTCGTCGCCCGGATACGGTCCCAGGGCGGCCTGGTCTACGCCCCGCACCCGTTCGACGCAGGCCGGTCCAGCCTGGACCGGGTGCTGCCGGGGCTGTGCGCGGCGGGCGCCGTGGACATCGTCGAGGTCTTCAACGCCAAGATCGAAACCCAGGGACCGAACGAGCGGGCCGCTGCCCTCGCGACGGCCCATGCCCTGCCGGGCGGGGCCGGCTCGGACGCGCACGACCCGGCCGGCATCGGCGCGGCCTACCTGGAGATGCCCGACTTCGACGGCCCGGCCGGGTTCCTGGCCGCGCTGGCGGACGCGCGGATAACCGGGGAGTACCGCCCGCACGCTCCCCGCTACCCCCGCCGCGCCCGGGCCCTGGGCAGCTCCTTACAGTTCGACCCCTTACAGGCCGATCCGGTTCGCCAGCCGTTCCCGGTGGTAGGCGCCGTCGCCGAGGAACAGCTCGCTGGCCTTGGCCCGCTTGAAGTACAGGTGGGCGTCGTGCTCCCAGGTGAAGCCGATGCCGCCGTGGATCTGGATGTTCTCCGCGGCCACGTGGAAGTAGGTCTCCGAGCCGTACGCCTTCACCAGCGAGGCCAGCACCGGGATCTCCGCCGAGTCCTCGGCCACCGCGGCCGCCGCGTAGCCGACCGCGGACCGCAGCGACTCGACCTCGAGCAGCAGGTCGGCGCAGCGGTGCTTGATCGCCTGGAAGCTGCCGATGGGCCGGTCGAACTGGCGCCGGATCTTGGCGTACTCCACCGCCATGTCCAGCGCCCGCTGCGCCCCGCCGAGCTGCTCGGCGGCCAGCGCGACGGCGGCCACGTCCAGGGCGCGGTCCAGGGCCGCGGCGCCGTCGCCGGGCGAGCCGATCAGCCGTCCGGTCACCCCGGCGAACTCCAGCCGGGCCAGCTGCCTGGTCTGGTCCAGCGTGGGCAGCACGGCCCGGGCCAGCCCGGCCGCGGTCGCTTCCACCGCGAACAGCGACAGCCCGGCGTCGGTGGCCGCGGCCACCAGGATCAGCCCGGCGGCGGCACCGTCGAGCACGAAGCTCTTGTGCCCGTCCAGCCGCCAGGCCGCGCCGTCCTTGACCGCGGACAGCCGGATCGCGGCCGGGTCCCAGGAGCCGCCGTCTTCGGTGAAGGCCAGCGTCGCGACGGTCTGGCCGGAGGCGATGCCGGGCAGCAGCTCGCGCCGGGCCCCCTCGTCCGGGCTGGCCAGCAGCGCCGTGGCGGCCAGCACGGCGCTGGCCAGGTACGGCCCGCCGTACAGCGCGGCGCCGAACTCCTCCAGCACGACCGCCTGCTCGGCGAAGCTGAAGCCGGCCCCGCCGTAACCTTCCGGGATGGCGAGGCCCTGCAGGCCGAGCTGGCTGCCCGCCTGCTCCCAGACGGCCCAGTCGGTCTCGCCGCCGTCCATCAGCGCGCGCACCCGGGACAGCGGCGCCCGGTCCGCCAGGAAGCGCCTGACCGAGGCCCGGAGCTCCTCCTGCTCCGCACTCACACCGAGGATCATTACTGTTCCCTCGCTTCCGTGATCACGAGGACGTCGAGCGCCTCGACCTGGTCACCGTTCACCCACAGCGGGTTGACCTCCAGCGCGCGCAGCGTCCCGTCCAGCGCGAGCGCGGCCTCGCCGAGAGCGGCGATCGCCCCGGCCACCGCGTCCAGGCTGGCGGGCGCCGTACCGCGCGCCCCCTGCAGCAGCGGCAGCCCGCGCAGCTCGCCGAGCATCCGCCTGACCTCGGCGGCGTCCACCGGGAGCAGGCGCAGGCTGGTGTCGTTCAGCACCTCGACCCAGATCCCGCCCAGACCCACCGCCAGCACCGGGCCGAACGCGGGATCAACGGTGACCCCGGCCAGCAGCTCGGTGCCGCCGGTGCGCATCGGCGTCACCAGCACGCCGTCCACGGTCGCCTCCCGCACGGCCTGGCCGGCCGCGCGCACCTTCTCGTAGCCGGCCCGCACCTCCGCCTCCGAACCGAGCCCGAGGACGACGCCGCCGATGTCGGATTTGTGGGTGATCCGCGCCGAGCAGATCTTCAGCGCCACCGGCAGCCCGACTCTGAAGGCGATCTCGACCGCCTCGTCGGCCGAGTCGGCCAGGCCGCCCGGCACCACCGGCACGCCCGCGTCGGCCAGCAGCCGCCGCGCCCTCATCTCGGACCACGAGCCTTCGGACCACGGGCCAGCAGTAGCGGCGGCCGGCCCGGGCCCGAGGATGGGCACAGCGCCGCGCCGAGGGGCAGGCGCGCGCACCCGACCGCGGTTCTCCAGCCAGCGCAGCGTGTGGCCCAGCGCGGTCATCCCCAGGTCCAGGCCGCCGAGGAAGGTGATGCCGTGCCTGCGCAGCAGCCCCCGGCTGTAGTCGCTGACGTTCACGCAGGTGGTGGCGACGGGGATGATCGGGATCGGCGCGGAGCCCATCCTCATCGCCAGCCGGTCGACCCGGGTCTCCAGCGTGGCGGCCACGTCCTCGTCCGGCGGCCGGGCCTCGGGCAGCGTCACCCCGGAGAACAGCACGAAGTCCAGGTTCGGATCCTGCACCGCGATGTCGAGTGCGTGGTCCACCGCGGTCAGCGGGCCCTTTTTCCCGGACAGGTTGGCCAGCACGCCGAAGCCGGTGACGTCCAGCGGGTTGTGCGCGCTGGCGAACGGCGGTAGCAGGCCGGCGATCGCCGCCTCCGTCTCGGCCGAGAAGTCCGGGATGGCCACGCCCCGGGCGCTGGCCGCGTCGGCGATGATGTCACAGGCCCCGCCGGACAGGGTCAGCACGCCCATCCGCCGACCGCGCGGCCAGCGGCTGTAGCCGAGGGCCGCCCCGGTGGTCAGCAGCTCCTCCAGGCTGGTGACCCGGATGACGTTGAGCTGGCGCAGCACCGCGTCGACCACCGCGTCGTCGCCGGCCACTGCGCCGGTATGCGCCAGCGCGGCCTGCTGGCCGGCCGGGCTCGAGCCGACCTTCAGCGCGACGATCGGCTTGCCCGCCCGGTCCGCCTTCTCCGCCACCTGCGCGAACCTGGCCGGGTCGCCGATCTCCTCGAGGAACAGGCAGATCACCCTGGTCGCCTCGTCCTCGACCAGGTAGTCGAGCACGTCGGCGGTCTTCATCATGGCCTCGTTGCCCATCGAGATGAGCAGGCTGAGCCCGATCGCGTGCGCCTTGGCGAAGGCCAGCACCACGCTGGCCAGCGCGCCGCTCTGCAGCGCCACGCCGACCGGCCCCGCGATCAGCGGCGGGGGCAGCGCCAGCGCGTAGGGTGCCGACCGGCTGTGCGCATTGACGAAGCCCAGGCAGTTCGGGCCGAGCATGGTGACCCCGTTCGCCACCGCGCGGTCCAGCAGCGCGTCCTGGTGCGACCGCCCCGCCTCGCCCACCTCCCGGTAACCGGAGGCGAGCACCACCGCGTTCGGGATCCCGGCCGCGCCCATGTCGTCGAGCACGCCCTCCACCGCCTGCACCGGCGTCAGGATGAAGGCCAGCTCGGCGGGTTCGGCCAGGTCCCGCAGGCTCGGCACGACCGGCAGGCCGAACGCGCCCGTAGCTCGCGGGTGGACCGCCGTCAGCGGCCCGGGGAAGCCGGCCGTGGCGCAGCTCGCCACGATGAACCTGGCCCACCCGGAGTTGTCGGACGCGCCGACCAGCGCGATGCTTCGCGGGGCGAAGAACGCGCGCAGCCGCTCCGGGGTGACCAGCTCGCGCGCGGCCCCGTGGTGGGCCGGGCCCGGCTCCGTCATGACCGGTTCGGCTCCTTCGCCTGTGTCTCCTTCGGCTGTGTCTCCTTAGGCAGGCCCAGAGCGCGCTCGCCGATGATGTTCCGCTGGATCTCGCTGGTCCCCGAGTAGATCGTGCCCGCCCGGCTGCTCAGGAACACGCTCTGCCAGGCGCTGACCGGGTAGCCGTCGCCGTCCGGCCGGAGCAGCCCGTCCGCACCCTCGATGGTCATCGCGATCTCGCCCAGCCGCTTGTGGTACTCGCTCCAGAACAGCTTGGCCACCGAAGCCTCCGGGCCCGGCGGGCGGCCGGCCGCCACCTGCGCCAGCGTGCGCAGGCCGCTGAACCGCATCAGCTCGACCTGCGTGTAGGCCCAGGCGAGCTGCTGGCGGATCAGCGGGTCGGCGGTCTTCCCGCGCTTGCGCGCGGTCTGCGTCAGCTGCCAGAACTCCCGCTCGAAGCCGAGGTGGGCCACGGTGGCCCGGCCGCCGCGCTCGTGCCCGAGCGTGGTCATGGCCACCCGCCAGCCGTGGTTAAGACCGCCGATGACGAAGAACAGCGGGGTCCGCACCCCGTCCAGGAAGTCCTCGTAGAACTCGGCCGCGCCGGACATCTGCTTGATCGGCTGGTACTGCACACCCGGGCCGGTGAAGTCGATCAGCACGTAGGAGAGCCCGGCGTGCTTGGGCGCGTCCGGGTCGGTCCGGCAGAGCAGGAACATCCGGTTGGCCCGGCCCGCGCCCGAGGTCCACACCTTCTGCCCGGTGATGACGAGCTCGTCCCCCTCGACCACGCCGCGGGTCTGCACGCCGGCCAGGTCCGAGCCGTGGCCGGGTTCGGAGAAACCCTGGCAGTACGTGTCCTCGCCGGCGATGATCCGGGGCAGGAAATAGGCCCGCTGCTCCGGCGTGCCGTGCACCATGACGGACGGCCCGACCAGCCATTCGCCCATGCCGCGGGTAACCCGGGGCACCCCGGCCCGGTAGAACTCCTCGTTCAGCACGGCGCCCCGTACCGCGTCCATGCCCTGCCCGCCGAACTCCTCCGGCCACTGCGGGCAGATCATCCGCGCCCCGGCCAGCTTGGCCTCCCACTCGGCGTAGGCGGGATGGGCTTCCGCCTCGGCCAGTCTGGCCGCGCGGCGGCCGCCCGCGGTCACCGGCATGTTCCAGTCGGCCAGGCCGGCCAGCGGACTCGGCGCCTCGGCCGCGATCCAGTCCCTGAGCTCCGCGCGGAACTCCGCGATCTCCGGGCCAAGGTCAAGTTCCATGGCGAGCCTCCTGCCGCACCCGGGCGCCTGTCACTCAATCCTAGAATTACGTTCTAGACCGGATCAAAACTCGCCATCGCCCCCGCTGTCAACCCCCTCCGGCCGGCCACCACGCGCGGCCGGCCACCATGCGCCGCCGGTCATGAGCAGCCGGACGTATTCGATCACGGCGTCGATCACCCGGCCGGCCTGCCGCCTGCTCCGGGCCGCGGCCACCTCCCGGCTGCCCTCGCCGATCAGCGTGGTCAAGATCGTCACGTAGAGCCGGTCGAAGGAGGTGTCGGACAGCCGGAGCAGCGCGTCGTTCTGGCCGAGCCACTCGCGGCCGCGCCGCCGCTTCATCACCTCGAAGCCGGGCGGGCCGTCCCCGTCGGAGAACAGCACCGCCAGGTCCCGGCGCTGCCAGCAGCCCTCCATGAAGGCGCGCGCCCCCGCCGAGAACAGCTCGAACGGGTCGGTCACCCCGGCCTTCCTGGCCCGGGCCACCGCCTCGCTCGCGTCGGCCTCCTGGGCCTGCTGGTAGTCCTGCCAGAGCGCGAGGAACAGCTCGCTCTTGCCGCCGAAGTGGTGGTACAGGCTGCCCACGCTGGACCCGGCGCGCTCGACCACGTCGGCGATGCTGGCGTCGGCGAAACCCTGCCCGGTGAACACCGCGCGGGCGGCGTCGAGCAGCGCCCGCTGCGTCTGCGCCGTCCTGGCCCACTGCCAGGAGCCGGCGCCGGCCCTGCTCCTGGATGGGCCCCGGGGCGGCCGCGCCACTGGTGCCACCGGTCTCCACCCCTTTTCAGAACGTGATTCTAGGAGTCTAACCGGCCTCTTGACACCCCCGTACCCCCTCCTAGAGGCTAATTCCAGAAGAAGATTCCAGTAATCGGCACCCGGGAAGGGGAGCTGGCATGGCACGTCTGGACGGGCGGGTCGCGGTCGTCACCGGGGCCGGCCGGGGCATCGGCAGGTCGGTGGCCAGGCTACTGGCCAGCGAGGGCGCCGCGGTGGTGGTGAACGACCTGGGCTCGGCGGTCGACGGCTCCGGGCACGACTCCGGGCCCGCGCACGACGTGGTGGCCGAGATCGCCGAGGCCGGCGGCAAGGCCGTCGCCAACGGCGCGGACATCTCCGTCTTCGCCGCGGCCGAGAGCCTGGTCCAGACGGCCATCGAGGAGTTCGGCCGGCTCGACATCCTGGTCAACGTGGCCGGCATCCTGCGCGACCGGATGGTCTTCAACATGACCGAGCAGGAGTGGGACGACGTCATCCGGGTGCACCTGAAGGGCACCTTCAACACCACCAGGTTCGCCTCGGCGCACTGGCGGTCGCTGCGCGACGAGTCGGCGCAGAACCGCATCATCAACTTCACCTCGGTCTCCGGCCTGCACGGCGCCCCCGGTCAGCCGAACTACGCCGCCGCCAAGATGGGTATCGTCGGCCTGACCTGGTCCTCAGCCCGCGCATTGGGCAAGTACGGGGTCACCGTGAACGCGATCTCGCCCGGCGCGGCCACCCGGATGACCGACTCGGTGCCGACCGACCGCCGCCGGACCCGGCCCGAGGTGGACGAATGGTCCCCGGACAACGTGGCCCCGATCGTCGCCTACCTGGCCAGCGAGCGCTCCGGGTGGATCACCGGGCGGATCATCCACTCCTCCGGCTACGAGGTGTCGCTGTACAGCAACCCCGAGCCGGTCGTCCGGATCGTCGGCACCGGCCCGTGGCAGCCGGACGCGCTGGCCGAGCAGGTCGAGCGCTCGTTCGGCCCGCTGCTCGGGCGCGCCCGGTGACTCACGGGCAGGCGGCGGGCACGGCGCCGATCACGGCCAGGGACTCCACGAAGAAGTAGATCGCCTTGAAGAACTCGAGCAGGTCGCCCTGCTCGAGCATGATCTTGCGGTACATGACCGTGCGCTGCGCGTCGTACCCGTCGTGCAGCGCCTTCCAGTCCCGGTAGTCCATGCCGAGCACGTAGGTCGCCTGCAGGGGGTCGTCCGGCCCGATGATCCGGCAGTCGGTCACCGTGCCGCCGCTCCACTGCACGAACAGGTACGCGGGGCTGGCGAGGCCGGGCAGATCCCGGCAGCCCAGCGCCCAGGACGCCGGGTACACGCTCTTGAGCCAGTCGAAGAAGTCCCAGTACTCCTGCAGCTTGGCCGCCCGGGCCTGCTCATCGGGCCCGGCCGTGAGCGCGTCCCGCACCGCGTCGGCCCATTCCTTGGTAAAGAAGTCAGCCATGGCTCACCCGCCCGCCAGCACCGGCTGCACCTTCTGCAGCAGCTCCTCCAGGTCGGGCGAGAGCCCGATGCCGACGTCGTTCAGCTTGCGCCGGAGCTGCTGGAAGAACAGCACCCGCACCTCGTCGTCGGTCCAGCCCAGCGGCTCGTAGTAGATCCGCCGGCTGACCACCCCGGAGACCGACAGGATGGTCCGCAGCGTGTCGTGGATCTCGGAAATCATCGTCGGGTCCTTGCGCACCGCGTCCTGCAGGTACCGCATCCCGCCCTGCACGTGCCGCGACTCGTCCCGGCAGGTGGCGGTGAAGCCGGTGTAGTACGCGGGCAGGAACCCGCGCCAGCGGGCGTAGGACAGCGTCACCTTCATCACCGACAGCGCCAGCACGCCCTCGATCCAGAGGAAGTAGTTGGTGCCGTAGCGCACCCGAGCGCGCTCGTCGTACGGATGCAGCCGCAGCTGGTCGGCCTGGTAGGCCAGCAGCCCGAACGGCGCGACGAACGTCTCGGAGACCCACGGGAAGGACGCGTCCAGGATGTCCATGATGTCGTCGCCCTTGAGCCCGACGACCTCCCGGTAGAACCGGTCGAAGAAGACCGTATGCCGCGCCTCGTCCTCGATCTGCGCCGCGATATGCAGCTTCTCTTCCTCGCTGGCGCCGATCATGAACACCGGCAGCTCGATCTCGACCTGCCGCTCGCCGTGGTGGAAGCCGGAGGCGACCGCGATGAACGACTGCCGCTCCTCCTCGGTCATCTTCTCCTGCCAGTCGATCTTGTCCTGGCTGAAGTCGAGGTCGTAGACGTCCCACCGCTGCTTGAGGTACTTGCGGTACAGCGTGGTGAAGTCGGGCAGCGAGCGCAGGTCCTTGTGCACGTACTCGATGACGTCGTCGATGTCGACGTTCAGCACCTGCTCGAGCGAGGAGTCCTCGATCTCGCGCACCTGCGCGTCGCTCAGCGCGCGCGGGCCTTCCCGGAGAACCGCGGTCGGGCTCTTGCGTTCGGTCATCCTGGTGGCCCCCTCGCCGCCGTAGCGAATCCTAGAAAGTAATTCTGTTTCCCATTCGACCCGGTTCCGCCCGGCCCGTCAAGATCCGCCGCCGCCACTGGCCCCCGCCCAGTACGCCACCTGGCTCACCGACCAGCTCGACCACGCCGTGGCGTCGGCTCAAAGAACGTGACACCGGCGATGTAAGCGCTTAGATTAGCGATCGACGGCAACCAGGCCCCGTCGTCTATGTCCCTTTCCAGGCAGGTGAGACAGCACGAGAAGAGCATCCCCGACCACATCGGGACATTCGCCGGCTTGCACGCTCTACGACGTGGCGCGCGAGGCCGGCGTTTCCACGGCCACGGTCTCGCGGGTGGTGCACGGCCTGGACCGGGTTCGCCCGTCGACCCGGCAGCGCGTGCTGGAGGTCATCGAGGCGCTGGGCTACGTCCCGGACAGCTCCGCGCAGAGCATGGTCCGCAAGCGCAAGGAAGTCATCGGGCTGGTCGCCATCGAGAGCCGCAGCCCGGACACCGACGTCGAGCAAGAGGGCCTGCTGTTCATGGAGGAGGTGCTGCGCGGCGTCGAGTCCTCGCTGTACCAGGTCGGCTGGTCCGTGCTGATCTCGATCCTGCGCGACCCCGACCGCCCCGAGGCCTTCCGGTGGCTGCAGAAGATCTCCGCCAAAGTGGACGGGATGCTGATAGCCGAGGGCATCATCCCCTCGGAGCAGTTGGCGCGGCTGGCGGCCCGCATCCCGGTCGTGCTGGTCGCCGGCTCCACCGGCGAGACCCACGCCGATGTCGTGGACGGCGACAACCGGGCCGGCGCCATGGCCCTGGCTCGTCATCTTGTCGAGCTGCACGGTAAGACCAGGCTCTTCTACATCGCCGGGCCGCCGGAAGCCCCGGACGCGCGCGAACGGCGCACGGTCTTCACCGAGACCCTGGCGGAGTATCAGGGCGTCCGGCTGGCGGGCTGCTTCGAGGGGCGGTTCGCCGCGGTCAGCGGTCAGCGGGCCGTCCGCGAGCTGCTCGCCGGGCCGCACCGCGAGTTGCCCGACGCCATTGCCTGCGGTAATGATCAGATGGCGATCGGGGCGATCCGGGAGCTGCACACGGCCGGGATCCGGGTGCCGGAAGACATCGCCGTCGTTGGCTTCGACGACATGCACCTGGGTGCCTTGCTCACTCCGCCGCTGACAACGGTCCACCAGCCGATGCGGCGGCTGGGCGAGCGGTCCTGCTCCATGCTGCTGGAACGGATCGCCGACCCGGCCCTGCCCCACCGGGCCGAACGGCTGCCCACCACGCTCGTCATCCGTGAAAGCTGCGGCTGCCCGCCCAGCCCCCAATCGGAGCCCCTCGCTCCCTGAAACGCCCCGATTCCAGCTAACTCCAACCCACTGGCAACATAGGCCTCAATAGGGAACCCGCGCCGCACTCCATCGAGCGCTCCCTGCTGGTATTCCATGATCCCGAAGGATTTACTACTCCCTGCAGTAGTAAACCCTTCGCGATCATGAAGCGGTATGCCTTCAGCCGGGCTGGCGTCCCAGCACCAGCACGCCAGCCGTGGCGAACATCCCGCCGTTGCCGAGGATCACGCTGATCTGCGGCGATCCCACCTGCGCCGCCGCCTCGCCGCGCAGCTGCCGAACCCCTTCGGTGATCGCGAACATGCCGTACATCCCGGTATGGGTGTAGGAAAGGCCGCCGCCGTTGGTGTTCAGCGGCAGCGATCCGCCCGGTTCGGTGTTCCCGTCCGCGATGAACGCCCCGGCCTCGCCCTTCGCCGTGAATCCCAGCGCCTCGAGGCCGTAGATGGGCACGTGCGCGAACGCGTCGTAGATCATCAGGTGGTCGACGTCGGCCACGCCGATCCGCGCCTCGGCGAACGCGGCCCGCCCGGCCAGCCGGAAGGCCGCCGACTCGGTGAAGTCCGCCATCTGCGAGATCATCGGCGTCTCCGACGACTCTCCGGTGCCGAGCACGTGTACCGCCGGCTTCGGGAACGACCCGGCCCGTTCGGCCGAAGTCACCACCAGCGCCCCGCCCCCGTCGGTGACCAGGCAGCATTCCAGCAGGTGGAATGGGTAGGCGACGATCCGTGACGCCAGCACGTCCTCGACCGTGACCGGGTCGCGGTAGGCCGCGCGCGGGTTCTTGGCCGCCCACCGCCGCTGGGCCACCGCCACGTAGGCGAGCTGCTCGTGCGTCAGCCCGAACTCCCTCATGTACCGCAGCAGCGGGATGGTGAACGTGGTCGTCGGGCCGAACACCCCGTACGGCACCTCGAACTGGCCCGCCGGCGACGAGGCCTCCATCCGGTACCGCGATGCGCCCACCCGGGACCGGCCCGACTCCCCGTGGGTGATCAGCACCGTCCGGGCGTACCCGGCCCGGATCGCCGCGGCCGCGTGCCGCACGTGCAGCAGGAACGAGGTACCGCCGACGCCGGTGCCGTCGATCCAGCGCGGCGTGATGCCGAGCGCGTGCGCCACCTGGACCGGCCCCGGCGCGGAGACGGTGGCGATCCCGTCGATGTCGCGCAGCGACAGGCCCGCGTCGGCCACCGCGTTCAGCGCGCCCTCCACGTGCAGCTGCAGCGTGGAATGGTCCGGCAGCCGTCCGAGCCGGTCGGTCTCGGCCGCCCCCGCGATGATGACACCACGGGCCCCGGTCATCGCTCAGGTCCGAACACGGGCAGGCTCACGTCGCCCCGCCGCTCGAACCGCACCCGCAGCGGCATGTCCAGCTCCAGCGCCTCGGGCGTGGCCGGCAGGCCGACGATGCTGGTCATCATCCGCGGCCCCTCGTCCAGTTCGACCACGGCGATCGCGTATGGCGCGTCGTCCTCGAAGCCCGGCGCCGGCCGGTGGTTGATCACGTAGGAGTACAGCGTGGCCCGGCCGCTGGCGGTGAACCACTCGACGTTGCGCGAGCCGCACGCCGGGCACACCGGCCGCGGGTAGAAGTAGGGCCGCCCGCAGTCGGCGCACCGCTGGATGCGCAGCTCACCGGCTGCGCAGCCGTCCCAGAACGGCTGGGTCTCGGGGGTCGGCACCGGGACCGGCTTGGACCCTTTGGCCGTCACGCCCGCTTCCCTCCAGTCAGGCCCCGAACGGGCCTGGTATCCCGCTCCCCGCCGGATACCATGGCCACCCGTTCGCAAAGCCGCGTCATCGAGCCCACCAGCCTTAACAGAATGCTTTTCTGGAATTAGCCTCTAAGTGAGCTGGCGTGCGTGTCAAGAGGAGATCCATGCCCAGGTTGCCGAAGGACGGCCCGGCGGGCGGCGCCTGGCAGTGGAGCCGCACCGCGCAGACGCAGCGGGCGCTGCTGGACGCGGCCCGGCAGGTATTCACCGAGCGCGGCTTCGCCGAGGCGAGCATCGCCGACATCGTGCAGCGGGCCGGATCCAGCGTCGGCAGCCTCTACCATCACTTCGGCGGGAAGAGCGAGCTGTTCATCGCGCTCTGGCAGGAGCACCAGCTCGCGCACGAGGAGGCGGCGAGCCAGGCGGTGGCCGGCGCCAGGAAGCAGGGCGTGACCGATCCGGGGCAGCTGTTCGAGGCCGGGGCGCGTGCCTTCCTGCAGGGCAGCTGGCAGCGTCGCGACCTGGCGCTGCTGTTCGCCTCCGGCGACGCGCCGCCCGGGTTCGAGGTGCTGCGGCGCCAGCGGGGCCGGGAATGGATCGGTCAGAACGACTCGCTGCTGCACCTGACCGACGTGCCGGAGGACCGGGTGTACGCCGCCATCCTCACCTCGCTGATCGGCGAGGGCGCCTACGAGGTCGCCGGGGCCAGGAGCCGCCGCCAGGCCGAGTCGATCATCGACGCGGTGATCGAGTACGCACGGCGGCTCATGGCCGGCGGTGCGGTCAGGCGTTCTTGATCGCGGAGATCTCGAACTCCAGCGTGACCTTGTCGCTGACCAGGACGCCGCCGCCCTCGAGCGCGGCATTCCAGGTGACGCCGTAGTCCTTGCGGTTGATCGCGACCGAGCCTTCGAACCCGACCCGCTGGTTGCCGAACGGGTCCTTGGCGGCCCCCTCGAACTCGAACGGGATCGTGATCTCGTTGGTCACGCCCTTGATGGTCAGGTCACCGGTGACCTCGAAGGTAGTCTCGCCGACCTGGCGGACGCCGGTCGAGGCGAAGGTGATCTTCGGGTACTCCTGCATGGCCAGGAAGTCGTTGCCGCGCAGGTGCTCGTCGCGCTGGGCGTTGCGGGTGTCGATGCTCGCGGCCTCGATGGTCACCTCGACACGGGAGTTGGCCGGGTTGGCGCCGTCCAGCACCGCGGTGCCCGCGAACTCGTCAAACGAGCCGCGCACCTTGGTCACCATGGCGTGACGGGCGACGAAGCCGATCCGGGTGTGCGCCGGGTCGAGGGTGTAGGTGCCGGTCAGTTCGGTCAGGGCCGGGACGGAAGCGATGGTCATCGGAATACCTCCAGATAAGTTGATGATGCGTCATCTAACATAGATGATGCGTCATCCATTCCCGGGTATTCTGGTCCCATGAGCCGCTGGCTGACCGAGGAGGAGCAGCGGGCCTGGCGCGGGCTGCTGCGGATGACCTCGCAGCTGAACGCCCGGGCGAACCGGCTGCTGCAGGAGGAATACGGGATGTCCCTGGCCGACTACGAGGTGCTCGTGGCACTCAGCGAGGCGCCCGAGGGTCGGCTCCGGGTGTTCGAGGTCGCCGACGCGCTGGCCTGGGAGCAGAGCCGGGTCTCGCACCAGCTCGCCAGGATGCAGCGTCGCGGCCTGATCACGAGGGAGGGCTGCGCGACCGACGCCCGGGGGGCGTTCGCGGTGCTCACCACGGTCGGCCGCGCCGCCATCGAGCGGGCCGCCCCGGCCCACGTCGAGCAGGTGCGGCAACTGGTCTTCGACGAGCTCAGCCACGAGCAGGTCAGCGCGCTGACTGAGATCACGACCGGCGTCCTGGACCGCCTGGCAGCCTCGCCCGGCTAGGCCGCATCAAGGGTTCGCCCGGCCGCAGAGGACCAGGGCCCAGGCGAGCAGGCCGAAGGCGGGGACGCTGGTGGCGACGCGGACGAGGTTCCAGGCGGCCCAGCGGGCCTCGTTGAACTGGGCGCGGACCTGCGCCACGTCGATGTGCGCCGGGTCGCCGGCCGCCTTGATCGCGTCGTTGAGCGGCACGTTGACCGCGATCGTGATGATGACGGCGACCAGGTACAGGCCGAACGCGGCGGCGATCGGTGGCAGCGCCGGCGTGCCGCGGTTGGCGATGCCGGCCACCAGGGTGAGGACCAGGGCGCCGCCGAAGGCGGTGATCATGAACCACGGGTTGATGATGGCCCGGTCCGTCTGCTGGAAGGCGGCGACGAAGGTGCGGTCGCCGGTCTTGCGCAGGCCGGGCATGATCGTGTGCGCGTAGAGCGCGAAGGCACCGGCTACCAGGCCCATGGTGAGGGTGGCGCCCATCAGGGTGGAAGTACGCAGCAGTGTCATGCCGCCAGTAGACCCGGCCGGGATGCGACAGGAAATGGTCCGCAGTCGCATCCTCATACGCGATCGTCTAAATTACCGGCATGGACCCGATCGCCGGACTGCTCGACGGGCCCCGCGCGCGGCGTGCCTTCCTGCTCCGCTGCACCCTGGATCCGCCCTGGGCGCTGCACATCAGGGACGAGGCGCCGCTGAGCCTGGTGGCCATGCTCCGCGGCCGCGCCTGCTTCGTCCTGGACGGGCGCGAGCCGGAATGGCTCGACCGCGGTGACGTGGCGATCCTGCTCGGCCCGGACCACTACCTGTTCGCCGACGACCCGGCCACCGCGCCGCAGGCGATCATCCACCCCGATCAGCGCTGCACCACACCGGACGGGCAGGAGATCCCGCAGATGCGCTCGTTCGGCATGCGCCGCTGGGGCAACGTGCCGGACGGCGCCACCGAGATCCTGACCGGCACCTACCACGCCGAGGGCGAGGTCAGCCGGCGGCTGCTCGACGCGCTGCCGCCGCGGCTGGTGCTGCGCCGCGATGAATGGGAGACGCCGGCGCTCGGCCTGCTCGCCGCCGAGATGCTGCGGGACGAGGTCGGCCAGGACGCCGTCCTGGACCGGCTGCTCGACCTGCTGCTGATCGACGCGGTGCGCACCTACTTCGCCCGCACCGAGCAGACCGCGCCCGGCTGGTACCGGGCCCAGCGCGACCCGGTGGTCGGCCAGGCCGTGCGGCTGCTGCAGGAAAGCCCGGCCGAGGCCTGGACCATCGGCGCGCTGGCCACCCAGACCCGGGTGTCCCGGGCCACCCTGGCCCGGCGCTTCGCCGACGTCGTCGGCCAGCCGCCGATGGAGTTCCTCACCGAGTGGCGGCTGACCCTGGCGGCCGACCTGATCCTCGACCCGCGGGAGACCGTCGGCTCGGTGGCCCGCGCCGTCGGCTACAGCTCGCCGTACGCGCTCAGCGCCGCGTTCAAGCGGGTCCGCGGCGTCAGCCCGCACGAACACCGCATCGCTCAGCGACCCGTCGCCGCCGCCGAGGTGACCTCATGATCTTCGGTGCCGGCCAGGGTCAGGGCGAATCCGAGACCGGCCGCCTGGAGGCCTTCAGCGACGGCGTGCTCGCGGTGATCATCACGATCATGGCCCTGGAGCTGAAGGCGCCGGAGGGCGACACCTTCGCCAGCCTGGGTGATCGGCTGCCGGCGCTGCTGGTCTACATCCTCAGCTTCACCTTCATCGGGATCTACTGGAACAACCACCACCACCTGCTCCGCGCCGCCCGCCGGATATCGGCCGGGGTGATGTGGGCCAACCTGCACCTGCTGTTCTGGCTGTCGCTGATCCCGGTGCTGACCGAGTGGATCGGCGAGCACTACTCCAAGCCCGCCCCGACCGCGACCTACGCGGTGGTGTGCCTGGGCTCGGCGGTGGCCTTCACGATTCTCGTCCGGGCGATCATCCGCGCCGACGGCAGTTCGTCGCTGGTGGCGACCGCGATCGGCAGTGACCTCAAGGGCAACGTCTCGCTGCTGGGCTACGCGGCCGCGACCGCGCTGGCGTTCGTGTCCACCTGGATCTCCTACGTCCTGATCGCCGCGGTGGCGGTGATGTGGTTCGTCCCCGACCGCCGCTTCAGCCGGGCGAGCGCGGACGCCTGAGGTCCCTATTCCCCGTGCTGGGCCAGCAGCGCTTCACCGGGTAACCCCGTCCAGCCAGTCCCCGATGCTCCGGGCCAGGACCGGCATCGGGAGCGAGCCGTGGTCCAGCACGGCGGCGTGGAACGCGGGCAGCGAGAACGCCGGGCCCAGCCGCTGCCTGGCCTCGTCCCTGATCCGCAGGATCTCCAGCTTGCCGGTGAGGTAGGACACCGCCTGCCCGGGCATCACCACGTACCGGTCGATCTCCGGAGCCAGCACCTCCCGCGGCATCGGGACGTGCTCGGCCATGTAGTCCAGGGCCCGCTCCCGGCTCCAGCCGAACGCGTGCAGGCCGGTGTCCACCACCAGCCGGGCCGCCCGCATCAGCGACGAGCTGATCGCGCCGAGCAGGGCGCGGTCGCCGTCGTAGAGCCCGGCCTCCTCGGCGAGTTGCTCCGCGTACAGGCCCCATCCCTCGGAGAACACCGACAGGCTGCGCTGGCGCTGCAGCGCGGGCAGGTCGGTGAGCAGCTGCAGCCGGGACAGCTGCAGATGGTGCCCTGGCACCGCCTCGTGGAAGGCCACCACCTCGAGGTCCCAGCCGGTCCCCGGGGTGGGCCGCGCGGTGTTGAACCAGAACGTCCCGGCCCGCCCGCCGTCCAGCCGCGGCGGGGTGTAGTGCGGCGCGGCGCCGCTCACCGCGACGACCTCCGGCATCGGCGTGACCTCGCACGGTGGCGGCAGCGGCTGCGGGAACAGCTCGCCGGCCCGCGCCTCGGCCCGCCGCACCGCGGCCACCGCCTGGCGGATGGCCTCCTCGGCGGAGATCTTGCCCGCCGAGTCGCGCAGCGCGCCGAACACCTCGTCCCGCCCGGACAGCCCGAGCCCGGCGCCCAGCCGCACGGCCCGGGCCTCCAGCTCGGCGACCTGATCCAGGCCGGTCTGATGCAGTTCCTCCGGCGACCGGGGCAGGGTGGTGAAGATCCGGATGGCCCTGGTGTAGTCCTCCTGCCCGCCCGGCAGCCAGACCAGCCCGGCCCGGTCGGACGGCCGTGCCCGCGGCAGCAGCTCCCTGACCGTCTCCACCCACCCGGCCAGCGTCGGCCGCACCACCTCGTCGGCCACCGCCCGGCGTTCCCGTTCCCACGCCGCCGCGCGCGGCCAGCCCGCCGGGGGCTGCGGGGTGAACACCGGGCCCAGGCCCGGCAGCACGTCCTGCGCCCAGGCGATGGCCCGCTCGGCCAGCGGGGCGACCGGCAGCCGCCCCTTGCCCGCCCCGGTCCGCAGCCGCTCGCTGAGCTGGCCGAACCAGGTGCCGCTGCCCCGCAACCGGGCCAGGTAGGCCTCTGCCGCCTCCGGGTCGACCAGGACCGTCCGCGCGGCCACCGCCAGGAAGGTGGCCGGCCCGGCGAACTGCATGGCGGTGACGGTGTGCTCGGCCGGCGCCATGTCGATGCCGTCCTGCTCGTGCGCGCCCGCCTCCCGGACGCAGCCGAGCGTGACGGCCTCGGCCGGCGTGGCCGCGGTGATCGCGCCGGCCTCCTCGAGGAACCGACCGACCTCGGCGCGCCAGGCCTGCTCACCCGCCTCGCTCTCGTCCGGCAGCAGATGGTCGTACCCGGGTATCCCGTACATGGTGGCGGCGAAGGGATTGTGTTCCAGCCAGCGGTGCTGGAAGCGGTCGGCCAGGTCCTTGGGTGAGGTGTCAGTCACGATCCCCTATTAAAACGCCTAGGAGCCGGGCGAGCTGAACCAGGACTGGCCCGCCGCCAGCAGGTACCGGTCGGCCAGGTGGTTGAGCACCCGCCGGGCCTGCCGGAACCGGTCGGCCACGTCACCGGCCACGGCCAGCCGCGCGGTCCGCACCGGGGCCACCTCACAGGCGATCCGGTACCAGCGGGCGCCGAGGTGCTCGAGCAGGTCGATGGCCGGCCCGGCGGCCAGCCGCTCCCGCTGCGTGGCGGGCAGGCCGGCCGCGCGCAGCAGCCGCCCCGCGTCCACAGGGCCGAACGCGCGGGACGTCACGTAATCGGGAAACACCCCGGTCAGGAACAGCGAGACGTCGCCGAGCCTGCGGTACACCCCGGGCCGTTCGGCCTCTGGTACGGCGTCCAGCAGGCCCGCGAGCCGCACCGGATCGAGCTCGCTGAACCGCCGGGTCCGGGCCCGGCCCGCCACCCTGACCCGGTACCGGCCGCTGGCCACCCGGGTGAAGGAGGCCAGCAGCTCGGCCAGGAACAGCCGCCGCGCCGTGTCGGCGAGGAAGTCGCGCAGCGCGGGCGCGTCGAACAGCGGCACCCGCTGGCGCGGCCCGGTGCGCTCCGGCACGTGAGAGGCCGAGGCCAGCTCGGTCATGGCCCGCTGCACGAGCAGCGCGAAGATCAGGAACGGGGAGGCCTGGACCGCCCATCCCTGCGAGCCCTCGCCCAGGACCGTGCCGAACGTGCCCGGGTCCTCCAGCAACCGCAGCAGCGCCGCCGGGTCGCCGCGCAGCCACGCGCCGTCCCCCTGATCAGACGGAGCCAGCAGCCTGAGGTCGGCGTCGGTGAGATGGCCCGCGTACTCGCGGGCGGCCAGGGCACGGTCCATACCCGACGTGTAGCCACCCCGGAAGGCCGTGAAACCCGTGACGGCAGGTTTGACCGCCCTGCGGTCTCAGCTAGCAACGTCAGTGGGCGTCATGCGGCGGCAGTGTCCGCTCCTCGTGATCGAGCTCGCCCTCCAGGGTGCGCAGGCTGGCGTCGGGCAGGTGGCCGGCGTCCCGCCAGCGGAGCAGTTCCTCCCGCTGGGCGTCGATGACCGCCCGCCGGGCGTGCAGCGCGGCCTCGTAATCCGCGGTGCCCGGGGCGGCGGCAGGCGCCGGATCCTCGGCGGTCTCCAGCCGGTCAAGCACCTGACGGTACCGCCTGGCCTTGCCGTCCAAGCTGGCGCGCAGCGCGGCCAGCGCCGGCCCGGGCACGGTGTCGTCCGCGGCGATCTGGTCCAGCCGGGACAGGCCCGCCTGGACCGACGCGGCCCGGGCCCTGGTGCGCACCAGGGCCGCGTCGGCCGGGTCGGCGTGCACCCCCAGCGCATGGGCGATCGGCGCGAACGTGAGCCCCTGCCCGACCAGGGTGACCACGACGACCAGGTAGGTGCAGAACAGCAGCAGGTCACGCCGGGGGAAGGGGTGCCCGCCGTCGATGGTCAGCGGCAGCGTGAAGATCGCCGCCAGGCTGATGACGCCCCGGGTGCCGGCCCAGCTCAGCACGGCGATTTCCCGGCCGGACAGGTACTGGTCGTCGCGGACGGCCCGGCCCATGCGCCCGCGCAGCATGCGGGGCAGCGACTGGGTCAGCGCCAGCCACAGTGGCCGCAGCAGCAGCACGACGCCGAGGCTGACGGCCACCGCGGCGATGATCGTGCTGGTGGGGTACGCCTTCAGGCCGCGGATGACCGGCGCGATCTGCTGGCCGACCAGCAGGAAGACGAAGCCCTGGAGCAGGAAGTCGGCCAGGTGCCAGACCGCGGTGGCCTGCAGCCGGCTGGCGCCGGAGGTGAAGCGGGGCGTCTCGTGGCCGATCATCAGCCCGGCCACCGCGACCGCCAGCACGCCGGAGACGTGCAGTTCCTCGCCGAGCAGGTAGGCGGCGAACGGGGTGGCCAGCGAGATGCCGTTGACCAGCAGCGGGTCGCGGACGGCGGACCTGGCCAGGCGCACGATGATGGCCACGGCGATGCCGCACAGCAGGCCGCCCGCCGCGGCGAGCAGGAAGCGCAGGACGGCGCCCCCGAACGAGAAACCGCCGCTGGTCGCCGCGGTCACCGCCACGGTCAGCGTGGTCAGCGCGGTCGCGTCGTTGAGCAGGCCCTCGCCCTCGATGATCGTGATCAGCTTGGGCGGCAGCCCGGCCCGGCCGCCGACGGCCAGCGCGGCCACCGGGTCGGTGGGGGACAGCGCGGCGCCCAGCGCGATGCCGGCGGCCAGGCCCACCCCGGGCACGAACAGGTCCATGCCGATCCCGGTGACCACCGCGGTGGCCAGCACCAGGCCGATAGACAGGCTGATCACGGCGCGCATGTTCTCCCTGATCGCCAGCAGCGAGGAGTTCAGCGCCGCGCTGTAGATCAGCGGCGGGATGACGAAGGTCAAGATCGCGTGCGGGTCGAGGGTGACGTTCGGCCCCGGCAGCACGCCGTAGACCAGGCCGGCCACGGTCAGCAGCGCGGCGGCCGGCAAGCCGGTCCGGTCGGCCACGTACTGGAGCGCGACGATGACGGCCACGGCGGCCAGGACGAACGTCAGCACATCCAGCACGGGCAACCCCCGCATCGTTCGGAATTAAAAATCCTTTCATACCGAACGGGCCGCGTTCGAGCCTCGCCAACCGCCCCGCGCCGCCCCGAGCGCTGGCGCGGCACCTCCCACCAGCCCCGCCCGCCTCCCACC
>WNGE01000152.1_pt1 | contig 114187 bp, 101 predicted proteins | sample 5400651 | NCBI WGS metagenome assembly WNGE01 (sample SAMN13153370, study PRJNA577476) | soil metagenome | isolation source: 60 cm soil or saprolite under grassland replicate 2 | place: USA:California | collected 2016-06-15 | reverse complement strand
AGTCCCCAATCGACGTTGGAGTCCGAGAGGATGAAGCGGGCGCGCTCGGGCCCGCCCGAGAGCGGGTTGAAGTAGGAGAGCTCGTGCGGGTGGATCCGGAGGAGCTCGTATCCCGAGAGGAGCGGCAGGAGCGCGAGGAGGAGGGTGGCGGGGGTCAGGCCCCGCGGCTTGCCGGGTGCATGTGCGGAAAGACGCGCGAAAACAGACGCGCCGGCGAGGGCCAGGAACGGGTAGACCGGGAGCATGTGGCGGATCCCGATGTTGTACGCCGACCCGATCGAAGCGAGGAAGAGGACCGCGACCGGCAGCAGGAAGAGCCGGCCCTCTTCGCGAAACTGCGAAGGCCGGCGAAAGAAAAAGACGACGGCGAGAAGGGTGACGGCCAGAAACGCGAGCGTGCTCTTCAGCGCGAAAGCCACGAAGAAATACGCCGGGAAACCGTGGACGGAGATTCTTCCGGAGAGGTAGTTCATACCGCCGCCCACGGCGCTCTGGCGCAGCACCGAGGCGAGACCGCCGACGTAGTGCGCGAGCGGCCGGGAGACCGCGACGAGGGACTCGATGGCCGCCGACAGGCGCGGGGCGCCGCGCGCCGCGACCATCTCGTGGATCACGCCGCGCTGATATTGAGCGTCCGTCCGGGAGGTCACAGGCGAGTAGACGGATAGAACGACGAGAAGAGCGGCAGTCGCGACGAGCGCGAGGCGCGCCGCCGCGCTGCCCGCGGCACGTCCGGGGCGGGGCTTACGGCGGGCGGCGATGAGCGACTGGAGCAGAAGTATCGGCAGCAGGAGGATGGTCGAGAACTTCGTCGCGAGCGCGAGACCGAGAACGACAGCGGCGGCGAGCAGGCGAAGCGGGGTCGGACGACGTTCGGCGTGCTCCCATGCGAGCACGGTGGCGAGAAAGGCGACGGCCGCGGGAACGTCGGTGTGGACGACGCCGGCGTGGGCGACGAAGTTCGGGTCGAGCGCGACCAGCGCGACCGCGAACAGCGCGGCTGCGCCTCCATAGCGCGACGCGGCGGTTGCGAAGACGAGAACGAGGAGGAGCGCCAGAACGCCCAGGAAAGGCGCCCGCGCGGTGGAGACGATCGTGTCGGGCCCGACACGGTTTTCGAACAGGAAAGCATGGCCGAAGTCGTAAAAGTTCGTACCCATGGGGACGTCCGCCGGCGGCGGCGGAAGGTGAAGGGTCCGGAGGGCGAGCCCCGCGAGCATCTTCGCCACCGGCGGGTGCTCGATGTTGACGATGGCGTTGCGACCCGCGACCTCGAACCAGCCGGAGAGGATGTGCACCGGCTCGTCGGCGGACAGCGAGTCGTCGCGCGAGTGATCGCGCACGAGGCGCAGCGAGAGAAATATGAGCGCAACGGCGGCCAGTACCGTCGCCGCGCGGCGGCTCATCGGGTGGTTGCTGCCCACGCCGGTCTCAGGCCGGCCGCTCCTCCGCGGCGGAGTCCCCGGACTCCGCTTCCGACCGCGGCGCCGCCGCCGGCAAGGCAATCGCCGGGCGCGGCGCAAACGAGTACTTGACGAGAGCGCCGAGCGCGGAGAAACCGTCCTTCAAGCGAATCTTCTTGCCTTCGGCCTGGGACCGTCCGAAATAGGAGATCGGAACCTCGAAGATTCGGAAGCCCGCGCGAGCCACCTTGACGGTGAACTCGGCGTCGACGCCGAACCGTTTCGATTCGAGGTCGAGCGTCGGTACGACCCGCCGGTGAAAAGCCTTGTAGCAGGTCGCCATGTCCGTCAAGTTCAGGTTGGTGAAGACGTTCGAGATCAGCGTCAGGATCCGGTTTCCGACGGTGTGCCAGAAGAACTGGACGCGCCGCTCCGAGCTGCCGAAGAAACGCGAGCCGTAGACGACGTCGGCGCGTCCCCCCTCGATCGGCCGCAGCAGCACGGCGTACTCGGTCGGGTCGTACTCCAGGTCCGCGTCCTGGATCACGAGGATTTCTCCGCGCGCCTCCTCGAGCGCCGTCCGGACGGCCCGCCCCTTCCCGAGGTTCTCGGGATGGAGCAGGACGCGCACGCCGTCACGGCCATTCCAGCTCTTCAGGATCTCGCGCGTTCCGTCCACGGAACCGTCGTCGACGACCAGGATCTCTTTTTCGATCGGCACCTTCGCGACCAGACGGAGGATCTCGTCGATGGTGCGGGCTTCGTTGTAAGCCGGGATCAGGACGGACAACTTCACGGTTTCCTCCATGATAGCTCTCCGCGGGCGGCTCATAATGAAGTGCGATGGCGTCGCGGCGCGCTGTGCTCCTCCTCGGCCTCGCCGCGGCCGTCTCCATCGGAACGCTCCTCCGGCTTTCGACTTACCGCCAGCTCCACGACGGTCCGCGGACCCGGGCCGTATCGGCGGACGACTACTACCATCTTCGCCGCGCGCGATTCTCGGTGGCGCACTTTCCGCGCACGATCCTCTTCGACCCGCTCATGAACTTTCCCGCCGGAGGTGTCTCGATCTGGCCTCCGCTCTTCGACCTCGCGCTCGCAGCGCCGCCGCGGATTCTCCACGGGCCGGACGCGCCGCGGGAAGCGCTCGAGCGCGACGCCGCCTGGGTCCCGCTCGTCCTCGGGGTGGGGACCGTGGTGCTCGCCGGGCTTCTCGCGGCCCGCCTCTACGGCTCGCTCGCCGGCGCGATCGTCGCGATCTTCGTCGCGATTTCTCCCGGACACCTGCTCTGGTCACAGTACGGGCACGTCGACCAGAACGTCGCCGAATCATTCGTCGGCGTCGCCGCGCTTCTCACGTACGTCGCGAGCCGCGAGAAGCCCGATTCCCCGGGCAACGCCCGCCGAGAGGCGGTCGCCGGGGTCGTCCTCGCCCTCGCCGTCCTCACGTGGCAGGGGGCGATCTACTGGGGCGCGATTTTCGCGCTCGCGCTCTTCCTGGAGTCGCTCCGGACCGGGAGGCCGGTCTTTCGCGCCGCTGTCCTGACTCTCGCCCTGCCCGCCGCGCTCACGGCGGCAGCGACGCTCGCCTGGACGCGCGGCCTCCCGACTCCGTTCACCTACATCTCCTTCGGTTTCTTTCAACCGGTCTTCCTCGCGGCGCTGGCCGCCGGACTTACGATCCTCGATACCGCCGCCGCGATGGCGCGCCGTTCTATTCCGGCGAAAGAAGTCGTCGCTCGGGCAGCATTTCTCGTGATCGTCTTCGTCGCGGTCGTTCCCTTCGCCCGCGAGCTCGTGAAGAGTTTCGCGGGCGGGGTCGGATACGTCGCCGGCCGGACGGTCGAGGCCTCCGGCCGCGGCGGTTACGTCTCCTATCCGAGCGGATGGTTGAAAGGAATCTTCGAGGCCCGGCCGCTCTTCGCCGACGGGATCGGGCTGCCGTTGCGCCAGCTTTCTCTGGCGCTCTTCTGGACGCCGATCGCGATCCTGGTGTGGGCGCGGCGCGCCCTCGCGCGCCGGCGGCCGGGTGTGCACGCGGCGCTCGCGGTCTGGGGCTCTGTGACGCTCTTTCTCGCCGTGTCGCAGCGCATGAACGTCTATTACGCCGTCCCGCTGTGCGCGCTCGCCGCAATCGAGGCGGCGCGGTTCGCCGCGGCGTGCCTCCGCAGGCGATCGAGTCTGTCCGACAGGCCGCCGCGGCGCCGGATTACCCTTCTCGTCGCGCTCGGCCTCGCCGTCCCGATGGCGGCGGGCATCGTCGAAGAGGTCCGCGCCGAGCAGGTCGCGGGCTCCGACCTCTTCGAGACGCTCGGGTGGATGCACCGGACGCTTCCCCGCGCGATCGATCCGTACGACGCGCGGCTTTTCGGTCCGCCGCCGTATCCGGCCGGGCTCGCCCGCGCCTCCGCGGTCCTCGCTCCGTGGTCGCTCGGGCACTTCGTCCTGTACGAGGCCGAGCTCCCGGTTGTCGCCAACAACTTCGGATACGGCTTCGTCGACTCGATCCGCTTCTTTCTCGCGTCGTCCGAAGCCGAGGCTCTCGCGATCGCCCGGGATCACCGCGCCCGGTGGATCCTCGCGGCCGATCTCGTGCCGCGCATGAACGACTACGCGGAGTACCTGGGCCGGGCGCCGCTCTTGGAGCAAACCGGCGCCGGGCTCACTCCGCGCCGCGGCTATTTCGAGACAATGCAGTCGCGGCTGTACGACTTCGATGGAGAAGGAGCCGATCTCGCCGGCCTCGCCGTCGCGCCGTTGAGGTCGTTTCATCTCGTCTTCGCCTCGCGAACCGGCACGATGCGCGGCGGCCGCTTCGTCGCCCGATGGAAAGTGTTCGAGATCCGCGAGACGGCTCCGAGCGCTTCCGCAACTCAGGGTCGCGGGCCGTAGAGCTTCCACGCCCCGGAGGCCTGTCGTCGCTCGTCGGCTGTCGTTGCCGCGAGCGCGACGCGGCGCAGGTTTTCTCTTTTCGGATCGAGGCCCGAGTAAGCGCCGTAGATCGCGGCCCGCCAGAGTTTCGCACCGTACGCGGGCTCGGGCGCCCGCAGGCAGAGCGCCACGAGCGGAGCAAGTCCGACGAGCAGAGCCAGCGGAGCGGCGGGAGTGATGGGTCTCGCGGCACGAAGGGAGAGACCGAGCGCCGCCCCGGTGGCCGCGAGCGGAAGGACGAGAGAAGCGGCAGCCGCCGCGCCCGCCGCGGTCCCGAGGTTCGGCGCGACCCATCCCTTCACGAGAAACCACAACGATCCATTCGCGGGTGGGAACGACAGGTCGAGCGGAAAGTGGGGCCAGGAAAGCGTCGCGAGAACGTGGCAGCCGGCCGAGAAAGCGATCGCCGCCGCGAAGAGTCCCCGGGAGAGCCGGCTCCCGAGCGCGAAGGGCAGCGCCGCGGCGATCAAGAAAAGGAGCGGAAGCAGGTATCGGCTGCCGAGCGACCATCCCCCGTGCCAGTTCGGATAGCCGGTCAGGATCAGGAAGGAAACGACCGCCGCCGCGAGAGCGAAGACGCCGTCGGCGCGCTCCCGTTTCGACCGCAACCAACGCGCGAATCCGGGTCCCGCCCACAGAAAGAACGGAGAGAAGAGAAGAATCCCGCGAGCCGGATGGAACAGATAGTCGAGAGCGACTCGCGCGCTCGGCGGACCGAAGCCCAGGAAGCGGCGGTGCGCGAGCTCCGCGTAGGCGGGATACGACTCCCGTGCGTAGGACAGGACGAAAGGGGAGCCGAAGCAGGCCGCCTGGTACGCGAGCAGGAGCCCGAGTGGAATCGCGGCCCCCGCGACGAACGCGAGCAACCGCCCCATCCGACTCCTCCCGGGTGACGGCGCTGCCGCGCGCACGGCGAGCGCCAGCGCGACCGGGGCAACGGTGTACTCCGAGATCGCCGCCCAGCCCGCGAGCAGGCCCGCGAGAACGGCGGAGAGCGTCGGCCCTCGGGCCGGCGCGGCCTCTCCCCGTTCCGAGAGCGCGTCCCACGCGAGGAAGAGAAGCGATGCCGTCCAGGCATGTCCGAAGAAGGATCGCGCGTAGTACAGGAACGGCGTTCCGAAGCCGACACCGAAGGTGACGAGGGGGGCCACCGAGACCCATTCGGGCCGGAGAGCAATACGCCTCCCGAATCGCGCGAGTGCGACGACGCAGACGAGCGAGACCGTGAGGAGACGCAGAAGGACGAAGATCGGCGCCGTCGGGGAATCCGGCCGCGGGAAGAAGAACCGCAGCAACCGGTAGACCGGGATCGCGGCGAACGCGAGCCCCGGTGCCTTGTTCGAGTAGAAGTGTCCGCCCGACGCCGCCTTGTCTTCGTGGTCGCCCAGTGTCGCGAGCTCTCCGTCGATCGCGAACGACCCGCTCTCGACGAATGCGACGACCGCCTGGAGGCGCGAGAGCTCGTTCGGGTTGAAGAAAGGCGGGAAGAAGCCGGTGAAGTATGCGCAGAGGAGAGCGAAGGCTCCGACGACCGAGGCCCGCGCGCGAGACGGATTCAAGCTGCCAAGTGTAAGGTTGAAATTACAATCGGTTCATGTCGCGCCGAGGCCGCGCCTTCCTGTCCGGCCTCGGCGTCGCTCTCCTCTTCGCTCTTCCGCTCTTGCCCGAGATCCTCGGCTCGCGCCGGCTGGTCTTCCGCGACGCCCACGTGACTCATTGGCCCTGGCGCCGGGTCGCGATGACGATGCTCGCTTCGGGAAAAGCGCCGCTCGTGAACGACACGGCCTCCGGCGGGCAGCCATTTCTCGCCAACCCGAATGCCGTGCTCCTCTACCCGACCGTCCTCCTCGAGAAAGTCCTCTCCCCCGCGGCCGCGTTCAACTTCCACTACCTGCTCCACGTGCTGTGGGCATACTTTGGCGCACGCGCGCTCGCGACGCGCCTGGGGCTTTCCGAGGGAGGCGCTTTTTTCAGCGGAGTCGCCTTCGCTTTTTCGGGGACGATGCTCTCCTACGGCTCCGCGTTCGCGAACGCCGGCCCGGCGGCCTCCTGGCTGCCCTGGTGCGTCGCCGCGGCGCTCGACGTGGCGCGCGCCGAGACGCTCCGGCGCCGGTTGACCGCCTCTCTCGCCGCCGGACTCGCCTTCGGCCTCCAGCTCCTCGCCGGAGAGCCGGCGATTTCGCTTCTGACGCTCCTCTTCGCCGCGCTCGCCGCCGTCGCCGCGTCGGTCGCCCCGCCCGAGCGCCGGCTCGCGCGGACCGGAAGGACGATGGCGGCCGGACTGCTCGCCGGCCTTCTCGCGGCCGGCCTCGCGGCGCCGCTCCTCTTTCCGCTCTCGCAGGCCTTTCGACTGACCTATCGGGGACAGCACCTGTACTCGGCTCGCGCCTTCGGAGCCTCCCCTTTCGCGGCCTGGCGGATGGTCGAGTGGCTCTTCCCCCGGTTCGGCGGCGATCCGGGCGCGCTCGGGCAAGGGGCGCACTGGCAATATCACCTTCACGCCGGCGACCTCGTCTATATCTGGTCGGTGACCTTCGGGGTCCTTCCCCTCCTCGCGCTCGCGCTCGCTCTCGCGCGCCGTCGCTTCTGGTCCCGCACGACGCTCCTCTTGACGGGGGGAGCGCTCGTGACGCTCCTCTTCTCTTTCGGATTCGCGCTTCCGTTCTACCGGCTCATCTATTCCACCGAGTTCCTGCGCCGCCTGCGATATCCGATCAAGTTCTATCTGCTGACGACTCTGTGCGTCGCGCTCCTGTCGGGTTTCGCGATCGACGCCCTGCGGCGCCACCGCGGCGGCCGGCTCGAGGCGCTTCTGCTGGCGGGATTCGTCGTCCTGTACGTCGCCGGCTTCCTCGCCGCCGCCGAGAACGGACCTCTCGAGCGGGCCGTGCGTCCGTATCTCGCCGGTCTCGCGACGCCCCCCGACGAACTCCTGCCCGCCATTCGCCGGGTTTTCCGGGGAGACGCCGTCTTTGGAATCACGGCGGCCGTCCTCGTGGGCATCGTCTCGTTTTCCCGCCGCCCGGCGCGCGGCGGCGGTCACGCGCTCGGGTTCGCGACGCTCCTCCTCGCGCTGCCGTGGGGTCTCCCGCTCTTCGTTTCCGCCGATCAGAAGGACTTGAGCCGCCCGCCCGCTCTCCTGCCGGATTTGAAGGGCGCGGGCCGCCTGTACGTTTCGCCCCGACTGCCCGAGCTCGCCGTGCTCCAGGCCGGCAGCTCCCATCGAGAGCTTCCGCCCACGGTCGCGAAGCTCTCGCGCGTCCAGGTCGAGGAGATGATCCCCGCGACGGGGGCGCCGTTCGGAGTGCGCTATCTCTTCGACGAAGACCCGGATGGGTCCTACGGCTGGGTCAACCGGATCGCCGGCGAAGTGCTGACCGCTTCGAATCCGGAGGAGCGCGGGCGCATCCTGACGCTCTTCGGAGCGCGATGGGTGCTCACGGAGGCGGGAAACGCCGTCCGGGGCTTTCACGCCGTGACCGGGTTTTCGGTCGCGGGACGGCGGCTGGTGCTGCACGAGGCGAACGCTTCGGTGCCGGAGCTGCGCTGGGCGAGCCGCGTCGCCCGCCGGGCATCGCTATCAGGCTCGCTCGAGCTCGCGCGCTCTGATCTCTTTCGTTCCGCGACCGACGTCGTCCTGCCGGGAACGCGGGACGAGAACGCCGGTCCGCCGGCATCGCCGGCGACAATCACGGTGCGTGCCCTCGACTCGGATCGAGCGTCCGTGGACGTCGAAGCGCCGGCGGCCGGACACCTCGTTTTTTCGCGGACCTTCTTCCCCGGCTGGAAAGCCATCTTGGACGGCGCGCCCGCGCGGACTCTTCTCGCCAACGGCCGGGATCTCGCCGTGGCCATCCCCGCCGGCCGCCACTCGGTCCGGTTCGAGTACGACCGCGCTCCATTTACCCGGGGAGTCGTGATTCAGGCGGCTGTTTTCCTCTCGATCCTGGTCACGGCGGGCTGGGCAGCGACTTTTCGGCGTGCTCCGAACCCTCGGACCTGAGCGAGCGAAGCTCGCGGACCTCCCAGAGCAACCAGCCGATCGCCGCCCACCACGGCCCGTACCAGCCCGGGCCGAACGCGATGTCCTCGCCTGCCGGGCGCGCAAGCTGGAAGATGGACGCCGCCGAGACCGCGGTGTAGACGAAATAACCGGGACCTCCGAACAGTGAGCCCAGGGCAATGGGCCAGACGAAGTACTGGCGGCCGATGCCCGGCGAGAAAACGAGCACCGTGAGAAAGAGCAGAAGGCTCGCGCGCGCGATCTCGACGCGTCGAAGCAGGATCAGCGCAGCCGTGGCGGCGATCGCGAAGATCGCGGTCGCGAGCCAGTCCGGCACGCCCGGAATCAGCAGCAGCGCGTCGATCCCGTAGAGCGAGCGCAGGCCGCGGTACTCGAAGACGTTGGCTCGAATATCTTTCCAGAATCTCAAGTAGGGGACAAAAGAGAGCCCGAAGACGAGATATGGCACCAGAACCGTGAGCACGCGCGGTTTGCCGAGCTTCCCTTTGAGCGCGAAGAGAACCGGGTGGAACCATGTCATGTGCTTCGCGAGAACCGAGGCGGAGAGAGACGCCAGGGTCGCGCCGGGCCGCTCGACGCGGCCGCTCGCGAAGAGGACCGCCAGCGTCAGAAAAAAGACCGACACGCCGTCGAATTGGCCGTGCGCGCTCGAGATCGAAATGGAAACGGGGTTCAGGAAGAAGAGCAGAGAGGCAGACAGCCCGCGGAAGCGGCCCCACCGCGAAGCGGCGATCCGGTAGAGGGTCGCCGCCGTCAGACCGTCGAAGACGAGCAGGACGAGCCCGACCGAGAAACGGAGATCGCTTCCGATCGCCTTCGCCAGGGCCGCCGCCACCTGGAGCAAAAGAGACCAGGCGGGCGAGGAATTGTAGCGGCTTGTGTCGCGATACAGCTCGCCCCCGTGCTCGAAGAGACCGACAACCTCCTCCCAGGAGTGAGTGTCGTAGTTTCCCGGAAAATACCAGAGCACCAGAAGGCGGATCGCCAGAGCCAGGACGAAGCCGACAAGGAACAGCACAGGAGCGCCCCGAGGCAAGGTCGTGACGCGAGGACGCTGATCATTCGGCCCGGTATGCCCGCCTCTTCGCTGCTTCTTCAGGGCGAGAGCTCCGGGAGGAGGCCCAGGTGACCGAGCAGACGGACGTAGATGTCGGGACGGCAGCCGTTCACCGGAATAACTCCCCACGCATAGACGAACGCGAGGGCAACGTACGGCACGAAGATCCAGCGGAACGCCCGCGTGTCGATCACCTCCCGGAACCCGACGACGAGCGCGAAGGGCGCCATCGCGAGGAAGTAGCGGCTCCAGTCTTCCGTCGAGATGAAGAGGTGGAGGCCGAGCTCGAACACGCAGTACCAGAAGATGACCGGAAACGGCCGCAGTCGCGAGGTCCCCACGGCATAAACGAGAGCGAGCAGAATGTGGAACTCCGCCTGGTGGTACAGCCCTTTGCGGAAGAGCTGCGGAAGGAAGCCGAACGGCACGAAGACCGAGATTTTGTCGCCGTGCTGGGAGAAAAACTCCAGGAAGTTGCCGGTCCTCGACGCGCAGAAGAGGAAGTAACCGGCCAGGCCCGCGGGGATGAGCGCGAGCCACAGGATTTCGCGCAACCGGCGACGGCCCGCGAGCACGACCGCAAACGCGGGAGCGATCATCAGCCCGGAGATTCGCGTCAGCGTCGCCAGGGCTCCGGCGACCGAAGCGCCGGCGACCCGGGATCTCTCGAGAAGGAAGACCGACGCGAGCGTCGCCGCGATGTAGACGGCCTCCGTCGAGCCGGTCGATCGGTAGAGCAGCCATCGGGGGGGAAGGAACAGGAAGACGAGTGTCAGAAACGCAGGCGAGGAGAGCTTCCAGACGTCCCGGCAAAGACGGTAGAAGAGAAGGGTCGCTGCGCAGGTCGCGAGCACGGACACGACGAGCAGCGCCGGCTGGTATCCGAAGAACGAGAGGCCGCGGACGAGCAGCGGATAGACCGGAAAGTGGCGCAGAAAATAGGTCGGCGTGTGGACGTAGGCCAGAAGCGGGTTGTCGGGCCGGACGTCGTAGAGCGTCCGCGCCACGGTCAGGTAGTTCGGGGCGTCCCAGAAGCGGTAGACCTCCGTCATGCGCGTCAGAAACGGCGCGTAGACCAGGAACGATCCCGCGACCGCAGCCGCGAGGAGGAGCACCTCCGGCCGGACCCGCGGCCCTCTCCGGTCGTTCGTCTCGGGTCGTCGGTCCTGGCTCACATGCCCCTCCGGTCCCGGACCATGGGTCTCGAGTCTCGTCGCAGCTCCCAGAGCAGCCAGAAGACCGCGCTCCACCAGATACCGTGCCAGCCGGGCAGGTGCCTAAGTGGAAGATTCATTGCGTCCGGAGATCCGAGAAAGAAAGCGGACACGACGAGCGTGTAAACGGCATAGCCCGCCCCGCCGAAGAGCGACCCGAGCGCGACGGGCCAGACGAAGTAGTACTCGACGACTCCGGGAACGAAAATGAGGATCACGAGAAAGAGGAGCAAGCACGCGCGTCCGATCTCGAGCCGGCGGAAAAGAACGACCGCGCCGAGCACCGCCACTCCGAAAATCGCCATGAGGGCCCAATCGGGGACTCCGGGAAGCTTCCTCAACATTGCGGTCCCGTAGTCTTCGGAGAGACTGCGGTATCCAAAGACGCCGTGGAAGACGGCGTCCCGCGCGCCCCAGTAGAGAAGAAAGGACGCGAAGAAAGCTCCGTACGGCAGGAAGAACGCGAGCGACCGGCTTCTCCCTCGGGCTCTCTGCGCGAAAAGAATCGGATGGAAAAAGGTCACGTGTTTGACGAGGAGCGAGGCCGCCAGCGCGACCGCCGTCGAGGCCGGCCGTTCGGGCTTCCGACCGGCGAGCCAGACCGCGGCGACCAGACAGAGGATCGCCACGTTGTCCCACTGAAGGTGGAAGCCCGTCACGAAGACCGATACGGGATTCGAGAAGAACAGAAGCGCGGCGCCGGCGGCGCTCTCGGAGGGCCGCCCGAGACGATCCCGCGCAATGCGGAACAGGAGAAACGCCGTCGCAGCGTCCGCTAGAAGAAGCAGCGAGCCGACCGCCTTTTCGAATGGGATGCCGACCGGGGAGACGGCTCGCGAGAGCCCGACAAGGAGAAACGCCCACACCGGGGAGTAGTGATACGGGGCGTCGCGATAGAGGTCTCCGCCCCGGGGCGCGAACTCGACGAACTGACGGTAGGCTCCCATGTCCCAGTTGTCCTGGAACGCGCAGAGCCAGGCCCCGCGCGCCGCCACGGTCGCCGCGAATCCGGCGGCCAAAGCCAGACGGCGGGGCGGCAGTCTCAACCCTTCGGCCGCCGCGGCCGCCGGACCGGTCGGGCCGCGGGCACCCGCCGGAACACGACCTCCGTCGCGACCGCGGAGAGGATGACCCAGAAGAGCCCGACCAGAAAGCCTGCCGTCACGTCCGTCATCCAGTGAGCCCCCAGGAACACGCGCGACCAGGCGATCATCCCGATCGCCGAGAGCGCAAGAGCGATCGCTCCGAGCCTCGGCGCGGCGCGGTCGGACAGGTGGAACACGACCGCGGCGAGCCCGCCGAAGAAAACGGTCGACATCGCAGCGTGACCGCTCGGAAAGCTGTAACTGTGCTCGGTGACGAGCGCGGGCCAGAGATCGGGCCGCGCGCGATGAAAGGTGATCTTGAGAAGCGCGTTCAGAGCGAAGCCGCCCAAGACCGATCCGACGAAGAGGAGCGCCGAGACCGGATGTCTCATCCAGCGCAGGAGCGCGGCCACGACGAGCGTCGCCGGCAGGACGAAGAGGTGGCTTCCGAAGAACGTCACGACCATCGCGAAGTGGTCGCGCCCCGGAGTCTGAAGTCCCCGGACGAAGAGCGTGACCTCGCGGTCGAGAGGTCCGGCCCGCGCCGTCAGGAAGACGTCGCGGGCGAGCAGGCCGAAGAGCCCGACGAGCACGGCGCAGACGAAGAACCCGGCGAGGAGAGAAATCCCGATGGCCTGGATGCGCGTGACGACGAGGTCGAAGAATCGCGGCTGCCGCCGCGGTGGGCCCGTCTCGACACCGCCTCTCAGCTCTTCCATCGGATGCCTTCCGAGAAGCTCCAGCGGCGGTGGGGGGGGCTCCATACCCCGGCGGCCGCACGTTCCGCCGAGACCTCGAAGCGCAGGACGTCGCGCCGGTAGTCGTACGGAGATCCATCCCGCGCATGGATCGCGGCGTCCACCGAATACACGCCGGGCGCGAGATCGAGCGACGGGATGTCCAGAATGACGGTTCCCGCGGCGGAAAGCTCGGCCGCCTCGAATCCGTCGATCGTCGTGTTCGAGCCGAAGACTGTCGCGCCGGCGACCGTCGAGATCGCGAATCCAAAGACGAAGTCGGTGATTCGCTCCGGCGCCTCGACCTCCATTACGAGCCGCGCCGGCGCTCCCGAGAGGAGCCGCGCCGACGGCCGGCCCTCCGAATCGAGAAGCCGGACCGCCTCCACCGTGGCCGCGCCCGATCCGACCCGGAGCGCCCGCTCTGCCGGCGCGGCCGTCCCGGGTTGCGCGCGACGCTCGGCCTCCCGCTCGGCAACGCGCTCGCGATAGAGGGTGACCGTCTCTCCGGCCGGGCCGTCGGCGGCGACCCGTCCGCGGTCGAGCCAGATCGCGCGGTGACAGCGCTCCGCGATCAAACCCAGATCGTGCGAGACCAAGAGGAGCGTCTTGCCGGCGCGCTCGAACTCCGCGAACTTCTCGAGAGACCGGCGGGAGAACGCCTCGTCGCCGACGGCCAAGACCTCGTCGACGAGCAGCACGTCCGGATCGCAGTGGGCGGCGATCGAGAACCCGAGCCGAACGGCCATGCCGGAAGAGTACGTCTTGACCGGCGCGTCCAAAAACTCCTCGAGTTCCGCGAACCGGACAATCTCGTCGAAGCGACGCGCGATTTCCTTCCGGGAGAGACCGAGCAGGAGTCCGTTGATCTCGATGTTCTCGCGGCCGGAGATCTCGGGATGAAACCCGGCGCCGAGCTCGAGCAGAGCGGCGAGCCGGCCGCGCACGGCGACCGAGCCCGCAGTCGGCCGGAGAATGCCCGCCAGGAGCTTCAAGAGCGTGGACTTGCCCGAGCCGTTCGGTCCGACGACGCCCACCGTTTCCCCCGGCGCGATCGCGAACGAGACGTCGGTCACGGCCGGGATCGCTTCATCGGGCGCCAGGGCCCGGCCGGGTCGGCCCGAGAGGAGCGCGGACTTGAAGGTACCGATCGAGCGCTTTCTTCCCCAGCGCCGGTAGAGCTTCGTGACCGACCGGACGTCGATTGCCGGCAGCGGCAGGATCATGCTTCCTCCGCGATCGAGTCGCGCAGCCGCTCGAAGACGATCGCGCCGGCGGCGAGCGCGAGGATCGTCCAGACGATCATCCCCACCCAGGCGCTCGCCGGAACCGGTCGGAAAAAGAAAGCGCTCTCGTGAACCGCGACGAAGAACGGCGCGAACGGATTCAGCCAGAAGAGGAGACGCAGCCGCCCGGGGGCCGCTTCGATCGGATAGAGGATCGGCGTCAGGAAGAACGTGAGCGTGAGCAGGTTGGCGAGCAGGTCCCGCACGTCCCCGAAGTGGACCGAGAGCGACGACACGACGAGCGCGAGGCCCAGGACCATCGCGGCGAGAAGGACGAGGACCAGCGGAAACTGCAGCGCCGCCGCGTCCGGCCGGACTCTCCCGGTCACCGCGGCGATCGCGATCGCGCCCGCCAAGACCGGAAGCGCCAGGACCAGATGCGCGAACCGCGCGCCGGTGGCGACCGCGGGGAAGACCTCGGGCGTGACCGTCGTCTTGCGCAGGAGCGGGCCGTTCGCCCGGAACGTCTCAGCGGCGTCCAGGAGCGCCGAGGAGACAAAGCCCCAGCAGAGGACTCCGGCGAAGAGAAAGAGCGCGTAGGGGCGAACGTCGGAGCGCGGCGTGAAGACGAGACGGAACACCGTGGCGTAGACGAGGAGGAGGAGCAACGGGTTCAAGAGGGACCAGAGAAAACCGAGAACACCCCCGCGATACCGAGCGAGGAGCTCGCGTCGCGCGAGGGCGAGCACGAGCGCGCGCTGGCGCCAGGCGCGCTGGAGGGGGGACCACACTCGCGACAAGTATCCGATATCCTCCGGCGCGTGTCGTCGCCGGATGCGCGCGCGGCGCCTTCTTCGGCGCCCGCGGTCGTCTGCGAGCGGGTCTCCAAGGTCTATCCGGGAGCGCGGCCGGTCGTCGCCTTGGACGCGGTCGACCTCGCCGTGTCGGCCGGCGAGTTCCTCGCGATCGTCGGGCCGTCCGGAGGCGGGAAGTCGACGCTCCTGCACCTCGTCGCGGGGATCGATCGCTCGACCTCCGGCTCGATCCGGGTCGGCGGCCGCGACATCGGAAGTCTCCCCGAGAGCGAGTTGACGCTCTATCGCCGCCGCGAAGTCGGCGTGGTCTTCCAGTTCTTCAACCTGCTGCCGCATCTGACGGTCCGGGAGAACGTCGAGCTGCCGCGGCTTCTCGATGGGAGGAAGGACGCCACCCTTCGCGCGCGCGAGCTCCTCGATCGCGTCGATTTGACCGGGCGCGCTGACGCACATCCCTATGAGCTCTCGGGCGGCGAGATGCAGCGGGCTGCGATCGCGCGCGGGCTCGTCACCGGAGCACGCCTGCTCCTCGCGGACGAGCCCACGGGCAACCTCGACTCGCGACACGGAGACGAAGTTCTGGGGCTGCTCGACCAAGTGCGGCGCGAGCGGGGGGTGACCCTCCTCCTCGCGACGCACTCGCCGGCGGCCGCGCGGCGGGCGGACCGGACCGTCGAGCTCTCCGATGGACGCATCTCGTGAAGGGCTTTCGCCTGGTGCTCTCGGCCCTCGTGACCGGACCCGGCCGCCGTCGACCGATCCGGGCTCTCCTGCCGGTCGTCGGCGTCGCGATCGGGGTCGCCGCGGTCGCCGCGATCCACCACGCCAACCGGAGCGTCATCGAGTCGTTTCGCGAGTCGGCCCGCGCGGTCGCGGGAAGGAGCGACCTGGTCGTGGTTGGCGCGCGCGGGGTGCCGCTCGACGCCATCGAACGCCTGCGGTTCCTCTGGCGGATCGGCTCGTTCGCGCCGCTCGTCTCCGGAAGCGCCGTCCTCGAGGACGGTACCGGCGAGGTCGTTTCGATCCTGGGAACGGATTACGGTGCCGAAGGAGCGGTCCGCGAAATGCGACTCGTCGCGCCGGCGACCGGCGCGGAACGGGCGAGGCTTCTCTCCTCGGGGACCGTCCTCCTGCCGATCTCATTCGCGTCGCGTCACGGTTTCCGGATCGGGTCGCGCATCCCTCTCTCGACCGGAGGCGTCCGGACGCAGGTGACGGTCGGGGGCCTTCTCGCGCTGTCCGGGCTCGCCCGAGCGGCCGGCGGCGACATCCTCGTGACCGACGTCTTCACGGCGGGACGGCTCCTCGGGAAGTCCGGCTTCGTCGACCGCGTGGACGTCGTTCTCGACCCCGGCTCTTCGGCAGACGCGGCTCGCCGGGAGATCGCCCGCCGGCTGCCTCCGGGTCTCTCGGTCGAGCCGGCCGGGCGCGCCGCGCTCGCGGCGGGACGGATGGCGCGGGCGTTCCGGTTCAACCTGAACGCGCTCGGTTCCCTGACGCTCTTAGTCGGGATGTTCCTCGTCGCCAACGCGGTGTCGATCTCGGTTCTGCGCCGCCGCCCGGAGATTGCGACGCTCCGGTCGCTCGGGGCATCGCGGGCTTCGATCTTCGCCGCCTTCGCCGTCGAAGGACTCGCGGTCGGCGCCGCGGGCACGCTCTTCGGAGAGGTCGGCGGTCTCGTCCTCGCGCGGATCGCCCTTTCCGCCGTGTCGGGGACCGTCTCGAGCGTCTACGCACCGGCGGCCAAGATCTCCGCGGCCGGGTTCGGAGCACCGGTCCTCGCCGCCGCGGCGGCCGGAGCGCTGTCTTCCTTTCTCGCCGTGCTCCTGCCGGCCGCGGAGGCAACGCGGGTTCCTCCCGCCCCGGCAATGCGGCCGGGCTCGACCGAGCAGGTCCGGCGCCGCCGGCTCCGGCCGCGCGCGGCGGCAGCCGCTCTGGCCCTCGTGACCGCGGCCGTGCTTTCGCGCGCGAACCCGGTCGCCGGATTCCCGTACCTCGGATTCGCCGCCGTCGCACTCGTCGTCGTGGCGCTCGCGCTCGTCTCGCCGATCGCCGTCCGCGCCGGAGCGGCGTCCACGCGGCTTCTGCTCGCGCGTCTCTTCGGGCCCGCCGGTCGGCTCGCGACCGCGTTCTTCGGAGGGTCTCTCGCGCGCAACGCGGTTGCGGTCACCGCGCTCGCGATGGCGCTCGGAATGACGCTCGCCATGATCACGACCGTCGCCTCGATGCGCGAGACGGTGCGGGCGTGGGTCGAGTCGAGCCTGCGCGCGGACGTGTGGGTCCGGCCCGCATCGGGAAGGGCCGGAGCCGTCGTCGGCGATCTTCCCGCCGAAATCGTTCCGTTCGTGCAGTCGGTCGCCGGGGTGGCCGCAGTGGATCCGATCCGCATTCGCGAGGCTTCGGACGCGTCCGGTCGGGCGCTGACGGTCGGCGCGAGCGACTTCCGCGTTCTCGCCCGCGCCGGCGGGGCGCCGCTCTTGGACGGGCGCGATTCCCGGAAGACGGCCGAGGCAGCGCGCCGCGAACGGGAAGTTCTGGTGTCTGAACCGTACGCGCGCCGGTTTGGAACGTCCCGCGGGGACGTCGCGTCGTTGCGAACACCGAAAGGACCGCGCTCCTTCCGAATCGCGGGCGTCTACCGGGATTTCACCAGCGATCGCGGGACGGTTCTCCTCGATCGGTCGCTCTACCTCGATCTCTTCGGCGACACGCGCGTGACGAGCGTGGGGATCCTGGCCCGGGACGGCGTCTCGGCAGACGATCTGCGGCGTCGAATTCGGACGGCCCTCCACGGCCGTTTCGCGGTCGACGTCACCACGAACCGCGAGCTGCGCCGCCAGGTCCTGCGGATCTTCGACCGGACGTTCGCCGTGACGCGCGCGCTCGAAGGCATCGCGGTCGTCGTCGCGGTGCTCGGGATCGCCAACGCGCTCGTCGGCTCGGCGGTCGAGCGGAGGAGGTCCTTCGGCCTCTTGCGCGCGCTGGGCGCGTCGCGGGGCCAGATCCGGAGCGCGGTTCTGCTTGAAGCGCTGCTCGCCGGCGTCGTCGCGACGGTCGCCGCCGTCGCGGCGGGTGCCGCGTTCGCCGCGCTCCTGATCGGGGTGATCAACCCGCAGTCGTTCGGCTGGAGCTTCGTGCCGCGCGTTCCGATCGGGAGGCTCGCGGCTGCCGCATCGCTCGTCCTCCTCGCCTCGCTCGCCGCCGGGCTCGTACCGGGCCGGATCGCGGCCGCGACGGACCCCGCGGCGGCGCTCTCGGAGGAGTAGCCGCCGTGAAATGGATTCGGGCGGTCGCCTTCGCTGCGCTCCTGCCGGCGGCGCCGCCCGTCACCTTTCCCCGCGATCACGGCGCACACCCCGAGGTCCCCGTCGAGTGGTGGTACTACACCGGGCACCTCTCCGACGGCGCCGGGAGAAGCTACGGCTTCCAGCTCACGTTCTTTCGCGTGCGCGACGTCCACCTGGCGCACTTCGCCTGGACGGACGTCTCCCGCCGGAAATTCCGCTACGTCGAGAAAACCCACCTGGGTCTTCCCGGAATCGCGTCCGCGATCGAGGAGGGCTTGGACGTCTCGAACGAAGACTGGTCCGCCCGGCAAGGACCCGCCGGCGCCCACGTCCTGACCGCTTCGGGCCCGGACGGAGAGCTCGAGCTCACGTTGACGCCCGTCAAAGCTCCCGTCCTTCACGGCGAGAACGGCCTGTCGAGAAAAGGAGCGGGACCGCGCGAGTTCTCGCGGTACGTGTCCATCACGCGGCTCGCAGCCCGAGGCTCCCTCGCGCGAGGCACCCGCCGGGAACCGCTCTCGGGGACCGCGTGGTTCGACCACGAATGGGGATCGGGAGTGCTTCCGGCGGGAGCGGTCGGCTGGGACTGGTTCGCGCTCCAGCTCGACGACGGCTCCGAGCTCATGCTCTACCGGATGCGGAAGCCCGACGGGAGCGCCACTGCCTTTTCCTCCGGCACGGTCGTCCCGCCGCGCGGCGCCGCGGTTCACGTCGCGTGGAGCGACGTTCGTTTGGCCGAGTCGGCTCATTGGACGTCTCCGCGATCGCGGGCACGCTATCCCGCGGCGTGGCGCATCGCGGTTGCGTCGATCGGTCTCGACGTGGAGATCGAACCGCTTCTGCCGGACCAGGAGCTCGAGGCCTCCGCCTCGACCGGCGTGACCTACTGGGAAGGCGCCTGCCGGGTGAAGGGAACCCGCAGCGGGCGGCCAATCGCCGGCCGGGCGTACGTCGAGCTGACCGGTTACGCCGGAAAGGACGTGCCCGGGACCGCTTTCTAAGGCGCTACTGCGCCGACGGAGGCTCCGTCGGCTTCGCTTTCGGCTGGTACTTCCACTTGCCCGTCGGCTTCGTCTCGACCGTCAGATAGAAATAGCTCGCGCTCTTCAGGTTGCGGTAGACGTAGGGGAAGCGGACGGTGAACGAGTCGCGCTCCCCTTTGTCGAGGTCGCCGACCTTGATCCCGCCGCTGCCCGCCGCGAGCATCGTGCCGTCGGCGTCGAAGATCGCGAGGGCGACGCCCACTTCCTGGTCGCGGGCGGAGTTGTTGTCGACGCGGACGACCGCCTTCGCGCTCGATACCCGGAGCGGCTTGAACGTGTCCCCGAGATCGAACCGGATTTCCGAAATGGCGAGGTCGTTCCAGTCGAATCGCAGACGCTGGATGCCGTTGACCGGCGACCAGTTGAATTTCTGCGTGACGATTTCGGCGGAGAGGAGCTGAGAAAAGAAGAGCGCGGCGAGGACGAGGGAGAGCCGACGAAACATCGATGTCACCTCCGATTCGAGGGTAGCACGGCGCCTTCGGAGGCGACCGAGGAGCCCGTCTTCAACCCTACGCCTCCGAAGGCGGGATGGCCGCCGGGTTGTAGGTGGGAGGCGCCGGAGGTGTCCGAGGATGCCGCATCCGGCTGTGCCGATAGCCGTAGAGAAGGTAGATGACGGCTCCCACTCCGAGCCACGCGACGAAACGCCACCAGGAGGAGGGCGGCAGGTAGTAGATCAGGCCGAGCGACGAGAGGATCCCGAGCGAGGGCAGGAGGACCGGGCCGAAGGGGACGCGGAACGGCCGCTCCCGGTGCGGATCCTTGAACCGCAGGATGACGATCCCGATGCAGATCAGGATGAAGGCGAAGAGCGTCCCGATGTTGGTCAGGTTCACCATCTCGTCGAGAGTCGTGAACATGGCGGTGACGCCGACGGCGACTCCCGTCAGGATCGTCGTCACGTGCGGGGTGCGGAACTTCGGATGCACCCGCGCGAAGACCGGCGGCAGGAGGCCGTCCCGCGCCATCGCGAAGAAGATGCGCGGCTGGCCGAGCTGGAAGACGAGCAGCACGGCCGTGTGCGCGACCACCGACCCGAATGCCACGACGCCCACCATCCAGTTGGGCATCACGACGTACTTCATGGCGAGCGTGAGCGGTTCCGCCTGCTCGGTCGCCAGCGTCTGGCGCAAAGCTGCGTACGGGATCATCCCGGTGAACACTGCGGCGATCAGGATGTAGATGACCGTGCAGATGATGAGCGAGCCGATGATGCCGATCGGCATGTCCCGTTTCGGGTTGCGCGCCTCCTCGGCCGTGGTCGAGACCGCGTCGAACCCGATGTAGGCGAAGAAGACGATCGCCGCGCCGGCGGCGATCCCGGAAAACCCGTTTGGCGCGAAAGGCGTCCAGTTCGCGGGCTTGACGAAATGGAAGCTGACGAAAACGAAGAATCCGAGCACGACGAGCTTGATCGCGACCATCCAGAAGTTGAACGACGCGGACTCGCGGATCCCCCAGACGAGCACGGTGGTGATCGCGGCGACGATCGCGAAAGCCAGGATGTTCAGGACGATCGGGACTCCGAAGACGTGCGGTGCGGCGGCGACGACCTCCGGCATCTTGGAATGCGCGGTGTGGTAATCGATCGTGAGCCAGCGGGGAAGATGAATCCCCATCCCTTCCAGGAGCGTGTTGAAGTAGTTCGCCCACGAGATCGCGACCGCGACGTTTCCGATCGCGTATTCCAGGATCAGGTCCCATCCGATGATCCAGGCGATCAGCTCCCCGAGGGTCGCGTACGAGTACGTGTACGCGGAGCCCGCGACCGGCACCATCGAAGCAAACTCCGCGTAACAGAGCGCGGTGAAGCCGCAGACGATCGCCGTCAAGACGAAGGACAGCATCAGCGCAGGACCGGCGCCGGGTCGGTAGACGTCTCCCGCCGTCGCCGTCCCGATCGTCGCGAAGATGCCGGCGCCGATGATGGCGCCGATTCCGAGCGCGATCAGGTTTCCGGGACCGAGCGCCTTCCGGAGCCGGTGCTCCGGCTCCTCGGTCTCGGCGATCATCTCGTCGAGGGACTTGGTGCGGAAGAGCCCTTCCGGAAAGCTCAACTTGCCGGCAGGATAGCAAACGGGGTCAAGGAGACTTCATCCGAGCCGGCCGGGGATCTGCGCGAGCGTGAGGATCCGGTCTTCGATCTCGGGACAGGCATTCCGCCGGTCGAGGAGCAGCGCTTCGAGGCCCGCGGAGCGCGCTCCCTCGAAGTCTTCCGAGACGGAATCGCCCACGTGGAGCGCCTCTGCCGGTTCGACGTCGAGACGCCGGCAGGCGCGGAGGAAGATTTCGGGATCGGGCTTTCCGATCTCTTCGATGGCCGACACCGCAATGACCGGGAAGAAGCGGTCGAGACCGAGCTCCGCGAGGAGCGTCGGGAGGTGGGAGTCCCAGTTCGAGACCACCGCCAGCCGGAGGCCGCGCCGCGCGAGCTCTTCGAGCGTCGGGACGACGTCGTCGTAGATCGCCCACGCGTCCGCGCTCCGGAAGTGCCGCGCGAGCCGCTCGAAGGCGGCGGCGGAGAGCGTCCCGCCGTCCAGCAGGCAACGCACGCGGGAGAGGAACGCCTGCCAGAACTCCGCCTCTCCGCGCACGCCGCCGTAGCGATCCGAAGCCGGGTTCGCGTGGACTTCCTCCCACGCCCTCGTCAACGCGCGGGCGAGGTCCTCCTCCGCAAACCATGCCCCGTCCGCGGAGAACTCGCGCGAATAGATCGCCTCGACCGGAGGATCCGGGTGAACGAGCGTCGCCCCCGCGTCGAACAGGATCGCGCGCACCCGCACGACTCCCGCCAAAGGCCTACGCCGCGAGGCCGTTTTCGCGCATCACTCCGTCGAGCACGCGATGGAGCGCGTCGAGACAGCGTGTCGCCGCCTCGAGCGCGCTCTCCTGGTCGGCCGCCGTCGTCGCCACGCGCCCGAGTGACTCACGCTCGACGTGGCGGTGCCAGAGGTCGGCTTCCTCGTGGACGGTGAAGAACTGGACGGCGTGGGCGTCCTCAATTCCGTAGAAGGCGGCGAGACCTTCCCGCTTCGTGCGGGAGATCTCGGGGATCTGCGACTCGTACGCGTAGAGGGCCGCCAGCCCTTCCGCGACCGAGCCCTCGCGCGTCGCGCGGCGAAATTCGGCGATTGCCGAAGCGACCTCGGGCGTGCGGGGCCGCGTCGAGAGATCGGTTTCGCGGGCGCCTAAGGCCGCGGCGAAGCGCCGCCAGAGGGCGGGATGGTTCACGGGACCGCCCTCCTCCTCGACCAGGTTGTCGAGGAGCTCCCGCCGGAGCGCCGGATCGTCGCATCCCGAGTGAACTCCCGAGACGTAGGTCGGAAACGCGGCCACGTGCGGGTAGTACGAGACCGCGTACTCGCGGATGTTTTCCAGGGTCAGCTTTCCTTCGCTCCAGAGCGTGTAGAAGGGGTGCTTCAGAAGGTGCTTGTCGGCAACGAGAGCATCGAGAGTCTCGAGGAATTGTTCGGTGTTCATCTTCCCCCCTTTTTCTGCGTATCCCGCGGCCCGCGTTCCGTGTCCCGTCATCATGGCATGACCTGCCCCCCGTCCAGAACGATCGCCTGGCCCGTGATGGATCTCGCCTCCGCCGAGGCCAGGTAGGACGCGAGCCCGGCGACCTCCTCCGGCTCGATCACGCGTCCGAGCGGCGCCATCTCCGCAGCGAGTCGACGCCCTTCCTCCTCTCCGCCTCCCCGGTGAGCCCCGATCCGGCGGAAACCGTCCCGCGCCATTTCCGTCTCGACCCAGCCCGGGCACATGGCGTTGACGGTGATCCCGCGAGGCGCGAGCTCGAGAGCGAACGTGCGCGTGAGGCCGATCACGCCGTGTTTTGTCGCGGAGTAGGCGCCCATCCGCGCCACCCCGAACCGTCCCACGACCGACGACAGGTTGATGATCCGCGCGCCCTCGGAAAGGTGCGGGAGCGCCGCGCGCGTCACGCGAAAGACCGCCGTCAGGTTGGTCGCGATGATCGCGTCCCAGCGCGAGTCGTCCGGATCGTCGAGCGGGGTCGGATCGCCGAGGCCGGCGTTGTTCACGAGAACGTCGATCCGGCTCCACCGCGAGACGACCGCCGCGATCGTCTCCGCAATCGACCGCGAGTCGGTCACGTCGCATCGAAGCGCAATCGCCTCGCTGCCGGCGGCCTCGATCTCCCCCGCGATCCGGCGGCAGGCCTCTTCCTCGCGCGCCGCGAGAGCGACCCGGGCGCCGTCGGCAGCCAGGCGCCGGGAAATCGCTTCCCCGATCCCGCGCGAAGCCCCCGTGACGAGGGCAACTCTTCCCTCGAGCCGGCGGCCTTCGGGCACGACGTCGGACCTCTTCTAGCCGGAGACGCTCGGAAGCGCCGGGCTCCCGCGGAGAACGCGGGCGAGGTCGACGGGAAGGGGAAAGTGGACGTCTTCCTCGATCGAGACGAGGTCTTCCACTTCCTGCGCGCCGAGCGACTTCAGGTTCGCGATGATCTGATCGACCAGGAACTCCGGCGCCGATGCCCCCGACGTCACGCCGACGGTGTCCGCGCCTTCGAGCCAGGCCGGATCGACGCCCGACGCGTCGTCGACGAGATAAGCCTTCGATCCGGCAAGGAGCGCTTCTTCGACGAGCCGGTTCGAGTTGGACGAGTTCTTCGAGCCGATCACGAGGATGACCGGCGCCTGCCTCGCGAGCGCGCGGACGGCCAGCTGGCGGTTTTGTGTCGCGTAACAGATGTCGTCCTTCGCCGGCGCCTGGATCTTCGGGAAGCGCCGCTTCAGCGTCTCGACGATCGGGCGCGTATCCTCCATCGAAAGCGTCGTCTGCGTGATGTACGCGACGCGCTCGGGGTCGGGGACGACGACGGCCTGCGCCTCGGCGACCGAAGAGACGAGCGCAATCCGCGCCGGAGCCTCGCCCATCGTGCCTTCCACCTCCTCGTGGCCGCGGTGGCCGATCAGAACGATCGAGTATCCGAGCCGGGCGAAGCGGACTGCTTCCAGGTGGACCTTCGTCACGAGCGGGCACGTCGCGTCGATGACGTTCAACCCGCGGCGGGCGGCATCTTCGCGAACGCGCGGGGCAATGCCGTGGGCCGAGAAGATCACGGTCGCGCCGTCCGGAACTTCGTCAAGCTCGTCGACGAAACGGACGCCCCGCTGCTCGAATCCGCGCACGACGTGGAGGTTGTGAACGATCTCCTTGCGCACGTAGAGCGGAGGATCGACGCACTCGAGCGCCAGGTCGACGACGTCGATCGCCCGCACGACCCCGGCGCAGAAGCCGCGCGGGGCGGCGAGCAGGATTCGCTTCGGAAAGACGGCACGCGCCGGGTCGCTCATGACGCGGCGGATTGTATGGGGTCTGATCCCCGTAGGGGGTCAGATCCCTCCCCGTCTGATCCCCGCAGGGGGTCAGATCCCTCCCCGTCGGATCCCCGAAGGGGGTTCGATCCTGCCACGAGGTACTGAATCAGCTCGCGCTCGCAACGCTGGCGATACGCGGGGAACGTGACTTCCGGATCGGCTTCCGCGAGCCACTGCATCATGAGCCCGTCGAAGATCGCCCGCAAAGTCGACGCCGCGGAGACTGGATCACGGATCACGAAGACGCCGCGCCGCATCCCATCCTCCACGATCGCGCCGTCGATCTCGCGGCATCCCTCGTAGAAACGGGCGGTCACCTCGCGAAAGCCTTCGCGGCGCGCCGCGAGCCCGCAGAAGTCGACGAACGTCCGGAAGAACGCGCGGTTCTTCGACGGCGACGGGAAGGTGATCGCGACCAAGGCCTGGAGTTTTTCGACCGGGTCGGTTCGCTCCGAGACCGCTTCGCGCATGCGTGCGTGGATCGAATCCACGAGCCATCCGAAGAGCCGCCGGAAGAGATCCTCCTTCGAGGCGAAGTAGTACAGGGTGACACCCTTCGACACGCCCGCCCGGCGCGCGATGTCGTCGAGCGTGACCTCGGCGAAGCCTTTCTCGGCGACCTCGCGGAACGCGGCTTTGAAAAGCGCCAGTCGGCGCTGCTCTTCGCGCTCCGGGACTCTCCCGTTCATTCCGGAAGGAACGTAACTGACCGGTCGGTCAGGTGTCAAATCGTTGCACCTCCGGAAGGTAAACTTCGGCCTCCATGCAGGTTCGCGTTTTCTACTTCGCGTCGTTCCGGGATGCAGTCAACCGCGAAGAGGAAACCCGGCGGATGCCGCCCGGGAGCCGGGTCCGGCACCTCTGGGAGGCGCTCGCCGGAGACGTCCCTTATTTTGCGAGATTCGGGGCCATGCCGCCGGCGGCCGTCAACCGCGAGTACGCCTCGGCCGAAACGGAGCTCCACGAGGGAGATGAAGTCGCTTTCCTCCCTCCCGTGGCGGGAGGCTGATGGAAACGCACCTGACGAGGAGTCCGATCGACGTGGCGGCTCTCTTGAAGGAAGCGCGTCGGACCGATGGAGCGCTCTGCGTTTTCGTCGGCGTGGTGCGCAACGAGAGCGGCGGCCGTGGGACGGTGGCGATCGACTACGAGGCTTACGCCGCGATGGCGGAATCGGAGCTGGCTCGGATCGCGAACGGTCTCTCCCGCGACTGGCCGGAGGTTCGCGTGCGCATCCAGCACCGAATCGGACATCTCGAGGTCGGAGAGGCCTCGGTCGCCGTCCTCGCGACCGCGCCGCATCGCGACGACGCTTTCGCGGCGTGCCGCGCGGCGATCGACCGAATCAAGACGACCGTGCCCATCTGGAAGAAGGAGATCCGCCCCGACGGCACGGGTGAGTGGGTGGATGCGACGCTCTGATACGATTTTCGAGGAAACACGTAATCAGGAGGCCCCATGAGCACCCCCGTTCAAACGCGCGACTGGACGAGCGCCGCCCTCGACCACGAAGTCGTCCACTACCGCGCCGACGCCGGCATCGCCGTCATCGAGATGGACGACCCGCCGGCGAACACCTACACGTACGCGATGATGCGGCAGCTCGACGACGCCGTGCTGAAGGCGCGCTTCGACGACGACGTCCACGTGATCGTCCTCCGCGGCAAGGGCGATCGCTTCTTCTCCGCCGGCGCGAACATCGGGATGCTGAATGCGGTCACGCCCGGCTTCAAGTACTTCTTCTGCCTGCACGCCAACGAGACCCTGCTCCGACTCGAGCACACGCCGAAGCTCGTGCTCGCCGCGCTGAACGGGCACACGGTCGGCGGCGGCCTCGAGATCGCGATGGCCGCCGACATCCGCCTCGCGCGGAAGGACGCCGGCAAGATCGGTCTGCCGGAGGTCACTCTGGGGGTGCTGCCGGGCACCGGCGGCACGGCCCGCCTGGGAAAGTTGATCGGCAAGTCGCGCGCGATCGAGCTCATGATCACCGGCAACACGTTCTCCTTCGAGGAGGCGTACGACCTGGGTCTCGTGAACCAGGTCATCGACGCGACCGCCGCAGAGTGGTGGGAGCAGGTGATGGACTACGCCCGCCAGTTCGTCCCGCCGAACAAGGCGTCCAAAGCTGTCGGCCGCATCAAGCGGTCGGTGCAGTCCGGCTGGGACCTGCCGCTCGAGTCGGCGCTCGCGGTCGAGCGGGAGCTGCAGCAGCTCCTTTTCCAGAGCGAGGACGCGAAGGAAGGGATCGCGGCGAACCAGGAGAAACGGGTCCCGAAATTCAAGGGACGGTAATGGCCGCGGAGACGGTCCCCGGCCTGGCGATCAAAACGGACCTCTTCATCGGCGGCGAGTTCGTTCCCTCCGCCTCCGGAAAACGTTTCGCGACCACGAACCCCGCGACCGGCGAGACCCTCGGGCAGATCGCGGAGGCCGGACGGGAAGACCTCGACCGCGCGGTCGCCGCGGCCCGCCAGGCGTTCGAGTCCGGACCGTGGGCCTCGATGAAGCCGCGGGAACGCGGCCGGATCCTGATCCGGGCCGCGGAGATGCTCCTCTCCCGGGCCGAGGAGCTCGGGCGGATCGAGACGCTCGACAACGGCAAGCCGATCTTCGAGTCCGCGAAGGTCGACATGCCCGCGGCGGCCGACGCGCTCTCCTACTTCGGCGAGTCGGCGGACAAGCTGTACGGCGACACGTATCCGGCCCGCCCGGACGCAATGCTCTTGACGCTGCGCGAGCCGGTCGGCGTCGTCGGGGCGATCACGCCGTGGAACTTCCCGCTCCTGCAGGCGATGTGGAAGATCGCTCCGGCGCTCGCGCTCGGCAATACAGTGGTCCTGAAGCCGGCGTCGCTCACGCCCCTGACCGCCCTCCTCTTCGCCGACCTCCTTCGAGAGGCCGGTCTTCCCGCTGGCGCCTTCAACGTCATTCCGGGTCCGGGCGCAACGGTCGGCAACGCGATGGCCGAGCACCCGGGCATCGACAAGATTTCCTTCACAGGAGAGACCGAGACCGGCAAGAAGATCCTGCGCGCGGCCGCGGGGACCATGAAGCGCGTCTCGATGGAGCTCGGCGGCAAGTCGCCGAACGTCGTCTTCGCCGACGCGGACTTGGACGCCGCCGCGAAAGGCGCGATCAACGCGATCTTCTACGGCAAGGGGGAGCTCTGCTCGGCCGGGTCACGACTGCTCGTCGAAGAGTCCGTCCACGACGCGCTCCTCGAAAAGGTCGTCGACCGTGCAAAGAAGATGGCTCCGGCGGACCCGCTCCACCCCAAGACGCGGTTGGGCTCCCTCGTCTCCGAGAAGCAGCGGGAGAACGTGGAGCGATACGTCGAGAGCGGGAAAAGCGACGGAGCGAAGCTGGTCGCCGGCGGCAACCGGGCTTCGGTCGACGGCAAGGGGGCGTTCTTCGAGGCCACCGTGTTCGACGCGGTGAAGCCCGAGATGCGGATCGCGCGCGAAGAAATTTTCGGGCCGGTGCTTGCAGCGCTGACGTTCCGGGACGAGGCCGAAGCGGTCGCGGTCGGCAACTCGACGATCTACGGGCTCGCCGCCGCCGTGTGGACGAAGGACGTCAAGAAGGCGCTCCGGACCGCGAAGGCGTTGAAGGCGGGGACGGTCTGGGTCAACGCGTACAACTTCTACGACCCCGGACTGCCCTTCGGCGGCTACAAGGAGTCCGGTTTCGGCCGCGAGCGCGGCCATTACGCGCTCGAGGAGTACACGCAGGTCAAGAGCGTGTGGTTGGATCTATCCTGAAGAAAATCCTCGCGGCTCTCGCGATCGCGATCTGCCCGCTCCCGGCGTCCGGGGCCCGCAAGCCTTCCGTCGAGTCCGTCCTTTCGACGCTCCAGAACGTCCAGGAGTTCGACGGGACGGCGATATCACCCGACGGAAAGCGCGTGGCATGGGTCCGGAAGTTGAAAGACGCGAACGGCGCCTTGAAGCTCGCGGCCGTGGAGGTCGCCGATCTCTCCAGGCCGGCAAAGTCGCCGCGGCGGGTCACCGGCGCCCAAGAAGGCCGCGCGCGCGACGAACGGTGGCCGGCCTGGTCGCCGGACTCCCGATTCCTCGCGTTCCGGTCCGACGCCGCCAAAGTGCGGCAGGCGCAGGTCTGGGTGGCGCCGGCCGCGGGAGGGCCGCCCCGGCAGATCACGCACGCCACGGGACAGATCTCCGACGTCCGCTGGTCGCCGGACGGCCGCTCGATCGCGTTTCTCTTCGTCGAGGGCTCGGCGCAGGAGACGGGCGCGCTGATCGCGTACAAGCCGGACGCCGGCGTCGTCGCCGAGACGATCGAAGAGCAGCGAATCGCGGTTGTCGACGTCGCGACCGGCAAGATGCGGCAGGTCTCCCCCGCGAATCTGTACGTCTACGACTACGACTGGTCGCCCGACGGAAAGCGGTTCGCCGCCGAAGCCGCGGAGGGCTCGGGCACGAACAACTACTGGATCGCGCAGCTCTATACCGTGGACGTCGGGAGCGGGCGGGCGTCGTCCATCTGGAAGCCGCCCTACCAGATCGCCTGCCCGCGGTGGTCTCCGGACGCAAGCGAGATCGCCGTGATCCACGGGATCATGAGCGACGAAGGCTCAACGGGCGGCGACATCTGGACCGTTCCGGCGGCGGGAGGGACTCCCAGGAACCGCACCCACGGGATGAAGGCGTCCGCGTCGGCGCTCTTCTGGCGTTCCCCCGGCGAGATCCTGTTTACGGAGTACGTCGACGGCGACGAGGGCGTCGCGGCGCTCGACCTCTCCGGGAAGATCCGCACGCTCTGGCGCGGCCCTGCCGTCGTTGCGAAGTTCTCGGCCGCGAGAGAGGGGCCTGCCAGCGCAGCGATCCGGTCCTCGTTCTCGCAGGCCCCGGAGGTCGTCGCCGGACCGATCGGCGCGTGGACCCCCTCGACGCATTCGAACGCCGGAATCCGACCTCTGTGGGGAGAGGCCCGGAGCCTCAAGTGGACGAGCGACAGACTGGGAGTGCAGGGCTGGCTCCTCTCGCCGCTCGATCGCGACGCGGGCCGAAGGTCTCCGATGGTGGTGTCTGTCCACGGAGGTCCTTCGGCCGTTGCCACGCCGGGGTGGCCCTCGCGCTGGGCCGCGGTCCTGTCGAGCCAGGGCTATTTCGTGTTCCTGCCCAATCCGCGCGGGAGCTTCGGTCAGGGCGAGGCGTTCACGCGCGGCAACGTGAAGGACTTCGGACACGGCGACTTCCGCGACATCGACCGGGGAGTGGATGCCGTGCTCGCCGCCGCCCCGATCGATCCGAAGCGGCTGGGGATCTGCGGCTGGAGCTACGGCGGGTACATGACGATGTGGGCGGTGACGCAGACGAACCGGTATCGAGCCGCGGTGGCCGGCGCGGGGATCGTGAGCTGGCAGAGCTACTACGGCCAGAACCGCATCGATCAGTGGCTCCTGCCGTTCTTCGGCGCGTCTGTCTACGACGTCCCGGACGTCTACGCCCGGTCCTCGCCGATCACGTTCATCAAGAAAGCGAAGACGCCCACGCTCGTCCTCCACGGCGATCGCGACTCCGAAGTTCCGACGCCGCAGGGTTACGAGTTCTGGCACGCGTTGAAGACGCTCGGGGTACCGACGACCCTCGTCATCTACGAGAACGAAGGTCACGGGATAACCGACCCGAAGCACCAGCTCGACCGGGACCGGCGGCTGGTCGAGTGGTTCGACAGGTACCTGCGCTGATGTCGGACTCGGAGCACGGAATCCTGTTCGACTCGCTCGTCGTCTGCGACGACGTGCGCTTCGAAAACAACGGGAAGCTGCTCTTGATCGGCGTCTACTCGGACGTCGTCCAGGTCGTGAAGCTCCCTTTGCAGATGCGCTCGCTCGGCCTCGCGATCAAGGCCCGGGTGATCTCGACCGGCCGGTATCCGTTCGCGGTCTCCGTCGCGGACCCGCAGGGCAATCAGCTCCTGGACGCGAACGGAGAGCTGAATTACGAGGGGGAGCCGGGGCGCACGATCTGGTTTCCGGTGGTGATGGGACCGGCGCTCCTGACGACCGAAGGCGCCTATGCGGTCCGGATTCGCCTGGGCGAGGCGCCCGCGGTGCACGAGACGTTCCTCGTGCGAAAGGCGGCCGTCCCGGAGGTCCGCATTACCGAGACGAAGCCGAACTGAGAGTAGTGAATCCTCGAGCTCGGGACCTCTCGGTATCCGAGGATGAACTCACCGTATCGTTGGCCGACGGTCGTCGAATCAGCGTGCCGCTGGTCTGGTTCCCGCGGTTGCTACACGCTTCGCCAGCCCAGCGCTCGAAGTGGGAGCTTCTTGGTGACGGCGAAGGTATCCACTGGCCCGACGTTGACGAGGACCTGAGCGTGGCCGGAATTCTGCGCGGCACGCCGGCTTCGCCCACAATGGTTCGCTGAGGTCTCAGCGGCCGTCGCGACGCGGCGCCGTCCCGCAGCCGCGAGGTTCTACCCCCGCGCCGCCTTCAAGACGACGTCGAAAGTTCCCAGAAGACCCTTCGGCTGCCTCACGAGCTCGATGATCCGGTGCGGGTCGTCGGAGTGGCAGGCGGGGCCGCACATGTCGTGTCCGAGGTATGGATCCCCCTTGAAGTAGAGCTGCGTCGTCAGAGGCTCGTGCCCCGGGCTCGAGATCGTCATGTGGAAGTGGGCGGGCCGCATGCCCCTCGAGTCGCCGTAGTTGCCCGGCTTCACGCTGTCGAATTCGTACTCGCCCCGTTCGTCGGTCAACATTTGGCCTCGCAGTCGGTACGACTCGCTCGCCCCGTGGTAATTGCCCTTCGCGTCGGCGTGCCAGACGTCGACGAGCGCCTTCGGCAGAGGACTCTTGCAATCGGGACCGAAGACCGTCCCGTGGATCCGGACCCGCTCGCCCGGTTCGTTCGGCGGGGCGAGCGCGGTCCGGCGGGGCGCGCCGGGGACGTACATCGGGCCCAGAAAGTCCTGCTGGGTCACCGCGCACTCGGAGGCGAAGGCGCGTCGAGCGGCCAGCGCAATCACCGCGGGAATGCCGGCCGCCCAGAGAAGGATCGAGCGCCGATCGAGATCGGGTTCTGCCATATCTTCTCCCTTCATTCATCGTAACGCCGGAGGGACTCGTCATGTTCGACCCGAAAATCCTCGCGGAGAAATCGGTCTTGGTCACCGGCGGCGGCTCCGGGCTCGGCCTGGCGATGGCGAAGAAGTTCGCGGCCCACGGCGCGAAGGTCACGATCGCCGGCCGGACGCTCGATCGGCTCGAGAAAGGGGCGCGCGAGATCGGAGACGTGGCCCGCGAAGGGGGCGAGGTGGATTTCCTACCCGCGGACGTGCGCGAGCCCGACGAGGTCGAGAAGCTCGTGGCGCATGCGATCTCCCGTTTCGGCAAGGTCGACTCGCTCGTCAACAATGCGGCTGGCAACTTCCTCGTCACGTCCGAGGACCTGACCCCGAACGGTTTCGACGCAGTCGTGCGAACGGTGCTGCACGGCTCGGTCTACTGCACGCTCGCGGTGGGCCGGCACCTGCTCGAGCGCAAGGCGAAGGGCTCGATCGTGTCGGTCGTGACGACCTATGCCTGGACCGGCACGGGCTTCGCGCTCCCCTCCGCGTGCTCGAAAGCCGGCGTGCTCGCCATGACACGCTCGCTCGCCGTCGAGTGGGGACACGCCGGCATCCGTCTGAACGCGGTCGCGCCCGGCCCGATCCCGACGGAAGGCGCCTGGTCGCGGCTGATGGCGTTCCCGGAGGCGGAAAAGAACACGATCGACCGCATCCCGCTGGGCCGGCTCGGCACCGCGGAAGAGCTCGCGAACCTGGTGACGTTTGCCCCTACCAGACCGGGGACTGCATCACGATGGACGGAGGCGAGTGGCTCGCCGGCGCCGGTGAGTTCTCCGACTACCGCAAGATCCCGCGAGAGGTGTTCAAGGCAGCGCTCGAGAAGATGCGGAAGAAGCGGAAGTAACGCCCGCTACTCGGATTCGGGTGTTTTCTTCTCCAGGTGAAACCTGTGCAGAAAGCGGTGCACGGCCGGAGCCAGAACGATCCCTGCGACGGCGATGAAGAAAATGCCGCTGAAAAGCGCATAGAAACCCGCGAAGAGCTTCCCGGCGTTCGTCGTGAGCGGCCCCAGAGGGCCCATCCCGGACAGGATCATCGCCGCGTTCGTGAACGCGTCGATCCACGACATCTTCTCGAAGCCGTGGTAGCCGACCATGCCGATGCCGAGCGCCACGAAGATGAGAACAATTCCGGTCAGGAGACTGATCGCGAGCCGGCGAATAAAAGCCGTTCTCGGCAGCAGCGGCCCGGAGCTGTGCTCAAACATGACGGCTGGCGATTGCTACCGACCGAACGCCTCTTCCAGGAGCTCCGCGAGCTCCCGCTTGTGCACGGAAGCTGAGCCGGTCGCCGGCGACGCGGAGGGCGCGCGCCCGGCGTACCACAGCGCCGTTTCCACAGGCCGGACCTCGGCCAGGAGCGGCTGGATGAACGTCCACGCACCCATGTTCTTCGGCTCCTCCTGGACCCACACCACGTCCCGGGCCGACGGATACCCGGACAACGTCAGGCGAAGTCTCTCCTCCGGGAACGGATAAAGCTGCTCGACCCGCACGATGGCAGTCGATAGATCCTTCCTCTGCGCGCGCGCGGCGGCGAGGTCGTAGGAGACCTTTCCGCTGCAGAGAAGGACGCGCGAGACCACGGCGCGATCGGAGACCTCGGCGTCGTCGAGCACGGTTTGAAAGATTCCGCGCGCCAGATCCTCCAGCGGAGAGAACGAGGCGGGAAGGCGCAGGAGGCTCTTCGGCGTGAAGAGGACGAGCGGCTTGCCGTGCGGCTGCCGCATCTGGCGTCGCAGCAGGTGGAAGTACTGCGCGGGCGTCGTGACGTTTGCGACCTGCATGTTGTCTTCGGCGCAGAGCTGCAGGTAGCGCTCGATCCGGGCGCTCGAGTGCTCGGGACCCTGCCCTTCGTAGCCGTGCGGCAGCAGCAGCCCCAGTCGCGACACCTCCCGCCACTTGTCCTCGGCGGAAGAGACGAACTGGTCCATGACGACCTGGGCGCCGTTGGCGAAATCGCCGTACTGCGCTTCCCAGAGAACGAGCGCGTCGGGAGCTTCGACGCTGTAGCCGTACTCGAAGCCGAGGACGCTCTCCTCCGACAGCGGGCTGTCGTAAACCGCGAGCACCGCCTGCGCGGGATCGAGATCGGAGAGCGGCGTCCAAGTGTCGCCGGTCGAGGTGTCGTGAAAGACGACGTGCCGCTGGGAGAACGTCCCGCGGCTGGTGTCCTGCCCGGTCAGGCGGATCGGCGTGCCTTCGAGCAGGAGCGACCCGAACGCGAGCGCCTCCGCCGTGGACCAGTCGAGTGGCTGCGCGCCCTCGGCCATCTTCCCGCGGCGCGCGAGCTGCGACACCATCTTCGGGTTCAGGTGAAAGTTGGCAGGCACGGTCGTGAGCGCCCGGCCGATGCGAGAGAGCGTTTCGCGGGGGACGGCGGTGGAGACTTCGGAAGGCATGAGCCGTGAGTCGGGGGCCACAGTGGTCGCAGGCTCGACCTTCTGCCGTAAGGCGATTTCCTTTGCCTTGGCCAGCGCGGATTCATAGGCGGCCTTCTGCCGCTCTTCGAGCTCGGCGACTTCGGGTTCGGTCAGCACCTTTTCCTTGACCAGCTTCCGCGCGTAGAGCGACCGCACGCCCGGGTGCTCCTGGATGCGCTTGTACATTAGCGGCTGCGTATAGGTCGGCTCGTCCCCCTCGTTGTGGCCGTGCAGGCGGAAGCCGATCAGGTCGATCACGACGTCCTTGTGGAACTCCTGGCGGTAGTCGAGCGCGATCCGGAGGACGCGATGAGCCGCCTCCGGATCGTCGGCGTTGACGTGGAAGATCGGGACCTGGTTGATCTTCGCGACGTCGGTCGAATAGAGCGACGATCTCCCCGAGGCCGGAGGCGTCGTGAAGCCGATCTGGTTGTTGACGATCAGGTGGATGGTCCCGCCGGTCCGGAAGCCGCGGAGCTGCGCGAGGTTGAAGACTTCCGCAACCATCCCCTGACCCGCGAACGCCGCGTCGCCGTGGAGGATCACCGCGAGCACGCGCTCCCACGCCTCCGGCCCGTGGCCGCGGCGGTCCTGCTTGGCGCGGACCATTCCTTCGACGACCGGGTCGACCGCCTCCAGGTGCGAGGGGTTCGACGGCACGGTGATCGCGACTTTTCGCCCGGTAGCGGTCTCGTGGGTCCCCTCCGCCCCCTGGTGGTACTTGACGTCCCCTTCGTCGGCCGGAAAGTCGGGGTGCACCGTCCCTTCGAAGCCGGCGAAGATCCGCTCGGTCGAGTTCCCGACCACGTTGGCGAGGATGTTCAGCCGCCCGCGGTGCGTGAGCCCGATCGTGACCTCTTCCACTCCGCGCTCGCCCGCGCCCTCGAGCAGCTGGTCGAGGAGCGCGATGACCACCTCGCACCCCTCGATCGAGTAGCGGCGCTGTCCGATGTACTTCGTGCCCAGGAAACGCTCGAAGGTCTCCGCGGCAAGAAGCTTCTCGAAGATCCGGCGCCGGACCTCGCGCGGCGGGGCCTCCGGAGGCGCGCCGACCTGCTGGCGGATCCACTCCTTCTCGGCGGGGTTCGAGATGAAACGGTACTCGATGCCGACCTTGCCGCAGTAGACCCGGCGCATCACGCCGATGATTTCCCGGAGCGGCATGTGCTCGCCGCCCTTCAAGCCGCCGGTCCAGAACTCGCGATCGAGGTCCCAGATCGTCAGCCCGTAGGTTTCCAGGTCGAGCTCCGGGTGCTCGTGCACGGGGACCATTCGGAGCGGGTCGACGTCGGCGATCAGGTGGCCGCGCACGCGGTACGCGTTGATGAGCTCGAGCACGCGTGCCTGCTTCTCGATCTCGTCGCGCCGACCGAACGCGGAGTTTCGGTCCACGGCCCAGTGCAGCGGTTTGTGCGGGAGAGCGAGATCCGAGAAAACCTCCTCGTAAAAGCCGTCCCGGCCGAGCAGGAGCTCCTCGATCCTTCCGAGGAAGGCGCCCGACTCCCCGCCCTGGATGATCCGGTGGTCGTACGTGGACGTGAAGGTGACCACTTTGCTGACTGCGAGCTGCGACAGCGTCTCGGGCGCCATCGCCGCGAACTCCGCGGGATAGCCGATGGCGCCGGTCGCGACGATCAGACCCTGTCCCGGCAGGAGGCGCGGGACCGACGCCGTGGTGCCGAGCGTGCCGGGGTTCGTGAGAGAGATGGTCGTGCCCTCGAAGTCGGCCACCTGGAGCTTTCCCTTCCGGGAGCGGTCGACCACGTCGTCGACCGCGGCGGCGAACTCGGCGAAGCCCATCTTCTCGACCCCCCGGACGTTCGGGACGAGGAGAGTGCGCGAGCCGTCCGATTTCTCCACGTCAACGGCGAGCCCGAACCGGATCTCGTCGCGGCGGATCCGTACCGGCGTCCCCCCCGAGGCGTCGTAGGCGTCGTTGACGCGCGGAAACTCCGTCAATGCCTGCACGATCGCCCACGCGACGAGCTGCGTGAAGGAGATCTTCGACTCGTCGCTCGCCGCGCGGGACTCGTTGATCAGCCGCCGGTTCTCGTCTAAGAGCTTGATCGGAATCTGCCGCTGCGAGGTCGCGGTGGGGACCGCGAGAGACGCCTCCATGTTCTCCGCGATCCGGAGCGCCCCTCCGCGAAGCGGCGAGACCTCTTCCGCGCGGCTCGAGGAAGGCGCGGACGGCTTTGCCGGCTCGGGCGCGCGCGGCGCTTCGACGGGAGTCGGCGGAGCCGCCGGCTGCGGCACGGGTTCTACCTGGGAGGTCGGGGGGCCACCCGCCCCTCCGCTCGAGGTCAGTCTTTCACGGAAGAACTCGCGCCACTCCTCGTCGACCGCGTCCGGGCTCTGCCGGTAACGGGCGAGAAGGTCCGCGACGTAGGTCGCGTTGTCGCCGAACTCCGCGACCAGCTCGTCGGCGAGGTCGGCCGTCTTCTCGGTGGCCACGGTCCGATTCTAAGACGGGTCCTTCGCTGCGCCGCGGTGCCTTCGGCACTTGGTACGATCTCGCGTCCCTGACCGATGAGGAGGTTCGCTTGAGACGGACGACCGTCCTCGCCCTGATCCTGACGTTCGCGGCCGGCCTGCCCTCGCCTTCCCGGGCCGCCGACGCGGCCCCGGCTCTCGCGCCGGAAATTCGCACGACTGCGGAGTCGCTTCGCGAAATGGCGTTTTCCGGAACGCGCGCCTCCGAGTGGATTCGAAGCCTGGTCGATCACTCCGGGCCGCGCCTGTCCGGCTCGCCCGGAGACCGCGCTTCGATCGCCTGGGGCCTCGAGACGTTGAAAGCCCTCGGCTTCGCGAAGGTGCGCGCGGAAAAGGTCATGGTCCCGGTCTGGCAGCGCGGAAACGAGTCCGGCGAAGTCACAGCTCCCTACGCGCACAAACTGTTTCTGACCGCGCTCGGCGGCAGCGTCGCAACGCCCGAGGCCGGCCTCGAAGGGGAGATTCTCGAAGTCGGCTCGCTCGACGAGCTCGCCGCGAAGAGCGAGACGTCGGTCCGGGGAAAGATCGTCTTCTTCAACAAGCGGATGCGGCGGACGATCGACGGCGCCGGCTACGGGGAAATCGTTCCGGTGCGCGGCTCCGGCCCGTCGCGCGCCGCAAAGAAGGGCGCGATCGGCGTGCTCATCCGGTCCGTCGGGACGGACTCGAACCGAACGCCGCACACGGGATCACTCCGATACGAGGAGGGAACAACAAAGATCCCGGCCGCTGCGCTCTCGAACCCCGATGCCGACCTCCTCGAACGCCTCGACCGCGAGGGGAAGCCCGTGCGCGTTCGTTTCACGCTCGGATGCCGCGAGATGGGAGAGACGGAGTCGGCCAACGTGATCGGCGAGATCTCGGGAAGCGGCAAACCGGAGGAGATCGTGCTCCTCGTCGGCCACCGCGATTCGTGGGACCTGGGAGAAGGCGCGATCGACGACGGAGCGGGATGCGGGATCGTGATCGAGGCCGCGAGGATGATCGCCGGACTCCGAAAGCGGCCGCTCCGCTCGATCCGCGTGATCCTGTTCGCCAACGAAGAGAACGGCCTCGCCGGAGGGAAATCGTACGCGGAGACGCACACTGCCGAGCTCGAACGGCACGTCGCGGCTCTCGAGGCCGATCTGGGAAGCGGCAGCCCGATCGGGCTCGCCTGGAACGCCGGACCCTCCGCGGAGCCGCTCGTCCGGGAAATTGCCGCGCTTCTCGGGCCCCTCGGCGCGGCCGACGTCACCTCGACGGGAGCCGGCGGTGCGGACATCTCGCGGCTCGTCCTCGCCGGTGTTCCGCTCTTCTCGGTCCACCAGGACGCCTCGCGCTACTTCGACTGGCACCACACCGCCAACGACACGTTCGACAAGATCGAGCCGGAGTCGCTCGACCGCATGACGGCGGCCGTGGCGGTGTTCGCGTGGGTCGCGGCGAACGTGCCGCAGCCGTTCGAACGCATTCCGAAAGAGAAGAGAGTGCTGCCGAAGTTTTAGTTAGCCGACACTTGTCGGCGGAAGGACGAACTCGGAATGAAAGCTCGATTCACGTTCGGTGTGATCGTGTCCCTCCTTGTCGCGGCGCCCGCTTGGGCTTCGATAAACCTCAACTCGTCCAGGAGCGATATCTACCGCCTGACCTATCCCAGCGATCTCGCGAGTCCGGCTCAAGCGAAGGCAATTCTGGCGGAGCTGGACAAGATGGGTCCAGCCGACGAAGCGAAGCTGAAGCGCTGGCTGCCAGCCAACTTCAAGCGCTTTGGCATCGCAGGAGACCGGATCAAGAAGCTGATCGTTCTGCCTCGCGGTAAGGAGATGAAGGAAATCGGGATCATCCTTTTGACAAAGCCCGAGGATGAGGCGGCGGCGATCGCGGTCACGGTCAAGTCCAGCAAGTCCAACAGTTCCGACTGAGAACCAGGGCGCGGCAAGCACCGAGTGGTGCCCAGGTGCCGGCTGACACGTCGCTGCACAGGACTCGCGTAGCTCGCTGCGCTCGCGCAGCTCGCCGCTGATCGCCCGACCGTTCATCACCGCAGCCTGAATACCCGCGTCACTTCGCCGACCTCGGTAAAGTGCACCGTGTGGGTCGTGAAGATGTGGACCCACGCGCTCCCGGTCCACAGCGTCGAGATCCCTTTCACCACGCCGTAGAAGCCGATCTGCGCCATCCAGGCGAGTGAGACCGCGGCCTCGGCCGGCGTCCCCCAGCGGAGATAGAACTCGAAAGGGTGGAAGAGCGCGTAGGCGAGGCCCGACAGGACCGCGCCGGTCATCGCGGAGCGGCCGAGGATCGCGAGCCGCGGCGCCAGCAGGCTCTCGAAGAGGATCATCACCGGCAGGAACGTCCCCGCGCTGAAGAGAAGGAGCGCCGCTCCGTAACCAGCGAGCGGCTGACCGAACGTGACGTGCGGATCTCCGGCGAGGAGACCCGACGCGCCGGCGACGAGACAGAAGGCAATCCATTTCCCGCCGCGCGGGAACCCGAGAAGGAGAGTCCGGGGACCGTAGCGTCGGACCCCGAGGAAGAAGACGAGCGGCACGACGACGCCGGCGACGAAATGGAAGACCGCCCATCGCAGGGCGGAGCCCGGAGTCTGTGTCTGCCACACGACGGAGGCGCCCCCGCTCATCCCGGCCGAGGCGATGTGCGCGCGGATGCCGAGAGCCCGACCGACGGCGAGCACGGCGGCGAGATACGCGAGGATGCCCGCGCACTCTGCGCCGGGGTTTCGGATCGGAAGACGGCTCCCGTGATCGATCGGGCGCCGGTCGCGGGCGAGCCGGAGAAGCGCGGCGACGAGCGCGAGCGCAATGACCTCGGCGACGAGGTAGTGGACCGTTTTCGGCGCGAGGGGAAGAGTGCGTCCGCGATCGACGAACAGGATTCCCCACGCGAGGAGCCACAGCCCCAGGAACCCCAGGAGAAGCGGGTTGCGGGTCACGAGCTCGCGAGCCCTAGCCCCGTTTCGCGGCGACTCTCTCCCGCACCGCCTGGACTTCCGGATGCTGGAACCCGAGGAGCTCGGCGATCCGCCGCGCGAGCTGCCCCTCGACCGCGGTCAGGACGCCGTCGGAGTAGACGACGCCCCAGATCGCCTCGATCAGCCGCAGCCGCTGCTCGCGCGAAAAACTCTCCGTCACGAGCTTCGTGAATTGATAGAGGTCCACACTCGCCTTGCGGGCTTCCTCGGCGAGCCGCAGGACCTCCCGCACGTCCTCCGGGGCGACGCCCAGGTCTTCGCGCGCGTGTCGCGCGATCCTTTCCTTTTCGTCCGCGGTGAACGTCTCGTCGGCGTGGGCGATCTCGAGGAGCAGCGCGCAGGCGGCGACTGCGACGGGGTCGGGCACGCCGCTTTCCGGCTCCGCTACTTTCGAGGAGAAGAAAGAACGCAGCGCTTCGAGGACCACTCGAGGAGTCTAACCCGATGGAAATAAGGTAAAGGACAGGTAAACCCGGAAACTTTCCGTGCGTCTCGTGCGTACAGAGAGGTTGGAGTTATCAATGAATCGCCGCGAGCTCGAAACATTTTTCCTGACGCTGGAATCCACGCCCGCGCTTCTCGCCCGGGCTGCGGCGGAGCTTCCGGAGGACAAGGTGCGACAGCGGGGCACGGCGGGAGGCTTCTCTCTGGTCGAGCACGTCTGGCACCTCGCGGATCTCGAGCGGGAAGCCTACGGCGTCCGCATCCGCCGGCTCCTGACGGAGGACGAGCCGCTTCTTTCGAACTTCGAAGGAGACCGCGTCGCGCGCGAGCGCGTGTATCTCCGGCGCGATCTCGCCGAAGGCCTTCTCGTTTTCACGACGGCCCGCACGCGCAACCTCCAGAGACTCCGCGACGTATCGGCCGAGGACTGGAGACGGGCGGGAGTGCAGGAAGGCGTCGGGCGGATCGAGCTGTCGGACATCCCGAAGATGATGACCGAGCACGACCGCGCCCACGGAGTTGAGATCGCCGAGCTCGTCCGCGAGCTGCGGGATCGGATCGTGCCGCCGGCGAGCCGGCCGCCGCAGGTGTCCGCGTTCGCCTGAACCCGGGAGTCACTCTCCGGTCGCGAGGGCGCGACGTTTCTTCCACCACTCCCGCGCGAACGCGATGATCCCGGGCAGGATCGAGAGGAGGACCACGATCAGGATGACGACCTCGATGTGCTCGCGCACGCCCGGGATTTTCCCGAGGAAGTAGCCGATCCCGGTCATCGAGACGACCCAGAACAGTCCCCCGAAGACGTTGAAGGACAGGAAGCGCCTGTAGTTCATCTCCCCCATTCCCGCGACGATCGGGGCGAAGGTCCGCACGACCGGCATGAAGCGCGCGATGATGATCGTCTTGCCGCCGTGCTTCTCGTAGAAGTCGTGCGCGCGCTGGAGATGGGCAGGGTTGAAAAGAAGCGACTTCGGCCGCTTGAAGAGGGCCTGCCCGACCCGCCGCCCGAACCAGTACCCAACGGTATCTCCCGCGATCGCGGCGGCGACGAGGAGCGCGTTCAAGGTCCAGATGTTCAGCTGGCCGGCTGCGGCGAAGACCCCGGCCGTCACGAGCAGCGAGTCCCCGGGGAGGAAGAACCCGACCATGAGCCCTGTCTCTGCGAAGATGACCGCCGCCATCGCGGTCAGGCCTCCGACGCGGACGAGCGTCTCGACGTCGGTGAGCTTGTGGAAGAGCTCTTTTGCCCAGTCCATCGGTCAGGCGGCCGGGTAGCGCGCTTCGACGACGGAGGAGATCCCGCCCCGCGAAGAGAACCGTCCCGTCACCGTCATGCGCTTCGGGCGGCAGGCCGCGACGCAATCCCGGAGGATCCGGTTCACGGCGTTCTCGTAGAAGATGCCGACGTTGCGATACGCGACGATGTAGAGCTTCAGAGACTTCAGCTCCAGGCAGAGCTCGTCGGGGACGTACCGGATCGTCAGGTGCCCGAAGTCCGGCAAGCCGGTCTTGGGACAGATCGCGTTGTACTCCGGGATCTCGACCGCGATCTCGTAGTCGGGATACTGATTCGGCCAGGTCTCGATTGCGGGCAGCTTGGCGTCGAGCCCGGACCTCGCGTGCTCGGGGGTGTACTCCGCCATCGCGCGCACCGGCCCTTCTAAGTTGCGAGCCTGACGCGCGCTCCGCGAAACTCCGCCTGGAGCGCTTCGCGGATCCGTGCGGCGACCGGACCGGGCCGTCCGTTCCCGATCTTGCGGCCCTCGATCTCGACGAGCGAGTAGGTCCAGAGCGTCGTCGAAGCGAGAAAGACCTCGTCGGAAGAGAAGAGCTCCTCGACCGCGATCGGTCGCTCCTCGATCGCGAAGCCCAGATCGAGGGCGGCCTCGAGCGCGGCGGCGCGAGTGACTCCGGGAAGAATGCGCGGCCCCTTGGGCGCCGTGCGCAACACCTCTCCCGAGACCGCAAAGAGATTCGCCTTGGTGCCCTCCCACGCGATCCCGTCCCGCACGAGAATTGCCTCGGCGGCGTCGGCCTCGCGGGCCTTCTCAAAAGCGAGCACGTTCGGCAGCAGCATGACGGTCTTCACGTCGCAGCGTCCCCATCGCTCGTCGGGCGCGAAGATCGCGCGGCCGCCTTCGGGGGGAGGCGGCGGATCGGTCAGCCGCGCGAACGCGAATATGGTCGGCGGAGTCCCGGGTGACGGAAAGGCGTGCGCGCGGGGGGCGGCGCCGCGCGAGACCTGCGCATAGACGAGCGCGTCCTCCAAGTCGAGGCCGTTCTCCTCGAGGAGCTGCCCCGCGACCCCCGGGAAAAAGAGCGGCTCGATCGCGATCTGGAGGGCCGTCAAACCGTCGCGCATACGCGCGAGGTGCTCCGCCAGGCGATAGGGACGGCCGGACGCAAAGCGGACGACCTCGTAGACCGCGTCCGCGAAGAGAAAGCCGCGGTCCTCAGGAGAGATTTTCGCTTCCTCGCGCGGAAGAAAACGGCCATTCAGGTAGACGATCACGCGGCGGATTGTACGCGGAGCGCGCGCCAAGCCGGAGTAAAAACCGTCGTTTGAAATCTCCGTTCGGGAAGCGAATGCCGCGGACCCGTTTCTCAGTCTTCGCCGATCTCGCGCGGTCTTCTCGCCGTTCCGGTTTCCCGTTTCCCGCCCGGGAATTCCTCGACGGCTCTCGCGAGATCCCGGCTTCCGGCGAGCAACCGGTAGGCGACCTCCGCGTGGGGAAGCGCTTCCGCCAATGCCCGGCGTCGCTCGGCGCGCAGGAGATCGCGAGCGCCGGCGAGCGCGGCGGGGCTCGTCGCGAGAAGCTGGTTCACGAGCCGCTCCGTCTCACGCTCGAGGTCGAAGGGCGCAACCGCGCGCGCGGCGAAGCCGGCCTGCGCCGCTTCGCGGCCGGACACCGTCCGTCCGGTCAGAATCCAGTCGGCAGCGCGGGCCCCGCCGATCCGGACGGGGAGAAGCGCCGTGGCTCCCGGCGGAAAACACGCGAGCCGGATCTCGGGGAAGCCGATGCGCGAATCTTCGGTCGTCAGGACCACGTCACAGGCCGAGGCCAGCTCCGCTCCGCCGCCGAGACAGGCGCCGGATACCGCTGCGACCGTTACGGCCGGCGTGCGGACGAGCGCGTTCAATGCGCTGCGCATCCCCGCGAGCATCGCCTCGATCGCGTCCGGATGTGGAAGGTGTTCCGCTACGGACACTCCGGCCGAGAACGCGCGGGGCAGCCCGGAAAGGACGAGCACGCGCGCGCCGGCGCATTCGAGGACGAGCCGGGCGAGCTCCTCGAGCGCCGCGACGTCTAAGACGTTGACCGGGGGGATTTCAATCGAGAGGTCGGCGCGGCCGGAAGTCGTGGCGAGGCGCAGCGGCACGCCACCCTTCTTACCTCAGGAAGCGGTCTTCCTGGGAGGAGTCTTTCGAGCAGCCGGCGCGGGAGTCGTCGTCGGTCTCGTGAGGTTGTCCTTTTCCCGGCGGTACACCGCGAGCGCGTTCTTGATGTGGGCGTCGGACATGGGGACGTTCGGGATCCGGTTCTCCGCCTCGCGGAGCTTGATCTCGACATACTCCTCGGGCGTTCCGGAACGAATGATCTGCTTCACGATCTCGTTCAACCTCTTGACGTACGCGAGCGTATCGGCGATTCCCGTGGTCGGGCCGATCGTCCCGTGACCCGGGACCATCTTCTCGACGGGTGCCGCAGCGAGCCGCGGAAGCACCTTCGCCCACGATTCCGGATCGGCGTCCGGCAGATGCAGGTCCGGGAGGCGTCCGTTCAACGCCAAATCGCCGGCGAAGAGCACCTTTTCGCCGGGGAGGAGCACGACGAGGTCCCCGGTCGTGTGGCCCGAGCCCAGCCACTGGATTTCCGCGCGGCGCAGCCCGTCGAACAGGATCAATCTCTCCGAGACGGTCATCAAGGTCGGCGAGATGCCGCGTTTCCCCGACAGCGGATCGGCGGGATCGTTCGACGGCTGGGTGATGTAGCCCAGGATCGTCGTGGCGGCGTGCTCGTGACAGATCACCTGCGCTCCTGCCGCGATGAACGCGCGCGTGCCGGTCGTGTGATCCGCGTGCGCGTGGGTCAGGACGAGGTAGCGAACGGGCTTCCCGCCGGTCGTCTCCGCGATCTGGCGCAGCATCTCCTTCGCGGTCGCCACGTCGCCTCCCGAATCGACGGCGACGACCCCGTCGCCGTAGAGGAACCAGCCGACGTTGGCTCCCTTGTCCGGCTGCGCCGCCCAGATTCCCTCGGCGAGCTTCTGGACCGACAGTTTCGCCTGCGCGGAAGCGGCGAGAGCGGGAAGGGCGAGGACCAGGGTGAGCGTTGCGACGCGGGATCTCATGCGGGAGGCTCCTGTCATCGAAGTTGAAATCTCCGAAAGCCGCACAACCGGCGGAGTTTCGGCCGAATTCCTTCCCCTTCGGGCCTCGGCTACTTCAGGCTTCGGCGCCTGACTTCCGCGACGAACTCCCGAAAGAGGCGTTGCGAGACGGCATCGTCCGTCAGGTTCTCCGGATGCCACTGCACGGCGACGAGCCATCGCCCGTCCTTGGCTTCGATGGCCTCGATGACGCCGTCGGGCGCCGTGGCGGCGACGGCGAACCCGTCCGCCGCGCGTTCGATCGCCTGGTGGTGCCGGCTGTTGACGTCGATCTCGGACATTCCGGCGATCCGGGCGAGGCGCGTCCCCGGCTCGACTGTCACCGGGTGATCGCGCCGGTTCTCCTTCTTCGGCACGCGGTGCGCGACCTCCGACGGCCTTTCCAACGGCAGGTCCTGAACGAGCGTGCCGCCGCGGGCGACGTTCACGACCTGGAGTCCCCGGCAGATCCCGAGGACCGGAACGTGCGAACGCCACGCCTCCTCGAAGACCGTGAAATCGACTGCGTCGCGTCCGTGATCGATCTCGACGTTGGCGCCCTCGAGGACGTCGCGGCCATATCGGACGGGGTCGACGTCGTCGCCGCCCCCGATGACGACTCCGTCGAACTCCCCTTCGATCGGATCGCCCGGCCGCATCACGACGAGCTCGTCCCGCCGCACCCCCGCGTCCGTGAGCGCGCGGACGTAGTCGTTTTCTTCGGCCGGGACGTCGCTGTCGAGGGTCAGAGCGATCCGCACGGTTCTACCGTTCGAAGAGTACCGCCATTCCCATCCCGCCCGAAACGCACAGGGTCGCGACGCCTCGCTTCGCATCGCGCTTCTTCATCTCGTGCAGCAGGGTCGTCGCAATGCGCGCGCCCGTCGCGCCGATCGGATGGCCCAGAGCGATCGCACCGCCGTTGACGTTGACGCGCGAGAGATCGAGGGAAAGCTCCCGCGCGCAGGCGATGACCTGCGCGGCAAAGGCCTCGTTCAGCTCGATGACGTCCAGGTCAGGAAGGGTGAGCTTCTGTTTCGCGAGAAGCGTTTTCGTCGCCGGAACGGGTCCGATCCCCATGCGCTCGGGCTCGACTCCGGCGGAAGTCCACGCGACGACGCGGCCGAGCGGCTCGTTCCCGGCTCGACGGACCTCTTCCTCCGACGCGAGAACGAGCGCCGACGCCGCGTCGGTCACCCCGGAGGAGTTTCCCGCGTGAACGGTGCCCGACTCGGGATCGAAGACGGGAGCGAGCTTCGCGAGGCTCTCGACGGTAGTGTCGGGACGGGGATGCTCGTCCTTCTGGACGAGCGTTACGCCTTTCCGGCCCTCGACCGTGACGGGCGCAATCTCGTCGGCGAAGCGGCCCGAAGAGATCGCCTCTGCCGCGCGCCGCTGTGATTCGGCGGCGTAGGCGTCCTGCTCGGCCCGCAGGATCCCGTACTCCGAGACGAGGTTCTCCGCCGTCTCTCCCATCAATTCGCCGCACAGCGGGCACAGAAAACCGTCGCGGTACATCGCGTCCACGATCTCCGAATGCCCCATGCGGTATCCGAAGCGCGCGCGCGTCAGAAGGTAAGGCGTCGCCGACATGCATTCCGTCCCGCCGACCAGCACAGCTTCGCTCTCTCCCGCGGCAATCGAGAGCGCGCCGAGCGTCAGCGCCTTCAAAGACGACGCGCACGCTTTGTTCACCGTGAACGCGGGGACCGAGTCGGGGATGCCGGCGCGGTGAGAAACCTGCCGCGCCGTGTTCGGGCCGCCGCCCGCCTGGCGAGCGTGCCCGAAGATCGTCTCGTCGATGGCTGCGGGAGGAAGGCCCGAACGCTCGATCGCCGCCCGCGCGGCGACCTCTCCCAGGTCGGGAGCGGACATCGACGCGAACGCGCCACCGAACTTGCCGATGGGCGTACGAACCGCGGAAAGGACGAAAACCGGTCTCACGCTCGGATTCTCAACTGCCCTTCTCCAGTTCGAGATTCCCGTCCGACGGGGTTCCAGTCGCCGCCGTCTTTTCGCAGGTGCAAGTCGTAGCTTCCGACGAACGTTCTCGTGTTCCGACCGAACGCGTTCGGCAGGTAGTGCAACGCGATCCCGTAACAGAAGGCGTCCGCCTGATCGCCTTCCACCCGGACCCGGAAATTGCCGGTCTGATGGTGCACGGCTTTCAGAGACCGCAGCCCCTCCTCCCATCCCGCGATGATCTTCCCCGAATCGACGGCCGAGGGCTCCGCGCCGGTGACCGACTTCATGTCGAATTCGACGCGGGGCGAGAGAGCCCGGGCGACCCTTTTCCAATCGCGCTCGTCGGTGCCCACGAACAGATCGTTGATGGTGTCGAGGATCTCGCGCGTTTCCCGGAGAAGGCGAAGCTCGTCCTCCACGTTTCCTCCTAGGTCACCCGCGGCAATCGCACCGTCACGGTCGTTCCTCTGTCCACCTCGCTCGCGATTTCCACCGTCCCTTTGTGGGCCTCGACGATCCAACGCACGATCGAGAGGCCCAGACCGGATCCTCCGGTGTAGGCGCGGCGCGCCCGGTCGCTGCGGAAGAAGCGCTCGAACACGAAGGGAAGGTCCGCTTCGGGGATCCCCACGCCGCTGTCGGAGACCTCGATCGCCGCCTCGGCCGGCGTCGTCCGAAGGCGGACCCGGACGGATCCCCCGGCGGGCGTATACCGCATCGAGTTCTCGAGCAGGTTGTGCAGGACCTGCTGCATCCGGCCCGGATCGACGAAGGCGATGACCGGATCTTCCGGCACCTCGACGGAAAGCTCCATCTCGTGGTCCGCCGCGGCCGGCAGGAGCTCGCGGACGACGTCCGCAACGAAGCGTCCGAGGTCCTGGTTGGAAAACGAAAGCGTGACGCGGCCGCTCTCCCCCCGCGCGAGAAAGAGGATGTTCTGCGAGATCCGGGCGAGGTGCCGGATCTCGAGGAGGGCGTTGCCGATCGCCTCGCGGTATTCCTCGGCGGAGCGGTCCTCCTCGAGCGCGACCTCGAGGGTGCCCCGAAGGACGGTCAGCGGCGTGCGCAGCTCGTGCGAGACGTCCGCAATGAACTGCTGCTGCTCCTTCCCGGTCCCGGTCAGGGCGTCCAGGCGCGCGTTCAGGCGAAGGGCGAGGTCGCGCGCCGGACCGGAGAGATCCGCCGAGGCGATCCGGCGCAGCGGGTGCGTTTCCGTCTGGATCAGGCGGTCCCGCAACATGGCGAGCTCCGGCTCTTGACCGCCGGAGTTGGGTGAATTCGCCGTCGCCGATGGAGCTCCGACCGCTCGCGGCAGAGCGAGGCGTCCGCCCAGGAAGACGAGGACCGCGAGAGCCGCCAGCCCTGCGGCAACGAGGACGAGGACGCCGGAGGAACGGACGAAGAACGAGACGATGGTCAGGATCGCGGCAATCCCGAGAAGAGCCGCCGCCGTCAGCGACCAGGCGCGGCCGGCCACGGCCTATCCTCCGGATTCTCGGGCCGGTTCTCCCGGCTCGCCCAGCCGATAGCCGACTCCCCGCACGGTCTGGATGAGCTTCTCCTTTTCGCCGGCGTCGAGCTTGCGGCGCAGAGCGTTGATGTAGACGTCGATGATGTTGGTGGAAAGGTCGAACGAGTCTTCCCAGATGCGCGCCTGGATCTCCGAGCGGGAAACGACCTTACCGCGCCGGCGAAGCAGGAGCTCGAAGAGAGCGCCTTCGCGCGCTGTTAGGCGAATGAGCTCGCCCCGGCGGCGGACCTCGCGCGATTCCGGGTCGTAGGTGAGGTCTCCGTAGACGAGCGGCCCGGGCTCCGGAACCTCGGTGCGGCGCGCGAGCGCGCGAAGCCGGGCGAGGAGCTCGCGAAACGAAAACGGTTTGACGAGGTAGTCGTCGGCACCCGCGTCGAGCCCCTCGATCTTGTTCACGACGCTGTCCCGCGCGGTCAGCATGAGCACCTTGGCCGGAATTCCCCGGGTGCGGATCTCCCGGCAGAGCTCGATCCCGTCGCGCGAGCCGGGCAGGAGGAGATCGAGAATCACCAGGTCGTACTCGCCCCCCTCCAGCCGCTCGAGAGCGCGGTCCGCGTCCGCCACCGCCTCGACGGAATAGCCCTTCTCCGTCAACCCCTTCCGGAGGAACTGCGCGATCTTCTCCTCGTCCTCGACGACGAGAACCCTCACGGCGACTCCCGATCCTCTTCCTCGGTGCTCCCGCGACGCGGGTTCGAAAGGAACGACACGACGAACGCCGCTCCCGCCCCGGCGGCGAAGCCCCCGGCGAAGGAAGATGTTGGCTCTCGGGTTGCGATCGCGGTGAGCGCGCCGGCGGCGACGAGCGCAAGGAGGAGCACCCGCGAGACTTCGACCGGCGGTATCAGGGTCATGGGGTCAGGCCTACAGCGACCACTTTGCCTCGTATCTTCCTCGAGCCGAAAGACTTGGGCAAACCTTAAGAGATCCGTCTTCCGATATCGCTATTCCCAACGACGCACACGGGTTAACTCCAATGTGGCAAGTGGAGACCTGACCCTTCGTCAATTGGCCGGCTTCATGGTCATCGGGTCTCGCAGCGGCAGGTCCACTATCCGGTTTCCCGCGAGCTTCTCAAGCGAGACCGTGTGTTTCAGATCGCCCGCCAGGATGTCGCTCTTCTTTCCGACGACCAGGATCACGAGCTTCTCGGATGCCAGGAACTTCTTCGCGACGCGCTGCACGTCCGCAGCGGTCACTTTTTCGACCTTCGAGCGGTAGTTCTTCCAGTAATCCGGGTCGGAGGCATAACGGCCGGTCAGCTCGTCCTGCGCGAACGCCGTCGCGACCTGCGTCTTCGTTGCGAAGGTCCGCGGAAACGTCTCGACGAACGACTTCTTCGCCGTGTTCAGCTCCTCGGCCGTCACCGGTTCTCCGGCGATCCTCCGGATCTCCTCGACGACGACGGACGTCGCGTACGCGACCGTACGCGACTTCGACTGGAAGCCCGCGCGGAACGCCGACGGGTAGTAGACGCCGCCGGGAAACGTGGATCCCGCGCTGTAGGCGAGGCCCTCGTCCGAACGCACGCGATTGGTGATGCGCGAAGTGAATCCGCCGCCTCCCAGGATGTCGTTCATCACGAGGACCGGGAAGAAGTCCGGGTCGTCCCGGCGAATGCCCGGGAGAAGGACGGACACGCGACCCTGGTTGACGTCTTTGTCGACGATGTAAACCCCCGGCTTCGCGAAGGAAGTGTTCGTCGGCACCGCCGGCGCGGTGTTCCCCCGGAACGGCCAGTCTGCGAAGAGCTTTTCGAGCTTGCCGACCATGACGGTGCGGTCGAAGTCGCCGCTCGCCGCGACGACGAACTCGCCCGGATGGAACCACCTCCGATGGAAATCTCCGAGGTCGGACTTCGTGAGCCCCTTCAGCGAGGTCTCGGTCTCGTACCGGTTCGCGAAGAAGTCCTCGCCGAACGAGAGGAAGCCGCGCTCGCGCGCCTCGATCGCGGCCGACTCGTCGTTGCGCTGCTTCATCGCCTGGAGCATCTGCTGCTTGCGCAGCGCGATCTTGTCGTCCTGAAACCGTGGAGCAGCCAGGACCTCGCGCAGGATCGCGAGCCCTTCGTCGAGGTCCTTGGACAGGAGATTCAGGCTGACGCTCCCCTGGGTCTCGCCGACCGCGGACGTCAATTGCGCGGCAAGGAAGGCGAGCCGTTCCTCGAGCTCCTCGGCGCTCTTCGACTTCGTGCCGCCGCGCGCCAGCAGGTATCCGGTCAGGTCCGCGAGCCCTTCCTTGCCGGCCGGGACCACGAATTGCCCTGCTCGGACGTGAACGACGATGTTGACGAGCGGGAGCTCTTTGTCCGGCACGACGTAGGCGACCGGACCGCTCGCGAGCTTCACGCGATATTCCGCGGGAGAGGGAGGCTCGTAGACGAGCGGCGGGAACGTCAGCTTCTCCGGGCGCGCCGGGATGGCGGCGCGCGCCGCGGCGGCGGAGCGGGGCACCGCGGTCCGCTTCTGCAGCGGGGTCGGTGCGGCGGCGGGCGCCGCGCTCGCCACGATTCCGGATAGAACGATGCCGATGGCGGCCCTCCTCATCCCTTTTTCCCCTTCGCCTTTTCGAGCTCGTCGATCCGGGCCTGGATCTTCTTCTTCGCGACGTCGATCGCCGATTTCATCTCCGGCGGCGAGCTTGCCGCGCGGGACTCGATCCCCGCCAGCATCTGCCGGAGCTCCTCCGGGTCGTTCGCCGTCTGGAGCCGCTGCGAGAGCTGACGGACCATCTGCTTGCCGCGGTCGTCTAAACCCGCCAGGTCCGGGTCCTCGCCTCCGCCGGCCGCTCCCGCCTTTCGGGTGTAGATCGCCACGGCGCGGTTCTCTTTCGTGAAATACCGGTTCGCGACGCGCTTGACGTCGGCGGCGGTGACCGCCTGGATCTTCGCGCCGGCCTCGTTGACTTCCCGCCAGTTGCCGCGCCCGTCGCTCTGGATGAGCTGAATCAGGACCGGGAAATTCGAAGACAGCCGCCGGTACTCCGCGGCGGCGAAGTTGTTCTTGACCTTCTGGAGCTCCTCGGCGGGGACGTTCTCCTTCTGGAGCTTGCCGATCTCCGCGTAAATCGCCTGCTCGACCTCTTCGGGCCGACGTCCTTCCTTGGCTTCTCCGCCCGCGTTGAACAGCCCCGCCCATTTGCGCGACTCCTGCCGCGCGAAGGCGTCGGTCGCGACGCCCGATCCGAGCACGAGTCCCTTGTACAGGCGGCCGGTCCGCGTCGAGAGGATCTGCGCGAGCACCTGGAGCGGATAGGAATCGACGTGGCCGAACGGGACCGTGTGCCAGAGAATTTCCACCTGCGGGTTGGCTTCCGCCTCGGCGTACATTCGTTTCTCCGCCGGTTGCGGGACCTCGAGCGTCACGACGTCGGGAACCGCCGTACGGCCGCGCGGAATGCGGCCGAAGTAGCTCTCCGCCATCCGCGCGCTCTTCTCGACGTCGACGTCGCCGACCAGGATCAACGTGATGTTCTGGGGCGCGTAGTACGTGCCGTAGTATGCGTCGGCCTGTGCTTTCGTGATGGCCGGGATGTCCGAGGGCCAGCCGACGACCGGCCAGCCGTACGGGTGCGACTCCCAGAACAGCGAGTCGAAGCTCTCCTCGAACTTCCCGAGCGGGGTCGACTCCGTGCGCATGCGCCGCTCCTCGAAGACGACGTCGCGTTCGGCGTAGAACTCGCGGAAAACGGGGTGAAAGAGACGGTCCGACTCCATCCACATCCAGAGCTCGAGCTTGTTCGATGGGACGGTGATGAAGTAGCCGGTCATGTCCTGGTTGGTGAAAGCGTTCATGCCGGAGCCGCCGCCCGTGGTGTAGATCCGATCGAACTCGTTCTTGACGAGGACCTCCCGCTGTTTCTTGATCAGCTCGTCGAACTTCTTTTCGAGCTCCCGAAATCGCGGCGTCTTGTTCTCCGGCTTCAAGAGGTCGTCGATCTCGCCGCGCCGGTAGGCGGCGCGCATCTTCGCTTCCTCCTGCCGCATCTCGTCGCGGACCTGCTCCTGTTCCTCGATGACCGCCACGTCCTTGCCGTAGTCTTTCGTGCCGATCGTCGGAGTGCCCTTGAACATCATGTGCTCGAAGAGGTGGGAGATCCCGGTGATGCCCGGCCGTTCGTTGGAGCTCCCGACGTGCGCGACCCAGCCTCCGGCGACCGTAGCCTCACCCGCGCGGTGAACGACTAAGAGGTGCATCCCGTTGGAAAGCGTCTTCTCGGCGACCGGGATCTTCTGCGCGCCGAGCGGCGCGGCGGCCGCGAGCACGAGAACGAATCCAGAAATCCGACGGCGAAAGCTCATTCGCGGCCCTTTCCGATGCCTCCCCGCGCGCATGGATGCACGGGAATGCCATTTGCAGGGCCGTATTGTCTATCATCGGAAACGCGAAGGAGGAAAGATGAAGACGACGAGATTCTCAATCCTCGCGGCTGCTTTCGCGGTGGCCGCGGCAGCCGCCCTGTCGACGGCGGGCTGCAAATCCGCGTCCTCGACGGCGTCGCCTACCAAGGCGGCGGGACCGCAGGCGCGCGCGACGATCGAGCCCAGGAGCGGCTCGAACGTGAGCGGCTGGGCGACGTTCACCGAGCGCCCGACCGGCGGCGTCGCCGTGGTCGTCCACATCGAGAACGCGCCTCCCGGAGTTCACGGCCTCCACGTCCACGAGAAGGGGGACTGCTCGGCTGCCGACGCATCCTCCGCCGGCGGTCACTTCAATCCCGGTGCGATGCCGCACGCCGGGCCCCACGACGCCATGCGTCACGCGGGCGACTTCGGCAACATCACGATCGAGGCGAACGGCACGGGCCATCTCGAGCTCGTCAGCGACCTCTTGACGGTGCGACCGGGACCGAACTCGGTCGTCGGCAAGGCGGTCGTCTTCCACGAGAAGGAGGACGACCTGAAGACGCAGCCCTCCGGCAACGCGGGGGCACGCCTGGGCTGCGGGGTCGTTCAATAAGAGCTTCGAGATCCCGGATCGAGGGAGCGGCGATGATTCAATAGCGGCATGAGCCGCTCTTCCTTCGACCTCTCTCCCGACGAAGTTCGCCGGCTCGGACGTCTCGCGGCCGACGCCGTCGCCGAGCATCGCGAAAAGCTGTGCGACCGGCCGGTCTTCGGCAAGATCGGGACCGACGCCTCGCTCTTCGAGGGGCCGCCGCCCGAGGTGGGCCGCCCTTTCGAGGACGTCCTCGACTTCGTTCGCGAGCACGTCCTCCCGTACCCCTTCGGCAACTCGCACCCTCGTTTCTTCGGCTTCATCAACGCGACCGCCGACCCCGTCGGCTCGACCGCCGACTACCTCGCGGCCGCGCTGAATCCGAACTGCTGGGGGGGCGATCACGCCGCGGTCCACGTGGAGAACCAGGTGATCGGGTGGCTCGCCGCGCTCCTCGGTCTCCCGCCGGAGGCGGAGGGAATTCTCGTCTCCGGCGGATCGATGGCGAACTTCACCGCGCTCGCCGCGGCGCGACGCGCGATGACGCCCGGCAACGTCCGCGAGGACGGGCTCTCCGGGGAAGGCCGGCCGCGGCTCGTGGTGTACGCGTCCGACCAGGTGCACCACTGCGTCGACAAGGCGGTCGACCTGCTCGGCATCGGCACGCGGCACCTGCGCAAGATCGAGACCGACGAACGATTCCGGATCCGGATGGATCTGCTCGAGCGTTCGATCGCGGAAGACCGGGGCGCGGGCTTGTCGCCGGCGATCGTCGTCGGCACGGCCGGAACGGTAAACACCGGCGCGATCGATCCGCTGGACGCGCTCGCGGAGCTCTGCCGGCGCGAATCGCTCTGGTTTCACGTCGACGGAGCGTATGGAGCGATGGCAGTCCTCTCGCGCGAGCTCGCGCCCCTCTTCGCCGGGCTCGAACGCGCCGACTCGATCGCGGCCGACCCGCACAAATGGCTCTATGTGCCCTACGAGGCGGGGGCGGCGCTCGTCCGTCAGCCGGGCCGGCTCGCCGCGACGTTCCGTAAGTTCCCGGAGTACCTCGCCTCGGACCCGGAGAGCCCGTTTCCCGGGCCCGCCTGGTTCGCCGAGCGAGGCGTCGAGCTGTCGCGGGGCTTCAAGGCGCTCAAAGTCTGGATGGGCATCCAGGTGCACGGAACACGCGCCTATGCCCGCGCCATCGAGAACGACGTGGCGCTCGCGCGATTCCTTTCGGACGCGGTGGACGGACGGTCCGATTTCGAACGGATGGCCGATCCCGTGCTGTCGATCGCGAACTTCCGTTATCGCCCGGCGGGTGCCGCGTTGTCTGAGGGCGATCTCGACCGGCTGAACCGCCGGATCATCAACCGCCTCGTCGGAGCAGGATCTTTCTTCCTGGCGCCGACGATCCTGAAGGGCCGGACCGCGATGCGCGCGTGCATCGTGAACTTCCGGACGACGCCGGAAGACCTGACGTTCCTCCTCGACGAAGCGGCGCGCGCGGGTAAGGAACTTCTGGAGGAGGTACGGCGATGAAGTTTCGTCTGACGGTGGACCTGCTCTTCGAGGCCGACAGCCTCCAGGACGCTTACCGCCGACTCGCAGCGCACTTCCTGCGGGCTTCGATGAAGGATGGAATCGAGGAGCCGCCGTGGGTGCACGGAGTCCTCGAGGTCACGCCCGAAGAAGAGCCGTACACCTAGGCGGGGTGGCGGAGCCGACTCCGCGAAGGAGGGAAGGGCGGGGCTCGGTGCCCCGCCCACACGCGAAACCTTCCCGCCCGGTCCGGGTCGAGTCTTCCACTCGACTGATCGCGGCGACTCTATCCCACCGGCTGCGTACAGGCGCTGCAGCGCCGGGCCGAGGCCGGGATGAGCGTCCGGCACTCGGGGCATTCCTTCGTCGCAGGTTTGGCCTCCGGCCTGGGCAGCGCATACCGGATGATCAGGAACACGACGAACCCGATGAGGGCGAAGTCCACGATCGCCCCGATCAGATGCCCGTAGGTGATCCCGTTCTCGACGACCTTCCCCGTCGCGTCCGTCGTCCGCGACAGCACGATCTTCGCCTCGCGCCAGCTGCCGCCCGGCAACGCGAGACCGATGATCGGATTGACGACGTCTTCCACGATCGACGTGACTACTTTCCCGATCGCGGCGCCGATGATGACCGCCACGGCGAGAGCGAGCGCGTTCTGTTTGACGAGGAATTCCTTGAACTCCCGGACGAATGCCACGGCTACTCCTTCCCGCCTCTCGTCGCCTGCCAGGCGGCGAGGTTCCGCTCGATCTGACCCGAGTGCTTCTCGAGGTGCTCCGCATAGGTGTTCAACCAGTCTTCGGCGGTGTATCTCCCCGACTCGGTATGCCGGGCGATCGCGGACCAGGCCTTTTCCGGCAGGCGGCGCAGGAGAGGTGCCGTGTTCGCGCGAACGGCTTCGACGACCGCGAGAGCCGGTTCGAGCGGCGCTGAACGGTAATCAAGAGTCCGCGCCCACTGCGCCTGGTCATAACCGACGATCAGAGGATCTTCCTCGGCCGCGAGATAGCGGATCCGCAGCGAACCGTTCGCTTCGGAGTCGCCGCAGTGACAAATGATCTCGTGGACCGACCACTTCCCTTCGCCGGGACGCCACTCCCTCGCCTCGGCTGGAACTTTCGCGAGCGCGGTTTTCAACAGCGCCGGTCCCTGCTCGTAGCGCCGGATCAGTTCCTCGCGTTCGGCGGGGGTCAAAGACATGGGAGTTCCGCTCTTGCGCGGAGTCTACCGTGTCGGGGGGCTACCAGCGCGTGCCGTCGAGCGAGACGACCGTTTTCGCCCCGACCACCTCCGCGGAATGGCGGGTCCCGGCGGGGAGATAGAGCCGATCACCGGGGCCGAGATCGTAGGTTTCGGCGCCGACCGTGATCCGAAGAGTCCCCTCGACGACGCCGTCGCACTTCGCCTGTGCGTGCTCGTGCGGCGGGAATGTGATCCCTTCGCGATAGGCGTAGACGGCGACCTCGTAGCCCTCGGCTTCCATGAGGCCCAGCATCCGCTTCTCGGTCAGGGGACCGTCTTTGGGGTCCCAGCGTTCGAGTTGCGCTCCGCCCACTAGCGAAGTGTAGGGCTGCGTCAGAGCCGAGCGACGGCTTTTCGACCGAGCTTCTTCAGCTTCTCGATCTTGGCCGCCTCGACGTCGGGTCCTCCGACGCTCAGCCGAAAGTAAGAGTCCCCTTTGCGAACGTAGAGACCGCCGACGATGGCGGGCCCAACCCAATAAGCCTCGTCCCCGACGCCGGCGATCTTCCGGGGCGGAGAAGATTCCTTCTCCTTCTCCTTCTCCTTCTCCCCTTCTGCTTCCCGCTGACCTTTTCGCGACCGCGCATCCTCCTCTCGCTCGCTCGCTTTCGCGGTCGCTCCCCGGAACATCGCTTTCCACTGGTCTTCCGGTTTTTCCCTCTCGTTCGCGCGCGGCCGGGTCACCTCGAGGCTGATCGACTTCGAGAAAGTCGGGAGCGAGTAGAAACACTGTGACACGGCGAACCTGCCTCTCTCGGGCCGGCTCGCCTTCGTTGCGGTAACGCGCTCTCCCTGAACCGACTCGATCTCGCTCTTCGTCAGGAGCGCACAGGGATCGGGGTTGCTCTCCGCGGCCGGCGCACTCGGGGCTGCGAGCGAGATCGAGCCGGCGAGAAGGACGATCGAGAAGCCATGCACGTTCCTCGAAGCCTACCTCGCGACGAGCGGGGTCGCCGCCGTCCAGACGGTCACCGGCCCGACGCCGAGGTTGATGAGCTTCACGACGTAAATCCCGGAACGGGAGATCGGAGTCTGAATGACAGCGAACCCGGAAGAGGCGTCTGCGGTCTGGACCACGGCGCCCGAGGGATCGATCAGAACGAGCTGAATCGGGACGTTGACGCTCGGCTCAGCGACGACGGAAAGAGCCAGAGCACCCGCGGGAACGGTGAGCTGCTGCACCGATTGCTGACCGGCCGCGAGCGTGCCGACGTTCGAGGTCGTCTGGCCCGGGCCGCTCGAGGGCTGCGCGTTCGATGCGGAGCTCTCCAGGCAGAAACCATCGACGTAGACCGCCCCGGAAATCGGCCTTACCTCGAGCGTGTGCGATCCGCCCCGAAGTCCGGCGTAGCGGACGCCGAAACCGAACTGAGGAGCACGCGTCGAGCCCGCAGAACCGCTGTAGCTGATGACCCCCTGAGACACTCCGTCCAGGAAGATCTCGGCGCTTCCTCCCTTCGGGCTCTTCGCGTACTTGTACGTGACGGCGCCGAACTGGCCGGCCGGAACCGTGAAGGTCAGGGTCGCCGAGCCCTTCCCCACGTTGAGGCGGAAGTGCCCGCCGGAGGCGTCCGGGTCGCTGACGAGATGCCAGCCGTTGGCGTAGGCGATGTGCGAATCGTCGTCCTCGAGACAGCTCACGGCGGGCGGGGCGCAGTAGGCGTTGCCGACCAGCACGTAAGGGTCGCCGGTCGCGGTCTGGTCGATTGCCGTGTTCGACCGCGTGGTCTGGTTTCCCGTCAGGACGAACGTCCGGGCGTAGGTCGAGCCCAGGATGTCGCCCGCCTTCGGGCTTCCGACCTTGCTGTTCGCGATCGTGAAGGTGATCGTGCCGTCCGGCGTGAAGCCCGCCGCGTCCGGCGCCCCCACTTTCGTCGTCGAGGGAACCCCCAGCACCAGACCGACCACGGCGACCTTGGCCGTGCCGTACTCGAAGGTCACCTGCGAGTTGTTATCGGTGCTCATCCCGACGTAGTAGATCCCGAAGGGCGCGGCGGGCGAGTTCCAGAAGAGCCTCCACTGTGCGTCCGGCGGAAGGCTCGAGAGATCCGCCACCTTCAGCGTGAAGACGAGCTTCTGCGAGCCGTCGAAGGCATAGGGCTCGGCGACCGAGATCGACTGGATGTCGAGGGCGGGAGATGCCAGCGCCGCGCCCGGATCGCCGGTCGGGTCGGTCAGCACCCGCACGCCCGGTGGCACGCACGAGCTTCCGACCGGAACGGAGGTGACTTCGTTGCTTCCGCAGGAAACGCCGAAGCCGTTCTGCGCGGTCACGCCGTAGGAGTACGTCGTTGCTGGATTGATCGTCGGGTCGTCATATCTCGTGGCGGAGCCGACCGTCACGAGGAGCGTCGAGGTGCCGCTCCCGGATCGGCGATAGACCCGGTAGTTCGTGATCGACGAGCCTCCGTTCTCCGATTCCGACCACGAGAGGTGCGCAACGTTGCCGTTGCGGGTCGCCGTGAGGAAGGGCGCGCCCGGCGCCGTCGGCTCGGCTGGATCGTACTCGTGGAAGAGCCGGCGGCCCCCCGTCTGTCGCGCGATCGCGGCGGTCGAGGTATATCCGTTTCCCGTCGCCCCGGCCGGCGCCTGGACACACCCCGCGCCGCAGCCGTCGGCGTACCCCACGAGCACGCGGCCTTCCCGGTCGACGGTCGCATCCATGAAGTCGAGAAGGTTCCGGCAGATGTTGGATCCTCCCAGGAACCAGATGCAGCCGCGCTGAACCGGATCGTTCGGGGTGGCGTCCGTGGTGAGCCACGAGGAGCCGCCGTCGTAGGTGTGCGCGACGTAGAGATGCCAGATGCCCGGGAAATTCGGGTCCTGGATGTTGCCGGTGGAGGTCGTTCCCAGAAACGCGAAGGCGGCTCGGTCGTTGTCTCCCGCGACCATGGCCGGGAAGGCGACGTTCTTGATGCCGAACGCAGCGCCGACGTCGAAGACCTTCGTGGTATCCCACGTCTTTCCCTTGTCGTCCGAGACTGCCACGACCGCGTAGTTGTCGGAGTGCGCATATCCGAAGTAGACGCGCCCGTCCTTACCGATCGCGACCGAAGGATCGCTGTTCGACGCCGAAGAGACCAGGATCTTTCGGACGTCCCAGGACATGCCGTTGTCCTCGGAGACGACGACTGCCTCGTTGCCGAGACAGTCCTTGTTGGGCAGGTAAGCCGTTCCGTCGGGGCCGACCTTGATGTGGCCGTGCAGTCCCCCGCACTGGGACGGCAGGTACGCGATCACCGCCGGCCCGTATGTCAGGCCGCCGTCCACGGAGAGCGCGCAGTTCGCGGCTCCCAGCTGATCCTGCGCGGCGATGTGCTGCGCGCAGTAATAGATCGGGTTCGGGTAGGCGACTCCGGTCGGAATTGGAGCGTGGAACGGTCCGCCGCCTCCGACCGTCTGGTGATCCTCTCCCGCATCGATGCCCGCTCCCTGGCTCGGAATCCAGATGTCGCCGTCGGTGTCGCTGACGGACGACAGACTCCCCATGAGGTCGAGCTGCGAAACCACGGTGCGTCCGGTCTTGCTGTCGGTGAAAAGGATGGGGTCGAAGCTCTGCGCCGAGGTCGGCGCGCTTTTGTCCTCCCAGGTCGACCTCGGCGTGGTCTGGCACACGTCGTCGAAGCCGACGCGCAGCGTCTGAACGATTCCGCCTTCATAGAGGACCTTGCCCGTATTCCAGTTGGCGCCGATCGAAGGCTCGCCCGAGCCCGCGCCCAGGCCCGCCGCGATCTGGGCCGGCGTCGGCGCGGCGTTCTGGTAGCGCGGCGCGAGCCCCGCGCCCCGCGGGGCGGGAATCGGGTTGGGAGGCGCCTGCCCCAGTGTCGCCTGCGCCGTGTAACTCGGCGTGGTCGGAGCCTCCGAGAAGGGAACGGCAGTCGCCGTATAAGTCCCCGCGACCGGATTGGTGAGGATGACCGTCTCCAGCTGTCCCGCGGCGTGGCCCGAGCCGTTGATGAACTTGTGATCCGGCCCGTAGACCTCGAGATCCCAGTCTGCGTTGCCGCCGGGCTGAAGGGTGATCGTGACGAGGTAAGGCCCGAACGAGCTCGACGGCGGGACGATCGTCAGCTTGAAGTTGTCGCACGACGGGTTGTCGTCCGACCCGCAGCCGCCGGCCGTCGGGACGAGGAAGTCACCGGACCACGTCACGGTCGGGTTGGCCTGTGAAACGGTTCCGGACGCCGGGTCCGCCGCTTGAAGAAGTCCCGACGGGATCGCCAGGACGAGAGCCGCCAGAACGAAGCGTGTTGGCCGTGGCATCGGTTTACTCCTTTCGAAGCCGGAAGCTGAACGCTCGCGCGCCGCTTCCGATCACCTGCGAACGTTAGGAGCAGGAAGGAGGCCCCGCCAATGAGGGAAATCCCCCAGAAAGAACGGAACCCGGGCCTCATTTTTCCGATCCGCTGTCATTCTGAGGCGCGCAGCGCCGAAGAATCCCTCCCTCTTTTCAGGAAGGGATCATTCGCTCCGCTCAGGATGACACTTGAGATAGATAACTTGGTTCTTTTGCGAACGCCGGCAAATAAAACGAGCCTCCGAGCCCGAGAGCCCGGAGGCCCGTCCCCCCGATGCCACGGGGAGGAGGATCAGAAGAGTGGCGGCTTCTCCGCTCGCATGAAGGTCACGATAAAAAGAAGAGGCGAAGACCGCAATGAGGGGAACTCCTCATTTTTTCCCCGCCGTCATCGGTCTCTCAGCAGATCGCGGAGCTTCGCCGCCAGCGCGTCCGGCTGAAACGGATTTGCCAGATAGAACGCGACGCCGTCGTGGAGTCGTGACGCTTTCGACGCGTCTCCGTTCGCCCTCGACAACAGGAGCAATTTCGCTCCGCGGGGCATGTGTTTCTTGATCCCCTGCGGCCCCGCGATTCCGGGCTGCGCAAGGTCCGCCACGACGAGACGGACCGACTGACCTGAGCCTGACAGGATCGAGAGCGCTTCGGATGCGTTCCTCGCTTCGAGCACCTCATGCCCTTCGGATTCGACGATCCGGCGAAGAAGCGCCCGCAGCGGATCCTCTCCCTCGACGAGGAGGACACAGGATCCGATCGGAGCGTTATCGGAAGGCATCGTCGTCCGCGGCCGACCTTTGCGCACCCTCCCGGCGGTACGTCTGCGGCCCGTTGGTCGTCGTCATCGGCGTTACTCCTGCCGCTCGCGCGAGATGCCACGCGGACGCGCTTCTCAGGGATTCAGGTTAGGTGATATCGGTGACGCAGCTTTCATTGTCTTCGCAGAAGAGGGGGGCCCCGCCATCGGGCGGAGCCCTTCGTCCTCTGGGATCGAACTACCTCATGGCGACACGTTGGTATTGACGCTACTCGTGTTGTTTCCGGAGACCGGATCGTTGGGCGACGTCGCAGCGACGGAGGCCATGTTGACGAAGCTGCCCTTCTTCGTGGGCTTCAGCGTGAGGGTCACCGTGACCGTGCCCCCATTCGCCACGGTGCCGATGTTGCACACGACCAGCTGCGAATGCGGCTTCGGAGCGCAAGTGCCTTGCGTCGAACTCACCGAGCCGAACCCCGTGTTCTTTGGCATGGTGTCGGTGACCGTAATTCCACTGGCCGTTGATGGACCCCTGTTACTCGTCGTGATGGTGTAGGTAATGGACTGACCCACGTGACCCGTCGCTGGCCCTGTCTTGACGATCGCCAGGTCCGCAGTGGGCTGGGCGGTGACCTGGATGTCCACGCTCGCTGCGTTGGTGCTCTCCTGGCCATGCGAGTCCGTCACCGTCAGCGTGGCGTGGTATGTCCCCGGGTTGTTATAGGTGTGGGAGACGGTGGGAGTCGACTGCGTTGCGGGGGGAGAGCCGTCTCCGAAGTAGAAGGTGTAGGAGGCGATGGAGTCTCCCGCGTCTGGATCCATCGAGCCCGAGGCGTCGAAGTTGACCGTCAGCGCGGCCGGGCCGCTGGTGGGCGTCGCTAGCAGGGCCGCCGTCGGCGGAGTGTTCGGGGCGCAGAAGTCGTTGCCGGAAACCGTGTACGACCCGCCCGCGGTGGAGTCAGCCAGCACCAGGAGGACTCCGACGAGGTTACGGGTCTCACCATGGATGCCGGAGATGAGCGAGCCCGCCGACGGCGGCGCCGCCGGTCCCGGCCCATCCGGGTCGAGCTTGCTGTTGGAGAGGGTGATCGTGATCGTCCCATCCGGAGTGAACGTGCCGGCATCCGCCTGCCCGAGGACGTTTTCCGTGTTGAAGCCGGTACTGGGGTCGATGGCGAAGAAACCGTAGTTGAAGGTGGGCGTCCCTGGCGTGCTCGCCGTCTCCATGTCGACGAAATAGCTGACGCCTCCATAAGAGAAGTGCTCGTACCAGTAGGCGTTGGGTTGCGGCGTCGGGCTCAGGTTCTGCACCTTCAGCGTGAAGACGAGCTTGTTCGTGCTCGGCGCGAAGTAGGGCTCGGCGATCGCCACCGACGTCAAGTCCTGCTGCGCCGTCCCCGTCTGATCGCCGGTCGGGTCCGTTGCCACGACGGCCCCCGGCGGGACGCACGGGTCGTAGACCTGGGTCACGACGCTCGCCGTGTTGTTCGTGAGGTTCGGGTCCGGGCTCGACAAAGAGAGCGTGGCTGTGTTCGTGAGATTGCCCGCCGCCTTCGAGTGAACCTTCAGAGTGATCGTCTCGAGATCGCCGGCTGGAAGGTCGCCCAGGTTGCACACCACTGTTGCCGTGCCCTGACAGGAACCCCTGCTCGAGGTCACCGACAGCAGCGTGACGGCGCTCGGCAGAACATCCGACACGGTGGCGCCCAACACTGCGCTCTGTCCCGTCGTTACACCGATGGTGTAAGTGAAGTCGCTGCGTTCCCGGACGAGCGACGAGGATGCGCTCAAGCTCAACTGCGGATCGCCGCACACCGGGAGAGTGAAAGAACCGATGCGGGTGTTCCAGTTGAACGTGCCGGTGCCGGCGTAGTACTCCGTCGTGTACCAGAAAGTGCAGCCGTCGGGGTCGACCGAGATCGAACTGTAGTCGCCCCACCGGCGGCCGGTGTCCTGCTGCGACCCGGTTCCCTCGATGATCGTCCCCTCGCCCAGGGTCATCTGGTTCAGCGGGTCGGAGGCTTGCCGGGCCGCGTAATTGATGGCCGGGTGCATCGAAGTGCTCGACTTCGAGTATCCCAGTGCGATGTCGCCGGCGCTGTCCATGGCGATCGAGCCCATCCACCGGTGGGCTGCGTCGGGGGCGTAGGTCGACTGCTGGAAGACCGCCGGCATACCATTGGGATTCTGGAGCTCGTACCACCGGATGCCGGCGTGGCCGTTGCCGACGAAGGTGTCACCCGGCCCGGCGTTGACCGTGTGGTTCAAGACCAGCGACTCGTGGTCGCCGAAGTTCCGGTACGCGAGCCGGTACATCAACCTGTCGCCGATCGAGTCCAGATAGTCTCCGACGTCCGGCATCCCGGGGAGCGAGTAGTCGGCGTTCGGATCCGCGTCGACCTGGGGGATGCAGTTGCGATCCTCCGCGGTCTGATCGCCGTTGCAGACCAGACCGAAGTCGGCCACGGGGATCTCGATCGGCGATCCGTTCCCGTTCGGTTTCCCGTTGCCGAAGGTCGAGCTCGCCGGGTTGGTCCAGTCGACGTGGAACTTGAACAAGAGCAGCTTGTCCTTGCCGGCCGTCGTGCTGTCGAAGAACTGCATGAAGAAGTTCGGCTCTCCCGCGGAGGGCGCGCCGCGGAAGTTGGCCCCGACCCCGGTTCCATCCAGGTCGGACGGAAGCTGCCCTCCGTAGATGTAGTTTCCGTTCGCGTCCTTGGGGTCGAACGTCGATTCGTCGAAACACACCTCCCGCGCGTTGGGGTCTCCCGCAATCATCTTCGCCCGCTCGAAGGCGCAGGCGCCGGCGCTGTGGAAGTCGGTGTTCGGCGTCGTTGTATCGAACTGGTTCACCGACATGTAGTACGCGTCGGGCCAGACGCCGAAGTGCGGGTAGTCGTTGAACAGCGTCGCGCTGTAGTTGAAGTCGTAGAGGTAGTAGGCGCCGGTGGGATCGGGCGTCTGGGAAATCGCGATGCACTGGTCGTACGGGGGCGCGATCACCGCCTCGCCCGGGAAGTTGAACTGGCTGATCAGCCAGCGGTCTGCCAGAGGGTCGTATTGCACGATCGGGTCGCCCCGGCTCTGGGTCGTGCAGTTGAACTCCGCAGCGTTCGGGGCGCTCTTCCAGAGGTTGTTGATCGGGGTCGGCCCGGTCAAGCGCGTTCCCGTCTTCGAATACACCGAGAAGACCGTGTTCACGATCTGCACGTAGTGGTTCGGGCCCACGTCGCCGTTCGTATCGGGGGGTGCTCCGACGAAGACGCCGTCGCTGCTCGATTCGCCGACGTCGGTGCCCTCGAAGTTCTGGCTGGTCGGCGGGATTCCCGAGCCGGGACCGCTCTGCTGGAGCGCCGGGTCCGGACCCTGAAAGCTCCCGTCCCCGGTCGGGTGAATGAGCGCGCTCTCGCCGATCTCCGGCGCCAGTGGCAGACCGGATGGGGCCTCGGTCTTCGGGATGTTGCGCACTGGCAGGGATTGCCCGAATGCAACGGCGGAGCTGACGTTCGGCTGCGTCGCTGCGGCAAGCTGAGCGCTTCGGACTCTCAACGGCCGCTTTGAGGCGGCGACTGCTGCCGCGGATGCCACCAGCACCAGCGTTATAACCGCGGTGACGATACCGACGCCGCGCAGCGCCTTCCGAAAGTGAGAGGTCATGATCCTACTCCTTCCTCGAATGGTTTCTCGGTGTAGCCATCGCTCAAAACGACGAACGGAATGGACCTTGCCGGTGTGGTGACTCCGTCTTTCTTCTGTAACGCCGTAAATGTCCGGAGTCCATATTCGTAGCCAGTACCGACGATCGCGGCTTCGCAGGAGCTGCACAATGAGGCGAACACCTCAAAAGGCGCGTGAAACCACCTCATTTTTCTCGACGGGAAGAAACGGTCGGCTTACCGATCTCCGACCCGCGGACATTCCTCTACCGCTTCTCCGTCAGTCGGGTTCCCGCCTCCAGCCGGGAGAGAGGAACGCCCGACGAAGCTGCCTGGACCTTAGTTATTCAGGAGAGCAGTTTGTGCTTCGCCGCGAAGCGCACCAGCTCCGCGGTTCCATGGAGGCCCAGCTTCTCCATCATACGGGTGCGGTGGTTGTCCACGGTCTTCGGACTGATGAACAGGAGGTCGGCGATCTGCGCGTTGGTCTTCCCCTCGACGACCAGCTGAAAGATCTCCCGCTCGCGGTCGGTCAGCCGCTCGAAGGGATCGTCGGGCAGCGGCCGGGCGCTCTGGTACGCCTCGGCCAAGGCCCGGCTCGCATGTGGCCCGAAATACGCCTTTCCCGCCTTGAGCGCGCGGATCCCCGCGATCAGCTCTGAGCCGGCGCTGTCCTTCAAGAGGTAGCCGGAGGCGCCCGCGCGGACCATCTTCAGGACGTACTCTTCGTCGTCGTGCATCGTCAGGACGAGCACGCGGGTCGCGGGCAACGCTTCCCGGATGCGCCGCGCGGCTTCCAGCCCGGAGAGATGCGGCATGCTGACGTCGAGCACGACGACGTCGGGTTTCAGCTTCGCCGCCTTCTCGACCGCCTCCGCGCCGTCGGACGCCTCTCCGACGACCTCGACGTCTTCGCTCGCCTTCAGGATCCCGACGATTCCCTGGCGAACGATCGTATGGTCGTCGGCGACGAGGACGCGAATCCGGACCATCACTCCTTCTCCTTCGCCGGATCCGGCAGCGGAATCTCCGCCTCGACGACCGTCCCTTCGCCCGGCGCCGATCGGAGCGAGAAGCGGCCGTTCACGAACTCGACGCGATCCCGCATGGCGCGGACGCCGAAGCCTCTCTCCTCGTCGTTCGCGGAGAGAAGCGCTTCCGGGGCAAAGCCCGCTCCCCGGTCCGCGATCCGCACGGACAGCTTCCGCCGCTCCCGGGAGAGCGTCACCGTCGCGGCTCGCGCCCCGGAGTGGCGCGCGACGTTCGTCAGCGCCTCCTGCACGATCCGGTAGACGAGCGTTTCCAGGTCCGGATCCGACCGCTGCTCTCTGCCCTCGAGCGAGACCTCGACTTCGATCCCCGTGCGTTCCTGAAACGTGCGCGCGAGCCAGCGCAACGTCGGCTCGAGCCCGAGCTCGTCGAGCATCTGTGGACGCAGGAGATGGGAGAGCTGGCGAACCTCCGCGAGGGAGGTATCCGAGAGCTCACGGGCGGCCGCGATGCGCGAGGCGAGCGCGGAGATCCCCGAGGCTTCGCGCTCCAGGAGCTCGAGCTGAATCTTCAACGCGGTCAGCAGCTGGCCGATGCCGTCGTGCAGGTCGCGCGAGATCCGGCTGCGCTCTTCCTCCTGCAGACGGAGAACGCCGCGGGAGATCCGGCGGAATCTCCGCTCCGATTCCGCGACCCGCTCGACGAGCCGCAGGTTCTCCGACTTGATCCGAGCGACCTGCTCCGCGATCCGCTCGATACGGTCGGGCGGCGCAGTCGGGGCATCACTCATGCTGTCCGGCCGGCAGACCCGAGACGGCCGCGGACGGAGCGCGGGAGAGCGCTTCGCGAACGGCCGGCAGGGACCTGAACGAGGCGAGCATCGCGGGCGGGACATTGTCCTCCAGCCGGCGCGCCGCGTCCGCGCTCCGGCGCCGGGCAAGGGCGGCGCCGCTCGAGTCGCCGCGGGCTTCCAGGATCGTCGCGAGGACCGCGTGCAGGCGGTACCGCCCGGCTTCCCAGCCCGTCTCTTCCGCGACGGCGAGGGCCTTGCGCGCAACCTCCTCCGCCTTCGCCCAGTGCCGCCGCGCCGCCTCGACTCGCGCGAGGGCCTCCGCCGCCCGGATCGTCAAGAGCGCATGGCCGAGCGACTGAGCCTCCGAGAGAGCGTTCGACAGCTCCACCGCGGCGCGTTCGGTCTCCCCTCTGCCCGCAGCGGAGGCGGACGCGATCCTCGCCTGCAGGAGAGCGGCCTTGCCTCCGCTTCTCTTCGCGAGTGAGATCGCACGCGCGAAAGCGCGGCGCGCGGCGTCGGCTTCTCCCCGCGCCAAAAGCCACTCGCCCCGGAGCGACTCGAGGTCGGCCGACTGCTCGCGGTTCTCGGTTTCCGTCAGCCACTTCTCCGCCGCTTCCAGCCTCGTTCGCACCTCGTCGCCCTGCCCGAGCTCGAACCGGACCTCCGCCTCTTTCAGGGTGAACTCGGCGAGCGCCGGCTTCAGATCGAGCGGGCGCAGCAGGGCGAGCGCTGCCTCGAACGACTCGAGCGCCGCCGCGAACCGTCCCCGGTAAGCCGAGACCGTCCCGATGTTGCCGAGAGAGATCGCTTCGGCGTTCTTGAAGCGGATCGCACGGCTCTCCTCGAGCGCCTCGACGAACGATTTCAACGCGTCGTCCCACTTGCCTCGAGCGGTCTGGAGGAAGCCCATGTTCTGGACCGACAGAACGATGCCGTTTTTCTCGCCGATCCGCCGTCTCAGATCGAGCGCCTCTCTCCAGTAAACGAGCGCGTTGTCGTACTCGCCCTCCAGGTAGTAGATGTACCCGACGTTGTCGTAGCTCTGTGCGAGGAGTCGTTCGTCCCCCAGGTCGCGGCGAATCTTCAATGCGCCCTGGTAGGCGACGAGAGCCGCCGCGTACGCCCCGCGCCCCTCGTGAAGAAGCCCGACGTCGTTCATCACGTCGGAGAGGCCTCCCCGATCGCCGATTTTCTCGAAGAGCCCACGCGCGCGGCCGAGGTCGCCTTCCGCGTCGCGGGAACGGCCGAGCGCGAGATTCACCATCGCGCGATTGCGCAAAGTCGAGGCGAGACCGCGGTCGTCCCCGAGCTTCCCGCGCGCCTGCGACGCTGCCGTGTAGGCCTCGAGCGCCCGCGGATACTCGCCCAGCTGCTGGTGCGCGACGCCCATCGCGTTCAGGACGTCCGCCTTCCCCTTCTCGTTGCCGAGGCGCGTGTGCAGGGCGAGCGCGCGGACCAGGTAATCGCTCGCGGCCCGCGCCGGGTCTCCCGCGAGAATCGAGTTCTTTCCAAGCAGGAACCAGGCGCGGGGGTCGCCGGGATCGAGCTCCACCGCCTTTTTCAGCGTCGCGACCGCCGCCGAGTTGTGTCCCTGCGCTGCCTGCGCGGCCGCGAGGTCCAGGCGCGGCTCCTCGTCGAACGGGTACCGCGTCAAGAGCTCCTGAAAATGCTTCTCGGCGTCCTGCGGCTTTCCCGCGAGAAGGGCCGCGCGCGCCCGGATGCGATAGGCGAGGCGCGTCTCGCTCGACCCGACCTTCTGGAGCGCGCGGTTGACTGCCGCGACCGCCTGGTCCTGTCGCCCGAGGCTCTGGTCGGTCTCGGCGAGCCGTTCGAGCGCGGCTGCAAAGGAGGGGTCGGCGGCGACGGCCTGCTCGAAAGCGGGAGCCGCTCCGAGGTCGTCCCCGACGAGGAGCCGCTGGCGGCCCGCTTCGTATGCTTTCGCCGCGGCGACGGACGCGGTCTCGACGGCGGGCTTCTCCGAAGCCTCGCGTCCCGCGAACCCGAGCTCGCCGCGAAGCCGTCCCGCGAGGGCGCCGACGAGCGCAAACAATCCTTCGGGTCCGGGAGCTTCGGCCGAGACGTACCGGCTCGCGAGCCCGCTCGTCCCGGCGCGAACGAGCCGCAGGTCGACGCGCAACCTCTGACCCGCGCGGCGAACGGATCCGGTGACGAGACGCCCGACGCTCCAGAGATCGGCGAGCTCCTTCAACGCCGCCTCGTCGTACCTGCCCGGAGTCAGCCGCAGGTCGTGAAGGTCGCGAAGGACGCGAAGCGAATCGAGGATGCGCAGCTCTCCTGTCTCCGAGAGGTTCGCCGCGAGCATCTCCGGGATTCCGGTGCTCGTCCAGGCGAGGCCGGGCTCTGCCGTCTCGTCGGAAAGCGGCAGGATCGCGATCGCTTCGCGGGCGCCGGCGGGAGCCGCTGCCGAGCCCACCCGGGAGGTCGCGGAGGCGGCGGGCCGGTGCGCGCGATTCCGGGTCGCCGTCCAGACCCCGAGGCCGAGAGCGGCCGTGACCCCGAGCGCGGCGGCGACCAGCAGTCGACGCGGAGCCTGCCGCGGGACGCGCCCCCGGTCGAGGTCGTCCGAGAGCGCGCGCGCGTCGGGATACCGCCGCGCCGGGCTGCGCTCGAGGAGCTTCCGGACGATCGCGCGCAGCCACGCGGGGGCCTGCACGCCTGTCTCGGACACGTCGCGGGCGCGACCGCCCAGCCTCTGTCCCAGCATCTCGGCTTGCGAGCCCGCGCGGAATGGCAGCTCGCCGGTCAGCATCTCGTAAAGGACGATTCCGAGCGCGTAGAGGTCGGTTCGCCCGTCCACGGGATCACCCGCGATCTGCTCGGGCGAGAGATAGTCCGGAGTGCCGACCACCGCGCCCGCGCGGGTCAACCCGTCCCGGCCAAGCGATCGGGCGATCCCGAAGTCGGTGATGTAGGCGGTATCGTCTGCATCGAGGAGGATGTTGCCGGGCTTCAGATCCCGATGGATGACCCCGGCGCGGTGCGCCTCCTCCAAAGCGGAGGCGACTTGGCGCGCGATCGCCACGGCGCGCTCCGGCGACATCGGCCCGTCCTTCTCGAGGACCTCGGAGAGCGATCGTCCCTCGACGTACCGCATCGTCAGAAAGCGAAGTCCCTCGTGCTCCCCGATGTCGTGGATGCGGACGACGTTCTTGTGGCTGACCTCGCGGGCGAGCAGGAGCTCGCCGCGGAAGCGCTCGACGACTGCCGGATCGCCCCCCAGGTCCGGGCGAAGGACTTTCAGGGCGGTATCGACGTCGAGCTCCTCGTCGTGCGCCCGATAGACGACCCCCATCCCTCCCACGCCGGCGATTCCGAGCACGCGATACCGGCCGGCGACGAGGGTGCCCGGGGCAAACCGCCGCGTCACGTCGACGCTCGTCACCGTCGGCGTCAAACCGGGGGAGGCTTTCGTCGGCGTGTCTCCCGAAATCGCCGGAGGAGTCTTCTCGCGGACGTTCGACGGGTCAACCACCGCTCGGGGTCTCCGGCGGCGCGGCCCTCACGGGGAGGAAAGACTTCCGCGCGCGACGCCGGCCGGACGCGCGGCTCGGGCGATTTCGAGAACGCGCCGCCCGAGCACGTCCAAGAATCGCCGGTCTTCGGGGGCGTTTCCTGGCGATCCGCCCAGAATTTCCCGGATCTCCCGATCGATCCGGAGGGTCGAGAGGATCACCGAGACGCTGGCGGCTAAGGCTTCTAAGATCTCGAGGTCGAGGTCCGTGAAAACCCCGGCGCGCTTCTTTCCATCGACGTAGATGAGGCCGATCCGCCGGTTCTCGGCGGAGAGCGGTACGCAGGCAAGCGTCCCGATGCCGAGCTCGAGCACGCTCGGCCGTCTCCCGAGGAACGCGTCGTTCGCGGCATCGGTCGCGACGACCGACTCGCCCGTCTCCAGAACGCGCTCGATTGCCCCGAAGCTCCCCTCGAAGCTCTCGCCGAGCGAGCCGGTGGAGAAGCCGGAGGCGACCTCGGCTTCGAGGTCACCGGTCGGACCGATCAGGAGCACGAACCCCCGCTCGGCTCCGGTCACCGACAGGACGGACTGGAGCAGGCGCTCCAGAAGGACACGGGGATCGCGCTCGGCGGCGAGCTCCCGTTGCAACTCGACCGAGGTCCGCAACCGGCGGGCGCGTTCGGACTCGAGCGTGGAGAGCTCCTCTTCCGAGACCAGCTCGAACCGCGCCAGGAGTCCGCCGAAGCTCACCCAGTCTTCGTCCGCCAGCGGAGTTCTCGAGGCGGGCGATCCGGTGACGAACGTGCCGTTCTTGCTTCCGAGGTCGCTCAAAATCCATCCCCGGCCCGTCCACTCGAGGCGGGCGTGGCTTCCCGAAACCCGCGGGTCGTCGAAGACGAAGTCGTTTGCGGCCGGGTCGCGCCCCGCCTGTCGGGTCTCCCCGTCGTAGAGAATGTAGTGGCGAGACGTGCCGCGGGCCGGGTAGAGCGTCAGCTTCGCGGCCACTTCGAAAGTCTACTCCCGGGAGCGGTGTTCAGCCTCCTGCAGCGCTTCGCTTCAGGGCGTCAGGTTCGACTTGAAGGCGAGGCTGAAAGAGAGCGTGTCGGCCGAGGAACGCAGAAGGCCCGCGACGTTGACCGGGCCGCCGTTGGCGCGCCACACGTTGGGGATCGCTCCGCCGCTCTGCTTCTTGACCTGGTCGCCGAAGGCAGCGATGTCGTCGATCGCTGCGGCGAGCGACTTCGCGTCGTACGCGGACCGGGCCTGCGAGAGACGCTGCTGCAAGTCCGCGGCGACCGCGGGGTCGATCGCGGGCGCGTTCGCGGAGAGCTGGCTCTGGAGCGCGTCGAACTTCCCCGCGATAACGGTGTCGATCAGCCTCGCGTCGGCGACGATCACGAACTCGGAGAAACCGGGTCCCGATCCGCCGGCACGCACGCTACCCGGCTGGAGGAATCCCGTCATGTCCTGGAAAGACCCACCGGACGGCGCGCGAAAGAGGCGCAGCGGGGAGTTCGCCGCGAGCGTCAGGTTGTTCGTGTGGAGCGACAGCTTGTAGACGCCCTCGAACGAGAGCGCGCTCGAAGCGGTCGGGTCGATCCGCAGGACGACCGGGAACGCTCCCGGGATCGAGACGGCGGGGTCCGGCAGGCGACCGGCGAATCCAATGTCTTTCGGGTTGATGAGCGTCGCGGTCAGGGCGATCGTGGACGGATTCAGGCCGATGACTTTTTCGAACGTGATGGTGAGATCGGCCGCGACGCCGTTGGCGAGCTCGATCCTGGCCGTCAGCTCATTGCCGGAGATCGTGGGGACGACGGCCGTCTGGGCGTATCCCGGCACGGAGCTGGCGGTCAGAAGGAGAACCGAGGTGAGGAACGTCCACAGTTGTCTTCTCATGAATTCCCTCCCGTGGCATTGCGGACTCTACTATGCACGCGCCGTTCCATCGAAGCCAACCTGTGATCGTCGACACACCGACTTTCGTCGACCGCGACCGGCGCCCGAAAAAGAAAAAGGGGGGCGAACCCCCCTCGAGCGTCTCAACGCCGGCGATGCAGCCGATGCGTAGGCCTAGTACCGGTCGCGGCCCGGGCGGCCGCTACCGCCACCGCCGCCGCCCGTCTTCGGCCGCGCCTCGTTGACCGTCAGCGCCCGCCCGCCGTATTCCTGGCCGGAAAGCGCCTGGATCGCGTTGCGCGCCTCGGAGTCGTTGCCGAACTCGACGAACCCGAAGCCCTTGGAGCGGCCGGTCTCGCGGTCCGTGATGACGGCGACAGAGTCGATGCTTCCGTACTGGGAGAAGAGATTGCGGAGGTCATCCTCCGTCGTGTTGTAGGGGAGATTTCCAACATAGAGCTTCATCGAGACGAAATCCTGTCCCGGCGTTCATTAATTCGACCCACCGACGCGCCGCTCGACGGTGCCCGACCCCCCCGTGGATCGTCGGACTTCATCGAGCGCGAAACTGCGTGCGGAAGGCGAGCGAGTACGGGAAGAAGGACAGGATAGCAGTTTGAGCCCCGAAAGCAAGGGCGGAAAGCCGGACGGAGGACTACTCCGGCGCTTCGTGAAAACCGGGAATTTCCGCGATCAACCGGTCGCGGAGGATCCGCGGAGCACGAACAGCCCTCCAATTGCGATCGCGGCGCCTGTCGCCTCCTCCCCGAGATGCGTTGTCGGAATGCTAGACCAGGTCGGCGAGCGCGGCTCGGACGAATTTCGCGGTCATCTCCTTGCGCCAGAGGAACGAGAAGTCGGTGTTGTCCATGGGCCGCGAAGGACCGGCCGCGGCCGCCGAGGCGTCGGCGATCGCGGCTTCGTCGAGCGCCCGGCCGGCGAGCGCCGCTTCCGACGCCGAGAGGCGGATCGGCGCAGAGGCCACGCCGCCGAGCACGAGGCGCGCTTCCGTGATGGTCGGGCCGTCGCGCCAGACTGCGGCGCCGACGGAGAGGACGGGAAAATCGAACGCCCCGCGGCGGCGCAGCTTGCGATAGCTCGCGCGCCAGCCGTTCTCCGGCGGAAGGAGGACCTCGGTCAACAGCTCTTCCGGTCTCTTTCGGAGGTAGTCGATCCCGTCATTTCGGTACAGGTCCTCGACGGCGATCTCCCGTTCCCCCTCGCCGGAGGAGAGAACGGCGCGCGCGCCCATCGCGATCAGGACCGGAACCGTGTCGGCGGATTGCACCGCGAGACACTTCGGAGAGCCGGGTGCGACCCAGCAGATGGTGCCGTCTTTCTTCATGCAGAAGTCGATCGCCTTTCGCCACTCGTAGTTCTGGTCGTAGTAGTTGCAGCGCGTGTCCAGGAGAAGGTTTCCCCCGAGCGTCCCCATATTGCGCAGCGGCGGCGTCGAGATCTCCGAGACCGCGTGCGCGAGCCCGCGGTAACTCTTTCGCACGCGCGGGTCATGCTCGACCTGGGAGAGAAGGAGTCCCGCTCCCAGAGAGAGCCGACCGTCCTCCCGCTGCTCGACTCGCGCGAGCTCCACGATTCGGGAAAGGCCGACGACCACCTTCGGAGTCTGCTGACGGCGCTTCATGTTCGGATAGAGGTCCGTGCCTCCGGCGACGTAGGCGCCGTCGGGGTCGGCGTCGGCGCGGATCGCGACCGCCTCCGCGACGGTGCGCGGCGCGTAATAGCGGAACCGGGGAAGGCGCATCATCCTCGTACGCCTCCCGCACCGGCCGTGGTGGTCGTGAGAGCTTTTCCGTCTCCGCCTTCTTCCGGACTGAGGACGCGCATCGGCGGCGGGTACGGGACGTCGGGGAATCGCGTCGGCCCCACCCGGGGAGGTTTCCCCGCGGCGGCAAGCTTCAGCGCCGCGTGGATCTTCTCGGGCGTCGCCGGAATCTCGTCGATCCGGACTCCGACCGCGTCGAAGAGAGAGTTCGCGACCGCGGGCGGAATGGGCAGGAGCGGCCCCTGTCCCACCTCCTTCGCGCCGAAAGGACCGTTCGAATCCGGGTCCTCGACGAGCAACGTGACGACCTCGCTCATCTCCTTCGTCGTCGGACTCTTGTACTCGAGGAGCGACGGAAACTTGTGGACGACGTTGCCGTTGACGTCGGATCGGTACGTCATCTCCTCCATCATCGCTTCGCCCAGGCCCATGTAAACCGAGCCCTCCACCTGCCCGACGACGAGGACCGGATTGATGCACTTCCCCACGTCGTGCGCGATCCAGACCTTCGGCACCGTGTAGATTCCGGTCTGAGGATCGACGTCGACCTCGACGACCGCCGCCGAGTATGAGTACGCCGGCGACGGCCCGACTCCGGCGCCGCGATAGCGACCGGGCGAGGGCGGCGGCGTGTACGAGCCGACCGTGCCGATCGTCCCGAACTGCGACTCGGCGAGGACGACGGCGTCCGCGAACGCCATCCCGTTGTCCGGGTCCTCGACGTCGAAGACCCGTCCGTCCGCGAGAGCCACGCGCGCTTTGGAAATCGCGAGTTTTGCCGACGCCGCCTCGACGAGAAGCTCCCGCGCGCGCTCTGCCGCCTGGAGCGCCGCGTTTCCCGTCATGAGAGTCACTCGGGAGGAATAGGAACCGAGATCCACCGGGGTCAGGTCGGTGTCGCCGGTGACGACGCGGATGTCGAACGGATCGATCCCCAGCACCTCCGCGACGACGTACGCGAGAACCGAGTCGCTCCCCTGCCCGATGTCGATCGAGCCGCAGAACACCGTGACACCGCCGGAGCGATCGAGCTTCAGCTGCACGCCCGACTGCGGCATCGAGTTCCAGTAGATCGGTAGACCGGCGCCGCAGATGTAAGACGAGCAGGCGAGTCCGAGCCCCCGCCCAAACGGTAGCTTGCCGCGCCGCCCGCGCCAGCCCGACGCTTCGACGACCTTGTCGATGCACGCCCCGAGTCCCATCGAGCCGACCCGGAGGAAGTTCGCGGTGACCGAGTCGGGCGGCACGAGGTGGGACTTGCGCATCTCCGCCGGGTCGAGACGGAGATCGCAGGCGATTCGGTCTAGCTGGACTTCGAGCGCGTACCGCGGCTGCGGCGTTCCGTGGCCGCGCTTCGGGCCGCACGGAGGCTTGTTGGTGAAGACGCGCGCGCCGTCGAAACGGTACGCCGGCACGCGGTACGTCACCGTCTGGAGCGCGCCCGTGTAGTACGTCGAGGCGACCCCGTAAGAGCCGTAGCCCCCTCCGTCCAGGACGGTCTGGAAATGCATGGCGGTGATCGCGCCGTCTCTCTTCACGCCGGTCTTGACCCGCATGAGCGTCGGGTGCCGGCCGCGATGGCAGTAGAAGACCTCCTCACGCGTCAGACAGATCTTCACCGGCCTCCCCGTGACGCGCGACAGGTGCGCGACCACGATCTCGTGGTTGAAAGGATCCGACTTGCCGCCGAAGCCGCCGCCGTTGGGCGTCGCGATGACGCAGATGCGGGACGCCGGCAGTCCGAGCACCTTCGCGAGCGCGCGGTGGACGTAGTGGGGCGTCTGCGTCGACGACCAAAGCGTGAGCTTGCCGTCCGGGCCGAAGTCGGCGACCGCGGCGTGCTGTTCGAGCGGGAGATGCGTCGATCCCTCGTAGAAGAAGAGGTCGTCGTAGACGCGGTCGGCGTCGGCGAACCCCTTATCGGTGTCGCCGAATTCCATCGAGACGAGCTTGTGGAAGTTCCCGCCGTCGCCGTAGTCGTGGATCCGCGGCTCGGGCCGGGCGACCGCGTCGTCGATCGTGCCGAACGGCGGTAGAGGGTCGTATTCCACCTCGATGGCTTCGAGGGCGTCGAAGGCGGCGTCCTCATCGATCGCCGCCACGGCGGCGACCGGATCCCCGACGTAGCGGACCCGGTCGGTGGCGAGCGCGTGCTCGTCCTGCGAGACCGGCAGGATCCCGAAGGAGACCGGCAGGTCCCGGCCGGTCATGACCGCGACCACGCCGGGCGCCGCGAGCGCCTTCGACGCGTCCACGCGGATGAGCCGCGCGTGGGCGACCTTGGAACGGAGCAGCTTGCAGTGCAGCATCCTCGGCAGGAACAGGTCGTCGGCGAACTTCGTCTGCCCCGTCACTTTCGCGGCGGCGTCGACCTTCGGATACGGCCGGCCGACGACGCGAGTCCGGGAGCGGCTCATGGAGTTTCGACGACGGGCAGAAGGCCGGAGGGATCGAAGTCCGTGCCGTAAAGCGTTTCCGGTCGGGGCGCCGCGTTCTCTCCCCGCATCCAGGCTGCAGCCAGCTCGACCGCCTCGAAGATCTTGATGTAGCCGGTGCACCGGCAGAGGTTCCCCGCGAGCGCTTCCTTGATCTCGTCTCCGGTGGGATTCGCGTTCGCGTCGAGCAGAGCCTTCGCCGTCAGGAGGATCCCCGGCGTGCAGTACCCGCATTGCGCCGCTCCCAGGTCGGCGAACGCCTTCTGGAGAGGATGCAGAGCGGCGGCCGACGCCATCCCCTCGACCGTGTCGATCCGTCTGCCTGCACACTCGAGGCCGAGATAGAGGCAGGAGAGAACCGGCCTCCCATCCACGAGGACCGCGCACGTGCCGCACTCCCCGAGCTCGCAGCCGTGCTTCGTGCCGGTCAGCGCCAGGTCTTCCCGGAGCACCTCCAGAAGCGTCTTGTGCGGCGCGAACGCAACCTCGACCGGCTCTCCGTTGACGTGGAAGCCCACGTGAACCTTGGTCCGTTCGGGAGGCAGGAAATTCTGAAGTTGCTCCATTCGTGGAGAGTCTAAACCTCTTGTTTTGAGAAGGAAAACCCGGCCGACTTATCCGACCGGTCAGACAGAACGCCGGCCGCCGCCTAAGCCAAGCCGGTGGATTACTTAGGACTCTCTACCCTGGCCTTCGGACCTTCCCCGGCGGTCTTCTCGCGGGCAATCCACGAATCGATCCTTTTTTCGAGGACGTCGAGCGGCAGGGCGCCGGCCGAGAGCACCGCGTCGTGGAACCTGCGGACGTCGAACCGCTCACCCAAGTCGCGCTTCGCCCGCGCGCGGAGCTCTTTGAACTTAAGCTCCCCCGTCTTGTACGCAAGTGCCTGCCCGGGCCACACGATGTATCGATCGACCTCAACGGTGATGTCATGCTCGGTCTTCGCGGTGTTCGCCCTCATGTAGTCGATCGCCCGCTGCCGGTCCCATTTGAACTCGTGCATGCCGGTATCGACGACGAGCCGCGCCGCCCGCCACATCTCATAGGTGAGCTGACCGAACTTCGAGTACGGATCCGTGTAGAAGCCCATCTCGTCGCCGAGGCTCTCCGCGTAGAGGCCCCATCCCTCGACGAAGGCCGTAAAGCCTTCGTGCCGGCGGAACTTCGGAACGCCCGCGAGCTCCTGCGCGAGGGCGATCTGAAGGTGATGGCCAGGAACCGCCTCGTGGATCGTCAAGGCCTCCATCTCGTACTTCGGCCGGGTCTCGAGCCTGTACGTGTTCGCGACGAAGTAGCCGGGACGCGGCGCCTCGGGCGACCCGGGGCGGTAGTAAGCGGTCGTGGACGTCGGCGCCTCGAAGTCGGGCGTCGGGATGACCCCGTAGGGAGTGCGGGGCAGCGTGCCGAAGAACCGGATCAGCTCGGGGTCGATCCGTTTGCAGATGTCGCGATATCCCTGGAGGAGATCCGTCGCCGTCTTGTAGTAGAAGCGCGGGTCCGTCCGGAGGAACTTCACGAAGGCGTCGAAGTTCCCCTTGAACTTCACCTGCCGGATGATCTCCTCCATCTGTTTGCGGATCCGCGCGACCTCGGCCAGGCCGGTCTCGTGGATCTCTTTCGCGGTCCGATCCGTGGTCGTGTGGAAGCGGATCGCGTACGCGTAGTACGCCTCGCCGTCGGGCAGCGACGAAGCGGCGATGTCCTTGCGGGCCGCGGGCAGGTAGTCGCGAGTGAAGTAGGTGTAGAGCTTCAGATAAGCGGGGAAGACTTCGTTGGCGATCCGCCGCCGCCCCTCGATCCGAAGGGCTTCGCGGTCTGCTTCGGAGACGCTCTCAGGGAATTTCACGAAGGGCTTCCAATGGGCGCTCTTCTCCGGGTCCGGGAAGATCTGCGCGCGGATCGCGTCCGGGACGTCGCGCAGCGGAACCGCCGGCAGCACCCATCCCTTCTGTTTCCCGCGCTCCATCAGGGCGATCGTCTGATCGACCTGTTTCGGAAAGGCGGAGAGCCGGGCGAGATAGTCGCGGTAGTCCTTGACCGTCCGGAACTGGGTGACGGTCGACAGGATTGCGAAGTCCTTGTGGATGCCGTCCTGCTGGTTGATCGGCATGAGCTCCGTTGGAAAACGAGCCCCTTCGATCGACCGCTCGAGCTCTCTTCCGAAGAGGTCGTAGGAGAGGCGGTCGTCCTCGGAGAGCGCCTCGGGGTCGATCTTCTTCAAGCGCGCGAGGGCATCCTTCGAGTGCTGGTGGCGCCGATCGATCGCCTCCTGCGAAAGGTCGGTCAGACGGTCGTTGTAGCGGGGATCGCCGAGGGTCGTCGCCCGCTCGGGGAATTCCCTGAGGCCCCACTCCCACTCTTCGTCGAAGAATTTCGCGAGGTCCTTTGCCGTCGCGGCGCTCTTCATCGCGGCGGACCCGGCTTTCGCGGGCCGTTTCACCGGCGCCGCGGCGAGAAGAAAGAAGCAGGAGATGGCAAGAACGCTTCGAATCATGAGATCACTCCTCGTTCCGACGGCTTACCGCTCACGGGTCGCGTTTAAGCGTCCGGGAGACTCTAGCAGGGGTCAGCGCTGAATCGCTGAATTCGGGTCAGCGCTGAATCGCTGAATTCAGGACCTGCTGAGCTCGCGAAGAATAGCGGCGAGTTCCTTGCGAAGCTCGCATCGCGCTGCAAGTTCCGCCTCGAACCTTCGAAAATCTCTGACGAGAGTCGTTCCGTCCCGATGGCAGAACTCTGCGACTTTGGTGAGAGGGATACGGCCGATTCTCCGAGCGACATAACCGATCATCGCTCTCGCCTGCGCCCGCTCCGTTGAAAAGGCACGACCTCTCATCTCCTCGATATCGACACCTGCTCTACCCGCCACCACTCGCGCCAGCCGTTCGACGCTCCAAGTTCGTGGGCGCTCCGGTTCGGCTGCTCTCTCGAACGCGATCCGCGCGAACCTCTCATCCCCCTTCACGACGCGCGCTACCGCGTTGAGGTCCTCATATGACTCCGGTTGCTCGCAGCTCATGAACTCCCGATATCGGCGAGCCTCTCGGCCAGAGTCGGCACCAAGTAACTCGGAAAGTCCGTGCGTATCGAGCCACTCAGGCGGACGCTCTCCCCGATAGAAGCGATCGCTTGACCAGCGGTAAAGCCGCGGCTCGCGCACGATTCCGGCCTTCACGGGATTCTCGTGAATGTAACGGACGAGGGCGAGCAGGTAAGAGGTCTTCTGAACGAGTAAGGCCTTGTAGCGCCCTTGAAAGAGATGCCCTACCCGTTGGTGGCGCTGGTTGAACTTTTGAGCGTATGAACCATGTAGCGCCAACACGATCCGCGACAACGGAACCGGTCCGGTCTCGACTGCGAGGTGGACATGATTCGTCATCAGGCAATAGGCATAGAGACGAAAGCGGAATCGATCGCGGTAGTGAGCGAGCCGTCGAAGGTAGATCTTCCGATCTGAGTCGTCTCGAAAGACCTCACGCTGCTCGTTGCCTCGCGCGATGACGTGATACACCGCGCCCGAAAACTCCAGACGCTGTGGGCGCGACATCAGCGACCCCTGGACAAGACCGACACTCTTATCTCATTCCCTGATCTCTTCTTGTCACAAGCAGTCCGCGATGCAGCGATTCAGCGATTCAGCGCTGACCCGAATTCAGTGATTCAGCGTTGACCCTAAAAAAGCCCCTCCCGCGGGAGGGGCTGGAAGAGTGCGGCAGAAGACCTTACGGGTTGAACGTCGTCACGATCACCGCCTTGCCGAAGTTCGACGTGTCCGTTGTGTTCACTTCCGTGGTGATTCGCGACGCGTCGATCGCGTGGCGATCCACGAGATACGCCTTGGCGTTCTCCGCGCGCTGGCGGGCCAGGGATTCGCGGCGCGAAGCCGCGGTCCCGGTGTCCGGATATCCGGTGATGACGACAGCCGCACGCGGGTTCTCGCGCAGACGGAGCGCCACGGCGTCGAGACGCGCCTTTGCGATGTTGGTGACCCGCGCGCTGCCCCGATCGAAGTCGATCGTGTCCGTCGTAGGGGCCGGCGGAGGCGGCGGGGCGACCACGGGCGGAGCCGGCGGCGGCATCGGGGCGGGCGGAGTCTCGGGCGGAGCCGGAGGAGGCGGCGGCGGGGGCGGCGCCGGCGGCGGCGCGATGACGGTCGGCGCCGCATGGCCTCCGAAGTGGAAGAGAAGGCCGATGTTCGGCTCCACGTCGATCCGGCTGTCCTGCTCGAAATCGCCGAACCGGTCGTGGAGGGTCTTCTTGAAGTCGTAGACGCCCTTCGCTTCGAGTCTCAGGCCGACCGCCCGGCTGAACCGGTACTCCGAACCGAACGCAAGATAGGCGATCGGGACGCTGTCTCCCCCGGAGAACAGCTTTTCCCGAGAGATGCCGCCGCCCACCCCGAGGTACGTGTTCCACCCGGGCACGCGGGGGGTGAAGTCGAACATTGCTCCGAGCGTCGCCTCCCAGTACTTGGGCCTCGAGTCGAAATACTGCGCGGTCAGCTCGAGCGCGAAGTGGTTCGTGACGAAAGTGCCGAGCCTCCCGCCGTAGAAGAGGTAGTTGGTCTGGTCCAGATTGCAATTGCACCGGAAGTCGCTGTCGCCGATGAACACGTAGCCGACGTGCGGACCGATGTACCACTCGCCGGCGAGATCCGACGATGGGACCACCCGGTCGCCCACGTCGGTGTACGTTTGTGCCGACGCAGCTCCCGTGACCAGCAGGAGCGCAACCGCCGTTGTCAGGATCCCCGATTTCACTTTCCTCATCTTCAAGCCTCCGCGCGGATGCGCTCTCAACATTTGTTCAGGAACAGGAAGCCGCTCGCCGTCTGCCCCGGTGTAAGGGTGATCGTGTAAGTTCCGGGAAAGCCCTGCGACCCGGGGAACGTTTGGAAGAAGTTCGTCGGCAGGATCTCGGAGAGGACGTAGGTCCCTGCCGGGATGTTCGTGAACGTGAAGTCCCCGTTCGCGTTCGAGGTCGTCGACGCAACCAGGTTGCCGGTCGTATCGCGCAGCTCGAACACGATGCCTTCGAAGCCTCGGTCATTCCCGTCCAGAATGCCGTTGCCGTTCAGGTCGAGAATCTTGCGGCCGGTGATCGTGCCGGTCCCGGACGGGTTCGCCTGGTTCCCGAAGAGAAGTCCCGAGACTCCGGTCGTCTCCGTCACCGTAGCGGAGAACGTCCCCGGAGCGGCCGGCGCGGTCTGATGGAAGCCCGTCGGGAGGACCTCGGCCACCGTGTAGGTCCCGGCCGGAATTCCCGTGAAGGCGAAGTTGCCGGACGCGTCGGTCGTCGTCGTGCGAACCGTGCCCGCGGCGTCGGTCAGCCGGATCGTGACACCCGGGAGCCCCAGCTCGTCCGCGTCGCGAACGCCGTTTCCGTTCAGATCGTTGAACTTCACTCCGCTGACCATCGCGCCCAAAGCGCGGTTTCCGAAAAGATTCCCCGACGAGGTCCGCTGTGCAAAGTTGATCGTCGCCGAGATCGTCCCCGGTGAAGGGGGAGCGGTCTGGGCGAAACCGGTCGGGACCGTCTCCGTCAGCGTGAACGTGCCGAACGGAACTGCTGCGAACGTGAAGTTGCCGTCTGCGTCCGTCACAACCGAGAGGTTGGCCCCCGTCGGGTCGTTGATCGAGGCCGTGCGGGTGATCGTGACGCCAGCCAGGCCGGGCTCGCCAGCGTCGAGGACTCCGTTTCCGTTGACGTCGAGGAACTTGGTTCCGGTGATCGTTCCGGTCAGGACTCCGCGAAAGTTGCCGAACGTGTTGTCGATCGAGCTGCCCCCCGAGGCGAGCGTGACGGGAATCGAGTTGGCGGCGGGCACGGTCAGGGAGAAGCCCTGCCGCTGCGTTTCCGAGAGCGTGTAGCCGCCCGGCGCGACGTTGGTGAACAGGAAATTACCGTTCGCGTCGGTCGCCACGGTCTGCGGAGCAGGACCGCCGGCCGCGGTAGACGTCAAAGTGATGAGGAAGCCGGCCAGTCCGGGCTCGCCCGGGTCCCGGACGCCGTTGGCGTTCAGGTCCTCGAACTTGATGCCGCCGATCGCGTTGGGGATGAGCTGGTTGCCGAAAATCAGGCCGGAGAAGTTCTCGTCGCACCCCTCGACGAAGTAGCCGTGGTCGAGGGCAATCAGGCGACGCGAGATGCGCCGGTCATTCGGCGCCGTCTGCTGATAGCCGAACGGCACCGTCTCGACGATGCGGAAGTCCCGTGCGTGCTCGAGACCACACACCTGGAAGGAGCCGTCGGCGCCGGTCAAACCCCGAAGCGGAGCGCGGCTCGCGTCGTCGACGTCGGATGCGTGGATCTCCACGCCCGGCAATCCCGGCTCGCCCGAGTCGCGCAGGCCGTTTCCGTTGCGGTCCTCGAACTTGGCGCCGGAGACGCAGAACGTGTCCTCGCAGAAACGCTTGTCCTCCACGCGGAAGCTGGTCGTCAACGAGAACTCAGGCCGGAAGCCGTGGAAGCAGCCGGTCCCGCACACCGGATCGATCTGCGTCGCGTCCCCTTCGAAACGGGAGACCGGCGTCAGCCAGAGGAGATACGACGCCACGAGATTCCCCGCGTCCCGGAACGGCGCAACGCCGACGGCGAGCGCGCCGCAGGGTCCCTGCGCCTCCGTCGAATGCGTCGTTCCATCGTAAGAGGAGAGCACGCCGTTGTGGACCGTCACGACGCGCTCGGCGACCGGATCGGAAGATAGCAGTCGCCTTCCGGAGAGGTCGGTGACCTGGAAGTAGTACCGCCCGTCGGACACGAACTGGGTGAACGCGCATGCAGAGTTCGTCGGTCCCGCGGTGAAGAAGACCGCCTCCTTGTCGGGGAAGATAGAGACGGCGGTCGAGCTCGCGTCGACCGTGGTCACGACACCCGGCACCTGCGCGAGAGCGCCGAGCGAACACAAGATGAGAGCGATCGCGGCGACTGGGAATCGCACCCGGTTCATCCTTCCCTTCCTTCCTTCGCTTTCCTTTTCGGGGATACGAGTAGGTCCGCTGACCCCTCCAACCGTCCGCCGGACTGCTGCAAGGAACATGCCCCCGAAGCCCGGTACAAAAAGGGTTTCGAACGAAAGGGAGCTCGAAGGGTTTCGAACGAAAGGGAGCTCGCCGGCGGTCACCTCAGCAATGGCGAGGGCGAGGGCCGCCGAATCGCGGGCCTCGCGGGACGAAAAAGGGCCTCCGAGCGGTCAGCGCGGAGCGTAGCGGAAGATCCGACCCGCCTTCATCACGAAGAAGACCCGCTCGGTCGCGTGGATGTCCTTCAGCGGATCTCCCGGCACGGCGACGATGTCCGCTTCCTTGCCCTTCTCGAGCGTTCCGATCAGCTTGCCGAGTCCAAGCAGGTCGGCCGCCGCGGGTCCCGCGGCGCGAAGGGCCGCGGCCGGAGCCATTCCGAGACCGACGAGCAGGCCGAATTCCTGGGCGTTGATGCCGTGCGGAGAAACACCGGAGTCGGTGCCGAACGCGATCCGGACTCCGCTCTTCAACGCGCGCCGGAACATGTCGGATCGCGCGGCCAGGGCGGCGCGGGCCTTCGCTGCGATCTCCGGGGGAAACTTGTCCGCCTTTCCGCCGGTCCATTCGCCGGCGAGGAGAGTCGGGACGAGGTACGTGCCCTTCGCCTTCATCAGTGCGAGCGTTTCGTCGGTCAGAAAAGTGCCGTGCTCGATCGAATCGATCCCCGCTTTGACGGCCGCTCGCGCCGCGAGATCTCCATGGGCGTGCGCTGCCGCCTTTCGTCCCAGCCGATGGGCCTCGTCGACGATCGCCGCGAGCTCCTCGTCCGTCAGCTGCGGCGCGGCGACGTCGTCGGCGAGGGAGAGGACTCCCCCCGAAGCGCAAGTCTTGATGACGTCGGCGCCGTACTTCACGTTCAGCCGCACTGCCTCTCGCGCCTCGGCCGGGCCGTGAACGATCCCTTTCTCCGGGCCGCGCTCGGCTCCAAAGGTGCCGACCGGGAACCCCGTCTGGTCGCAGTGTCCGCCCGTGGCCCCGATCGCGTTGCGCGCCGCGACGATGCGGGGCCCGGGCACGAGCCCGCGGTTGATCGCGTTGCGAAGGCCGACGTCGATCGAGTCGCTCGAGCCGACGTCGCGAATCGTGGTGAAACCCGACTCCAGAGTCTTGCGCGCGTAGCCGGCGGCGAAGAGCGTCTTCTCAGCAACGGAGCGGCGCAGATTCTCGTAGAAGTCGACGAACCAGTTCTCCGACGGCTCCTGCGTCACGTGCGTGTGGCAGTCGATGAAGCCGGCGAGCAGCGTCGCGTCTCCCAGGTCGAGCGCGGTCGCTTCTCGCGGGATCGGCAGGCCCGATCCGACGTCGCGAATGCGCGAGCCTTCGATGATCACCACGCCGCTTTCGATCATCCGGTCCGAGCGACCGTCGAAGACCCGCGCGGCTTTGAGAGCCACGACGGATGGGGGGGAAGGCGACGCCGCCGGCCGCGGATTCTGCAGCGCGACACCGACGACCGCGGCGCCGAAGATCAGTGCGCCTGGAAGGAGGATCGCTCTTATGCGCCGGGCGCTCATCTCATGCTGGAAGAGTGGCGTTCTTAGCACAGGCCGCGGGGGCCGGCAAGCGACCGCCGCGAAGATTCACGCCGCAGTCCGCGCCTCCGGAGGCTCTTTTCCGCGTCTGGCGGCGTAGATCGCGCCGCCGATCGCGAGCGCGATGCCCGCGGCGATCCAGCTCTTTCTCTCCGCGGCGAAGAGGAACAGGAGGCAGAAGGCGAGCGCCGCGATCGGGATGGTCAGACCGCCCGGCAGTCGGATCGTCCGGGCAGTCGCCGGCATCTTACGCCGCAGCACGGGGACGGCGGCCGCCGTGCCGATGTAGGTCGCGAGTCGCGCGATCGCAGAGAGCATCGCGAGGCGCTCCGCGAGCCCGAGGGAGCTCTTCGCCGGGAACAGAAGGTTGATCGACCAATCGAGGATGATGAGAAGGAGGGCAACGCCGGTCTGGGTCAGGATCGCGACGTGCGGCGTGCGGTAGCGCGGGTGGATCCTCGCGAAGACTCCAGGGAGCCTGCCAGTCTCCGCGAGCGCGTAGAGATAGCGGGGGCCGGCGAGCACCGTGTTGTTGTTGGTGCCGAGGACCGAGAGAACCGCGCCGAGCGTCAGGAGGAAACCGCCGACCGGACCCATCATCACGGCGGCGGCATCGGCCAGGGGAGTGGGTGAAGAACCGAGGTTCGCAATGGTCCCGATCGCGACCAGCTGGACCGTCGTGTAAATCGCGGTCACGATGGCGATCTGCGTGATCAGCGCGAACGGCACGTCCCGCTTCGGATTGAGGAACTCGCCGGCGGGAGCGGGCGTGTTCTCGAAGCCGGCGTAGGCGAAGAGGACGAGGAGCGCGGCTTTCATGAAGTTCCCGCGTGCAGGCATCGGGACCGGGAACACGCGGCTCCAGTTGACCCAGAAGAGTCCTACCGCGACGAAGAGCACGAGCGGCAGGACCTTCCCCCACGCGAGGATGACGGCGGTCCGCGCCCCCGACTTCACGCCGCGCACGTTGATCCACGTGAGCACGAGGAGAGGCAGGACGACCGTCGTGGCCTGCCCGATTCCCCCGCGAGCGCCGGGCCAGAGGTAGCCGACCGCCCGAGCGAAAAAGACGGAGAGGCCGGCGATCGAGGAGATGCGCGCGATCCACGTCATCCAGCCGACCTCGAAGCCGACGAAGTCCCCGAACGCGGCGCGCGTGTAGACGATCGCGCCTCCCGGCCGGTCAAAGAGGCTCGAAGCCTCCGCGAAACAGAGCACGAGGAGGAGCACGGCGAAACCCGCCGCGAGGATGGCCCAGATGCTCGCCGGGCCCAGCAGCTCCGCCGTCGCCACCGGGAGGATCAGGTAAACGCCGCTCCCGATGACGTCGTTGACGGAGAGGGCAACGATCTGCCAGCGCGAGACCGCGCGAAGAAGACCGGTCTCTTTGTCGATCCGCTCGATTCCGGAGGCCAAAGCGCGGCCATTCTCTTCCGACAGCCGCCGTTTCCAGAAGTCCAAAATGAAAAAGCCCGGGTCTCGCCGGGCTCCTTCGGACTCGAGACTCGGCTTTATCCGTTCCAGCGCGCCTTCGTGCCGCGAGCGTCGATGTGGACGAACGGGCCGTGAGAAGAAGTGGCCGGATAGATCCCGATCCCGCCGACGAGGTCCGGGTCTTTGTGCTCGACGGCGTCCGCAGCCGACGCGAGGATCGCCGCATCCTTCAGATCGACCCGACCGTCGTGGTTCAAGTCGTCCAAGCGACCGTCGTGATCGTCGTCGGGATAGACGTCCGCTGCGTCCCCATACTGGTGGCGCGACACGGCCGACCGTCCGCCCGGCCCGATCCCCTGCTCGTTGTACTGGGGCGTGCGGAATCCGCTCATGATCGTCAAACCCTTCACGGGATATCCCATTGCGTGGAGCTCTTCGATCGTGAGCTCGAGCTTGTCCAAGAGACGGCGGTCGAGCACAACGTATTTCGGCCAGACGTCGCGCTGATCCTTCGTCACGAAGTCGCCCAGCTTGAAGTGCTCCGAGACGCTCGTGCCGAAGGTCTCGTGGGTGACCTCGATGAAGCCCTTCGGGGTCGCATAGATCGGGCTGCGCGGCTCGCGCCCTTCGTACGGCCAGTTGCCGATCCGATAGGAGCCGATGCGGCCGTTGACCTTCGCGGAAAACGGCTTCATCACGACCAGGGAGAGATTCCCCACGGTCGTGTCCGTTCCGTCCGGCGAAAGCGGATAGACGCCGGGTTCGCTGGAAGCCGCGGTCAGCTTCCCGGCCGGGAGGTCACCGGGGAGCGAGAAGATCGCCCGGAGCTTTCCGGACTCTCCGATCAGGGCGGAAAGGCTGCCGAAGGCGGTCGCGGACGTCCCGCGTGCGGGAAGGAGCGAAAGGACCGCGAGAGCGGGGGCGACGAGAAGGAGACGCATCAGCCGGGCTGTGACAGTCACGGTTATCGTGGTCCTTTCTTCGACAGAATGACCGGGGGATTCCGGCAGCAATCCTAGCGTCTTGTCGATGCCGGGAGCAATGAAAGAACGGCCGGGTGCGCGCCCCTATTCCAGTCCGAGCCGGAAAAATCAGTTCCCCAAGTTACTGCATATGCTCACGTTATTTGCGTGCTCAGCGGGGTAGGGGACGCGACCGCGACCGTTAGACTGCCGCGATGCTTCGCGCCGGAATCGTCGGGCTTCCGAACGTGGGCAAGTCCACGCTCTTCAACGCCCTGACGCGCACGCGAAAAGCGGAAGCGGCGAACTACCCGTTCTGCACGATCGAGCCGAACGTCGGGGTCGTCACCGTGCCCGATGCCCGGCTCGAGACCCTCGCGAGGATCTCGCGGACGACGCGCATCATCCCGACGACGATCGAGTTCGTCGACATCGCGGGGCTCGTCAAGGGAGCGTCGAAGGGGGAAGGGCTCGGAAACCGGTTCCTCCAGCACATCCGCGAAGTCGACGCGATCGTGGAGGTCGTGCGGTGCTTCGAAAGCCGCGACGTCGTGCACGTCGCCGGCGCCCTTGACCCTCTAGGTGACATCGAGACGATCAAGACGGAGCTGGTTCTCGCCGATCTGGAGACGGCCGGTCGGTCGAAGGAGAAGGCGGAAAAGACGGCGCGGGGCGGCGACCGGCAGGCGAAGGCTCTCCTGGCGGTTGCCGGGAAGCTCGAGAAGCATCTCGATTCCGGGAAGCGCGCGCTCACCCTCGTGCTCGACCCGGAGGAAAAGGAGATCGCCCGGCGGCTCTTCCTCCTGACCTCCCGGCCGATGATCTTCGCGGTGAACGTCGGGGAGGACGAGCTCGCGAGCGCCGACGAGCTCCCCCGCGTGGCGGCGGTGCGCCATTACGCCGAGACCCACGTCGGCACGGAGGCGGTCGTCGTCTCCGCCGAGATCGAAGCGCAGCTCGCCGAGCTTCCCGACGACGAAGCCGCGGATTATCTCGCCGGGTTGGGCGTCGCCGAATCCGGGGTCGACCGGCTGATCCGGGCCGTGTATCACCTCCTCGGGTTGCGCACTTTCTTCACCGCCAGCGAGAAGGAGGCGCGCGCCTGGACCTTCCACGCGGGAGACGCCGCCCCTGCGGCCGCGGGCGTCATCCACTCCGACTTCGAACACGGTTTCATCAAGGCGGAGACCGTCTCTTTCGACGACCTGGTCGGCGCCGGTTCGATGGCGGGGGCTCGCGAGCGCGGCCTGCTGCGGCAGGAGGGGAAGGACTACCTCGTCGCGGACGGCGACGTCATCCTGTTCAAGTTCAACGTGTAGTTTTTCGGAGCGCGAGCAGAATCCGGAGTCCCTTCCATCTTCCCTCCGGTCAAATCTCGGGGAGCCGAAGAACCTGCCCCGGAAAAATCAGGTCGGGATCCTTGATGTGATCCCGATTCTCTTCGTAGATCTTCTCCCAGAGACTCGCCTTGCCGTAAACGTGCTGCGCGATCTTCGAGAGCGAGTCGCCCTTGACGACGGTGTAGCTCTGCATCGTGTGGTCTTCCTTCGAGGAGAGCTGGCTGCCGCCCCCGGACACGACTCCGCTGTCGGCGGGGTCGGAACCTCCGATGGACGTGCCCCCGCCCGAGACGATTCCATTCTTGCTGTCGGGCATGGATCCTCCTCGCTCACGTGGAAATGCACGCTCCGTGCCGGATCATCGCTGCGACATTCGGACAAATCGTTCGTAAAGATCGACCTCGAAGACGCTTCCGATCGCAACCGGAATCCTCTCGTGGAGCTTGCGCGGCGCGAGCTCGAGCACCCTCTCCTTTCCGGTCGAAGCGCGGCCCCCCGCCTGCTCGACGACGAACGCGAGCGGATGGGACTCGTACAGCAGCCGGATCTTCCCCGAAGGCTTTCCGGATGAAGCGTCCGCGGGATAGAGGTAGATCCCGCCTTTGATCAGGATCCGGTGGACGTCGCCGACCATCGAGCCGGAGTAACGGGTCGAATAGGGGCGGCCGCTCGCTTCGTCCGGCTCCTTCAGGTGCTCGACGAACGCCCGATCGGCCTCCGCCCATCCCGCCCGACGGCCTTCGTTCACCGCATATCCCCGCCCCCGCTTCGGCATCTCGAGACGCCGGCGGACGAGCACGAACTCCCCGATCGCTGGATCAAGCGAGAAGACGTGCGTTCCTTTTCCGCTGGTGTAGACGAAGAGGACGGCCGGCCCGAAAAGGATGTAGCCCGCTGCGACCTGCTCGGTGCCGGGCCGGAGCAGGTCGGCCTCGGTCCCGCCGCCGCGGGGCCGGATCGAGAAAATCGTCCCGAGAGTGCCGTCGACGTCGATGTTGGAGGAGCCGTCCATCGGATCGAACAGCACCGCGTACCGTGCGCCGTCGGCGCGTCCGCGATAGACGTGAGGCTCCTCCAGCTCTTCGGACGCGACGAAGCTCACGAGGCCGCCGTAGTCGAACGTCTCGACGAGAATGTCGTTCGCGCGGACGTCGAGCTTCTTCTGCTCTTCGCCGGAGACGTTCGCGGTGCCGGCTGAGCCGTGCGTGTGCTGGATGTCGGCGATGGCGAGCTCGCGCGCGATGCGCTTGCCCGCGACGCCGAGCCGCATGAGGAGCAGCGACAACTCGCCGGTCGACGCCGGATGCTCCTGCTGTCCCTCGAGAATGAAGCGGTCCAGCGTGACAGGCGGCCGCGTCATGGGCGGCGATTCTACGGGATGGCCGACGCCGACTTCGTCCACTCGCGCCACGCCGGCTTCGGTCTTCCATCGGCCTGGACGAGGCCGCGATTGGCGAAGAACGCCGTTCGGCGCGGGCCCTCTCCCCCGCCCCCTCCTGCCGCCGGGAGAGGGGGCAACCCCCCGGAGTCGTGCGGATCGGGATCGCGCCACGGAACGTATCGCGCGAAGAGGAGACGCGACCGCTCGGTTGCCGCGGCGAGCCGCCGCATCCGCCGGACGAAGTCCGCCTGCTTTTCCGGGGTCGAGCCGTTTTCCGGCGCGGAGGAAAAGCTCACCTCGGTGAACCCGACCGGCCGGCCCGCGGCGCCCCGGAGGATTGCGTTCCAGTCGCGATCGATCGTTTCCGGAGAGCGGTGGGTAAACGGCGCGGCGGGCGCAAACGGCGCGTAGACGTAGAAGAGCGCCGGGCTCTTCCGATGGAGCTCCGCTTCGACGGCGGGGGCTTGAGTGTCGGTGGGCGCGGCGGTTGTGACCCCCACCAGGAGGCGCGGAGATTTCTTTCTCAGAAAATCGACGGCGCCGTCGAAAAGGCGTACGAATTTCCGGAGCTCGTCCGGCTTGTCGGCGAAATACGAGTCCGCCTCGTTGCCGAGCGAGAGCGTCGAGAAATCGGCGAGAGCCGGAAGGAGAGCGTCCAGGAGCTTTCCGAGCCGGACGGTCAGCTTCGGATCGTCGAAAGAGACTTGGGCGAGATCGGCGGGGACTTCGCGCTCGCGGCCGTTGACGAGCGGAAGGTCGAGATGAAGGACCGCTCCCGACTGACGGAGCAATCGGGCAGCCCGCGTGACCGAGGCGACGTCATAGCGGCGCGGCCGAGGCTCGGCGGCCGGCCAGGAGACCTCGAGGGCGAAGAGCGAGACTCCGGCGCGCCGCACCTGCTCGATCGCCTTCTGTCGGTCCGCAGCCGAGGCGGACTCGGGAAGATTGACGGCGAGCCCGAGCGCCGCCGATGCGTTCGCGGGGCGCGGCCGCGGCGTGCTCGCCACGGCGTGTGAACGAGCGGGGCGGGCGAGGAAGAGCGCGAAAAGGAGAGCGGTCACTGCCCTATTGTGCACGCACGAATAGAATCGCAGCGGAGGTGCCGATGAGAACGAACCGCTCCACCGCGGCTGCCGCCGCGGCCCTGGGATTTCTTCTGACGACGGCCGCGTGCAAGAGCTCCGCTTCCACTCCCACCCCCGCCCCCGCGACTTCTTCTCCGATCGTCGCGGCCGCATCGACTCCCGTTCCGGCTCCGCCGCCGGCGCCGGTCGCCGAGCACATCAAGCTCCAGCACATCCTCATTTCCTTTACGGGCAAGGTCCCGGGCAAGAACATCACGCGAACGCAGGACGAAGCGCGCGCGCTCGCGCACCAGATCTTCGGCCGCGCGAAGAAAGGGGAGGACTTCGATTCCCTGGTGCGCACCTATACCGACGACCGCGCCCCCGGCATCTACGCGCTCGCGAACTCCGGCGTTACTCCCGGCGAAGGAGAGTTCTCGCGCGACCGGATGGTCCCCGCGTTCGGCGAGGTCGGTTTTTCGCTCGCTCGGGGCGAGATCGGCATCGCCGAGTACGACCCGGTGAAGAGCCCGTACGGCTGGCACGTCATCAAGCGGCTCGAATAGGTGTCTTCGGGAGCCCGTCTCCGCGTCGCCGCCGGTCTGGCGGCGGCGGCCCTGTGCCTCGTCCCCGCGCGAGGCCTCGCGGAGAAGAGAAAGCTGTCGATCGAAGACACCGTCGCCGAGCCTCCGTTGGCCGGACGTCCGGCCGCCGGCGTCACGTGGCTCGCCGGCGGATCGCGGTTCTCCTACGTCGTCCGGAAAGGCTCGGGCGACGCCGAGGTCTCGGAGCTCTGGGTCGAGGAGACCGCCGGCGGAAAGAAGAGGATGGTGGTCTCGACCCCTGCGCTCGCGCTCCCCGAAGAGCCGGCGCCCGAAAAGAAGGGGAAGCCGGAGACCGCTTCGCTCGAAGGCTATCGCTGGTCGCCCGACGGACGCGCCGTCCTCGTCAGCGGCGGCGACGACCTCTGGCTCTACGATGCCGTCGCGAACTCGATCAAGCGGTTGACAAGCGATCGGGACAAGGAAGAGTTCCCCTCCTTCTCCCCGGACGGCAAGCGAATCGCGTTCGTTCGAAAGAACGACCTCTTCGTGATCGAGCTCGACGGCCGCCGGGAGACCCGGCTGACGAGAGACGGCGGCGAGCAGATTTCGAACGGTCGGCTCGACTGGGTGTACGAAGAGGAGCTCGCGAGCCGCGACGGCCGCGGCTACGAGTGGTCGCCGGACGGACGCTCGATCGCTTATCTCCGCCTGGACGACGCGCCGATCGCTCGGTATCCGCTCGTGAACTATCTCGCCGTTCCCGCGACCGTCGAGTGGCAACCCTATCCCAAGGCCGGCCAGAAGAATCCGAGGGCTTCCTTTCACGTCGTGGATGTCGATGGAGTCGAGCGCGGCGCGGTTGCGCTCGACGGCGACGGTTACGTCGTTCCCGCTTTTTCCTGGACGACCGATTCGAGATCGGCGTGTTACCGCGTTCTGAACCGCGCGCAGAACCGTGAGGAAGTTCGTCTCTTCACTCTCGCCGGGGGGACCTCGAAGACGCTCTTCGTCGAGCAGGCTCCCGACTGGGTGAACGTCGCCGATCCCCCCCGTTTCCTGCGCGACGGCCGCTACGTCTGGAAGTCGGAGCGCACCGGATACGCGCACCTCTTCGTCGGGAGGAGCGCGGGGGGTGAGCCCGCGCAGATCACCCGCGGGGACTGGCTCGTGGATAAGATCGCCGGCGTGGACGAGGTTCGGGGGCTCGTCTACTTCACGGCGACCGAAGAGAACGTCCGCCGCCGGCAGATCTACCGAGTGTCTCTCGATGGAACCGGCTTCTCGAGGCTGACTTCGTCGCGCGGGCAGCACTCGCCGGAGCTTTCCCCCGACGGCCGCTTCCTCCTCGATACGTTCTCGACCGTCGCGCAGCCACCCGTGCTCTCGCTGATGGACCCTGCGGGCCGGGAAATCCGCGCCGTAGACCGGCCGGACAGCCGCCTCGACGAGTACGAGCTCGCGACGACCGAAGAAGCCAACGTGCGCGCCGACGACGGCGCGCTTCTCGAAGCGAGGCTCGTCAAGCCGGCAGACTTCGATCCGTCTCGAAAATACCCGGTCGTCGTCTTCGTTTACGGCGGTCCGCATTCGCAGGTCGTCCGCGACGCATGGGGAGCGACGACCCTCCTCGATCATCTGCTCGCGAGCCGGGGGTTCCTCGTATGGAGCCTCGACAATCGCGGCGCGGCCGGACGCGGTCACGCCTGGGAAGCCCCGGTCTTCCGCGACATGGGCCGCCGCGAGCTCGCCGACCAGCTCGCCGGGGTCCGCTACCTGAAGACGCTTCCCTACGTGGACGGATCCCGGATCGGGATCTGGGGCTGGTCATACGGCGGGTACATGACGCTCTTCGCGCTCACGAACGCTCCCGAGGTCTGGAAGTGCGGAGTCGCCGGCGCTCCGGTGACCCACTGGAGGTTCTACGACACGATCTACACCGAACGTTACATGCGCACGCCGGCGGAGAACCCGGACGGCTACGAGCGCTCGGCGCCGCTGACGAAAGCGAAGGATCTTCGCGCGCCACTACTTCTGATCCACGGCGCGTCGGACGACAACGTCCATCTCCAGAACACCCTCGCGTTCGTCGATGCGCTCGCCCGGGCGCGAAAGCCGTACGAACTCCAGATCCAGCCGAGAGAAAAGCACGGCTTCCACGGTACCGACGCGCTCACCTTCCGGAACCAGGCGATCGTCCGGTTTTTTGAAGAGCACCTGTAACCCCAAGTAACATTTCGGGGAATACGCCCGTCTTTCCCAGGCCTGCAAGGCCGAGGAATCCCTCCGTTTTTCCGAACAAAGAGGTCCCTCGCTGCGTTGCGGTGAATCCGGGCATGGACTTTGCTCGTACGTCAGGTCGTCGGACCGCGCCTTTCGCACAAACTGGCTGGACCGACCAGAACACGCCGCTCCGAGAAATCGGAGCGGCGTTGCTTTCGAGGTCGTCTATCCCGACGGCGTCCCGACGAGCACGATCGGACCAGACGGCTGCGGTAGACCCCCCCGGGGCTCGACGGTGACCGCGAAGTTCTCGGCGGTCGAGATTGCCGCCAGGTTCTTCGACTCGAAGAGGGCGCGGCCGGACGGATCCGCGTCGAAGACGCCCGCGTCCACGGGCTTTCCGTCGACAAAGACCCAGAGCTGATATTGCCGGTCGGCCGGGAGAGGCGCGAGGTTGCCGGCGACCAAGACTCCGCGCTTCGCCCTTTCGCTCCAGAAGACTTTCGCCCGCGCGTTCGGCTGCGGTCCCTTCCCGCCCAGGAACAGCAGGCGCACGTCATCGCTCTCCAGCACCCGCGTCCGTAGATCGCGCCGCGCGAGCTCCGACCGGCTGGTTTCGACGGCAGAGGCGAGCTCCGAGTTGCGCGCGCGAAGTTCTTCGCGCTGCCGGCGCAGGCGCGCGTCGTCGAGCGCGATCATCACGAAGAGGAACGCCGCGGCGGCGGCGAACGTCCAGGCGGCGGATCGGGACGGGCGAGACGCCGGGCGACGGGCCGGACCGAGCGACGCGAGAAGGTCATCGCGCAGAGACGGACGCGGCCGGCGCGGAGGCACGGCCGCCGCCAGGCTCGAGGCCGCGAGACGCAGCTCGGGCAGGAGGCCTTCGCAGGTCGAGCAGCGGTCCTCGACTAACCGGGCGTATTCGGCCGCGTCGTCCTCCAGAGGGAGGCCGAGGGCGGCGAGGGAGACGAGCTCCTCGTGTCTCTCGCTATGCATCTCTCTCTTCCCAGTACGGCCGCATGCGTTCGCGGAGTTTCATCAAACCCAGGCGGATCCGCGTCTTGACGGTGCCGAGCGGGGTGGCCGTCCGCCCTGCGATTTCCTGGTGGGTGAGTCCGTCGAAGTAGGCGAGCTCGAGGGCGCGCCTCTGGTCGGCGGGGAGGTCCCCGATTGCGGCGCGGCAGATCGTCTCCCACTCGCGCGCCGCAGAGCCCGCTTCGACGTCGTCCCGCGCGGGGGCGTACGCCAGCGGATCACGGCCGTCCGCGGCGCCCGAGGCCATCGGCCGCCTCGTTCTCAGACGATCGATGGCGCGGCTGCGGGTCGCGATGATCAACCAGGCCAGCACGGAGCCGCGGAGGGGGTCGAAGGACGACGACGCCCTCCACGCGTAGAGAAAGACTTCCTGGACGACCTCCTCGGCCTCGCCGGTTTCGCCGAGGATCCGGTGGGCGACACCGAGGAGCCGCGCCGCATGACGGTCGTAGAGGCGCGCGAGCGCATCGGCGTCGCGCGCTTCCATCGCGGCGACGAGCACCCGGTCGCTCCGATCGGTGTCTGCCGGCTCTGCACGCGGATTCATGGAACGTCTTTCCGAGCGAGGGGGCCGAAGGATACTCTTTTCGCGCGAAGCGGAAATCCAAGCGACGCCCGCCATCCGTATTCGACCACGTAACGAAGGAGGAACCCGATGAAGAAGCTCTGGCGTCTGTCACGGAGCGGTACGGTCTGGACCGCCGCGCTCGCTTTCTCTCTCGCCACCCTGCTCGCCCCCCCGGCCGCGCGGGCCTCGAGCCACCGCGAAGCGCCGCTCATCAGTGCGGACCCCGAGGCGGACAACACGGACGTCTATTTCTTTCTGGATCCCGTAGACGGCGGACGGGTTGTGATGATCGGCAACTGGATCCCTCTGGAAGAGCCCGCCGGAGGACCGAACTTCTCGCATTTCGGCGAGGACATCCGCTACGAGTTCAACGTGGACTGGGACGGCGACGCGATCGAGGACGTCGTCTATCGCGTCACCTTCCACCGCAACGTGCGCAACCCGAACACGTGGCTCCAGAACACCGGCCCCGTGAGCTCCCCGACCGACACGAACCTGAACGTCTACTACACGTACAAGGTCGAGAAGATCCTGGGCCCCTCTCCCAACCAGAGCGCGGCCTCGAAAACCGTCCTCGGAGAAGACCTGATTGAGGCGCCCAACAATGTCGGCCCGAAGTCGTTCCCGGGTGATCCTGCGGGCTCCGGCTATGGCAAGGGCTCCAACATCGCGAGCACGGTCTACACGGTCGACCAGGACACGAAGGTGTTCGCCGGACCGCGCGCCGACGGCTTCTACGCGGACCTCGGAATGATCTTCGACCTGATCAACTTCCGGCCCGGCACGCTGCCCGGCAACGCGGGCGGGGGCAAGAACGACCTCGCCGGGTTCAACACGCATACGATCGCGATCTCGGTCCCCATCTATCAGCTCACGAAGAACCACACGCTGCCGACTCTGACTTCCGACCCCAACGCGATCATCAGCATGTGGTCCTCGACGTGGCGGCTGCAGACCCGCGTCCTTTCCGACAGCGGCGAGAAGCCCACGGACTCCGGCGCCTGGGTGCAGGTCTCGCGCCTCGGCGTGCCGCTCGTCAACGAGGTCGTCATCCCGCTCGGCCAGAAAGACCTCTTCAACGCCTCCTATCCGAAGGACGACGCTCAGTTTGCGGCTTCGATTCTCGACCCGGAAGTTCCGAAGATCCTGAAGGCCCTCTTCAACATCGATTCGCCGCCCATGCCGCGCAACGACCTCCTCGCGGTCGTGCTCGGCGTCGACGGATTGACGCGCCGTCCCGGAGAGGTCATCTCCGACCAGCTCCGTCTGAACGTCGCCGTCTTCCCGACGCCGCCCTCGCTCGCCAACCGCATGGGGGTCCTCGGCGGCGATCTGGCGGGCTTCCCCAACGGACGGCGTCCATACGATGACGTGGTGGACATCGAGCTCCAGGTCCTGGCGGGCGTCCTCGTTCCCGCGTTCAACCACGCGCCGAACAACCAGCTGGGCGACGGGGTGGATGGACCGGACAAGCCGTACAACCCGGCGTTCCCGTGGCTCGCGACGCCGCACTCGGGCTTCGATCACCGCCACGACGCGGCGCCGCAGATCACGCACTTCGGCGCGCAGTAACTCCCTGTCTTTCGGCTCCCCGGTCCGGCCGCGCGCCGGGCCGGGGATTTTTTGCGACCGTGCAGTAGGCTCCCGGCTCACGAGGAGGGTCGAATGATTCACCAACCGCGCCGCGACTTTTTTCGCGCCGCTGCCCAGACCGGGCTGGCGCTCGGTCTCGCCGCCGCCGGCCGTCCCCTGATCGCGCTCTCTCCCAAAGAAGGCGGTGCCGCGGGGGACGACATTACCCTCCTGAACACGGCTCTCGCACTCGAGCACGAAGCGATCTGGGCGTACGGCCTCGCGGGGAAGAGCGGTCTCCTCTCCGCAAAAGCGAAAGAGGTCGGGCTCGCGTTCCAGGGCAGCCACGAGATCCACCGCGACCTGATCGTCGACGCCGTCAAGCGCAAGGGCGGAAGCCCGGTCGAGCCGAAGAAGGAGTACGTCTTCGGGGTTCCCCTCGCGAACGAGAAGGACGTGCTCGAGCTCGCGTTCCAGCTCGAGGTCGGCGCGGCGCGCGCCTACCTGACCGTCGTCGACAAGTTCCAGGACCGCGCGCTCTCCGCATCGGCAGGCCGGATCCTCTCCGACGAGGTTCTTCACGCGACCGTCCTGAGGAGCGTCCTCGGCCGGGACGTGGTCCCGACCTTCCGACTCATTGAGAACTGATGGGGTCAGGTTGGGGGCCAGGCTGCCACATTGGGGTCAGGTCTCCACTTGCCACATCGAGGGCCAGGCTGCCACATACCCGCCAGACCGGAACTCGCCGTAAGACGTGAAGAGACGCGGATCTCTCGCCGTACTCCTGGCACTCGCGAGCGCCTGCCGCGGAGAAGGCGAGCGGCCGCTCCGTATCGGGTCGAAGAACTTCTCCGAGCAGGTCATCCTGGGCGAGATCGCCGCCCAGGGTCTCGAGGCCCGTGGCGTGCGCGTCGACCGCAGGCTGAATCTGGGCGGCACGTTCGTCTGCCACCAGGCGTTGAAGGCCGGCGAGCTCGGCCTCTATCCCGAATACACCGGGACCGCGTTCACTGCGATCCTCGCCCGAAAACCGGTCTCGGAACCGGAGCTCGTCCGCGCCGAGGTCGCGAAGGAATACCGGAAACGCTGGAACCTCGTCTGGTCGCCGCCGCTCGGTTTTGAGAATACGTTCGCGCTCGTCATGCGCCGCGAGGACGCGGCGCGTTTGCACATCTCGAAGATCTCGGACCTGGCGGCGCACCCCGAGATCCGGCCGGGGTTCGGATACGAGTTTCTCGAGCGCGAGGACGGCTTTCCGGGGCTCGCGAAGACGTACGGCCTGCGCTTCTCGCAGCGGCCGGCGCAGATGGACCTGGGACTTCTCTACCAGGCGCTCGCCAGCCGCAAAGTCGACCTCGTGGCAGGCAACTCGACCGACGGCCTGATCGACGCGATCGGAGGGGTCGTGCTCCAGGACGACCGGCGGTACTTCCCGCCGTACGAGGCGGCGTTCGTGCTGGGCGCGGAAGTCTGGAAGCGGCCGGCGGTCCGGGCGTTCTTCGAGTCACTCGCTGGAACGATCGACGCGGCGATGATGCGAAAAATGAATGCGTCAGTCGACCAGGACAAGCGCCGTCCGGAGGACGTCGCGCGCGAGTTCCTCAGGCGCTCGGTAAAATCACCCTAGCAGGCATGTGGCAACCTGACCCCCAATGTGGCAAGTGGAGACCTGACCCTCTCAAGGCTGCATCCGCCGCTCGAGGAACCCCAGCAGGCCGTCCGCGGCGAGGGCGAGGAGCGCGGCCGGAACCGCTCCCGCGAGGATCAACCGGTGATCGACGATCGCGACGCCGCGGTAGATTAGGACCCCGAGTCCCCCCGCTCCGATTGCAGCCGCGATGGTCGCGAGCCCGATTGACACCACGGTCGCGATCCGGACCCCGGCGAGAACAACCGGCAGCGCGAGCGGCAGCTCGACGAGCCGGAGGCGCTGCCGCGGCGTCATGCCGAGCCCGATCGCCGATTCGATGACCGCGGGGTCCACCGAGGAAATCCCGACGTGCGTGTTTCGAAGGATCGGGAGGAGCGCGTAGACGACGAGCGCGGCAATCGCGGTGCGCGCGCCGATCCCGCCGATGAGCGGCATCGGGATCAAAAACCCGAAGAGAGCGAGGCTCGGAATCGTCTGGACGACGTTTGCGAAGCCGAGGATCGGACGCGCGAGACGAGGGCGCCGCGTCAGCGCGACCCCGAGCGGAACGCCGATGGCCACGGCGAGGGCCGTCGAGATGAGCACCAGGACGACGTGCTCTCCCGTCAGGGCCACGATTTCCGCCCGCCGTTCCCAGAAGTACGCGGAGAAATCGCTCAGGGGGCCGCCCCCGGCAGCTCGTCGGAAACGAACTCGCGCACGAAGTCGTCCGCCGGCGCGGCGAGGATCTCCCGCGCGGTGCCGGTCTGCCGCGCCCGGCCGCGATCGACGATCGCGACGCGGTCGCCGAGCCGGAACGCTTCGCGCAGATCGTGCGTGACCAGGAGGACGGCCTTGTGAAGCCTCCGCTTCCAGTCCAGGAATTCCTTCTGCATCGAGCGCCGGGCGATCGGATCCAGCGCGCCGAAAGGCTCGTCCATCAGCAGAACCGGCGGGTCGGCGGCGAGCGCGCGCGCGACACCCACCCGCTGCCGCTGTCCGCCGGACAGCTCTCGCGGCCGCCGCTCCCCGAACTCCGCTGCGGGAAGCCCGACGAGCCCGAGGAGCTCTTCCGACCGCGCGCGTCTCTGGGTTTCCTTCCAGCCGATCAAGCGGGGTACGGCTTCGACGTTCTTCCTCACGCTCCAGTGAGGGAAGAGGCCCGCCTCCTGGATGACGTACCCGAGCCGCCGGCGCAGCGCGATCGGGTCCTCGCCCCGGACATCGCGGCCGAACACGAGAACCTCTCCCGAGTCGTGATCGAGCAGGCGATTGACGAGCTTCAACGCCGTCGTCTTCCCGCACCCCGAGGGACCGACGAGCGCGAGCGTCTCCCCAACGCCCACCGTCAGGGAGAGTCCGTCGAGCACCGAACGGCCGTCTCCGAACGACTTGCGGACGTCGCGAAATTCGATGACGGGAGGGGACAAGATGTTCGCTCCGGCTCCAGGTGAGCTTAGCTTCTCTCTTTGAGAGAATGGGAACGATGTCGCAGCCTTACGACGCGGTCGTGATCGGAGGAGGCCCCGGCGGCTCGACGGTGGCCACGCTGCTCGCGCGAGCGGGCCGCAAGGTCGTTTTGCTCGAGCGTGAGAAGTTCCCGCGTTTCCACGTCGGGGAGTCCCTTCTTCCCTACAACCTTCCAATCTTCGACCGTCTGGGCGTGGCGGAGAAGGTCCGCGCGGCCGGCTTTCAGCAGAAGCGCGGGGCGTACTTCTGGAACGAAGAGACGGGCGGCATCCGGCCGGTCGACTTCTCGACGGGGATCGACGACAGGCACCCCTCCGCTTACCAGGTCAAGCGCGCGGACTTCGACCAGCTCCTGCTCTCCCACGCCGCGGAGGCCGGGGCGGAAGTCCGCGAGGAGACCGCCGTTCTCCGGGTTCTCTTCGAGAACGACCGGGCAGTCGGGGTCGTCGCCCGCCGCCGGAGCGGCGCCGACCTCGAGATCCGGGCGCGGGTCGTCGTCGATGCGTCGGGGCAGGACGCTCTGCTCTCGCGTCAGCTCGGCACCCGGCGCTTCGACAAACGCTTGAAGCGCGCCGCGCTCTTCGCGCACTACGAGGGATTCCGCTGGCCGCAGGACCACCGGCCGGGCGACATCCTGCTGCCGATCGACCGAGGCGTCTGGTACTGGATCATTCCGTTTTCCGACAAGACGTGCAGCGTCGGCGCAGTATTCGAGCCCTCGTTGGCCCGAAGCGGCGCCGGAGAGAATGCCTCGGTCGAAGATCGCTTCGACTGGCTCCTCGCCCGATCGGCACGCACGACCGAGCTCCTGGCCGGATCCAGACGGACGAGCCGGGTCTTCGGGATCTCGGACTACTCGACCTCCTCCGCGCGCGCCGCCGGCGATGGATGGGCGCTGGTCGGGGACGCGGCGACTTTTCTCGATCCGGTTTTCTCGACCGGCGTGTTCCTCGCGATGGCCATGGGAGAGCGCGTGGCGAAGCGGATCGACCGCGCGATCGAGACCCGCGGAGCCGTCCGCGCCGCCGACCTCGAGCCCTACAGCAGGGAGGCCCGCCGCCTGGTGGCGCGCTTCCGACGCTTCGTGTACGCCTTCTACGATCCGGTCTTCTTCGAGGCGTTCTGCTCCAAGGAGCCGTTCGACAGGATGCGCGCCGCCGTCACCACGATCCTCTCCGGAGGAGTCGAAAAAGTTTCCTTGATGTCGCGAATCTGGATCGAGCTCGTCTTTCTTTCGGTCGGCTTCGACCGTTTCCGCCGAAAGCTCGGAATCGGTCCGAAACCGGAGAACGCCGCGGCCTAGCTTCGATCCCGCGGTCAGCCGCCGAGCAGCCCTTTCTTCAGGTCGGCCTGGACCGGGCTCGGGCCGAGCCACACCGCGAAGAGCGCGTCGGCGAAGTCTTTCCCCTCGATGACGCCCTTCTCGACGTTCTTCGCCGAGACGACCGTTCCCTTGCCCGGGACGTAGGTGAGCGTAATCCGATCGCCCTTCTCGACGTTCGGAATCATCGAGTTCAGCCGGTCGAGGCGCGCTTTCAAGCCGGCGAGCTGGCTCTTCGAGTTCTTCTCGAAGCCTTCGGTGATCGCTTCGGTGATCTTCGAGTGGTCGAGCGCCCGCAGGAGCGAGAGCTGCATCTGTTTGACCTGGTCGGAAGAGATCACGGCGTCGGCGTCCTTCGACGGGGTCTCGAGATACAGCCCGGCCACGTAGACCTTGAACACGACCTTCGTCCGCAGCCCCATGCCGTTCAACCTTAAGGTCTTGCCCTCGACGGTCGTCGTGTCGGGAAGCGTGACCCCGGCGACCTCCCGCGCGAAACCGGGCGAGACGATCGCGAGCGTCGCGAGTACCGCAAGGAAAGTCTTTCTTTGCATCGCTGGCCCTCTTCTGGCGAAGTTTACTTTGGACTTCGACCGGGACTCAGCCGGTGTACCTCGCCCGGGCCAGATCGACGATTTCGCGAATCAGGTCGGTGTAGCTGCGACCCGCCTTCTTCGCAGCCATGGCGAACTCCGCGGTGGAGGCGAGCCAGGGGTTCGGGTTCGCCTCGATGACGAACACTTCTCCCTTCTTCGTCAGCCGCATGTCGACCCGCCCGTAGTCGCGCAGCTTCAGAGCCTGGTACACGGAGAGCGCCGTCTCCGAAAGTCGTTTGATCGTCGACTCTTCGAGATCCTCGGCGGGAGCCGACTTCGTCATCTTGTACGCCTCGGTCTCCTTGTCCCACTTGACTTCCTTGCCGGCGATCTTCGGCGTTCCTTTCGGAAGCTTCGAGAGATCGAGCTCGACCATCGGCAGGACTTCCGGATTCTCGTTGCCGATGATCGCGGCGTAGATCTCGCGTCCCTCGATGTACTCCTCGATCAGGGCCGGCGAATCGAACTCCTGCTGGATGTAGTGAATGCGCTCCATCAGCTCCTTGATGCTCTCGACGACCGAGCCGGCGTCGATGCCGATCGAGCCATCTTCGGAAGTGGGCTTCACGATCAGCGGGAAGGAGATGTCGTGCGAGTGGTCCAGCTTGCCGCGATAGGAGGTCGCGAAATATGGAGTCTTGATTCCATGGAACGCGAAAATCTTTTTCGCGAGAGCCTTGTCCTGTGCGAGGTAGAGCGCATGGGGGCCGGCGCCGGTGTAGCGGCAACCGAGCAGCTCCAGGTAGGCGGCGATGTTCATGTCCATCGTGTCGTCGCCGGCGTACGACTCGGTGAGGTTGAAAACGAGGTCGACATCGAGGCGCGCGAGCGCGATGAGGGTCTTCTCCGCGCCGTCCAAGACCTGGTAGAACGGTTCATGGCCGAGCTTTCCGAGAGCCTCGAAGATCTCCTCGCGATCCGGCTTTTCCTGCTTCTTTTTCCGCCGTTTGCCGCGGACCGGCTTCGCGGAAGCAGGCTCTGGTGCCGGCTCCGTCTCCTCCCAGACGTCGTAGAGAACCGCGACCTTGAACTTCTCGGAGCTCATCCGGTCAGGGCTGCACGAACTTTCCGCGCGTCAGGTAGTTCATCGCGAGGGCCGTCGCGTACACGGTGACCTCCGTCAGGTGCTCCTTCTCGTACTTCACCTCTGCTCGCAGACCGAGCTCGCCGACCTTCGATTCGATCGCCTGGACCAGGCCCTTGACGAGCGGCCGCTGAACCCCGGTCCAGTAAGTGAGCTTGTCCACCATCGCCTTGTGGTTCTCACGGAGGAGATCGACCGCCGGGCGAACGCCCCTCTTCCGCCGGCGCGATGCTTTGAAGATGTCGTTCAGGTCGGCCTCGAGCGGCAGCTCCTCGGCAGAGAGCGGCTCGGTGAGCGCCTTGCCGTAGAAGTCGGCGACCGTGGTCTCCATCTCCTCGACGGTGATGTCGGTCCGTCCCTTCGAACGGACCGGCTCGGCGTCGCCGAACTTGCGCGCCATGCGATCGGCGTACTTCAGCTTCGCCAGAGCACCCCAGCCGCGATACTTCTTGCGCCAGTTGGACCGCGGGGTGAGCCACACCGCAAAGGTCTCGGCGAAGTCCTCGTCCGGGTGCTTCTGCGCGTACCACCCGTCGATGTGGCGGACGTAGCGCTTCGAGAAAGGGACCGGCCGGTAGCTCTCGCGATACGGCCGGCGGAACGGGCCGAAGAGGGCGCGCCACTCCGGCGTCTCGTAGAGGCGATACGCGTAGTTGAACGCGTGTCCAGCTTCGTGCCGGAGATACATCATGATCTCGCGCTCGTCCTCGAGATCGTTCATTTCCTTCTCGAGCCGCGCGAGCTTCGGGTTCGCGAGGTAGAAAGGGATTCCTATGACCGGCTCTCCGGACGGGCATCCCCACTCGTCCGTGAGATAGCAGAGCGGCCGGAACCTGCGGATCCCTTTCCGCTCGAGCTCCCGGTAGAGCCTCTGGATCGAGCGCTCGAGCGGAGAACCCTCGAGCTTGAGCCCCAGCTCCTTGATCGGCTTGGAAAGGATTTCCTGGACGTCCGGAGGCGCTTTTTCGAAGGCTTGCAAGGCTTTTCGGAAAGGGTAGCACGGCGCGCGGCGATTCCGTCGAGGACCTCGCTTCACAATGACGAACGATCGTCGCGTTCGCGAGCGGGGATCAGCGCCGAGGTCGAAACGGAGGTCGCGATCGTGGCGCCCGTTGACCGGCGGCGCGCAAGTCTCTACCCTTGAGAGCAATACATGAACATCTTTTTCCTGGGCCAGCTCCTCCACACGGTCGGGGCTGCTCTCCTCGCCGCGATCTTTCTCTATCTCTCGCGCGGGAAGGGCAACCGGGCGCTGAACGCGGCGGGAGTGGCGTTCGTGTTCCTTTCCCTCTCGCTCGCTTCGCTCCTACTCCTCTCCGGCCGAGGTCTTCCCTTCGAGAACTTCCTCTTTCAGTACTGGAAGACCCTTTTCATCGTCGCGCTCATCGTGGCGGCGCGGCGGATGGACCGCAACGCGCCGCTCGCGCGTCCGCTCACCGTCGCCGCCGTCGTCGCCCTGCCCATTTCTCTCGCCGTGGTGTTCTGGAGCGGTCAGAGCGTGCTTTTCTACGCGGTCCACGCCGGGCTGCTCGCGATCGCCTGGTCCGCGATCGCGGTTTTGATCGGCGCCGGCCGCTCATCCGGTATCGGAAAACGATTCGCGGCGCTCCTCGCGGTCATGACCGTCGCCTTCCAGGCGACCTACGCGGTCTTCTCCGCCCTCGCCGTCGGACCGGGACAGCACGATTCGTTTCTTCTCTATGCCGGCTTCTACGACCTCTTTCTCGAGATGCTCTTCGGCATCGGGCTCATCATCTGGGCGATGGAGGAGACGGAAGCGCGGCTGTCGGTCATCCACGCGCGGGCGCTCGACGACACCCGGCGTCGCAAGCGGCTTGCTCTGATCGATCCGCTGACCGAGGTCTACAACCGGCACTTTTTCGACGAGATCCGACCGAGCCTCGACCGGGAAGCCGCGGGAGGTACCGTGGTTCTCGTGGACGTGGACGAGCTGAAGACGATCAACGACACCCAGGGTCACGACGAGGGGGACAAGGCGATCTGGACGATCGCGACCGGAATCAAGAAGTTGATCCGCGGAGCCGACTTCCTGATTCGATGGGGAGGGGACGAGTTCCTGGTGATCCTTCCCGGTATGGACGAAGAGATCGCCAAGCGGCGGTTCTACCTGCTCCCCCAAAAGATCGAGGAAGTGCGCCAGGCGCCCCGGCTGAAGGAGCGGGCGTACCCGAGGTTTCTCGCCGCGTCGGTCGGGGTCGCCCCCTTCTCGCGCCGGATTACGATCGAGGACGCGATCGAGAAGGCCGACGCCGTCATGTACGAGCGCAAGAAGGCGCACAAGGAAATGCGGGGATAAAAAATGTGGGGTCGGGTCTTCACGAGTCACCGCAACCAGCGTTCAGTCGGACGGAGCTTTGCCACTTTGCATGGCAAAGTGGCAAATGGAGACCTGACCCCATGAACTACCACTGGGCCGATTGCCCCAACTGCCTCTGCCACCTCGCGGTCAACTGGACGATGCGTCCGGGCGAGATTCTGGGATCGGTGCGCCGCTGGTCCGCCGATCGGTCGATCAACGACGGAAAAGCATTTCAGCTGCCGGGGGCCGCCGGCGCGACCCCTCTGGTCGTTTCGTGCGTCTGCGGCGCTCCGATTTCGCTTCCCGACCCGCCCGACGCCGTCGGCGGCGAGCGCTCCGATGACCTGCGCGTCAAGCTCACCGCCGACTGAGGTGCGGCTGACCGCCGTCCGCTCTTGAAGCAGATTCCGATCGAGGACTCCCTCGATCTGCACTCGTTCCTTCCGCGCGACATCGGCGACGTCGTCTCGGACTACCTCGACGAGGCGCGCCGCCTCGGGTTTCGCGAGGTCCGGCTGATCCACGGAAAGGGGCGCGGAATGCGCCGGGCGGAAGTCCGCCGGCTGCTCGCCGGCGACTCGCGGATCGCGGACTTCTTCGATGCCCCGCCGCAACGGGGCGGGTTCGGCGCGACGGTGGTGGTCTTGAAACTGGAGCCTTAGGGCGAGACGGCTTCGACCTCGACCTTGACGGGCATTGCCGCGCGCGCGACCTTCGAAATGATGCAGTACTTCTCGGACAGCTGCAGCGTCTTCTCGATGCGTGCCCGGTCCCCCTCGATGAGAGCGACCGGCACGAGCGCGTGAATGACCGCGCCGGTCATCCGGTATCCGCCCGCCGGGTCCTTCCCGAGCGTTCCGTGCACGCGGATTGCCGGCTCGGCGTACGCGATCTGGAGCTTCTTCAAAAAGATCGCCCACGTGTTCACGAAGCAGGCCGCGACGGCGGCCAGGAGGAGCTCTTCCGGGTTTGCCGCCGCCGCGGGCTCGCCCGCGTCGCGGGAGCCGGCGATCGGGATCGTCAGGCCGGCATCGGGCAGCCGGATCGCGCCCGTGCCGGAGCCGTCCCCTTTCCAGCTCGCCGACGCTTGGAAAACCTGTCCGGGCTCGGTCTCTTTTCCGGATTCGACGGACTTCGGCGCCACCGCGCCGTCGGCCTGGGACTCGCGCGTGTTCTTGGCCGACGGATTCTCCGAGTCCGCCATCGCCACCTCTCGAAGGATCATAGACCGGTGAAAAGGTGGCGAATGCTGGCGATCGGCGTGATCGCGCTCGCTCTCGGAGCCGGTTGCGCGAGCCGCCCGCGGCCGACGGCGGAAGCCATTCGCCGCGTGACGAATCCGCCGGCGATCGTCGAAGGCCGCGTCGTCGATCGAGAGGGTCGTCCCGTCGCCGGTTTGACCGTGTGGGGTCTGCCGCGAGAAAAGGACGTCGGCTGGTCGGCGCCGTCGGTGACGGACGAGGGGGGACGGTTTCGGCTCGTGCTCGTCGCGCCGGGGGAGTACGGCTTCCTGATCTCCTGGAAAGGAATCACGGTCGTCACGCCGCGAAAGGACGATCCCTCCCGGGTTGTCGTCGCACTCGGCGCCCGCGAGAAGCGCGCGGGCGTCGAGCTCGTGTTCCATCGCGAAGAGTGGGATCACGCATTGATCTCGCCCCGCGCGCCGTAGAATCCGGGCATGGCGAGCGAACCCGGGAGGGCGACTCCCCCGCCCCGCCGCGTCCGGTGCGCGATCAACGGCGAGGAGATCGACGTCTGGGACGGATACCGACTGTGGGACGCCGCCCTCGACGCCAACGCGAGTCTCTGGAAGTGGTGCGGCGGCAACGGTCTGTGCACGACCTGCGCGGTGCTGCCGCTCGCTGGGGGCGAAAACCTCTCCGAGCCGACGCGCCGCGAAAGGATTTCGGTCGCGACGTGGTGGCTCGGCAAGCCTCTCGCCTTCATCCGGAAGCGCTGGAAGGGAAAGCCGATCCGGCTCGCCTGCCAGGCCTACGTCCGAGGTCCCGTGGAGGTGGTCGGACTTTTCGGGAAGAAGGCCCGCAAGGTTCGCGCGGCGCACGGCCTGCGGTAGCCGGACGATCTTGACCCGCGCTGTCCGGCGCTTCTTCTTCTTCGTCTCCGCGGGCGCCGCACTCTTCATCGCGGGGTCCTGGCTCGCGTCGCGACGCCTCGCGGCGCGGCTCGTCTCGGCAACCGGCCTCGGACCGACCTCGGACCGGCGCGGAGAGCTGCTCGCCGCGCTTTCCGGCGCGGCCGACTTCGCGGAGGAGCTTCGACACGCGGGGAGTGTGCTCGATCCGGTCGAGCTCGTCGCGACGTTCGCTTCGCCCGGCCACCCGGAGCGCAGGCCCACGCTCCTCTTCCTCCATGGAAAAGGGGGCGCCGCTTCCGAGTGGGAAGACGATGCCCTCCGCGCGATCGCTCTCGGTTACAACGTGCTGCTTCCGGACCTGCGCGGACACGGCCGCTCCGGCGGGCGGTACATGACGTTCGGCTTCCTCGAGAAAGACGATCTCGCAAACGCGATCGCCGCAGCGCGGGAGCGGTGGAACATCGACCCGCACCGACTGGGCATTCACTCCTGCTCGGCCGGATCCTCCATCGCGCTCGAGCTCGCCGCGAACCGGACGGGAGTCCGCGCGGTCTGGCTCGAGTCGCCGTTCGCCGATCCGCGCGAGATGGCGCGCCACTACCTGTCCGCCGCGACCGGCATCCCGGCGCTTTTCCTCTCGCTCGCGACGCGCTGGGCGGTGTCCCGAACGCTCTCGGGGGTCAAGCGGGACCTCGGGCTTGAGCGCGTCGCCGGCGGTCTCGAGCACGCCGACCCCGTCGCGGCGCTCGAGCGCGTGCGCTGTCCGGTCCTGCTCGTCTACGGGGAGGAGGATCGTCTCGTCCCGCCGCGTTTCGTCGAGCGCTTGATCGAGGCCCTCCCGCCGGGGAGTGCGGTCTTCCGCGCGACCGGGGCGGGACACTGCCACCATCCGAACGAGGCCGCGGTCGTGGTTCGCGAGGAGTACCTCCGCCGATGGACCGAGTTCTTCGCAAAGCACCTACCGGTTCCGGGTTGAACCCCGCTTTTTAGCGGTGGCGGGTGCAGGTCCGCGGGACCTGTCCCCGCGCCATCTCGGATCCTCGGTCCTCCCTTTCAACTGCCCGCATGCCGCGGAGGTGTCCGGCCCCCGGCTTCTCCGGACGGTCACGGGAATCCGGGCCGCGGCGAGAGCGGCGGCGAACCCGTCGATCACGGGCTCGGCTGGCCTTTTCCAGCCGGGCAGGTAGACCGGATCCTCGTTCAACGGAATGACGTTGACCTTCGCGTCGATTCCGGTAAGGAGTTTCGCCAGCCGCTTCGCGGCGTCCGGAGAATCGTTGCGTCCCGCGATCAGGACGTACTCGACGGTCAGCCGGCGGCGGGGCTCGAGCGGCCATTCCCGCATCGCGCGAAGGAGACCGTCCAAGGGATAGGTCCGGTCGATTGGCATCAGCGAGGCGCGCGTCTCGTCGTCCGAAGCATTCAGCGAAACCGCCAGGTTCGGGCGCCTCTCGAGGGAGGCGAATCGGGCGAACACCGGCGTGATGCCGGAGGTCGACACGGTCACGCGGCGCGGCGGGACGACCTCGAAGAGCACCTCGAGCGCTCCCGTCACGCCCTCCGGGTTCAAGAAGGGTTCTCCCATCCCCATGAAGACGACGCGCAGGCCCTCGGCGCTCCGGTTCACGTCGTCCGTGACCGCATAGAGCTCTCCCACGATCTCTCCGGCGGTCAGGTTGCGCCCGCCGCCCAGACGCCCCGTGACGCAGAACGCGCAGTCGACCGCGCATCCGGTCTGCGACGAGAGGCACACCGTGAACCTGCCGGCGCTCCCGAGAGCACCGGCACTCGAGGGTCGGGGTGAGGGGGCAGACTTCGCCGTCGCTCGGGCGTCCTCGAACTCGTTGACCTGGGCGCCGCCGGGGTCCCCCGGCATGTAAACCGCTTCGATGAGCGCCCCGTCGTCCAACCGGAGGCCGTATTTGACGCTCCCGTCACGGGATGCCTCGCGCCGGACGATCGAGGGCAGTGCGATCGGCATCTCCGACCCGAGCCGCTCACGCAGCTCCCGCGGCACTTCGTGGATTTCCGCGGCCGAGCGCGCCCCGCGACGGTGAATCGCATCGAAGATCTGCCTCCCGCGATACGCCGGAAGCTGCCAGCTGCGCGCGAGGGACTCCCACTCCGAGCGCGAGAGGCCGAGCGGGTGCGGAGAAAGGTTGGGTGCCGTCACGTGTGTTGCGGCGCGGCCGGGAGCGCCGCGCGCCGATCCTACAGCGCGAGAAGCGTCAGTCGCCCTTCAAAGCCCGGGATCGCCGGGCGATCCGGGAGACGCGGACCATCGGCGTCCGCCGGTTTCGCACCTTTCGGGTGGGATCGATCCCGAGGGATCGGAGAAACCGCAGGTCCTTGACGTTGATCCGGAACGCGGCGCGCTCCTCGGAGGGCCGCTCTTTCTCTCCCCGCGCGCCGGAAGACCGCGACCGGGAGCCGCCCCGGCCCTCGCGGCGGTTCACGCCCACCTTCGCGTCGAGGACCATGTAGAGGTTGTAGCCCTCGTCGCGAATCCGCTGGATCGACTCGTGCACGCGACCGGACCCGGAAATGGATTCGTTGATCGCCTGTCCGAGCTCCTTCAGCATCTCGCGAAGGTGATCGTTCAGTTCCATGGTCGCGGCGATTATGAATGCCTGCTCGCGCGAGCGTCAAGCGTGTTTCGATCTCTCGATTGGTGCTATTCTGATGCGCCGCTTCGCGCGTGGCGGGCATGCCGCGCGTTCGCCGATTCACTCCCTCAGGTCTCCTCGATGCGGCGGCACCAGTGCGCGGGAAGCGGGTGCGCGCACGATTCGGGCGGACGCCACGCGGCGCGCGCGAAGATCGCGGCAGCTTCGCTCCCAAAGCTCGGACGGAAGCAGCGTCGCAGCCGCTCGCGGAAATCTCCGCGGCCACATCGGGCGAGCGCGCGGGCGACGCCCCCGTCGCTCATCCGCTCGTAGCGGAATCGGGCCGCCAGTGATGCGCGCGTGAGCGGCAGCGCGAGCTCCTCCCGGAGGGCGTCGAATGATCTTCCGCGCGCGATGCTCTCCGCGGCGAGCAGCCCGTCCGTGAGCGCCCCCCGGAGTCCCAGGCCGAAAAGAACGTCGCGCGAGCCGGCGGCTTCTCCGATGAAGCGGCAGCCGCCGGCCTGCGAAGAACCGGGGACGACGCAGCTCACGCGGCCGGTCGCCGTCCGGTCCCCCGCAATCGAGAAGTCGGAGATTCTTCGAAAGCGATTGAGGACGTCGTCGAAGTGTCGGTCCAGACGTCGCCGGTCGCGCGCGACGAGGCAGCCGAGAGTGCCGGCGCCGTCCGCAACGAAGAGCCACGCGAAGCCGCCGGGAGTACGGACCGGGTCGAACATCAGTTGAACGCGATCCTCCGCGCCGGTCGCGAAGACCATTCGTTTCGCGAGGAGATCGGGCGCGGGCGGGCCGGTCGCCAGCACGTCGACGTCGGAGACATCCCTGCGCTCGCCGAAGCGGATCTCGACGCCGAGCTCGCGGGCGCGTGCCAGCAGCATGGTGTCGAGAGAGCCGTCAACGGCCCCCCGCCGGACGAGGTACGCGAACGGGCGCCGGCTCGCGACACGCGTCCGGCGCAGCTCTCCGTCGAAGAGCTCGGCCGCCTCGACTGCAACCGCCCAGACTTCTTCGAGGCCGAGCACCTCGAAAACCTGGCGGGCGTCGTTCTCCTCGCTCCAGTTCTCCAGGAGCTCGATCGAGCCGGCGCAGGCGGTCGCCGTGCCGTCCCCCGCTTCGAACACCACGGTCGGACGGCCGACCTGCGCGAGCGCGATCGCGCAGGACAGCCCCGCTGGCCCGGCGCCCGCGATCCGGACCATTTCGTTTCCGCGGATCATCGATTCGATTGTAGCGAGCCGTTGCCGGATACTGCGTTTCGATGTTTTCCTTTTTCGCGCACCTCGCCTGCACGAAATGCGGGCGGCTCTACGAGCGCGACAGCCGTTTCGGGGTATGCCCGGCCGAGGGTTGCGGAGGACCCCTTTTCGCGCGATACCACGACCGGGCGCTCGACCGCGACGCGGCGCCCGATCGGCCGCGGTCGATCTGGCGGTGGCGCGAGATGATGCCCGTCGAGGAGCCGGACCACATCGTCTCGCTCGGCGAAGGGGGGACGCCGCTCTCGCCTGCGCGCCGGCTCGGCGCCCGCGAAGGGTTCTCCGACCTGTGGATCCAGGACGAGTCGGGGAATCCCACCGGCTCGTTCAAGGCGCGCGGCCTCTCCGCGGCCGTCTCGAAGGCGAAGGAGCTCGGCTTCGCGCGCATCGCTCTTCCCTCCGCCGGCAACGCGGGCGGCGCGGCGGCGGCCTACGCGGCGCGCGCCGGGATGAAATGCGACGTGTTCCTGCCCGACGACACGCCGGAGCTCTTCCGAATCGAGTGCGAACGATACGGCGCGCGGGTGACGCTCGTTCCCGGACTGATCGACGCTTGCGGAAAGCTCGTCGCGGAGGGGGCCGCGCAGGGGAAGTGGCACGACGTCTCCACTTTGAAGGAGCCGTACCGCGTCGAGGGAAAGAAAACGATGGGATACGAGCTCGCGGAGGACTTCGGCTGGGAGCTGCCCGACGCCGTGATCTATCCGACGGGAGGAGGCACGGGTCTGATCGGAATGTGGAAGGCGTTCTCCGAGATGGAGCGGCTCGGGTGGATCGGGCCGAAGCGGCCGCGCATGATCGCGGTGCAGGCGGCCGGCTGCGCTCCCATCCCGAAGGCGTATGCCGAGGGGTGTGCGACTGCGGAGAAATGGGAGAACGCCACGACCTACGCGTCGGGGCTGCGTGTTCCGAAGCCGTTCGCCGACTTCCTCATCCTCGCGATCCTTCGGGAGTCCGGGGGCGAGGCCATCGCCGTGACGGACGACGAGATGCGCGCTGCCGAGTCGGAGATGGGAGAAACGGAAGGACTGTTCGTCTGTCCGGAGGGCGCGGCGACGTGGGCCGCGGCGAAGAACCTGGCCACCGGCGGAAAGCTGGACCGCCGGTCCCGAATCGTGCTCTTCAATACCGGAACGGGGTTCAAGTACCTGGTACCTGGGGTCAACGCTGAATGACTGAATTCAGCGCTGACCTGAATTCAGCGATTCAGCGTTGACCCCGTTAGAATCCCAGCGTTGACCCCGTTAGAATCGGTGATTCCATGCGCTACTCCTCCGTCCGGCCGCGTCTCGATCCCATCCTCCCGACGGTCGAGAAACCGGGCCGCTACGTCGGCCTGGAGCGCAACGTGGTCCGCAAGGACCTCGGAGCGTCCGCGGTGACGGTCGCTCTGGCTTTTCCGGATACGTACGAAATCGGGATGAGTCATACCGGGTTGAAGATCCTCTACGAGATCGTCAACCGCCGCCCCGAGTTCGCGTGCGAGCGGACCTACGCCCCGTGGGTCGACCTCGAAAGCCGGATGCGCGACCGGGAGATCCCTCTTTTCACGGTCGAGTCCTTTGCGCCGGTGGCGGACTTCGACGTCGTCGGGTTCTCTCTCCAGTCGGAGCTGAACTACTCGAACATCCCGAACATGCTCGACCTCGCCGGAATCCCGCTGTGGCAGCGCGACCGCGGCGACGCGGACTCGATCGTTCTCGGCGGAGGCCCCTGCACGGCGAACCCGGAGCCGCTCGCCGACTTCTTCGACGCCTTCTTGGTCGGCGACGCGGAGGAGGCGCTCCCGCGTTTTCTCGACGCGTTGTCCGACGCGCGCGGGTCCGGCGTTGCCCGGCGGGATCTCCTCGCGCGGCTCGCCTCCCTCGACGGCATCTACGTCCCCTCTCTCTACGACGTCACGTACGACGAGGCCGGTCGCGTCCTCGCGATCACCCGGAACGACTCCCGCGCGCCGGAGCGCGCGCGGCGCACGTGGGTTCCGGTCCTGAAACCCGAGTACTACCCGGATCGACCGATGGTTCCTTCGGTCGAGATCGTCCAGGACCGCCTCGGTCTGGAGGTGATGCGCGGCTGCACGCAGGGCTGCCGCTTCTGCCAGGCCGGGTACTGGTATCGCCCCGTGCGGGAGCTCGACTTGGACGACGTCGTATCGATGACGAAGACGTTCATCGCGGAGTCGGGGTGGAGCGAGGTGGGACTCCTTTCGCTCTCGACCGCGGATTACTCACAGATCGAGCCGCTCGTTCGCTGTCTCGCCCCGCAGCTCTCCGACCGGCGCGTGTCGATCTCGCTTCCGTCACTTCGCGCCGAGGCGTTTTCCGTCGGCCTCGCCGACGCCGTCTCCGAAGTGAGAAAGTCCGGCTTCACGTTCGCGCCGGAGACCGGTTCGGACCGGCTGCGCCGAGTCATCAACAAGACCTTCACGAACGCGGACATGATCCAGGCCGCCGACGTCGCCTTCGCGCGCGGATGGGACCTGATCAAGGTCTACACGATGATCGGTCTCCCGACCGAGACGAAAGAGGATTTAGAGGAGCTGGTCACGCTCGTGGAAGGAATTCTCGCGCAGGGACGCAAACACGGACGCAAGGAAGTCAACGTCTCGGTCGGGCCGTTCGTGCCCAAGTCCTGGACGCCTTTCCAGTGGGCGCCGTTCGACGGCGTCGAGCTGCTCGAAAAGAAGCTCGGCTATCTCAAGGAACGTTTCCGCCGCGTCCGCGGCGCGAAGATGAAGTGGCACGAGCCGCGCGAGGCCGAGATCGAGTGCGTTCTCTCGCGCGGAGACCGCCGCGTGGCGCGGATCCTCCATAGGGCCTGGGCATCCGGCGTGAAGTTCGACGGCTGGAGCGAGCACTTCCGCTACGACCTGTGGAACCGGGCGTTCGAGACGGAGGGGATTCCGAAGTCCGCCTGGCTGCGCGCGTACGACGTCGACGAGGTCCTGCCCTGGGACGTGCTCGATGCCTCCATCACGAAGCGATTTCTCAAAGTCGAGCTCGTGAAGGCGAAGAAGGAGATGCGCACCGAGGACTGCAAGTGGGGGCACTGCTACGCCTGCGGCGTGCCGGGCAACGGCGAGGACACGGTGCTCGCGACCTCGATGCAGGGGACCCTCCCGACGCTCGACGCGTCGGTGTCTTCCGCCGACGATCCCGCGGCCTACCGGGAGGTCGCGAAGGGCGCCGCTTACCGCCAGAAGGCAATGCCGGACCTGCCGTCGGCCGTGCGGCGTTCCGCGACCCCGGTCCACGAGGTCTTCCGCCACCGGATCACGTTCGAGAAGTCGGGCGACGCGCGGTTCCTGTCGCACCGCAACACCATGGACGTTCTCGAGCGCGCCATCCGCGCAGCCGGGCTTCCCGCGCGTTACTCGGAAGGCTTCAATCCGCACATGAAGCTCTCGATGGGGCCGGCGCTCGCGCTCGGCCTCGAGAGCCGCCACGAAGTTTTCGACGTCGAGGGCATCGCGCCCTTTGGAGCCGGCGCGGCCCGCGCGATCTCGGAAAAGCTGCCGCCGGGCCTGTCGGTCTCCCAGGTCCGGGAGCTCGGCTCGACCGAGCCGTCCCTCTCGCGAGCCGTCAAGTCCGCACGCTACGTCGTGCGCCTCGACTCGGCCGATCACGTCGGCCGCGCGACCGAAGCGATCGCCAACGGCTGGCGCGAAGAGATGCCGGCTCTTCGCGCGATCTCGCTCGAGGAGGACGCGGAAGGCGGGCGGCTGACCTTCGAGGTGAACCTGGATCAATCGGCGGGCGAAACCTCGACGCCGAAGAAGGTGCTCGAAAAGCTGCTCTCGATTCCGCCCGAGGCCCAGGCGATCCTTTCGATCACGCGCGAAGCGACCGT
>WNGE01000057.1_pt1 | contig 114462 bp, 115 predicted proteins | sample 5400651 | NCBI WGS metagenome assembly WNGE01 (sample SAMN13153370, study PRJNA577476) | soil metagenome | isolation source: 60 cm soil or saprolite under grassland replicate 2 | place: USA:California | collected 2016-06-15 | reverse complement strand
GACCTCGACGAGTCGGTCGTAGTTCGGGCCGTACGCTGCGCGGATGGCGTCCTCGGCCTGATCGTCGCCGAGGTAGTTGAGCCAGCGGCCTCTTCCGAAATACGGTCGCATCGCAGCGAACGTCTCGCGGCTCCAGGCGATGTTCGCCTCGGTGTCGGCCGGGTCGGTCCAGACGGACGGGATGAGCAGGTTCCAGCCCTGGTCGCGGTGCGGCACCGCGGTATCGCTAACGCCGATGCGTGTCACTGCGCCGTGGAAGTGCTCGAGCAAGATCGACGTCATCTCTGAGGGGACGCTGGCAAAGCGCTCGACGGCAATGTCGATCAGCTCGTCGGGGAGGCCGCGCGTGAAGCTCGACAACCAGTAGTTGAGCGATCCGTCCGGGAAGCCTGCGTCCAGGAGCGTGTTCATCACCGGGTAAGGCATCGGGCCGACCTCGACCATGAGTGGCGACCCCCACGTCTTGAACGGCTCGAGGTCGCGCTCCGCCTCGGCGGGGTCTCCGGTGTGGAAGACGACCAGCGCCGAAAGCTTCGCGCCGGAGCCGTCGGGTGCGCGCACCAGCCCGGCAAACACGGTCAGATCATCCGAGGCGTCTTCCACCTCGTCGCGGTAGAAACGCAGCAGGTCGGGTGCTGCCTCGATCGGATGGGCGATCAGTCCGCCGACGATCGTCCGGACGGGGCGCAGCCGGTACGTGAACGAGGTCGCGACGCCGAAGTTCCCGCCGCCGCCGCGAAGCGCCCAGAAGAGATCGGAGTGACACGCGGCGTCGGCGTCGACGTGGAGTACGTCGCCCTCTGCCGTGACGAGCTCCACCGCCAGCAGGTTGTCTGCGGCGAGTCCGTACTTGGCCATCAGCCAGCCAAGCCCGCCGCCGAGCGTGTAGCCGGCGATGCCCGTCCCGGACACCGCGCCACCGGTCACGGCCAACCCGTAATGGGCGGCCGCCTCGTTCAGCTCCGCCCAGATGACACCGCCGTCCGCGGTGGCGGTCGCCTTCTCAGGATCGATTGCGATCCCCTTCATCTCGGCGAGGTCGACCATGACCCCGCCGTGAGTCACGGCGCGGCCGGCGACGTTGTGGCCGCCACCGCGGATCGAGACCTCGAGTCCAGCGCGACGCGCGAATGAGAGCGCAGCGATGACGTCGTTCGTCGTCCGGCAGCGGACGATCAGCGCGGGCCTGCGGTCGACGAGGCCATTGTGCACGGCACGGGCCGCGTCGTAGCCCAGATCCTCTGGGCCGACGACGGATCCGGAGACCTGTCCGGCCAGTTCGGCGACGCGCGCGGCGTCGATGGTTGTGCTCATTAGCTGCTCCTCCAAGTGAGTGGATTCCTGGTCCCGATGGTGGAGGGGCGGACGCGCCTTCGCACCGTGGCGACCCCCCTGTCTTTTGAGCGTGTGGCGCTCGCGATCGCGTCAGGGCGACAGCTGTGACTTTCCGCGCATGGGCGCTACGCTCAACGAATATGAAAGCGACCGTCGCCACCGGACAGCTCCTCGAACGGAGCGAGGAGCTGGCGCGGATCGAGTCGGTGCTTGCCGCGGCCCGGTCGGGCCAGGGCACGTTCGTGGTCGTCGAGGGGCCGGCCGGGATCGGCAAGACTGCACTGCTCGCTGCGGCGCGGACCGCGGCTACTGAGGGCGGAATGCACGTGCTGCGGGCGCGGGGGACGCAGCTGGAGCGCGATTTCGCCTTCGGAGTCGTGCGTCAGCTCTTCGAGCCGCCGCTGGCCGAGGCATCGGAGCTCGAGCGCGCCGACCTGCTGCAAGCCGCCGCCGGCGTGGCGGCCGGCCTACTCGGGCTCCCCGGCGCACCCGCTGCTGACGGTCCGCCTGCGTCGAGCGTCGATCCGTCGTTCGCGATCGTGCACGGGCTCTACTGGTTGTGCGCGAATCTGGCCGCCCAGTGCCCGCTCTGCCTCGTCGTCGACGACGTGCACTGGGCAGACGCGGCGTCCCTCCGTTACCTGGCTTTCCTGCTTACGCGCCTAGAAGAACTGGACGCCGCCCTTGTCGTCGCGTCCCGTCCTCGCGAGGAAGGCGCTGATGCCGAGCTGCTTGCGGCGGTGACGACCGATCCCTCCGCCGAGGTCATCCGCCTCCCGCCTTTGACGAGGCCCGCCGTTGCCCAGCTCCTGGAGTCGAGGCTAGGCGGGCCTGCGGATCCCATCTTCGTCGATGCTTGCCTGGGCGCAACACGAGGAACGCCGTTCCTTGTGGGCGTGCTCGTGGACGCGCTGAGCGAGGGAGGCATCGGTCCGACCGCGGAGGCCGCGCGTCACGTTGAACGAATCGGTGCACGAACGGTCGGTCGCTCGATTGCCCTCCGGCTCCGGCGGCTGCCCGAGCACGCCGGGCGCCTCGCGCGAGCGCTGGCTGTGCTCGAGCAGAGCGACCTTCTCCAAGCGGGCCGACTCGCGGGCCTCGAAGAGCTCGAGGCAGCCGAGGCAGCCGAGCTGCTAACGACCGCGGGGATACTCGAGCCCGGTCGGCCCCTGAGGTTTATCCATCCGATCGTCCGCAGCGGGATCTATTCGGAGCTCTCCGGCGCCGAACGGGCACAAGCCCATCGCCGTGCCGCGCGACTCCTCGCCGAGGAACCCGGTGCGTCCGAGCGCGTCGCACAGCACCTGCTGGTCAGCGAGCCCGCCGGCGATGGCTGGGTTGTCGAGCGGCTGGTCGAGGCCGCGTGCGCGGCGGGGAAGCAGGGCGCTCCAGAGTCGGAGGCCGCCTTCCTGCTCCGTGTGCTCGCTGAACCGCCGCCGCCCGAAGACCGGTCGGCATTGCTGCTCGACCTCGGAATGGCCGAGGCAAGTGCCGGGCTCGCCGACTGGTCCGAGCATTTGCACGAGGCCATCGACGCGGCACCGGACGCCGAGGCAGCCGGCGACGCGGCGATGGTGCTGGGACTCGCGCTCAGCCGCGCTCAGCGCTTTGCAGAAGCGGTGGAGGTTCTCGATCGCGCAGCGGCCCCACTCGATCCTCCCGACTCCGAGCTCGGCCTCTTGCTCGAGACCGCGGCGGTCGTTGCTGGGATGTACGACCCCGTGACCACACCCTCGGTGGCTCTTCGTCGTGCCGCGCTACGCGACCGGGCCGCCAGCGATCTGGCCGCGCCACCTGAATTGGTGGCCGCGGCCTCGCAGATCTCCGCACTGATGAACGAGCCCGCCGAGGTCTGCGCCGAACTTGCGACGCGGGCGCTTCAGGCTGGAGGCAGCGCGCCCACGGGATCGAACGGCAGGCCGTGGTTTCTTCGCAACATGGTTTTCGCGGCGACGCTCACGCTGCTCTGGGCCGAGCGCTATGCCCAGGTGCGGCCGCTGCTCGATGCCTCGATCGCCCAGGCGCGGGCCACCGGCGACAGCGCCCGGCTTGCCCTCGGCCTGGCGAACCGCGGCTGGCTCGCGCTCCGACGCGGCGACTTGCACGCCGCCGAGGGAGACGCCCGGACAGCGCTGGCGGCGACCGGGCTCCCGGCACCGCCGATCTACCGCGTCATCAACCTGGGGGTTCTCGTCAGGGTTCTCCTCGAGCAGGGCGAGCTCGAGGAGGCAGAGGAGACCCTCGCGTCGCAGGATTGCGAAGCAGAGACCGGATTCGTCACGGCCGCAGGTCTTCGCCTCGCCCGTGGACGGCTGCGGGTCGCAGAGGGACGGGTCGCAGAAGGGCTCGATGACTTCCTGGAGATTGGCGCAGGCCTGACGCAGGCGATGGTCACCTGCCCGAGCTACCTGCCCTGGCGGTCGCAGGCCGCGCTCGCCCATCTCGCCCTCGGCGATCACGAGTCGGCCGGACGGCTCGCGGAAGAGGAACTCGAGCTCGCCCAGGCGTTCGGCGCCCCGCGGGCCCTAGGCGTGGCGAAGCGCGCCGCCGGCGTCGTGGCCGGCGGTGAGCGTGGGGAGCTCTTGCTCCGCGAGGCGATCGACGCCTTTGAGCGTGGCGACGCGAGCTTGGAGAGAGCGCGTGCTCTCGCCGACCTCGGCGCCATGCTTCGCCGGCGCAACCGGCGCACCGAAGCCCGAGAGCTGCTCCGCGAGGCGCTCGACATCTCCCACCGCACGGGCGCAAAACCGCTGGCCGAACAGGCCGAGACCGAGCTCCGCGCCACCGGCGCCCGCCCGCGCCGGGTAGTGCTCACGGGGCTCGACTCCCTAACAGCGAGCGAGCGGCGGATCGCCGAGCTCGCCAGCCAGGGCCTCACAAATCGCGAGATCGCCCAGACCCTTTTCGTCACCACACGCACGGTCGAAGGTCACCTCACGAGCATCTTCCGCAAGCTGCAGCTCGGCTCGCGAAGCGAGCTTCACGCCACGCTTGCGGGTAGCGCTCCAGTCCCGGCGTAGCGTCCCGCACGGACTCACGGCGCCCGCCAGACCTGCTCGCCCTCTCTTCGCTCAGTGGTGGCCTGGAGCCCGGCCCGTGCTGCGACCATTGCCGATGCCTGATGATCCGGATGGATGCAGGCGATGACCTCGTCAGCACCATTGGCCCGCAACCACTCGACCAGAGCTCGTGCCGCCTCGGAGGCGAAACCGTGGTTCTGCCAGTCGACTCCGATCACCCAGGCCAAGTTTGCGGTCGACCGGCCGTGCCTGTTCGTGACGGTTGCCTGCACAGTGCCGATCGGCCGCGTGTCCGAACGCCGGCGGACGATCCAGTTAAGCCACAGCTCGTCCGGGTCGGAGGAGCCGGCGACGAGGCTGGCGTAGTGGTCGCGCAGCTCGGCAACCGTGGCGGGCCGGCCGCCGATGAACTCGTGGAGCCGTTTGTCTGCGAGCACGCCGGCCATCTCCTCGGCGTCTGCGATCTGCAGTGGTTCCAGGGTGAGGCGTCGCGTGATGATGGTGGAGCTTTCGTCGACTGGGCTCACGTGGACCGGGACGGTCGGTAGACCAATGCTTGCTTCCGCCCGCGACATGGTTTCACGCCTGCGGGAGTGAACGCAGTGCCGTGAATGTCGTTTCTCGTGTCAAGACTTGTCTCGACCGCGGCCGGCGTCGTACTATCCCGCTCGTTTCGGTAGGCGACGCAAGGGGGAGGCATGGCTTCGCTGTATGAGCGCCTTGGCGGTCTCGATGCCATCACTGCTGTGGTCGATTCCTTTTCGGCACGCTGCGCAGGCGACGACAGGATCAACGAGAAGTTCGCGCGGACGGACATTCCGCGGCTGAGGAAGATGCTTGTCGACCAGATCTGCGAGGCGACGGGCGGTCCTCGCACCTACAGCGGCCGTGATATGCGGGCGGCGCACGACGGGATGGGGGTCACGGCCGGCGAGTTCGATGCGCTCGTCAAGGATCTGGTGGCGACCCTCGACGAGTTCAACGTTCCGAAGGCGGAACAGGACGAGCTGCTCGGCCTCCTCGCTCCGATGCGAAGCGCCATCGTCGAGGTCGAGTCAGCGGAGACCGGGACGCCGCTCCCCGAGGGCTATCAGGCTGCACCGGCTTGAGCTGACGATTCGATAGGTCGGTGCGAGGCTGGTCTCCCCTGGTGGGATGGCTAGCTTTGCGCAATGAGCAAAGCAGCGATTCGCGAGCTGGCCCGGACGCGGCTCGGGTTCGAGCGGCTGCGGCCGGGGCAGCTGCGTGCGGTCGCTGCGGCGAGCGCCGGACGCGACGTCCTGGCAGTCCTGCCCACCGGTGGCGGGAAGTCTGCGATTTACGAGCTCGCCGGCCTCCTGCGAGACGGGCCCACCGTGGTCGTGTCGCCTCTGATCGCGCTTCAGGACGATCAGCTTGAGCATCTGCGCGCGGCGGGGCTGTCTGCGATCGTGCTGAACTCACAGCAGTCGGCGCGGGCGCGGACAGCCGCACTCGTCGCTTCCTGCGATTCGGACACCTTCGTCTTCGTCTCGCCGGAGCAGCTGGCGAACGCGGAGACGAGGGAGGCGCTGCGCCGGGCGCGGCCGGGGCTCTTCGTCGTCGACGAGGCGCACCTGATCAGCCAGTGGGGTCACGACTTCCGCACCGACTACATGCGTCTCGGGGCGCAGGCTGATGCTCTCGAGGCGCCCGTTCGTATGGCCTTGACGGCGACCGCCGCATTGCCGGTGCGGGACGAGATCACCCGGCGCCTGGGGCTCGGTGACCCCGCGGTGGTGATCGGCAACTTCGATCGCCCGCACATCGAGTTATCGGCCCGGCGCGTCGGCTCGGTCGAGGAGAAGCATCGAGAGCTCGAGGGCGCGGCATCGGAGTTCGACGGCGCGGGGATCGTGTACGCGTCGACCCACGCCAGTGCGGAGGCGGCGCGGGATGTGCTGTCGGCTGCCGGGCACCGGGTGACGCTCTACCACGCCGGGCTTTCGGCAGGAGAGCGGCACAAGGCGATGACGGCCTTCCTCGACGGCTCGGCGCGAATCGTCGCGGCGACTGTGGCGTTCGGGATGGGAATCGACAAGCCAGACGTCCGCTGGGTGCTCCATGCGGACCCGACGGCGTCGCTCGATGCGTACTACCAGGAGCTGGGACGCGCCGGCCGCGACGAGAAGGACGCGCACGCGCGCCTGCTCTTCCGGCCGGAGGACTTCGGCCTGGCCCGGCATCTGACCTCGCGGAGCATTGGAGACGGCGTCGTCTTTCGCGTCGCTGAGCGCCTAGCGGCGGGGCGCGACATCGAGGAGCTTGGCCGACGGCAGCTGACGGCGGCGCTTGTCCGCCTGGTCGATCTCGGCGCCGCCGCGTGGGAGGTCGACGGCGAGGTTCGCTGGACCGGCGCGCTGAGCGTTGCCGACGCGCTGAGGGCGTCGGCGGCGGAGACTGACCGAGAGGACGAGGTCGAGCGGTCGAGGCTCGAGATGATGCGGCGATATGCGGAGCACACCGGCTGCCGCCGCTCTTTCCTGCTTTCGTACTTCGGCCAGAGCTACCGCGGCCCGTGCGGAAACTGCGACAACGACGAGGCACGGGTTTCCGTGGCCGCTGCGTCCGAGCCGTTTGCGGTGGGCGGGCGCGTGACAAGCGAGCGCTGGGGCGAGGGCACGGTGCAGCGGTACGACGGCGACCAGCTGACCGTGCTCTTCGACGATCACGGCTATCGCGACCTCCTGGTGCCGCTCGTGGTCGAGCGAGGGCTGCTGCGCCCGGCTTGAGGCGATAACGTCTCGGCCTTGGAACGGCCTCGGCGGGCGCTCATCTTCGATCTCGACGGCACGCTCGTCGACACCGTCTACGCCCATGTGTTCGCCTGGCAGCGGGCGTTCGCGGAGGTAGGGCTGCCGATCGACGGCTGGCGAATCCACCGCCGAGTCGGAATGAGCGGCGGCCTGTTCGCGCGTGCCGCTGCGCGCGAGATTGGCCGACCGCTTTCGACAGACGAGGCGGATGCGCTGCAGCGGCGCCACGGCGAGCTCTTCCTCGAAGTTCTGCCGGAGCGGCGTGCCCTGCCGGGCGCGGTCGAGCTGCTTGCGGAGCTCCAGGCAGAGGGGATCCCGCACGGGATCGCCACCTCGGGGCGCCGGCCGGAGATAGACGCGTCATTGGAGGTGCTCGGCGTCGGCGAGGAGACAGTCGTCGTCGAGCGTGGCCATGTCGACCGTGCGAAACCGGAGCCGGATCTCTTTCTCACCTGCGCCGAGCGCCTCGGCGTCTCGCCCGCGGATTGCTACGTCGTCGGCGACGCCGTCTGGGACCTACTCGCCGCCAGGCGCGCCGGCATGCTGAGCGTCGGCCTGCTCAGCGGCGGCTACGGCGAGGACGAGCTCAACCGCGCGGGCGCCTTTCGCGTCTACCGCGACGCCGCGGAGCTGCGGAGCTCGCTGGACGAGCTTGGCGTTCTTGCCTGAAAACGCGGCCGTCGCAAAGGCGGCGCACTCAGTTTCGTCACGCTTTAGTCACGCTTTAGTCACGATTTGCTCTTGACAAAACCACGGGACAAAACCAAGTGTCGGACACCTGGCCTGAAGCGTCGGGTCTGAAGCGAACGGCGGCTTTCCCCGCTCGCTGCCAGTCGTCAGGCGGGCTGCTCGCCCGCGTGCGCCAGCTCGGGGACGTCGCTTAGAGCAGCAGGGGCTGCCCCAAGGTCGCCGTCTCGCCTCGTCAGGGCCGTGTAGCGCCCGCCCGCGAGGATCAGATCCTCGTGCCGGCCGGATTCGACGACACGGCCGTGGTCGAGCACGATGATCTGGTCGGCGTCACGAACGGTCGAGAGGCGATGCGCGATCGCGATCGTCGTTCGCCCCGCCGAGAGCTGGTCGAGCGCCTCCTGCACGAGCCGCTCTGTCTCGGTGTCGAGCGAGCTGGTCGCCTCGTCGAGCACGAGGATCGGCGGGTTGCGCAGGATTGTCCGCGCGATCGCGATCCGCTGCTTCTCGCCACCTGAGAACCGGTAGCCCCGCTCGCCGACGACGGTCTCGTATCCGTCCGGCAGCGCCGCGATCACGTGATGGATGCGCGCGGCCTCGGCGGCAGCCTCGATCTCGTCGTCGGTCGCGTCCGGCTTCGCGAAGCGCAGGTTCTCGCGCACCGTCTCGTGGAAGAGGTACGTCTCTTGCGAGACGACGCCGACGAGGTCGGACAGCGCCTGGAAGCTCAAGTCGCGGATGTCGATGCCGCCGATGGTGATCCTCCCCCGACTGACGTCGTAGAGCCGTGCCGCGAGGTAGCCGAGCGTCGTCTTGCCGGAGCCCGTCTCGCCGACGAGCGCGGTCGTCGTCCCCGCCGGCACGGTGAAGGAGACGTCCTGGAGCGTCCAGTCCTCGCCGTAACGGAACCAGACGCGGTCGAAGACGACGTCGCCGGCCTGGCCGACGGCGATCGCATCCGCCTTCTCCTCGATGTCGACCGGCTGGTCGAGGTATTCGAAGATCCGGTCGAAGAGCGCGAGCGAGGTCTGGACGTCCAGGCCGACGCCGAGCAGCGAGCCGATCGGGAAGAACAGCCGGGTCTGGAGCGTGGTGAAAGCGACCAGCAGCGGGAGCGAGACCGCGGTCGATCCGTGCGCGAGCGCGAGCCCGCCGAACCAGTAGACCGCGGCCGGCATGATCGCGAAGCTGGTCTGGATCGAGGCCATCACCCAGCGGCCGGCCATACGCTGGCGGACCTCGAGGTCGGCGAGGCGCAGCGAGTCGGCCTCGAAACGGTCGGCGAGCTCGTCGCCGCGCCCCATCGTCTTGCCGAGCAAGATCCCCGAGACGGAGAGCGACTCCTGCACGAGGCTGGAGATGTCGGCGAGCGTCTCCTGCGTCGTCTTCGCGATCCGCCGCCGCTCGTTGCCGACCCTGCGGGTGAGCAACGCGAACAGCGGGATCAGCGCGAAGGCGAAGAGCGCCAACTCCCAGCTCAGGATCAGCATGCCGACCATCGTCGCGGCGACGGTGGTCACGTTGGAGGCGATCGACGTCGCCGTGTTCGTGACGACGTTCTGAACGCCGCCGATGTCGTTCGAGATCCTCGACTGGACCTCGCCGGTCCTTGTGCGCGTAAAGAAGGCGAGGGAGAGGCGCTGCAAATGCCGGAAGACCGAGGCGCGAAGGTCGTGCATCACGCGCTGGCCGACCTGATTCGAGAGCAGCGTCTGGATCACGCCAAGCACCCCGGTCGCGATCGCAATCGCGATGATCCCGGCGGCGTTGATCGAGAGCGACCTTGTGTCGTTCCGGGCGATCGCCTCCAAGACGTACTTGAGCAGGAAGGCGGGAACGACGCCGAGCCCCGCCGAGACGACGATCAACAGCAGGACTCCGCCCAGCCGCATCTTGTAGGCAGCGAAGAGCCTGCCGATCCGGCTCAGGTTCGCGCGGCGCACCGCCGGGTCGGCGGGACGCTCCGGCGGCGTTTCGGCTGAGTGAAAGAACATCCCCATCGAAGCGTCAGGGTACGTCGCGGGGCATGCGTGATGTCAGCGCGTTAGAACTCCCACGATGACCGCGAAGATCGCGCCCGACGCGTACCGGGAAGAGGAGATCGAATCGCGCTGGGAGGCCGCGCCGGCCGTCGCGACCGTCATTGGTTTCCAGGTGGTGCTCGCGATTGTGAGCCGCATCGAGCACTGGACGCTCTGGACCCTGCCGTGGTGGGTGTGGTTGATCTCCATCCCAGCTGAGCTTGCGCTTCTGATCCCCCTCGCCTGGAGCCGGCCAAGGCACCGGCTCGAGCAACTGGGGCTCCGACGGATGGTCGCGTTATCGCTGCTCGGCGTGATCAGCCTGACGAACGCCCTGCTGCTGGTCGCGCTGATCGGCTCACTGGTCGAGGGGAAGGAAACGAGCGGCGCGCAGCTCCTCCTCAAGGCGGTCACGGTCTGGGGGACGAACGTGATCGCGTTCGGCCTCTGGTACTGGGGTCTCGACCGCGGCGGGCCGGTCAAAAGGCTCGAGCCCGACTCGCCGTCCCCGGACTTTCAGTTCCCCCAGATGGAGAACCCGCAGCTTGTCGAGCCGGGCTGGTATCCGGAATTGGTCGACTACATCTACGTCTCGTTCACGAACTCGATCGCCTTCAGCCCGACGGACGCGATGCCGCTGACCCGGCGGGCGAAGCTGCTGATGCTGTTCGAGTCCGCGATCTCGGCGATCACGATCCTGCTCGTGGCCGCCCGCGCGGTCAACATCTTCAAATAGGTCAAGCGCGCAGAAAGGCCTGGATCTCCCGCCTGTCCCTGATTCGAGGGATAGGGGCGCATTGCCTCCGACCGATCTCGGAGGAGAAGGCAATCACGCCCTCTCCGCGGTCCGGAGGTCTTCTTGGCTCGACGCACGCTCCCGGTTCTGGCAGCTCTCGTTCTGGCTCTGCTCGCCGCCTCGGTGGCAGACGGCCGGAGCTCGAGGGCAAACGCGTGCGGCGCCCGCGAGTACTCCTACGCCGGCCTGCAGAGCGACAGCAAGGGGCACGGTGTCGGCGCGACGCTCGTCCCGCTCCGGACGCCGGCCGTCTCGGCCGGCCACGTCGGCGCCTGGATCGGCGTCGGTGGCGTCAACCTGGGACCCAACGGCACGGCCGAGTGGCTTCAGGTCGGTTTCAGCGCCTTCCCGTCAGACCGGATGAGCCGGATCTACTACGAGGTCACGGTTCCGGGCTCAGATCCCCGCTACGTCGAGCTCGACTCCAGTGTCAAGGCGGGCGAGAAACACAGCTTCAAGGTGCTCGAGATGGCGAACCGGAAGGCCTGGTGGCGCGTCTGGCTCGACGGCAAAGCCGTCAGCCCGGCGATCCACCTTCCACGCAGCCACGGCGCGTGGTATCCGCAGGCAATGGCCGAGAGCTGGAACGGCGGCGTCAGGGCATGCAACGCATTCAACTACCGCTTTTCGAACGTCACCCAGGCGCACGCCGACGGCGGCGACTGGCGGCCCCTGACGCGAAGCGTCTCCTTCCACGACGCCGGCTACCGATTCGTTCAGACCTCGCGCGTGCCGAGCAGCTTCCTCGCAGCGAGCCTCAACAGTTCTCCACCGGTCGTTACCAGCGTCCCGAACCGTGTCAGCCGTGCCAGCGCCAGACTGGCGGCGCTGCAGACGGTTCAGTTCACCCGTTCGCGCGGAAAGTAGCGGCGGCCCGGGGGGCCGCCTCATCGGAAAGCGTGTCTACCGAATCGTGACCGGCGTGCCGACCGGCATCAGCCGGCCCAACGCCAGGATGGCAGCGTTGCGCAGGCGAATGCAGCCGTGCGAGATGTGCCCGGGGATGAGTTGCGGCTCGTTCGTACCGTGGATGCCCACGTAGCCGCCGCCCGGCCAGTCGGTCAGGACGGCAGATCGGGCGCTGATACCGAACGCCAGCGGCCCGTAGAAGGGGTTGTTGAAGTTGGTCAGCTTGTCGCGGACGTAGAACTCGCCGCGTGGGGTCGGCCAGTAGCTCTTGCCGACCCCGACGCGTGTCTTGAAGACGACCTTGCCGTCCCGCTTCAGCGTCGCGGACGTCGCGCCGCGGTTGATGTAGAGGTGGGTGTGGACGGTGAACAGGGGACTCAGGTCGCGCTTCCGCACGAAGCCCGTCGAATTGTTCGGCAGGATCGGCAGACGCACCCGGTACCAGCTGGAGCGAGGGCTGATGTCGATCCGGGAAAGCACGAGCACGTCGTTCTGGGTGCCGTCCGTCGTTCCGGCGGGAAGGGTCGTCATCACCCGCGAGGCGAGGCCCGGCTTCGCGCGCACGACGGTTCGCCTCATCAGGACGGCCCAGTGGGCGACCTTGTCGTCGGTCAGCTTCGTCGAGCGCGGATAGAGGGCGCCCGCTCTCGAGCCGCCCTGCGCGGCTGAAGCGAGCGAGAGCACCGCTACTGCCAGTGCGCCGGCGAGTGTGATCGAAGCGAGCAGCGCACGGCGATTCGCAAAAAAGGATGTGTTCACTGATGTCCCCCGGTCTTTGTCGATCACTGAGCGGCTCGTAAAAGCGGCTCCAGTGTAGCCTCGGTCTCGGTCGTAAGCCCTCGACGATTTCTTATACAGAGCTTAGGGTGCGTTCGGAAGCGAGCGGTCTAGATCGGCCTGGACAAACGGACAGGACCAGCTCTGGTGGTCTGACCGCTTTTCAGGCATAACTACGGTCGTCGGCAGGAAGGGGGGTCGCAATAACTCGACGCGTTGCGTTCGTGCTCGCGGTTGTCGCTGCCGCGTTGGCGGCAGTCGCCACAGTCCACGCCGGTGACGGCAAGGAGCAAATCAGGTTCAACGCGGCCGATCAGGCAGCCGCGCGGGCCGTTGTCATCCGTCGCGCCGATCTCGGCTCCGGCTGGGTGGGCGGCCCTGCGAAGCCCGATCTCTCCGCGGGCCCAAGCTGCCCCAACTACCACCCCAAGGTCTCCGATCTCGTCCTCACCGGCGCCGCCCGAACTACCTTTCAACGCAGAGGCTTCGAGTTCGACAGCCAGTCGGGCGTTCTGAAGACGCGGCGGATGGTGGCGCTCGATTGGCGGCGCTCGGTCCTCGCTCCGGGTGTGGTCCCCTGCCTGCGGCGGACGATCGGCAGCGGGCTCGGCCCGAACGCGAAGGTGGTCTCGTTCGAGAAGCTCCCGTTCCCGAAGCTCGCGACCTACAGCGCGCTCTTTCGTGGAGTGATCAGCGTCCAGGCGCAGGGGAAGACGGTGCGCGTTCTCACCGATCTCGTTCTCGTCGGGCGAAGCCGCACCGAGCTCACGCTCACCGTCGTCGGGCCGGCCGTCACGAAGAGCGCGATCTCGGCGGCGGAGCGCCGCCTGGCGAGGGCGCTCATTAGACGCGCGCGCGCGTAGAAGCAGAAAGCTCCGTCCGGGCGCCACGCGAGGATTCGGTCCCAGTTGCGGTTCGAACTCAAGGAGGCTTGATGACGTTCAAGTTGTGGGACAGGTGGGCTCCCTCGCTCGGCATCCTCACCGTTGTCTGCTGGGCGCTTGCCTTCGCGGTCGCCGGCAGCAACCCGAGCACCGACGACAGCGACTCCCAGATCACGTCCTACTACATGAGCCACTCACACCAGACGAAGCAGATCGCCGGCTTCTTCATCTTCATGGCGGGCGTGCTGTTGTTCTTCGGGTTCTTGGCGGCATTGCGCCGTCGCCTGGCGGCCGCCGAAGGCCCGGGAGGATCGCTGGCTGCACTCGCCTTCGGAGCCGGCGTCTCCAGTGCGACACTCGGCGGCCTCGCCCTGGCGTTCCTGACAGCGCCGGCTTTCATGACGAACGACACCGGTCCCGCGAACCTCGATCCGAAGACCTACCGGATGATCGGAGACCTCGGCTACGAGATCTGGGTTGCGGCCGTCATTGTCGGTGCCGTCCTCGTCTGGGCGACGTCCGCCTTGGCCTTGCGGACGGCCGTCCTACCTCGCTGGTTCGGCTGGCTGGGGCTGCTCGTCGGCCTGATCCTGCTGTTTGCAGTCGTCTTCCTCCCAGCTTTCGTCTATGCGGGTTGGATCGTGCTCGCAGCCGCGCTCCTGACCTGGCTGCCCGCAAGAGCAGCAAGCCCGGCGGTGCCGCAGGCGGCCTGATCGTTCTAGCAGCGGAAAGGCCCCGACGGCGGGGCCTTCCCACCGTCTGACCGGCTCAGTATTCTCGACGCGTTCTCAGCTGCGACGACAAAGGAGGCTCGAGGTGACGGGTGTGCGACGGGGCGCGCGTGCGGTGCTGCGCTACTACGTTGCGCTGCTTTTCCTGCTGGTAATCGTTCAGATCTTCCTCGCGGGCGAAGGGGTCTTCGGGATCAAGAAGGGCCCGCAGCTCGATGACCAGAAGGCGCTCGATCCTCACCGGGCGCTTGGATTCCTGCTCACCGAGCCGCTCGCGTTCCTCTTGCTGGTCGCCGTCCTGCTCGCATGGTTGCCGGACCGCAGGCTGCGCCGGATCTCGATCGCGCTGCCGTTCTTGATCTTCCTCCAGGCGCCGCTTGCCTGGGGCGGCCGCTGGACCGGAGCGTTCCACCCGCTGAACGCCTTTCTCGTCCTCGGCCTGCTGGGCTGGTTCTCGGGACAGCTTTGGCGGCGCGCAGGCACCACCGAGATGGCTCCGGCCGTCACCTGATCCACGCGGGGCGCGAGCGCTGCCGGTGGGAAGCCTCGCGACCCCACTACTCGTCGTCATCTTCGCGGCCGCGGCCGGGGCGACGTGGACCGCAGGCGTGGCGCTGTCGAAGACGACCGACGCGCTCGACGTGCGCCTCGGCTTCGGCGAAGAGCTCGGCGGGATCATCCTGCTCGCCGTTGCGGGCAGCCTGCCAGAGCTTGCGATCACGATCTCCGCGGCCTCGAGCGGGCACCTCGGTCTTGCGGCCGGAAACCTGATCGGCGGGATCGCGGTGCAGACGATGGTGCTCGTCGTCTGTGACGCGGTCGCCGGCCCGAGGAACTCGCTCACCTTTCTCGCCGGCGCGCTGACGCCGGTGCTCGAGGCGCTGCTGGTTGTGCTCGTCGTCTCCGGGGTGCTGATGGGCGCGCTGCTCCGTCCGTCGATCGCGATCGGAGGCGTCGTCAGCCCCGCCTCGCTTGCGATCGTTGCCGTCTGGGTGAGCGGGGTCTACGTGATCGACCGGGCGAGGAAGGAGAAGCGCTGGACCGTGACGATGCCGGGAAGTCGCCGCGGCCGCGTCAGCCACCGCGAGCCGATGCCGGCGAAGCCGCACCCCTACGCCGGTTCGTCGACGGTCCGGGTGGCCACGATCTTCGGTGCAGCCTGCGCGATCACGCTAGCCGCCGGCGTGGCACTTGAGGTGACGGGCAACTCGCTCGCGGACCGCGCAGGGATCAACGGCGTCATCTTCGGCGCGACGGTGCTTGCAGCGGCCACGGCTCTGCCCGAGATCAGCTCGGGCATCGCGGCCGTTCGCCTCGGCGACAATGCGCTCGCGCTCGGGGACATCTTCGGTGGCAACGCGTTCCAGGTCTGCCTCTTCCTTATCGCCGATCTGATCGCCGGCTCGCCGGTGCTGCCGAGCGCCGGCCGTCTGAACAGCTGGATCGCGTCGCTCGGAGTTGCGCTGACGGCGATCTACGCGACGGGGATCATCGTCCGCCGTCAGCGTTGCTTCCTGCGACTCGGTGCGGATTCCCTGTTGGCGATCGTTGCTTTCGGCCTCGGGATCGCCGGGCTTATTGCCCTCGCGTACTAGCGAGCCGGCGCGGAAACCCAACGCGTCCGCTATTCGTTTCATCGTGATGGGCCGATTCCGCGTCGTCGTCGTCGCCTGCGCGTGCCTGCTGCTCGCGGCCTGCGGCGGGACGACGACCAAGCAGTCCTCGATCCAGCGTGCGACCGCGATCAAGCTCGCGGGTGCAAGCGACGCGGTGGCGACGGCGCTGCAGCGTGGAGATTCCTGCGCGGCTGCGAGCAAGGCTAGGACCCTTCGTTCGCAAGTCGCGAGTGCGATTACGTCCGGCTCGATCCCGCAGTCGCTTGCTGCGTCGGCGCGGAGCGCATCTTCGCGGCTTGCCGACCGGATCGCCTGCACGCCTCCGCCCGCGCCGCCCTCGGCAGCCCCAACCTGTGCCGAGATCGAACACGAGAAGCACGGGTCCGAGAAACACGGGAAAGGCCCGGCCAAGCGGAAGGGGTGCGAGTGAGCGCCCCGCAGACTTCGACGAAGCGCTACCGCCGCGTGCGGTTGCTCGGCCACGGGGGCATGGCGACGGTCGAGCTCGCCCACGACACCGAGCTCGACCGGCCGGTCGCGATCAAGCGGCTCGCCGAGAATCTCGCCGCGAACGAGGAGTACAAGGAGCGTTTCCTGCGCGAGGCGAGGTTGGCGGCGCGGCTCTCGCACCCCAACATCGTCGGGGTCTACGACGCCGGCGCCGAAAACGGGATTCCATACATCGTCATGGAATACGTCGAAGGCGAGACCGCCAGCGACCTGTTGCGACACCGCGGGCGGCTCGAGCCGGCTGAAGCGGTTGCGCTGGGTCTCCAGGCTTGCTCGGGCCTCGAGACCGCGCACGATGCCGGCCTCGTCCACCGCGACATCAAGCCGCAGAACCTGCTGATCACGCCGGACGGGACGCTCAAGATCGCCGATTTCGGGATCGCTCGCTCGCTCGACGGAACGAAGCTGACGCAGGCCGGGACCGTACTCGGCACAGCCGCCTACCTGGCGCCCGAGCAGGCTGCGGGGGAGCAGGTGACTGTGGCCGCCGACATCTACGCCCTTGGTGCTGTGCTCTACGAGCTGCTGACGGGGCGCCCCCCGTACGAGGCGGACAGCCTGGCCGAGCTCTTCGCCAAGCAGACCGAGGGCTCGATCACGCCTCTCCGGGAGTTTGCACCGGCGGCGCCGGCCCGGCTCGAGGATGCCGTGATGCATGCACTCGCCCGTGGTCCCGAGTACCGGCCCGAGTCGGCCGCGGCGTTCGCGGCCGAGCTCGCGGCGACTCCGACGGCCGCCACGACCGTCGACCGGTCACTGGCACCGACCAGGCCGATGCGTCGGGTGCGTTCGAATTGGGGGCGCGTCGCACCACGGCGCCGGCGCTGGGTTTTGTCCGCTGCGGCAATCTTTGCCGCGGCGCTCGTTGCGCTCATCCTCGCAGTGTCGCTTGATGGTGGTTCGAAGTCGCCGAAGCCGGTTGCACCGCCTTCGACGAGTGGGTCGACGGCGCAGCAGGCCAGGGCGTTCTCAGTCTGGCTGCGTGGGCATGCGGGCGGCGGCTGAGGAGGCTAAGACATAAGCTCGCAAACCAAACCGAGGAGGCTAGAGATGGCAAACCGCCGTGACCTCGTCGTCGAGCAGCTGCACGCGCTCGCCGACGACCTCGAGGAACTCTGGAAGGCCGCAACGCGCGACCCGGCTGCGGAGCGGCGCAAGCAACGAGGCTGGCTTCTGCTGACCGGTGCGCTCGGCGCGGTGGCGACGATGGCGAGCCGGAAGGCGCTCGCGAAGCTCTGGCCGATCCTGACCGGGGAGCCGGCGCCTGGGCTGAAGGCGCCGGGCGCCCCACGCGAGCGCGACCGCGAGCGCGTGGCCTAGTCGCCGGAGCGCGCGAGCTTTCGCCGGTTCTTCGAGCGGTACATCGCTTCGTCCGCCGCATGGAGTAGCCCCTCGGGCGTGTCGTCCGCTGCGCCGGTTGCGGCGATTCCGAAGCTCGCCTCCGCACGCAGGGCGGAGGAGCGCCCGCTTCGCTCGAGCCACTCGACAAGCCGCGCCGTCACCTCCTCGGCGCCCGGCCCGCTCGTTTCCGGGAGCAAGATGGCGAATTCGTCGCCGCCGATTCGGAACGCCTGGTCGCCCGGCCGGAGCTCAGTACGGAGAAGCCGGCCAACTCGGACGAGGCAATCGTCTCCCGCGGCGTGACCATGCCGGTCGTTCAGCTGCTTGAGTCCGTCGAGGTCGAGCACGATCAGCGCGAGAGGAACGTCGGCGGCGACCGCCTCAGCCACGCCGCGATCGAGCTCACGCATGAACGCGCGCCGGTTCGGCAGCTGCGTCAGCGGATCGTGGTCGGCGAGATAGCGCATCTGCTCGAACTGCGTCGCAAGCGTCAGTGCGCTCGCCGTCTGGTTGGCGAAGATCCGCAGCGCTTGCAGCCTTTCCTCGCTCGGTAGCAGCCGGTCCTCAGGCTCGTCGACCCAGATGACGCCGATGACCTCCTCCTGCGGTCCGTGCAGAGGGATCACCAGCCAGTGGTGGTTCCATGCGTGCGGACCGCGCCCGTTCAGCTCGGACTCGTAGATGACCTGGCTCGTGGCCACGCGCTTCCGGGCGATCTCGTTCGGGAGGAGGAAGCAGCCGGCAACCTCGAACTCGGAGTCGAACAGCGACGCGATCTCGGTGAGGGAGAGGTTCTCGGTCAGTAGGCGGTCGGTGCTCGCCCACCCTGCTGCGGCCTGGGTCACGAGCGTCAACCCGTCCTCGGCGAGGAGGTCGACGCACACCTTCTCGAAGCCGAGTGCGTTCGCGATCCCGTTACACACGGATTGCAGGATCGAGTCCGTTGAGAGCGTCTGCGTTAATCCCGAGGAGACGTGCATCAGCTCTTCGAGCGCCGCGCGATGCCGCGCGCGGACGATCGCCGCTTGCGCGGCCGCGAGCGCTTGCGCGGCGTAGTGGGCGAGACCGACGAGCAGCCCGAACTCTTCGTCGCTCGGCCGCAGGCCCGAGGCGGGGTCGCCGAGCGAGAGGATCCCGAGCAGCTCGTCGCCGGGTCCATACAACGGTACGAAGACTTCGTCATCCGGGTTCCACGCCTCCGGGTGGTCGCTGACCTCGCGCACAGGGACGTAGCGCTTGCCGGTGTCGTTTTGCCAGTCGAACTCGCCGTGCTTGATGAAGAACGCGCCGTCCCGGAGGAAGCGGTCGTCGAGCAGCTGCGTCCAGCTCTCCCGGCTGTAGGTGCTGCCGAGCAAGGCGCGCTGCACTTCCTTGTCGCCGTGAACGGTCGCGACGCAGAAGTCGTCCCACTCACGGCGGTAGAGATTGAGAACGACTGTGCCGAAGCCGACGACTTCCGCGACCGTCCGCGCGATCAGCGAGAGGACGGTCGGAAGGTCGCTCTCCGCACGCACGAGCTCGGTGACGCCGACGAGCGCTCCCACTCCCACAAGGTCGCGCGGCCGGCGCCTCGCGCGCGCGAACAGACGCCTCAATCGCGCGTGTCGCCGCCCATGAGTCCTTCGGGTCATCCTGTCGCCGCCGATCGAACTGCCCTCCTCTGAACCCCGCCTATCGCCGCACTCCCAGCATCCGCTATCGCAACAGAGTTCGAATCGCCCTGGTGGGGGATCTCGTCTCCGGGCCTGGTCAGGCGGTTCGACTCACGACGCGAAGCGGTTGCGTCGTGCGCACGGGGTCCCGGTCGGTCGCTCCAGGTGGCTCGAAGACGCGAAAGAACGCGTCCACGACCACCGGTGCGAACTGGGTGCCGCGGTGCTTCCGAAGCTCCGCCTCAGCCTCGCCCGGATCGAGGGCGCGGTGGTACGGGCGGTCGGTCGTCATCGCGTCCCAGGCATCCGCGAGCCCGACGATCGCCGCGCCGAGCGGAATCGAATCGGCTGCGAGCCCGTGCGGATACCCCTGCCCGTCCCAGCGCTCGTGGTGGTGGTGGATCAGAGGGACCGCATCGCGCAGTCGTCCGAACTTCGCAACGATCTTGGCGCCGTCGGCGGGGTGGTGCTTCATCAGCTCATACTCCTGCTCGGTCAGTTTCGCCGGCTTCGTCAGGATCGCGTCCGGCACGCCAAGCTTGCCGATGTCGTGGAAGAGCCCAGCGTGGGCGATCGCATCGAGCTCGCGCCCTTCGATTCCGAGCTCCCGCGCAACGGCGAGGGCGATCTCCTGGACGCGCTGCGAATGGCCGGCTGTGTACGGATCACGTGCATCGACCGTCGCATTCAGAGTCGCGACCGCCTCGAGCGCGTCCTGCTCGAGCACCGCGTAGGCCTCGCTTAGCTCAGCCGACCGAGCCGCCAGCGAGGCGGCCTGGCGGCGGAGCGTCCGCGACGCGGTCCGCACGAGCAGAGCGAGCGCCAGATAGAGGAGGAGGAAGACCAGCGTCACCGCCGCCCAGATCGCGTGCTTGTTCGCCGTGATCAGGTGCTCGCTTCGCTTCGGGTCGGCGTAGATCTCGTAGGCGCCGATCGCGCGGTGATTGCTCGCGTCCTCGATCGGAGCGTAGACCTCGAGCAGCCGCCCGAAACCGAGGCTCCGTTCGACGGCGTTCTCTTCCCGGTCTGGTACCTCGATCTCGGCAACGGACTCGTTCTTGCGCAGCGCCGTCCCCAGGCTGCCGTCGATCTCGAAGCGCTGGCCAATCCGTTGCCGGGCGCGATTGGTCCAGGCGAGAACGCCGTTCGAGCGCCAGACCTTCACAGTCACGATCTCTGGTCGGCGGCGAAGCTCGTCGACGAGCTGCCGCGAGAGCTGCGGGTGGACGGCGACTACGTCGTGCTGCACGAGCTGGGGGTGGAGGACGCCGTCGACGTACTGAGCCAGGCTGGAGCGTGCATCGTCAATCACCTGTCCCTTCAGGCGTGAGCTCAGAACGCTCGAGAGGATGACCGCACCGGCGAGCAGGATCGCGGCACTGGCGACGAGGAACACGCGCAGCAATGTCAGCGAGCGTTGTACCGCCCAGGTGCGCGGGGTGATCGACGCCGCAGCCACGCCGAAGAGAGAATCGGCCGCTACCCGTGCTTTCTTCACCTGGGGCGTCGCTCGAACGAGTGATCGGGCCGTTTGTAGTCTTCCGGCGATGTCGGCACGGGATGCGCTTCGGCAGGCAGGGCTTTACGGACGGACGGTCGCCCGTGTCGCCCAGCGGGGTTTTCGGGAGCCGGGCGGCGATCCCGAGTTCGCGACCGAGCGGATCGTCTTCGTCGTCGGCTCGCCTCGTTCGGGAACGACGTTCCTCGCCGGCGCCGTCGGCGCGCAGCCGGGATTCGTCGACCTCGGCGAAGTTCGGCCGGTGAAGTCGAGCATCAAGCGTTGGGCCACGCTTCCAGAGGACAAGGCCGCGACGGAGCTGCGCTCGACGCTCGAGCGCGTTCGCCGGCTCGGCTTCGTGCGCGACCTGAGGCCGGTCGAGCAGACGCCGGAGCTCAGCTTCGTCGTCGGCGCCGCGGTGCGCGCCTATCCGCAGGCGACCGTACTGCACATCATCCGGGACGGACGCGACGTCGTCTGCTCGCTGCTCGAGAGGGGCTGGCTTCGCGAGCGGGAGGGTCACGACGATGCCGGTCAGCCGTACGGTCGGCACCCCCGCTCCTGGGTGGAGCCCGAGCGCCGTGAGGGGTTCACGCGCGCGCGCGAGGCGACGCGGGCGGCGTGGGCCTGGCGGCGGTACCTGTCCGCGGCTCGCGCAGTGCCCGAGCACACGCTCGAGATCCGCTACGAGGAGATCGCGGCCGATCCGGCGACCGCCGCCGAGCGGATCGCAAGCCGGCTCGAGACGGATCCGGCGCCTCTCGCCGAGGCGCTCCGCGAGGTCCACGGCCGCTCGATCGGCCGCTGGCGTCGGGATCTGACGCCCGAGCAGGTCGAGGACGTCGAGCGCGAGGCGGGCCCGCTCTTGCGCGAGCTGGGTTACGACTGAGCGCTCGAAGGCTCCCCGCAGAGCTGATTCCCCGCATCCCGCGTCCCGCGCGGGCGGTGCTGCGCAATGCCATCTGGACCTACGGCCGCGCCACCTCGTTCGCGCGGCCGCTGCCGGGCTTCCTGATCCTCGGCGCGCAGAAGGCCGGCACGACGGCGCTCTACGCCTACCTGCGCTGGCACCCCGGCATCACGGGCCCGGCCTGGAAGGAGGTCAGCTACTTCGACCGGCACTACCGTCGCGGAGTCCACTGGTATCGGGGCCACTTTCCGCTGCGGCCGGGCGAGCGGCTCGTCGGAGAGGCGAGCCCCGGCTACCTCTTCCACCCACTCGCTCCCGAGCGGGTGCGGGCGACCGTTCCGGACGCAAGGCTGATCGTGCTGCTGCGCAACCCGGTCGACCGGGCGTTGTCCCACTACCACCACGAGGTTGCACTTGGCCGCGAGCCGCTGACGTTTGAGGAGGCGATCGAGGCCGAGCCCGAGCGGACGCGTGGGGAGGAGGAGCGGCTCGCGCGGGAACCCGGCTACTTCAGCCACGCCTGGTGGGATTACACGTACCTCGCTCGTGGCCGCTACGCGGAGCAGCTCGAGCGCTGGCTGGCGGTCTTCCCACGGGAGCAGCTGCTCGTCGTCGCGAGCGACGAGCTGGCCGCGGCGCCCGGCGAGACGTACGCTCGCGTGCTCGAGTTCCTCGGCGCGCCGGCGCACGCGCTCGGGTCGTACCCGCGCGTCTACGAGCAGAGCTACGCCGAGATGCGGCCGGATACCCGACACCGGCTCGCGGAGCATTTCGCCGAGCCGAACCGGCGCCTCTACGAGCTGCTCGGCCGCGACCTCGGCTGGCACGTGATGTAGGTGTACACCTACATCACTTCAGTTTCTGAAGCGTGAGTCAGTAGTCCCGAATCGTCGCGGCCGCGCCGATCACGACCTCCGGCGACGCGGCCGGATCGAGCCAGCGCAGGACTGTGACGAGCTGCGCCCTCGTCAGGCTGACGCAGCCGAGCGTCGGACCGCCCCGTGCGCTGACGTGCAGGAAGATCCCTGAGCCTCGCCCCGGGACGATCGGGTGCGTGTTGTAGTCGATCACCGCGAGGTACCGGTACGAGATGGGCGACCGCGACATGTCCTCGCTCGTGATTCGGAAGGGCGGTCTCGTTCCGCAGCGGACGTGGTGGAAGCGGTTGTAGAACGGCGAGCGAGTGTCCTCGACCCACCAGTCGCCGCAAACGATGCGGCGATACCTGTAGCGCACACCGGGATTGGGGCCGACGCCGTACATCACCGGCTGGATCCCGAAGGCTCCGGCCGGTGTCGTCTTGTCTCCCTCGCGTTTGGTCTCAGAGACGCCGTTTCGCCCGAGATGTGCCGTCCACGGGCCGTCGACCCCGACCCAGCACTCGCCGGACTTCCGCCAGAGGCGCAGCGAGCCGGTGGTCGAGCGCGCCCGCGCCGAGACGACGGTGATCAGTTGGGTCGCCGAGCCCGTGTCGGCAAGCTGATTGGCGAGGTTCGCGGGGCACGTGGACGCGCGTGCGTCGCTGCTGCCGCTCGCCGCCGCAGAACAGAGCAAGACCAGGGCGGAGAGTGCGATTCCCCAGCGCATCCCGCCTGCAGAGTACGCTCGGGGCGCGATGACGACGCTGATGCTCGCGATCTTCGCGGCGGTATCGCTGCAAGCGCCGCCTTTCAGCCACAGCGTCTCGCGCGTGACCGCCGCGCAGTTGCCGTACTCGTGGCACCCGGGCTGCCCCGTCTCGCCCGCCCGGCTACGCCGTGTGAGGCTGACCTACTGGGGCTTCGACGGGCGTGCGCACACGGGCGCGCTGGTCGCCAATCAAGACGCTGTTTCGGACCTCGTCCACGTGTTCTCGCGGCTCTACGCGGCGCGGTTTCCGATCAGACGGCTGCGGCCGATCGACGCCTACGGCGGCAGGGACGAGCGTTCGCTCGAGGCCGACAATACGGCTGCCTTCAACTGCCGGTACGTGATCGGCCCCGGGCCGCGGCGCTGGTCGGTGCACGCCTACGGCGAGGCGATCGACGTCAACCCGGTCGAGAATCCCTACCTCGAAAGCGGCCGCATCCACCCGCGCGCCGGGCGCGCCTACCTCGACCGCGGCAGAGTCCGGCCGGGGATGGCGTTCCGCGGCGGGCTGCTCGTGCGTACCTTCGCAGCCGTGGGCTGGCAATGGGGAGGGCGTTGGACCGGCTCGCCGGATTACCAGCACTTTTCGGCTACGGGCGGTTGACTCTGAGGCGCTCGCTGCGACGTCGACCTGGAGGGCTTCCGGGCTCGGCCCGGGCGCCCTCCAATCCCCGCTGGCAAGAGCAGTTGCGGCTGCGTCTCTTCCGAGTTGACTCTTAGCCTGATTTCACAAAAATTGGCGAGGGTGAACGTACACTCGACGGACGTGTGAAGGGCCTTCTCTCCATCCTCGTTTGCACGGCCGCGCTCTCGGCAGGCTCTGCGGGCGCCGCCCCGGCCCAGCTGTCGTTCGGACTCCAGCAGGGACTCAAAGCCGGGGCGGGCACCGAGCAGAGCACGAATTGGGCCGGCTATGCGGTCACGGCCCGGAAGTCCTTCACGAGCGTCACCGGCAAGTGGGTGCAGCCGGCCGCGACGTGCGCCGACCGGTCGCCGACCTACTCCGCGTTCTGGGTCGGTCTCGGCGGCTTCTCGAACAACTCGTTCGCGGTCGAGCAGACCGGGACGCTCGCGAACTGCTCGTCCGGCACGCCAACCTACACCGCGTGGTACGAGCTCTATCCGAAGGCGCCGGTGATGCTGAAGATGTTGGTCCGGCCCAGCGACACGTTCTCGGCCACGGTCTCGGTGGCCAAGAGAACCGTCCTCATTCGGATCAAGAACGTCACCACCAACAAGCTCTTCACGAAGAAGCTCCATATGGCACGGCCCGACCTGGGCTCAGCCGAATGGGTCGCGGAAGCGCCGAGCGGCTGCGACTCCTTGGGTAACTGCACAACCCTTCCGCTGACGAACTTCGGCACGGTGGCTTTCTCGCACAGCACGGCGAGCGTCAAGCGCCACAGGGGTCGCATCACCGACCCGGTCTGGTCGGACACGGCGATCGAGCTCCACGGCGACCTCCCGAACAGCGATTCTCAGGCCGGCGCGAACGCGATTCCCGGCGCCGTCGGCCCTGACGGAGGCTCGTTCGCGGTCACCTGGCAGGACCTGACTCCGCCTACGAACTGAGTTCCATGTGCTTCGACCTCGATTCGCTCCCGCCGGTCCCCCGAATTGCCGGCGCTGCGGTCTCGCACGACGATATCGAGCTCCAGGCGGCCGACGGCAACCGCTCCGCAGCCTTCGAGGCGACCCCCGACGAGCCCAACGGGATCGGCGTCGTCATCCTCCCGGACGTTCGGGGGCTCTATCGCTTCTACGAAGAGCTTGCCCTCCGCTTCGCCGAGCGCGGCTTCGACACGGTCGCGATCGACTACTTCGGTCGGACGGCGGGCGCGGCGAAGCGGGGCGACGACTTCGACTACTCGCCGCACGTCGCGCAGACGACGCAGGAAGGAATCCAGGCCGATGTCCGTGCCGCCGTCGAGCGCCTCCGGCCTCGCACCCGGGCGATCTTCGCCGTCGGCTTCTGCTTCGGCGGCCGTAACTCCTGGCTGGCCGCCGCCTCGGGACACGGCCTTGCCGGTGCGGTCGGCTTCTACGGGAATCCGGGCGAACGCGACGGCGCCCCAGGGCCGACCCAGCGCGCGGCCGAGCTGGAGGCGCCGATCCTCGCGCTCCAGGCGGGCGCCGACCAGAACATCACCGCGGAGATGAACGAGGCGTTCGAGCGGGCCCTGAACAATGCTGGCGTCGAGTACGAGCTCGTCACCTATGAGGGCGCGCCGCATAGCTTCTTCGACCGCCGCTACGAGGAGTTCGCCGAGGCATCCGAGGACGCCTGGCGGCGGGTGCTCGAGTTCCTAGAAACCCATTCCGCCTAGACGGGCGGCTGCGCGGCGTTTCCGTCCGACTCGCGGTAGCGGTAGACGATCCGCCCGCGGGTCAGGTCGTAGGGCGACAGCTCGAGCTTGATCCGGTCGCCGATCAGAATCTTGATCCGGTACCGGCGCATCTTCCCTGCCGTGTAGCCGAGGGCCTCATGGCCGTTGTCGAGCGCGATGCGGTACATGCCGCTCTTGTAGGACTCGAGAACCTCGCCGTCCACTTCGATCTTCTGCTCCTTTTCGGAGATGGCGCACCTCCTTTCGTGAGATGAGCGCGCGCGGGTGATCGCTCACCCGCGCGCGAGAATTCGGGACTAACCGACGATGCTGACGTTGCGAGCCTGGGGGCCTTTGGGGCCCTCTTCGACCTCATACTCGACCTTCGCGCCTTCGGTAAGGCTCTTGAAGCCCTCGCCGGCGATTGCGCTGAAGTGAACGAAGACGTCGTCGCCGCCGTCGGCCTGCGAGATGAAGCCGTAGCCCTTCGAGTCGTTGAACCACTTCACGGTTCCGGTTGCCATGTATTCCACCTCCCTGCTCCTTCACGAACGTGCAGCGGAGGCGTGATCGCACTACCGGTACTCGCTCTTGATGATCTGTGGCGCGAGAAAGGTAGCGCATTCGGAGCAGCTATGGGCTGGCCGAGACCGCCTGCGGCGCGGTTGCGCGCGCCTGCTCGGCCGCTGCCTTCACGCCCTCGCCGAAGGTCGGGAACGTGTGGTGCGCGTTGGCGAGTTGGTCGACGGTGACGCCGAGACGCATCGCGATCGAGAGTCCCTGAACGATGTCGCTCGCGCCTGGCGCCACCACGTGCAGCCCGAGCACGCGCCGGCTGGGGCGGTCGAAGACGATCTTGTAGAGCCCGTGCTTCGCGCCGGTGTAGGACGCCCTGCGGAGGTGCTTCAGCGGGTGAACGACCGTCTCGGCCTCGAAGCCTTGCTCCTCGGCTGCCGACTGGGTCAGCCCGGCGCCGGCGAGCTCTGGGTCGGTGAAGATCGCCGTCGGTAGGACCGAATAATCCGCCGTGGGGCCTTCGCCCGGGTGAAACATGTCCTCGACGGCGATCCGTGCCTGGTATTGGGCGACCGGCGTGAACAGCGCCTGGCCGTTGACGTCGCCGGCGGCCCAGATACCGGGGACGTTGGTGCGTAGGCGCTCGTCGACGACGATGCCGAGCTTGTAGGTCTCGACGCCTGCGGCTTCGAGGTTCAACTCCTCGATGTTCGGACGGCGGCCCGAGGCGAGCAAGAAGCAGTCGAACTCGACCTCCTGCTCCATGCCGCCCTCGCGCGGTGTGATCGTCGCGACGTTGCCTCCGTCCCGAGCGGCGACCTTCGTGACGAAGCTGTCGAGGATGATCGGAATTCCCTCGTCCGCGAGGGCCTCGCGAAGCTCCATCGCGGCGTGGTGGTCGGTGTGCGGCGCGATCTCGTCGAGGGCGTCGACGATCGTCACCTTTGAGCCGAAGCGGGAGAACGCTTGGCCGAACTCGAGCCCGACGGCGCCGGCGCCGCAGACGAGCAGTCTCTCGGGCAGATCTTCGATCTCGAGCGCGCTGACGTGATCCACCCAGTCGATCTCCTCGATCCCCTCGATCGGAGGCACCGCCGTGCGCGAGCCGGTGGCAATCAGGATCTTGTCGGCGTTGAGCTCGGCGTCGCCCACGCGGACCGTGTGCGGGTCGACGAAGCTCGCCGTGCCTTCGTAGGTATCGAAGCCCGCGGCGTGGAGACCCTCGACCCACTTCTGTTGCGGCTTCTTCAGCGAGTCCTTCCAGGCCTTGACTTTCGCCAGGTTCGTTGTCGCCGGGCCGACTTCGATGCCGCGCTCGTTCGCCAGCGTGTTGATGGAGTGGGCGAGGTCGGCGGCGACGAGATAGGCCTTCGTCGGCACGCAGGCGACGTTGGGGCAGCTGCCACCCCACTGCTCGCCCTCGATCAGCGCGACCTTCGCTCCATAGTCCTTCGCCGCCTTGTTGGCGCCGTCCCGAGCCGCGGAGCCGGCGCCGATCGAAATCAGGTCGTAGTGCTCGCTCTTCATCGGGTCCTCCTCGCTTTTCTCGTGGCACAGTCGCACGCCGGCGCGCGCTGTTACAAGCGTTTGAACGACCGGTGGGCCACCGGTGTCCGCTTCGGCCATTGTCCGGGGTCTGACCCCGGACGATGGCTCAAAGGGTCAGACCGCCGACGCCGACGCGCAGGACACCCGCGTTACAGTCGGCGCGTGGACGACGCCGCCGTGATCGCCGCCCTCCGCGCGCGAGACGAGCGGGTCTTCGCGGAGCTGATGCGGATGTACAACGCTTCGCTTCTGCGGGTCGCGCTGATCTACGTCGCCACTCGGGCCGTGGCCGAGGACGTCGTCCAGGAGACGTGGATCGGCGTTCTCAACGGGATCGACCGCTTCGAGGGCCGCTCGTCGCTGAAGACCTGGATCTTCAGGATCCTGACGAACATCGCGAAGACGCGAGGGCAGCGCGAGGGACGGACGGTGCCGTTCTCCGCGCTCGAGCGGCCCGACGCCGTGCCCGAGGCCGCGGTCGATGCCGACAGGTTCCTGCCGCCCGATCACGAGCGCTGGCCGGGCCACTGGGCGTCGAGGCCCGAGCCCTGGCCGGAGGAGCGCTTGCTGGCCGCCGAGACGCGTGCGGTCGTCGAGCGCGCGATCGAGGAGCTGCCGCCGGCACAGCGAGCGGTGATCAGCCTCCGGGACATCGAGGGCTGGAGCTCGGAGGAGGCGCGTAACGCTCTGGGGATCAGCGAGACAAATCAACGAGTACTTCTCCACCGCGCGCGCTCGAAGGTCCGGCAGGCGCTGGAGGACTACCTCACGGAGGCTCAGTGAGCGCAAGCATTGAACAGCTGAGTTGCCAGGAGCTCGTCGAGCTGGTGACGGACTACCTCGAAGGCGCGCTGCCGGAGCGCGAGCGCGACAGCTTCGAGCACCACATCGAGGGGTGTAAGGGCTGCCACGAGTATGTTCGGCAGATGCGGGAGACGATCGAGCTCACCGGCACTCTGGCGCCGGCCGACATCAGCTCCGAAGCCGAGGCGGCTCTGCTCTCGGCCTTCCGGGACTGGACGTCTCGCTAGCCGATCCCGTCGCGCTACGATTCCGCGGCCGTGTGGCTCTACTTCATTCCGCTCTACATCGCCGGCGCGATCATCTTCCTGCTCGCGTTGTTCACCCTGTTGGCGCGGGTCAGGGGCGGCAAGTACGCGCGGCCGATCATGCAGGGGATCGCGAAGATCCCCGGCGTTCGAGGTCTGATGATGAAGGCCTCGCGCGCGGCGCTGGCGAAGCAGAACCCCGAGGCCGCCAGCGCGCTTGAGAAGCTCGAGCGGGCCGGGGTCGCGAACGATCCGCAGCGGGCGCAGGCCGCCCTCTCGCGGCTCAGCGCCTCGGAGCGGCGCGCCTATCTCGAGGCGGCCGGCCAGGAAGGCGCGCTACCTGAGCCGCAGAACCGCCAGCAGCGGCGTGCGATGGAGAAGCTCCAAAAACAGCGCCGGGGGCGCTAGAGGTTCACTAGGCGTAGGGCCGAACCGCGCCGACGTAGCGGCGCGCGTACTGATTGAGGCTCGAGATCTTGACGACGTCGCCGGTATGCGGCGCGTGGATGAAGAGGCCGCCGCCGATGTACATGCCTTCGTGGCCGGGGATCCCGAAGGCGCCGGGGTCGAAGAAGACGAGGTCGCCGGGCTGCAACGCCTCCGGCGGCACGGGCTTGCCTTCGTGGAGCTGGGCACCGGTGTAATGGGTCAGCGGAACCCCGAGCTGTCCGTAGACGTACATCGTCAGCCCGGAACAGTCGAACCCGGTCAGTGGGCTCTCGCCGCCCCAGCGGTAGGGAACGCCGAGGTACTGCGCGGCAATTGCGACCGCACGGCCGCCGATCCCGTTGGCGGCCGGCAGCGCGCCGGCGAGCAGCGGCTCGGTGACGACGGGCAGTCCCGCGATCGTCGGCGCCGCGCCGAAGCCGAGTGACGCCCACGGCCCGGCGGCGGTGACGACGCGGCTTGCGAGCTGGTTGGTGCTGACGTTGCCCCGTTCCCGCAGGCCGACGAGTACCTGTGCGCCGCTGGGGACACCCGGATAGCCCGTCTCGACGCTCAGACGCAGGCCCACATAACCCGTCTTCTTGCCGATCACCGCCTTCTGGCTGACGACCAGGTAACTGCCGGTGTCGAGCTGGAAGAGTGCATTCGAGCTCGCATCCCGCAGCAGGCCCTGGACGACGAGCCCGGAGATCGCAGCGCGGCGTCCGTGCCTGATCGTGACGCGGTCGGCGTGGACGCGTCCGCCGAGCATGGAGACGTCGTCGAGCTCGACGCGCGTCTCAGTCGCGAGAACTTTGCCGATCGAGAGCACCGAGCCGTCCCGCGGATAGGTGAAGGAGCCGTTACCGGCAGCCGCGAGCAGCTTGCCGTCCCCCGTGCGTACCTGTGCCGTGCCGAGAATGTCGGCCGCCGCCGCAGGCGCCCCGACGAGCGCGATCGCGACCATGAATGCGAGGGCGCGCATCCACCGGCACGATAGAGACATGCGTGCCATGGTGCTAGACCGGCCGGGCTCTCCACTACGGGAAGCGGAGCTGCCGGAACCCACGCCGGGGCCGGGGCAGCTGCTCGTCAGGGTGCAGACCTGCGGCGTCTGCCGGACCGACCTCCACGTCTTCGACGGCGAGCTGACGCACCCGAAGCTGCCGCTCGTGCTCGGCCACCAGATCGTCGGAACTGTCGTCGGCGAGGATCGGCGCGTCGGGATTCCCTGGCTCGGCTGGACGGACGGAGAGTGCCGGTTCTGCCGTTCCGGCCGCGAGAACCTTTGTGACAACGCGCGGTTCACCGGCTACGACCTGGACGGCGGCTACGCCGAGTACACCGTCGTCGATGAACGTTTTTGCTTGCCACTTCCCGAGCGCTATTCCGGTCTCGAGGCAGCTCCCCTCCTGTGCGCCGGCCTGATCGGCTATCGCTCGCTCCGGTTCACGGGCGACGGCGAGCGGCTCGGGCTCTACGGCTTCGGCGCGTCCGCGCACATCATCGCGCAGGTCGCGAGGCACGAGGGACGCCGCGTTTTCGCCTTCACGCGTCCGGGCGACGAAGAGGGGCAAGGGTTCGCGCGAGAGCTGGGCGCAGTCTGGGCCGGCGGCTCGGACGAGCGACCGCCGGAGGAGCTCGACGCCGCCATCATCTTCGCTCCCGTTGGTGCGCTCGTTCCGCTCGCGTTGCGCGCGCTCGCGAAGGGCGGCAGCGTCGTCTGCGCCGGCATCCACATGACGGACATCCCGGCCTTCCCATACGAGCTGCTCTGGGAGGAGCGCGTGCTGCGCTCGGTCGCCAATCTGACGCGTCGGGACGGCGAGGAGTTTCTGGCGCTGGCGCCGCAAGTGCCCGTGCGGACGGTGTTCGAAGCGTTTGCGCTCGAGCAGGCGAACGACGCGCTCGAGAGCATGTGGAGCGGCCGGCTCCGCGGCTCCGCGGTGCTCGACGTGGCCGGCGAGTGATGACCGAGATCGTCTTCGAGACGCACGCGATCAGTACCGACAACGAGGCCGGGATCGCGACCGGGTGGCTCGGGGGTCAGCTCTCGGAGGAAGGGCGGCGGCTTGCGCGGCGCCTCGGCGAGCGCCGGCGGGGCGAGTGGATTGACGCCGTGTACACCTCCGATCTCGGCCGCGCGGTCGAGACGGCCGAGCTCGCCTTCGGCGACAATCGCATTCCGATCCGCCGGGACGCGCGCCTGCGCGAGTGCAATTACGGGTCGTTGAACGGTGGCCCGGTCTTCGAGGTCGAGCGAGAGCGAATCAAGCGGATCGACGAGCCGTTTCCCGGCGGTGAGAGCTACCGGCAGGCGGTTGAGCGGATGCGCTCCTTTCTCGGCGACGTCGCCGTCGAGCACGGGTCAGGACGCATCGTCGTGATCGGCCACTCGGCGACGCGTTGGGCGCTCGACCACTTACTGAAGGGCCTGCCGCTCGAGGTGCTCGTTGGAGCGCCCTTCGAATGGCAGGAAGGATGGCTCTACGAGCTGACCGGTGACGCCGAGTCGACCGCCTCGCGCAGCGAGGAGACGTAATGGTGGAGCGCCGCCGGCCCATCGGTCGCAACCTCGACGGCGCGTGAGCCGACGACGATCCCGTCGGCGACCTCCGCCGCGGCGGTTGCGTCCGCGGGCGTCGAGATCCCGAAACCGGCGTAAAGCGGCAGGTCGGTCAGGCTGCGGGCCCGTTCGACCAGTCCCCGGAGGGCGGGGGAGACCCCCCTTCGAGCGCCGGTCGTGCCGGTGACGGTGACCAGGTAGAGCCAGCCGTCCGTCCGCTCGGCTGCGAGGGCGATCCGCTCGTCGGTCGAGGTCGGCGCGACCAGCTGCACGCGCCGAAGCGCCGGCTCGGCCTCGACGGGCAGGTCGGCGACGATCAGGCTGGTGGCGCCCGCATCCGCCGCCGCGGCGGCGAAGCGCTCGTACCCGTAGGCCTCGAGCAGCGAGGCATAGGTCATGGGGATCAGGGGCACGTCGACGCGCCGCCGGGTCGCCGCCAGGCATTCGAGGCAGGCGGCAGTGCGCATTCCCTGGGCGAGCGCCCATTCGCCGGCCCGCCGAATCACGGGGCCGTCGGCGAGCGGGTCCGAGAACGGGAAGCCGAGCTCGACGATGTCGGCGCCGCCTTCGACGGCAGCCTCGGCGAGCTCGGGCGTCGCCGGGCCGCACATCAGATAGATCGCGAGCGTCTTCACGCCTCAACCGGCGCACTATCGGCGCCTTTGCGCGTGAGGCTCGGCGCAGATTCTTCGATAGCGTCATCCGCCGAGGGCGGAGGGAGCGGCCCCACCCAGATGAGGGTGGGGGTGCGGGCTCCGCCGGGGGCCGGGCTCATCGGGAGAGGACCTCGGCCAGGTCCTTGTCGCCGCGGCCGGAGAGGCAGACGAGGATCAGCCCTTCATCCAGCTCGAGCGCTTTCGCGAGCGCGTGCGCCGGCTCGAGCGCGGGAATCATCCCCTCGGTGCGGGCCAGGCGGCGGAACGCCGCGAGCGCCTCCTCGTCACCGGCGGCCATGTACTCGGCGCGGCCCGTGTCGCGGAGGAAGGCGTGCTCGGGGCCGACGCCGGGATAGTCGAGGCCGGCGGAGATTGAATGGGCGTCCAACACCTGGCCGTCCTCGTCGGCGAGCAGCGAGGAACGCGAGCCGTGGAGGACACCCGTGCGGCCCGTGCCGAGGCTCGCCGCGCCGGCGGCCTCGACGCCGATCAGACGCACGCCGGTGTCGTCCAGGAACCCCGCAAAGAGGCCGATCGCGTTCGAGCCTCCGCCGACGCACGCGACGGCGACCTGGGGCAAACGGCCCTCGGCGGCGAGGATCTGCTCCCGCGCCTCGCGGCCGATCACGGCCTGCAGCTCGGCCACGATCTCGGGGTACGGGGCCGGACCGACGCATGACCCGATCAGGTAATGAGTCGTCTCGACATTCGTGATCCAGTCGCGGATCGCCTCGCTCGTCGCCTCCTTGAGCGTCTTCGTCCCGAACTCGACCGGCCGCACCTCGGCGCCGAGCAGGCCCATCCGCTCAACGTTCGGCGCCTGTCTGCGCATGTCTTCGGCGCCCATGTAGACGATGCAGTCGAAGCCGAACCGCGCGCAGACCGTCGCGGCCGCCACCCCGTGCTGGCCGGCGCCCGTCTCGGCGACGATCCGGTGCTTGCCGAGGCGCCGAGCGAGCACGGCCTGGCCGAGCGCGTTGTTGAGCTTGTGTGCGCCCGTGTGGAGCAGGTCCTCGCGCTTCAGGTAGAGGCGCTTGCCAGGCGCGAACCGCTCGGCCGGCGTGAGCGGCGTCGGGCGACCGCCGTAGGAGCGGCCGAGCTCGTCGAGCTCCATTCGAAACTGGGAGTCAGCGACTGCCTCTGACCAGCCACGCTGAAGCTCGTCGAGTGCCGGGATCAGCGTCTCGGGCACATAGCGGCCGCCGTACTCGCCGTAGGTCAGGCTCGTGCTCATCGAGCAGCCGCGACGAAGGCGCGCACGCGGTCGTGATCCTTGATCCCGGGCTCGGTCTCGAGGCTCGAGCTGGCGTCGACGGCCCACGGCCGCACAGCCTCGATCTCCTCGCCGACGTTCTCGGGCGTGAGCCCGCCGGCGAGAACGATCCTGCCCTCTGCTGCGCGGGCACGCTCGATGTGCTCCGGATCCTCCTGCTGCCACGCGCGATCGACCACCCGTGCGACTTGCTCCCCGCCGCGAAGCAGGACGCCGTCACGCGCCCGATGTCCGTCCTCGCGCGCGTATAGCTGCGCGAGGTCGCTAGCAGCGTCTCCGCGCTCGCCGACGTAAACGGCCACCGAGAGCATCGTTTCGGGCACGGGCAGAACGGCGGGAGCGCGGCGCGGGGTCTCGCGGGAGAGGATGAAGCCGGCGAGGTCGGCGCCCGCCTCGGCGGCGACCGCGACGTCCTGCTCGCGCGTCAGGCCGCAGACCTTGACGAGTGGCCGAGCGATTAGCTCGCGCAGCTTCGCGAAGGGATCGCGCGCGCGCATCAGCGCCGAGCCGACGAGCATCGCGTCGGCGCCGGCGAGCTCCGCGGCCGCGCCATGCGCGCGCGCCGTGACGCCGCTCTCGGCGACGACGACGCGGTCGCGCGGGACCGAAGCTATGAGCTCGAGCGCGGCTCCGCGGTCGATCGCGAACGTGTCCAGGTCGCGGGCGTTGACGCCGATCACCTTCGCGTCGAGCTCGACCGCGCGCGCCAGCTCGTCGGCGTCGTGCGCCTCGACGAGCGCCTCCAGCCCCAGCTCCGTCGCGCGAGAGAGCATCGCCGCCGCGCGCCGGTCGTCGAGATCGCGCAGGAGCAGCAGCACGGCGTCGGCCCCCGCCTGCTTCAGCTCGTCCAGCTTGGCTTCCTCGCGGAAGAAGCCCTTCGCCAAAAGCGGCGCGGAAGTCACCGAGCGGGCAGCACGCACGTCGCCCAACGAGCCGCCGAAGCGTTCGTCGACGAGGATCGAGACCGCCGCCGCGCCGGCGGCCGCGAATCCTGCCGCGAGCTCCGCTGGGTCGGCGTTTGGCCTGAGGTCCCCGGCCGAGGGCGAGCGGCGCTTCACCTCGGCGATCGCGCCGAGCCCTGATCCGCAAAGCGCGTCCCGGAAACGAGCCAAGCTAGGCGGCCCCCTCTTCGCCCTGAGAGAACATGATCAACCCGTCGAGCCGCGCCGCCGCCGCGCCCGAGTCGACAGCCTCCCGCGCGAGCTCGAGCCCCTCGCGCAGGTCGTCGGCGTGTCCGCCTGCCGCGATCGCGCCGGCGGCGTTCAGCAGGATCGCGCTGCGCCGGCCGCCGTCCTCGCCCGCGAAGACGGCTCGGATCGCGGCGGCGTTGTCGTCGGGTGATCCTCCCCGCAGGTCGCTCGGGTCGCACCGCGGAAGTCCGAATTCGAGCGGGTCGATGTTGCGGGCGCGCACGTCGCCGTTCACGACCTCGCAGACGAAGTTCGGCCCGGCAGGCGAGAGCTCGTCGATCCCGCCGGCGCCGTGAACGACGAAGGCTCGGGTCGCACCGAGCTGCGCCAGTACCTCGGCGATCGTCCGCACGAGCTCGGGCGCGTAGACGCCGACCACCTGAGCGCGTGCACCAGCCGGGTTCGTGAGCGGGCCGAGCACGTTGAAGACCGTACGCGCGGCGAGCTCGCTCCGTACCGGCGCGGCGTGGCGCATCGCGGGATGGTGCGTCGGCGCGAAGAGGAAGCCGAAGCCGAGCTCGTCGATCGAGCGAGCAACTCGCTCGGTCGACAGGTCGAGCTCGAAGCCCAGGGCCTCGAGCACGTCGGCCGATCCGCAGGCCGACGAGACTGCACGGTTGCCGTGCTTCGCAACGCCCGCTCCGGCCGCCGCCGCGACAAGCGCCGCGGCGGTCGAGATGTTGATCGTGCTGGCGCCGTCGCCGCCGGTGCCCGCGGTGTCGACCAGGTCGTCTCGTTGCGGCCGCACCGGCAGCGCGTGCTCGCGCATCGCCTCGGCGCAGCCGGCGATCTCGTCCGCGGTCTCGCCCTTTGCCCGGAGCGCGATCAGGAATCCCGCGATCTGGGCGGGCGTGGCCTCGCCGCTCATGATCGAGCCCATCACCTCGCGCGCCTCCTCACGCGAGAGATCGTGGCCGTCGAGCAGCCTCGCCAGTGCCCGCTGAATCATGCGTTCGCCTCCAGGAAATTCTGTGCGAGCGCGGGGCCGACCGGCGTCAGCACCGATTCCGGATGGAACTGAACGCCGTCGACCGGGAGCGAGCGATGGCGCACCGCCATCACCTCGTCCTCGAGGCATGTCGCCGAGATCTCGAGCTCATCAGGGACGGAGATTGCCGCGAGCGAGTGGTAGCGGCCGGCCTCGAACTCCTGGGGTAGGCCTGCGAAGATCCCGCGGCCGTCGTGGCGCACCGGGCTCGCCTTGCCGTGGACGAGCCGCTTGGCCGGGCCGACCTCGCCGCCGAAGGCCTCGACGACGGCCTGATGTCCGAGGCAGACGCCGAGCGTCGGCACGTTCGGCGCCAGCCGCCTGACGATCTCGACGCTCGCTCCCGCGTCACGCGGCCGCCCGGGACCGGGCGAGATAACGACATGGCTCGGGACCAGGTCTGCGGCCATGTCCGCATCGATCGCATCGTTCCTCACGACCTTCACCTCGCAGCCAAGCGCCCCGAACAGATGGGCCAGGTTGTACGTGAACGAGTCGTAGTTGTCGATCAGAAGGATCATCGCCGAGCCTCGGCCAACTCGATCGCCAGCTCCAGGGCGGCCAGCTTCCGCAGGCATTCCTCGTGCTCGGCGGGCGGGTCGGAGTTGGCGACGATCCCCGCGCCGGCCTGCAAAAACGCCATCCCGTCGTGCAGGACGATCGTGCGGATCGCGATGCAGGTGTCGAGGGTTCCGTCCGGAAGCGCATAGCCGACGGCGCCTGCGTAAGGCCCGCGCCGGTGACCTTCGAGCTCGGAGATGATCTGCATCGCGCGCACCTTCGGCGCGCCGGAGACGGTGCCCGCGGGGAAGCAGGCGCGGAGGAGGTCGAAGGACGAGAGCCCGTCCTGCAGCTCTCCGGCGACCTCGGAAACGAGATGGGTGACGTGCGAGAACCGCTCCGGCTCGAGGAAGCGCTCGACGTGGACGGTCCCGGGCACGCAGACGCGCGAGAGGTCGTTGCGGCCGAGGTCGACGAGCATCACGTGCTCGGCTCGGTCCTTCGCGGACGAGAGCAGCCGCTCGGCGTCGCCGGCGCCCGGCGCGGTCGTGCCGGCGATCGGGTTCAGACTGGCGCGCCGGCCCTCGAGCTTGACCAGCGTCTCCGGCGAGGAGCCGACCAGCGCGAGGCCGTTGAGCTCGAGCAGGAAGAGGTAGGGCGAGGGGTTGACCCGCCGCAGCGAGCGATAGAGCTCGAGCGCGGTCGCGGAGGTCGGTCGCTCGGCACGCTGCGAGAGCACGATCTGGAAGGCGTCGCCGGCCCGGATGTGCTCCTTCGCCTTGACGACGCTGCGCTCGTAGTCGTGACGCGAGGGCAGTCGCCGCGTCGAGCCGGCCCGCGCTCGCGAGCCGGCGGCCGCGTCGGGCTGCGGACCGTTGAGCAGTTCTGTGACGTCGGCCGGATCGCCGCAGAGCACCTCGGCCATTCCGAGCCCGTGGTCGAAGCGGACAAGCGTGTCGGCGACGACGAAGCGGCTCCCGGGCAGATCGCGGCCCGCCCCAGGGAGAAGAACCGTCGGCTCCAGCACGGCCGCATGGTCGTAGCCGAGGTAGCCGACGAGGGGTACTTCGAGGGCCTCGGCCTCCGCCAAACCGACCAGCTGCGAGCCGGCGCCGACGAACGAATGCCGCCCCAGCCGGCCGTGCTCGACGGATTCCAGCAAGAACGAGCCAGTGTCTTCGGTCTTGTTTCGGCGCAGCCTCAGGTAGGCCCCGAGGGGGGTGAGGAGATCGGTGGAGACGACGGTGGTGGCGTTCATGTCAGGGCAAACAAAAAGACCCTCCGGCTGGAAGGTCTCGCGAGCGGAACGGGTGGTGTGCCTAGTTCAGGTCAGGCGACGCTCCCGCCACGCTCGTTGCGCCAGGTCCAGGCCCAGGTCCGCGTGGCAGGAGACATCGCCCTGAGCGTACGCGTGCGACCGCGCGCCCGTCAACTCCCTGATTAAGGATCGCCGCGATTCGGTAACGAAGCTGGCATGGATTCGAACCTGCTCGCACGCGCCGACGCGACCGTCGGCGACCGGATCGAGGCGCTCGTTCGGTCGCATCACCGGCGCAGGCTCGCGCGTGCGGGCTGGCGGAGAGCATTCGAGCCCTCTGCGAGGCTCTGGGCCGACGGCGACCCGCCGCCGCGTAGCGGCAACGACATCGAGATCCTGATCGACGGCGAGAGCTTCCTGCCCAGGCTCGCCGAGGAGCTCTTGCGTGCCGAGTCGCACGTCCACATCGCCGGCTGGTACCTGTCGACGGAGTTGGCGCTCGTGCGTGAAGAGGAGCGCCTCCTCCTGCTCGACCTGCTCGAGGAGCTTGCGCGGAAGGTGGAGGTGCGGGTGCTGCTCTGGGCGGGAGCTCCCCTGCCGCTCTTCAGGCCCTCTCGCGCGGACGTTCGTGATGTCGCGAAGCGCCTCCGCGGAGTCGGCGTACACGTCGCGCTCGATGCCAAGGAGCGGCCGCTCCACTGTCACCATGAGAAGCTCGCCGTGGTCGACGACCGTGTCGCGAGCGTCGGCGGGATCGACCTGACTAGCTTCAACGGCGACCGCTACGACTCGAGCGCCCATCCGTGGCGCCCCGCGCTCGGCTGGCACGACGCGTCGGCGCTCGTCCGAGGCCCTGTCGTCGCGGACGTCGCCGAGCACTTTCGTTTCCGTTGGCAGGAGATCGTGGGCGAGGAACTGGCGGGCGCAGGAACACCTGCAGACGCTGGCAAGCACGAGCTGCAGCTCGTCCAGACGATTCCGGAACAGGTCTATCGGGTCCGGCCGCACGGGGCGTTCAGGATTCTCGAGAGCTACGTCCGCGCACTATCGTCCGCCGAGCGGCTGATCTATCTCGAGAGCCAGTTTCTCTGGTCCCCCGAGCTGGTCGAGATCTTGGTCGCGAAGCTGAGGCGGCCGCCGCGGGACGACTTCCGCATCGTCGCCGTCCTCCCGGCGCGTGCCGACAGCGGCAACGACGACAGCCGCGGCCAGGTGGGCGTACTCGCCGACGCCGACGCAGGCTCCGGGCGCTTCCTGGCCTGCGCGCTCTACGCGCGGAAGGGCGCAGTACGGGAGCCGATCTACGTCCACGCCAAGATCGGGATCGTCGACGACCGCTGGCTGACGATCGGCTCGGCGAACCTGAACGAGCACTCGCTCTTCAACGACACCGAGGTGAACCTCGTCAGCTGCGAGCCCGAGTTGGCGCGGGCAATCCGGGAACGCCTCTGGGCCGAGCACCTCGAGCTCCCGGTCGAAGATGTGCGCCGAAGAGAGCCTGCCGAGCTCGTAGACGAGCTCTGGTACCCGATCGCCGAGGAACAGCTCGATCGCCGGAACCGCGGCGAGCCGCTCACCCACCGGCTCGTTCGGCTTCCGGGCGCCTCACGCCGTTCGCGGCGGTTGCTCGGCCCACTCCAGGGACTGGTCGTCGACGGGTAGAGGTCGGCCCGGCAACGCGGAGCGCCGCCGGGCCGAAACCTCGACTACTGAGCCTGGATCCTGCCGAAGAGTCCGTGGGACTCGTCGTTCGGGCCGGCCGTGAAGTAGAGAGCGTTTGTCGCGCCCGAACCGGCGCCGTTGCCGAACCCGAGGCCCCAGAGGCCGTCGATCAGCAGGGGCTTGTGGTCGGCTGTCCTCAACTGACCGCGGTGCGTCCACGTCCCGTCTGCCTGCGGCGCGTAGGCGTTGATCGTCCCGTCACCGAAGTTGCCTATGAGGAGGTCACCGCTGAAGCGGCCGAAGTTCGACGGCGCCATCGCGAGCCCCCACGGTGCATTCAGCTGACCACGCGTGGCGACACGGGCGATGAACGTCCCGTCCGTCGCGAACTCGTCCACAAAGCCGAGACCCTGCCCGGCCACCTCGTCATTGCCACCGCTCTGCTTCGCAAAGGTGACGAAGAGACGGCCGCCGATGTTCTGGATCCCGAACGGCCCATACCCCGCAGGGAGGCCCGGGTCGACGAACGGCATGACGACGGATTTGAAGCTCCCGTCGAAGACGTCGATCTTCCCGTTGACGAAGTCGTTCGCGTAGAGGAAGTTGTTCCCGTCGACCGAGCCGATCGCGAGGCCCTTGAAGACAGATCCCGCGGATGAATTGTCGACTGCGACCTCCGTCTGGGTCGAAAGCGGCGGTGACGGCAGTGGGACGCCAGGATTCCAGCCGCGGATCGTTCCGTCCTCGGTGGCGAAGATGAACCGGGCCGGCCCGCTTCTGCCGGTCGTGTCGCTCGTGACAACGAAGTCGTTCGTTGTGTTCGCAACCGCGCCGGTCGGCGCATTCGGGACGTTGACGACGAGCGGCGTCGGCGGGAACTGCGCCACGCCGTCGCCGTTGTAGAGGGTCGACGTGCCGGTGCCGTTGTTGGCCACCCACCATGGCGACGAAGCGGTCGCGGTCAACCCCCATGCATTCACGAGGTTGGCGTCGGTGTGGGCAGCGGGAATCGTGCCGTCGGAGACGAGGTTAGTGACCGTGTAGGTCTCCTGGCCGACGGCTGTTCCACCCGGCGAAGACCCTGCCGCCACGAGCAAACCAAGGGCGGCGAGGCCGCAGAGTGCGACCGTCCTGCGGAAGCGGCGGTCGAGAGAGAGTCTACGCATGTCTAGCTCCCTTCCGATTGTTGGAATCGGTCCCATACGTCGTACGGAGCGGTCTTCGGACCGGTTTTGCGAGCCGACCGGCGGGCGTAGTCCCGTTGTTACGCTGACCCGAATGACACGTTCGGTGATCGTTTCCGCCGTCCGGACGCCTTTCGGGCGGCTCGGCGGCGGGCTCAAGGACTACGAGGCGACGGAGCTCGGCGCGCACGCCATCAAGGCGGGGCTGGAGCGGATCGGACTCGAGCCGAACGAGGTCGAGTACGTGATCATGGGCCAGGTGCTCCAGGGCGGCGCCGGCCAGGCGCCGGCACGCCAGGCCGCGATCGGGGCAGGCCTGCCGATCGAGGTTCCCGCCGACACGATCAACAAGGTCTGCGCCTCGTCGATCCGGGCGATCGAGATCGCCGACTCGATGGTCCGCGCGGGCGACGTCGAGGTCGTCGTCACCGGCGGCATGGAGTCGATGTCGAACGCGCCGTACGCGCTCAAGAAGGCGCGGTTCGGCTACAAGCTCGGCGACGGGACGCTGATCGATCTGACGACCCACGACGGTCTGACCTCGAGCTTCGACGGCCGCCACATGGTCGAGCAGGCCTCGTTCGTCTCCCGCGAGCTCGGCATTTCACGGGAGGAACAGGACGAGTGGGCACTGCGCTCCCATCGGCGGGCGGTCAAGGCGCAGGACGAAGGCTTCTTCGAGGGCGAGATCGTTCCGGTCGGCGAGGTTGCCGTCGATGAAGGTCCGCGCCGCGACACCTCGATCGAGGCGCTGGCGAAGCTGAAGCCGGTCTTCGATCCCGAGGGCACGACCACGGCGGGCAACGCACCCGGCGTCAACGACGGCGCCAGCTGCGTCGTCGTCTGCTCCGAGGAGTTCGCCAAGCGCCGCAGCCTCGAGCCGTTGGCGACGATCCTCGCCCAGGGCTACGTCGCAGACGAGTTCGCCTACCTCGCGCGCACGCCCGCGAAGGCGGGGGAGCAAGCACTTGCGAAGGCCGGCAAGTCGATCGACGACGTCGAGCGGGTCGAGGTGAACGAGGCCTTCTCGTCCGTCGCCCTCAACTCCGTGAAGATGCTCGGCGCCGACCCCGAGCGGGCGAACGTGAACGGCGGCGCCGTCGCCCTCGGTCATCCGATCGGCGCCTCGGGCGGACGAATCGTGACGACGATGATCAACGAGCTGAGCCGAAACGGCGGCGGCCTAGGCCTCGCGGCGATTTGCTCCGGCGGGGGTCAGGGCGATGCGTTGCTCATCGAGGTCTGAGACCGGCTCTAGCACCGGCGACGTTGCCAACCGGGAGTAGCGGACGCACGGGCAAAGCCCGCGCGTCCTCTTAACCGGCGTCGCAAGCGACGCCTCAGTTGCTCGGGCGGCTGCCAGGGCGACGCGCTATTTCCTTCAGGTCTAGCGAGCCTCGAGCTTCTCCTTGAGGCGATCGAAGTCCTTGCGGATCTCGTGCGAGGCTGCGTGCTCGACTACCGGGCGCATCAGCCGGCCGATCCCGCCCGGATCGGCCTCGGCCTCGATCTTCAGATGTGTTCCCTCACCGGTCTCCTCGAGGCGGTGGCGGACGGTAAAGCGCACGGGGCCGGAGATTCCGTGCAGCGTGAACAGCCGTTCCGGCTCGAACTCCGTCACCTCGACCTCGGAGCGCGCGCGGCGCCCGAGAAACCGGCGCTCGTCCTGCAGGTGCGTCCCCACGCTCATCTCTCCGTCAGAGATCTGATGAGACGAGAGCGCACTCGCCTGCCACTCGGGGACGTTGTCCGGGTCGATCAGGTACTCCCAGACCTCGTGCACGGGCTTGGCGATGTCGACGGAGAGCTCGAAACGGACCACCGCGGCGCTGGACGTTAGCCTCTCGGCCATGCGCTTTCAGCACATTCTCGTCGTCGGCGCCGGTCAGATGGGCGGTGGCATCGCGCAGGTCGTCGCGGCTTCCGGCCGGCGGGTCTCGTTGCACGACGCCGCGCTCGGCGCGGTCGAGCGCGGGCTGGAGACGATGCGAAAGAGCTTGGCCAGGCTGGAGGAGAAGGGCGGCTCGCCGGCCGACGAGGTCCTCGCGCGCGTGCAGCCGGTCGACGACCTGGTGCCCGCCGACCTGATGGTCGAGGCAGTCGTCGAGGACGCCGAGGTCAAGGAGGACGTCTTCCGCCGCGCCGACCGGACGCTGCCCGCGGAAGCGATTCTCGCCTCGAACACCTCCTCGATCCCGATCACCTCCCTCGCCAGAGTGACCCAGCGCCCCGATCGAGTGATTGGCATGCATTTCTTCAATCCGGTGCCGGTGCTCGAGCTCGTCGAGGTCGTTCGGGGCCGCGAGACGTCGGACGACACCGCCCAGGCGATCATCGAGCTGGCGCGCGCGCTCGGGAAAACGCCTGCTGTCGCCAACGACTTTCCAGGCTTCGTCTCGAACCGGATCCTGATGCCCTACATCAACGAGGCCGTCTACGCGCTACAGGACGGCGTGGCTGAAGTCGAGGCAATCGACACGATCGCGAAGCTCGGCTTCGCTCACCCCATGGGGCCGCTTGCGCTCGCGGATCTAATCGGGCTCGATACCTGTGTTGCAATCATGAAAGTCCTGCAAAACGGCTTCGACGACGACAAGTACGCGCCGGCGCCCCTGCTCGATGAGTACGTCAAGCAGGGGAAGTTGGGGCGCAAGTCCAAAGAGGGCTTCTACATCTACTAGCTAAAGGCAACGGCCTTCTCGGCCGAAAAGAAGGTTGCCGTAGACACGAGGTTGGAGGTGACCTTGCGTCTTTTGCTCGTCGATGACGATCCCGGACTGAGAGCTCTGCTTCGAGCGACGCTCGACGCTGTCGACGTCGAGGTCGAAGAAGCGGAGGATGCGCCGTCCGCGCTGGCCGCCATCCGTCGGCGGCGCCCGGACGCGATCGTGCTCGACGTCAATCTTCCCGGCATGGACGGGCTCGCCTTCACACGGCAGTTGAAGGGTGACCGTGCGACCAAGGACATTCCGATCGTGATCTTGAGCGGCTCCGACGGTGGCACGTCCGAGACTGCGCTCGAGGCCGGCGCCGATTCGTTCCTTAGCAAGCCATTCAGCCCACTGGAGCTGCTCTCGATCGTCGAACGGCTTGCGGGCGGGCTGCACGGCATCCCGTTCCGCGCGACGAAGAAGCGCGAGCCGCAGGAGCAGCTGCTCCTCTACGCGCGCGATCTCAGACATCTGCTCGAGATCGAGCGCGGTCAGCGCCATCTGGTCGAAAACGCCTACCACGAGACGGTCGCAGCTCTCGCGACTGCTCTCGAGACCAAGGACACGGGCACGAGAGCCCACTCGCAGCGCGTGCAGCGGTACGCCCTGGAGCTTACGAAAGCGATCGACCCGACACTGATCGACGACCCGAGCACCGAGTATGGATTCCTGCTCCACGACGTCGGCAAGATCGGGATTCCCGACGGCATCCTGCTCAAGCCCGGGCCGCTGACCGAGGCCGAGCGGCGTCGGATGGAGACGCACACTGTGCTCGGCGAGCAGATGCTGGGCGGGGTCGCCTTCTTCCAGGGCGAGGGCTTACGCGTCGTTCGCTCTCACCACGAGCGCTGGGACGGCAGCGGCTATCCGGACGGGATCGGCGGAACCGAGATTCCTTTGGGGGCGCGGATCTTCGCCGTTGCGGACTCGCTCGATGCGATGACGAGCGACCGTCCTTACCGCCGGGCGATGAGCTGGGCGGCCGCCCGGCGCGAGATCCTTGCCGAGTCAAAGCGGCAGTTCGACCCGGACGTCGTCGAGTCGTTTGTGCTCCGCGAGCGTTCGCTCCGCTCGATCCGGCGCGAGTTCGCCGACCTCGCGGCGTAGTTCCCTTAACCAGGCTAGACCGCCGGGCCGACCGGCGCCGGCGCCGTGCTGGTCTGGTGCCAGAGCACGATCTTTCCTTTCCGCACGCGAACGATCGCGGTCGCCCGCTGTCCTGGCCCGTCGCACTTGCGCTTCGGCCGGTCGCCCAGGATGAAGGTCGCGCTGGTGGTGTCGCCGTTCGTCTTGATCGAGACGATCCGGCCCGAGCAGGGGAGGGCAGCGTTCCAGGCAATCGCTTCGGCCTGGGTGTCCAGGCGCAGCGTCGTCCCCGCCTGGACGATCTCGGCGCCCGGGGCGAAGAGCTTGGCCGCGTCCTCGTTGTCGCCAGTGTTGAGCTCCTGGCTCCAGGCGCGGACCACGCTCTCGGGGGACGGCGGCGTCGACCCGCAGCCCGCGAGTACGGCTGCGAAAAGGAGCGCAAGCGTGAGCTGAGGCCGCATCGCAGGCCCCGACTAATATCACGCTCGTGACGGTCGGAATCTGCGTGCGACCCCGGGAGTCGTAAGCTGGACTTCGAGCTTACTCCGGAGCAGCGCGAGATCCAGGCGCTGGCGCGCGACTTCGGCGCAGAGAAGATCGAGCCGAACGCCGCCGAGTGGGATCGCGACCACCGCTTCCCGCGCGAGTTGTTCGGCGAGCTGGCCGAGCTCGGGCTGATGGGTGTTTGCGTGCCCGAGGAGTACGGCGGCGCCGGCGCCGACTTCCTCTCTTACATCCTCGTGCTCGAGGAGTTGTCGCGCGCGGACGCCGGCGTCGGCGTCACGGTCGCGGTTCACACGAGCGCCGTGACCCTGCCGATTCTCACGTTCGGCACCGACGAGCAGCGTTCACGCTTCGTCCCACCGCTCTCGCGCGGCGAGCATCTGGGGGCGTTCGCGCTGACCGAGGCCGAGGCCGGTTCCGATGCCGGCGCGCTCCGGACCAGCGCCGAGCCGGCGGGCGACGGCTGGCGTATCACGGGCGCGAAGCAGTGGATCACGAACGCGCGCTACGCGGGCACCGTTCTCCTGTTCGCTCGGACCGACCCCGAGACGCCTGGGGCCGGCGGTGTCAGTGCCTTCATCCTCGACGGCGATCACTTCCGCGTTACCCGGGACGAGGAGAAGCTCGGACTGAACTCCTCGATCACGAACGACATCGTCGTCGAGGGAGCGATCGTCGAGCGCGACCGGCTCTTGCACGAGGAGGGCAAGGGGTTCCGAGTCGCGATGACGACGCTCGACGGCGGGCGTATCGGCATCGCCGCGCAGGCCCTCGGAATCGCGCAGGCCGCGTACGACGCGGCCCGCGCGTACGCGCTCGAGCGGCGGCAGTTCGGAAAGCGGATCGCGGACTTCCAGGCGATCCAGTGGAAGCTCGCCGACATGGCGACCGAGATCGATGCGGCGCGCCTGCTCGTCTATCGAGCCGCCGAGCTGAAGCAGCGCGGCGAGCCCCACACCGAGGCGGGGGCGAAGGCAAAGCTGTACGCATCGGAGATGGCGAGGCGGCAGACGGGCGAGGCGATCCAGATCTTTGGCGGCTACGGCTACACGAAGGAGTTCCCGGTCGAGCGCTACTACCGGGACGCCAAGATCACCGAGATCTACGAAGGCACGAGCGAGATCCAGCGCCTCGTGATCGCTCGCTCGATCCTCGGCCTGACGGAGCGGGCGCTCGCCCAGGGCTAGGGGTGTACACGCGCGTCACTCTGGGTCCCACCGCGCCCTCCCATGACGATCCTATTTTCGAAGTCCGCACGTGTCAGTGACGAGGACGTCGCGGGTGTGTGACTTCTCCGGATGAGCCGCAAACGAGACGAGCCGGTGCGCTTGACGCGGATCTACACCCGTGGCGGGGACGCAGGCGAGACGAGTCTCGGCGGTGGGAGCCGCGTCCCGAAGACCGATCCGCGGATCGAGGCGATGGGCGCGGTCGACGAGTTGAACTCGCTCATCGGCTGGTCGCGGGCGATCGACGGCGCTCCCTTGGTGCTCGCGCGGATCCAGAACGAACTCTTCGACCTCGGCGCGGATCTTGCGACCCCCCCGAGCGCGGCCGGTGAGCGGCTGCGGGTGACACAAGAGCTGGTCGATCGGCTCGAGGCCGAGTGCGATGCGGCGAACGCTAAGCTCGAGCCGCTCAAGTCATTCGTCCTCCCAGGTGGCACCGAGCTAGCCGCGCGCCTCTTTGTCGCTCGCGCGGTCTGCCGGAGGGGCGAGCGCGCCGTGCTGAGAGTCGACGAAGCGAGCCCGCTCGTTGCCGTCTACCTGAACCGGCTGTCTGACCTGCTCTTTATTCTCGCGCGCGCCGCCAACGCACCCGCCGGCGAAATTCTCTGGAAGCCGGGCGAGTCGCCGCAACCATAAGCGGCGTCGATCCGACTCGGGATCAGCCGATCGGCTTGATCGAGCCGCTCAGCACCAAACCCCGGGCCTGGAGTGGCGAGGGATCGTAAACCTCGACCTGATAGCCGCTCTTCGGGTAGCTGAAGTAGACGCTCTTCGGGGCGCTGTTGTTGAACACGACCAGGCCGCCGTGGTCGACGTTCGCCGAGACAGCACCGTCGCGGGCAGCCGCCCGCCTGAGTGCCGAGAAGGCCTGCTTTGTCGGGTACGTCCCGACGGTGAGATAGTTCGGCGTCCGGTCGCCCACCTTGTCGGCCGAAGGCAAGTAGCGGATGTAGGTCCGACCGTCGGTCGTGCGGGTCAGCTCATAGGTGCCGTGCTTCGGGCCGGCCCAGTAGATCGGTTGGCTCGACTGCGACGCGAGTGACTTGAGCTGGGACTCGGAGACCGCTGCAGGCGAGCCGACCGGCGGCAGCGCCGTCTTGCCTCCACGGCCGCGCAGCGTCAGCAAGGCACCGAACGAGATGAGCGCGATGAGGAGCAGCGCGACCAAGGAAAGACGCAGCGCGTTCGTTCGCATGCGCGTGCGTGGGGGCACAGCCGCCGTTAGGCGTTCAGCGGTCGTGTTCGGAGTGTCGCGCGCTTCCATCGGCTGGCTCCTTTGAGGCTTCGTCCTCAGTGCGGGTCATTCGAGCTTCGGCATCGAGCCCCTGCTGGTTGAGGCTGGGGTCGAGCCCGGGACATGAATCTGACGGCCGTCAACTCTCTACGCGAGTTGCCTGGCCCGGAGCAGCGATCCCGCCTGAGCCGTGGCCGTCTGATTGGTCACTTTCTTGATCTGCGCGGTCAGGTTTCCGGCGCCGGTCGTCTTGACGATGCCGTGAATCTGGACGATCGTGTCCGTCGCCGCCACGGCGGAGAAGGTGCCAGCCGGAGGCCCGGAGGAGTGGACGGCAAACGTGACGACTGTGCCTGAGCCCTCTCCGATCGCGCTCTGGAGGAAATCGCCCATCGTGCCGCTGTAGGCAACGCCCGCGTTTAGCCCGTTGGTGTTCGTGGATTGCACGATCAGGATCGCCTCGAACTCGTACGTGTGGTTGGCCGCAAGTGCGATCGAGAGAGCGGGCCCAGATGCAGGCGCGATGTTCGTCGCCGACGTTGAGATGCCGGACTGGGCTGTGGTCGTGATCTGCTCCCCTGTGGCCCACATATTCGGACCGGCGGGCCCCTGCGCACCGGTGGCACCCGTCGCCCCTGTCGCCCCTGTGGCACCTGTCGCACCTGTCGGACCGGGATCGCCTTGGGGGCCCTGAGGTCCAGCGGGGCCTGCGGGTCCCGTTGCGCCTGTTGCGCCCGTGGCGCCCGGATTCCCCTGAGGGCCTTGTGCACCCGTCGCGCCGGTGGGGCCGATCGGACCCTGTGGCCCGGCAGGACCCTGTGCGCCCGTCGCGCCGGTATCGCCGGTGTCGCCTTTCGCGCCCTGCGGCCCAGCGGGACCCTGCGCGCCGGTTGCCCCGGCCGGGCCCTGAGCGCCGGTTGCGCCTGTGTCGCCCGCGACGCCCGTTGCGCCGGTATCACCGGTGTCGCCCTTGGGACCTTGCGGGCCTTGCGGGCCGGTTGCTCCGGTCGGACCGATCGGGCCCTGCGGCCCGGCGGGTCCGGTCGCGCCCGTGGCGCCCGTATCGCCCTGCGAGCCCTGAGCGCCGGTTGCGCCTGTGGCGCCCGTGGCACCGGTTGCGCCAGTGTCACCCGTATCGCCCTTGGCGCCCTGGAGGCCCTGCGGGCCCTGGGCGCCGGTGGCACCGGCGGGACCCTGGGCGCCGGTAGCGCCGGTATCACCCGTGTCGCCCTTCAGACCTTGCGGCCCTTGGGCGCCGGTCGCGCCGGCCGGGCCCTGTGGGCCTGTCGCGCCGGTATCACCCGTGTCGCCCTTCAGACCTTGCGGGCCCTGCGGGCCGGTTGCGCCGGTCGGTCCAATCGGACCCTGGGGCCCGGCGGGTCCGGTCGCGCCGGTTGCACCGGTTGCACCGGTTGCACCGGTTGCGCCAGTGTCACCCGTGTCGCCCGTGTCGCCCTTTGCGCCCTGGAGGCCCTGCGGGCCTTGGGCGCCCGTGGCGCCGGCCGGACCCTGAGCGCCCGTGGCGCCGGCCGGACCCTGAGCGCCCGTGGCGCCGGTATCACCGGTGTCCCCCTTCAAACCTTGCGGCCCTTGGGCGCCGGTAGCGCCGGCCGGGCCCTGTAGGCCCGTTCCGCCGGTATCACCCGTGTCGCCCTTCAGGCCTTGCGGGCCCTGCGGCCCGGTTGCGCCGCTCGGGCCGATCGGACCCTGAGGCCCAGCGGGCCCGGTCGCGCCCGTGGCACCGGCTGCGCCCGTGGCACCGGCTGCGCCTGTGGCGCCCGCTGCGCCAGTGGCTCCGGTCGCACCCGTCGCGCCCGTATCGCCCTTGTCACCTTTCGCGCCCTGTGCCCCAGCCGGACCTTGGGCTCCGCTCGCGCCCGTCGCGCCCGTGTTGCCTGTTTCACCCTTATCGCCCTTGAGCCCCTGCGGGCCGGCTGGGCCAGTCGCGCCGTTGGCGCCGGGCTTGCCCTGCGGACCGGTCGGACCGGCGGGGCCGGCCGCGGGGGGCTTTTGCCTTGCCAAAACTTCGCCGCCTGCCGTCTTCGAAGCGCCCGACAGGTTTCCGTGACCGAACGCACCGTCACGCGCACTCGTCTGCTTCCTGGCGGCGGCCCGGCGCGGTGACGTCCTCGAATTCGTAACGCTCGCGCTTCCGGCAGAAGACGACGAACCGGTGAGATTTCCACCGACTGGCCCCGGGCGATCTTGAGAGCCGCTCGCCTCTAGAACAACTGTCGGGAACGACGAATTCGCCGGCTGTGCGCCCCGGCCCCCGTCTTTGAGGGCGGGGCCAGCGATCGCGACGCCCCCGATCCCGAGTGAGACCACCAGGAGTCCGAGCTGTGGAACGCCGACGCTGCCAACAGCGCCACGGACCACGGAAAGAAATAGATGCCGCAGGTTGAAGCTCGCCATGGCGGAGGCTTCGGCGCGCCACGATGGAATTCGGGAGGCTTTCGGTAAGAAAACGGTATGAACGGCCCGAAAATCCCTCCCGCGAGGGATAGTTCGGCCCCGAAACGCCTCCCATCCGCCGGTCGTTTCAGTATTGAACTGCTATGGCCTCGGTGCTCGTAGTCGACGACGACGCGGATATCCGCGGCTTGCTCAGGGAGGTGTTGGGGCGAGCCAGCCACACGGTGATCGAGGCCGGCGACGGGCGCGAGGGGCTGCGACTGTTCCACGCCGAGCAGCCCGATCTCGTGATTCTCGATATCTCGATGCCGGGCTTCGACGGCTGGCAGACGCTCGAACGAATCCGCGAGTTGAGCTCCGTGCCGGTTGTGATGCTGAGCGCGCAAGACCACGAGCTCGACAAGGTTCGCGGTCTGCGCGGGGGCGCAGACGACTACGTCACGAAGCCGTTCGGGCCCCAAGAGCTGCTCGCGCGCGTGGAAGGGCTGCTCCGCAAGGGGCGGACGGAGGCCGACTCGCCGCAGTCGTATGCGGACAGCTTCCTGACGATCGACTTCGCACAGCGGGCCGTCAGAGCAGGGGGAGCCCAGGTTCCGGTCACCCCACTCGAGTTTCGGCTTCTGGCGGCATTCGTCCGCAATCCAAACCAGGTCCTTTCCCAGGACCAGCTAATCGAATTGGCGTGGGGGCTCGACCGGGCCGGCGGACGAGATCAGGTGAAGCTGTACGTCGGCTATCTGCGCCGCAAGCTAGGCGAGCTCCCTTCCGGAGACTCGCCGATCGAGACCGTTCGTGGATTTGGCTACCGGTACAACGTGCCGCGCGGCTAGCTACTAGCGCTTGACGGCTGGGACATTCGGTAGCTCTCGGCCGGCGAAGTCGGCTTCCTTCGGCGCCTTCGTCGGAATCTCGACGCGCACCGTCGTTCCGACGTCCTCCTCGCTCTCGAGTGTGATCCAGCCGCCATGGCGCTCGACGATCGCTTTGGTGATCGTCAGCCCAAGGCCCGTGCCCGGGATAGCGTCCTTGGTAGCGCGTGAGCTGCGGAAGAAGCGGTCGAACAGGAGTGGCTGCTCCTCGGGATCGATCCCGAGCCCGGTGTCCTTGACCTCGAGAAGGACGTGTCCGTCGTCAGACGACAGTGTCACATCCACGCGACCGCCGGTTTCGGTGAACTTGAGCGCGTTCGAGACCAGGTTGTCGAGGACTTGGGCCAGGCGCGCCCGGTCGCCAACGAGAGGCAATGGGTTTTCGATCGAGGCAACGAGCTCGATCTTCCGGCTCTTTGCCATCGGGCGGCACGCCTCGATCGATTCCTCCACGACCTGCGCGAGATCCACCTCATTGAGGTCGATCTCGAAGGCGCCGGCATCGATCTTGGCGAGGAAGAGCAGGTCTCCGACCAGCTCGAGTAGGCGCTGCGAATTCCGGTCCACGACCTTCAGGAACTCCCGCTGCTTCGGCGTCAGATCGCCGCTGTCCCTGAAGAGCTCGAGATAGCCGCGGATTGACGTGAGCGGCGTCCGCAGCTCGTGTGAGACCAGCGAGACGAACTCGTCCTTCATCCGGTCGAGCTCGCGCAAGCGCTCGTTCTGGTCGGCGAGGAGTCGTTGGATCGACTCGGCCTCGGCCCGTGCCGCACGCTCGGCCTCGAGCAGGCTTCCTCGTTCGAGCGATTGCTCGCGTAGGCGGCGGTTGCGGGAGGCAAGCTCGCCGGTGACACGGCGAAGAATCGGAAAGAGCGCCAGATAGAGGACGAGGAGCGCGATGCCAAGAATCAGCACGAGCCGGCTTTTGGCTTCGCCGACGGTCACGGCGACCGCGCGATAGTCCTGATCGAGCTCGAGCGCGCCGATCGGCTTCTTCGACCCGGCTTGCCGAACCGGGATCAAGGACTGCAGGACCTTTACGTTCTTCTGCCCTCGCCAGCTGACGGTCCGAGTCACCCGGCGCTTCGGCACCCCTGCGAAGACGCCACCGACATCCGCCAGGTAGGGAACCTTCGTGCCGATCAACTGGTGCCTCGCGGCGTAGGTGATCGTTCCGCTGCTGTTGAAGAGGCGCGTGCCGACGATGCCGGGAATCAGCACGCGCTGTCGGAAGAGGTCGTCGAGTGCGGCGCGTCGCGACCCGCGGACCGGCTTCGTGAAGTCGCTCGTGAGTAGTTGGCGGCGCAGGTTCTGCTCGGCGAACAACCGCGCTTGGGTCTCAACGGTCTGCTGGGCACGGGCGGCGACTTCGTGGTTGACCGTCCAGAGGATCGCGAGCCCGGCCGCGAGTAGCACGGCGCCCGTGTAGAGCGCGAAGCGGAGGACGAGACGGGGCGGCCTCCCAAGAGGTGCGAGAGGCGACTGGCCCGCCACAGGTTGAGGAGAAGCAACCACATAGCTCGGATCGGCAACAGCAGCCGGCCGACTGAGCCGAAATGTGACTTGAAACCCGGGTGGTTGAGAAGATCCCCCGATCGGGGTAGGTACTCGGTCCTACAAGAGCGATCAAAGTCGACACCTTCCAACGGAAACCCGGCCCGCTAGCCCTAAGATGGCGCCGTGGCGACGACCGGAGACCGGCCAGGGATCGAGAGCGAAACCGACGAGTGGCGTCGCGAGCTGTACGAAGCCGCACCTGAGCGCCAGGGCGAGCTCTTCTCGACGATCTCCGGCCTGGAGAACGACCCGCTCTACACGCCCGATACGGTCGAGATCGACTACGAAGCCGAGCTCGGCTATCCCGGCGTCTATCCCTTCACGCGGGGCGTCTACCCGTCGATGTACCGCGGCCGCCTCTGGACGATGCGCCAGTTCGCGGGCTTCGGGACGGCCGAGGAGACTAACGAGCGCTTCCGCTACCTGCTCGACCATGGGCAGACGGGGCTCTCGACCGCGTTCGACATGCCGACACTGATGGGCTACGACTCCGACCACCCCCGCTCGCTCGGCGAGGTCGGTCGCGAAGGCGTTGCAATCGACTCGCTCGCCGACGTCGAGACGCTGTTCCAGGGCATCCCGCTCGCCAAGGTCTCGACCTCGATGACGATCAATGCGCCGGCGGCAATGCTGCTTGCGTTCTACGCCTGCGTCGGCGAGCAGCAAGGCGCCTCGCCGGCTGAGCTCCGCGGGACGATCCAGACGGACATCCTCAAGGAGTACATCGCCCAGAAGGAATGGATCTTTCCGCCGGAGCCGTCGATGCGGCTCGTCACCGACATGGTCGAGTTTTGCGCGCGGGAGATGCCGAAGTGGCATCCGATCTCGATCTCGGGCTACCACATCCGGGAGGCCGGCTCGAACGCGATCCAGGAGCTCGCCTTCACGCTCGCCGACGGCTTCGCGTACGTCGACGCGGCGATCGAGCGTGGGCTCGACGTCGACGATTTCGCGCCGCGGCTGTCTTTCTTCTTCAACGCGCACGTGGACTTCTTCGAGGAGATCGCGAAGTACCGCGCCGCGCGCCGGATCTGGGCGCGCGAGCTGCGCGACCGCTACGGCGCCAAGAACCCGCGCTCCTGGCTGATGCGGTTCCACACTCAGACCGCGGGCGTCTCATTGACCGCCCAGCAGCCCGAGGTGAACATCGTGCGGACGGCGCTCGAGGCGATGGCGGCCGTGCTCGGGGGCACTCAGTCACTGCACACGAACTCGTTCGACGAGGCCCTCGCGCTGCCGACCGAAGACGCGGTCCGGATCGCACTGCGGACGCAGCAGGTGATCGCCCACGAGACCGGCGCCGTGAACACGATCGATCCGCTCGGCGGCTCCTACTACGTCGAGGATCTGACCAACCGGCTCGAGGCGGAGGCCTATGACTACTTCGACCGGATCGAGAAGCTCGGCGGTGTCATCCCCGCGATCAAGGAGAACTTCTTCCAGCGCGAGATCGCCGATGCCTCGTTCCGCTACCAGCACGAGGTCGAGCAGAAGCAGCGGATCATCGTCGGCGTCAACCGCTACGAGCTCGAGGACGAGCCCGAGGTCGAGATCCTGCGGATCGACCCCACGCTGGAGGGCAAGCAGATCGAGCGCGTCCGGGCCCTGCGCGGACGGCGTGACTCGGCCGCCGTCGAGGCGGCTCTGGCGCGGCTGAAGCAGGCCGCCGCCCGTGACGTCGACAACCTGATGCCCCCGCTCGTCGAGGCCGCGAAGGCCTATGTCACGCTCGGCGAGATGTGCGATGCGCTCCGGGAGACGTGGGGCACCTGGACCGAGACCCCGGTCTTCTAGGCAAGTCCTAACCGAACTGCGGTTTTCGTCGTCTACGATCCTGATGGCTGTGAACGTCGTCCAGAGTGCGCTGTCGTCCCGACGCTTCAACCGCTGGTTGCTCGTGGTCGGCGCCCTCGTTCTCGCGGCCGGCATCATCGCGATCCTCGCGACCAAGGTCGGAAGCAACAGCGGGACAACGGAGAACGCCAACCCGACGGGTCCACCGATCAGCAAGCTTGAAAAAAATCAGAAGAGCATTCGGTTCCCGGCGGCCGCGTGGAAGGTGGCTAAACAGTTCATCGCGACGGCGCCGGCGCGAAAGAACCTCGCAAAGGCGTATGCGCTTGCGGATGACAACGTGAGAGGCGGCCTCACCCTCGCACAGTGGAAGACCGGAAACATCCCGGTCCCGTACTTCCCGACCACCAAGATCATTCGTTACAACTGGAAGAACACGAACTTCGCGCATCCGCGCGATGCTGCCGTCAACCTGATCCTGGTTCCGACGGCGAAGTCGGGGCTGCAAACGGGGCCATTCATGATCGAGGTGGTCAAGGTTGGACATGGGGCGAACGCCCACTGGGTCGTTGACTATTTCGGCGCCATGCGGGGAGTGCCGGTCCCGACCCACTAGGGCGAATTTCCGCCCTTGAGGTGGCCATGGCAGGCGCTATCCTCAGTCCAAGGTGAAGCGAGTTCTCGCGTCGTACCGCTGGCGGCGACGCCTGATCTGGATGACGGTGATGGCGGGCGTCGTAGCAGGGGCGCTCGCGATCGGGTTCACCTGGCCGAACACCGCGCCGCATGAGGACACGAGCCCCAACGGCGGCCCCGTCAAGATCACCGCGCCCCCAAAGCCGATGCCGCTGAAGCTGCGCGACCGGGCGGCGGCGCTCGCCGTCGCATCGAGGTTCATCGACACAGCGGTCGCCCGCAAGAACGTCGATCGCGCCTGGGGGCTCGTGACGCCGATGCTCCACGCCGGCTACACGCGCAAGCAATGGGACACAGCGAACTTGCCCGGGATTCCGCCGTTTCCGGTCGCCGAGGCGAGGTGGAGGCTGCAATTCTCGGACGCGAAGGGGATCGGCTTCACGATGGCGCTTTTCCCGACCAAGGCCTCCCATCAGCAGGCGCAGGTCTTCATGATCGGGCTCCATAAGGTCGGCGCGGGAAAGCACCGCCGGTGGCTCGTCGACAACTGGCAGGCCGCACCGACGACGGCGTCTCAGGTCGCCAGCGGCGGCGGCGGAGCGACTGGGGGGGTGCTCGACCAGCTCGCTCCGCGGGTGAGCGCCACCTCGGCGAAGGCGAAGGAGAGCCCGATCTGGCTCCTCATCCCCGTTGGCCTGCTCAGCTTGGCCCTCATCATCCCCGCCGGAATAGCCGGCACGAACTGGTATCGCAACCGGCGCGCACGGGCGCTCTTCGGCGAGTAGCCACTGCTTACCTAGACCTCGAGCTCCATGCCGTCGTGAGCCTGCTCGAGCGATGAGTCGAGCGGGCGCTCGCTGGGGCGATGCGTGATCAGCAGCCGCTTCGCGTCCGCGGCTTCGAAGGCCTCGACCGCCTCGTCGGAGGCGAGATGGCCGCGCGTGCCGCCTTCCGGGTTCGGTGCCAGCAATGTCGCCTCGCAGACGAAGAGGTCGGCGTCCTGTGCCAGTCGCGGCAAGGCGTCGCTAGGCCCCGAGTCGCCCGAGTAGGCGAGCACGGATCCGTTGGCGGAGGCCCGGAAGCCGAAAGCCAAGAGCTCGTAGTGGAGCACCCGTTCGGCGGTCACCTCGAAGCCGGCGGTTTCGAACGGCTCGCAGTCGACGTACTCGTTCAGGTCGAACGTGCCCGAGAACATGTCCGGAAACCCGAGGCGCGCGCCAATCCCCTCGAGCATTTCGGCGCCCCCCGGGGGGATCCAGAGCTCGGGTCTCTTCGTGTCCTCGCCGGGGCCGAACATGCGTCCCCAGACCCAGGGAACGAGGTCGCCCCAGTGGTCGAGGTGCCAGTGCGTGATCGCGATCGCGTCGAGCTCGGGCCAGGGCTCCCGCTCGCGCAGACGAGCGAGCACGCCCGGTCCGCAGTCCAGCAAGATGCGCCCGCTGTCGCTCTCCAGGAGGTACCCGGACTGGGCTCCGCCCGGGTTCGGCCAGGCTGGGGAACACCCAGCTACGACGAGTTTCATGCCAGCATCATCGCCATATACTTGCCGCCCGTGGCCCGCAAGATCCGAGTCGTGATCGCAAAACCCGGTCTTGACGGACACGATCGCGGGGCCAAGATCATCGCACGCGCGCTCCGGGATGCGGGGATGGAGGTGATCTACACCGGCCTGCACCAGACGCCCGAGCAGATCGTCGAGACCGCGATTCAGGAGGACGCGGACGCGGTCGGGATCTCGATCCTCTCGGGTGCCCACATGACGCTCGTCCCGCGGATCCTCGACGGCTTGAAGGAGAACGGAGCCGAGGACGTGCTCGTCGTCCTCGGCGGCACGATCCCGACGGCGGACGCCGACGAGCTCAAGGGGCAGGGTGTGGCTGCGGTCTTCACGCCGGGGGCGCCGACGAGTGAGATCGTCGACTTCCTGCGCGACAGGGTGGCAGCCTGAGCGTCTTGGTAGTGCTCGACGCCGGCGTTGCCGTCGTCACGATCGACCGCCAGGACGCGCTGAACGCGCTCGATCTGCCAACGCTGACCGAGCTGCGCGACCGGCTGCGGGAACTCGCCGACGACGCCGGTGCGCGGGTGGTCGTCCTGACCGGCGCGGGCGAGAAGGCCTTCGCCGCCGGAGCGGACATCAAGTACATGAGCGGCCTGGACGTCGGCGAGGCGAAGGAGTGGGGAGCCCTCGGCCACGAGGCCGGCCGGCAGCTCGAGACGATGCCGAAGCCGACGATCGCGGCGGTCAACGGCTTCGCGCTCGGCGGTGGCTGCGAGCTCGCCCTCGCCTGCGACCTGCGCTACGCGGCCAGGACGGCCAAGCTCGGCCAACCCGAGATCAACCTCGGCATCATCCCCGGCTGGGGCGGGACGCAGCGCCTCGCGCGCGCGACGACACTGGGCTACGCGAAGGAGCTGATCTTCACCGGGCGCGTGGTCGATGCCGACGAAGCCGAGCGCCACGGGCTCGTGAACGCGGTCTTCGACCCGGCCGACCTCTTGGCGAAGACGCTGGAAGTCGCGACGCTCCTCGCCTCCAAGAGCTCCGTCGCGCTTGCCGCCGCGAAGGCCGCTTGCAACCGCGCTCTGCAGGGCGGCCACGCGGGGAATCTCGAAGCCGAGGCGGCGAGCTTCGGCGAGCTCTTCGCCACGGAGGATGCGAAAGAAGGCATGACGGCCTTCGTCGAGAAGCGCGAGCCGAACTTCGTCGGCCGCTAGCTGGTTCTCAGTAACACGAGCGCGGCGTCGAGGGAGAGGTCGTCGCCGCGCTCGGTCTTTAGGCTCGCGGTCGCCGGCATCGTCCAGACCTTGACCGTCTGGCTGATCCGGGCGCTGAGGATGGTGGTCTTGCGGGTCAAGGCGCCGTTGGTCGACTGGACGACCGCCGTGTCTGGGACATTCAGCAGCACCGGCCGGCGCAGCTTGCTCTGGTGTTGACCCATCGGCCATGCGTGGACGGCGCTCACCTTCACCTGCAACGTCAGCGAGCCGGGCTTCATGACGGTGCCGTCGAGCTCGAGCGTGAACGGCTTGCCCTTCGGCGCCGCGAAGAGCAGGTGTTGGGCGGTCTGGAGATACGCGTAGCCGTCGACCGCCTTCCCGCCTCCGGGGTGCACCTCGAAGTGAAGGTGGGCGTGGCTGCCCTCAGCGTCCCCGGAGTCGCCGACGAAGCCGACGGGCTGGCCGGCGGCGACCTTTGCGCCGTCCTTGAGCCCCGTCGCGTACGCCGTGCCGGCGACGCACTTGCCGCGGTCGTCGTTGCCGCGCGTGAGGTCGTTGTTCAGGTGGATGTAGTAGTAGGTCGTCCCGCTCGCGCCGTGGAGGTAGAGCATGCAGCCGGCAGAGGCGGAGGTCGTCCAGAACTTGACCTTGCCGGCTTCGGCAGCGAGCGCGAGCGACTTCTTCGCGGCCACCATGTCGATCCCCTGATGCGGGCCGCCGGGGCGCGGGTCGCCGAAGTCGTCGGTGTAGCGGGCCGCGCCGAGGACCGGGAAGACGATCGGCTTCGTCGTGCCGCCGGACCGCGCGGCCGCCGCCCCGGCCAGCAGGCCGGCCACGAGGAAGAGGAAAAGGGCTCCTCGGGCTGTCGTCCGCTGGCGTCTCATGAGCTCCGGTTCGCGCTCGACGGCGTCGCTCCGATGCCGCTAATCCCGGTTTGCTGCACCAGCACCAGCTTTTTCGCCCTCGACGACGTGGCCGAAGCGCCGCACCCTAACAAGGTGACCGGCTCATGCACGCCGCCGATAGAGTCCGGCGCCGAATGAAGATCGCTGTTTGCGCAAAGGTCGTCCCGGAGCAGGCGCGCCGCATCGATCCGCAGACGAAGCGCCTCGACCGCTCCGGGGAGCAGGCCCTGAACCCGTTCGACGCGAACGCCGTCGAGGAGGCCCTGAGGCTGAAAGGGGACGGCGCCGACGCCGAGGTCGTGCTCGTCTCGCTCGGGCCGGAGCGCTCGCTCGACGCGCTTCGCAAGGCGCTGGCCATGGGTGCCGACCGCGTCGTCCTCGTCTCCGACGAGGCCGCGGAGGGCTCCGATCTCGTCGCGTCGAGCTACGCGCTCGCGAGGGCGCTCGAACGCGAGCAGGCCGACCTCGTCCTCTTCGGCCAGCAGGCGAACGATTCCGACGGCGCGGTCATGTGGGCTGCGGTCGCAGACCGGCTTCGCCGCCCGCTGATCTCGCAGGTCGCCGAGCTGACGGTGTCCGACGGAACGCTCCGCGGTAAGCGGCAGACCGAGTTCGGCTACGACGTGATCGAGGCGCCGCTGCCTGCCGTGGTCGCCGTGTCGGACGCGATCAACGAGCCGCGCTACCCGTCGCTGAAGGGGATCATGGGGGCGAAGAAGAAGCCGCAGGAGACGGTGTCTCTCGGCGATCTCGGCGTCGAGGCAGACCACGCCGGCGAGGCCGGCTCTCGCACCGAAGTCTACGCGATCGGCGACCCGCCGCCGCGCGGCGAGACGCAGCGGATCGACGACAACGGCTCGGGCGCGGAGAAGATCGTCGAGTTCCTGCTGCAGAGGAAAGCGTTGTGAGCACGCTCGTCTTCCTCGAGCACCACGAGGGCGAGCTGCAGAAGGACTCGCTCGGCGTGCTGGGCAAGGCGGCGCAGCTCGACGGCGACGTCTCGGCGCTGATCGCGGGTTCACGCGTCGAGGGCCTGGCCGCTCAGGCCGGCAAGTACGGGGCGACGAAGGTCTACGTCGCAGACGACCCTGCGCTCGAGGCGCCGCTACCCCAGCCTCGTGTGGACGTGGCCGCGGACCTGGTCCGGAGACATGGCTTCGACACCGTTCTCTTTGGCGCCACGGTGCTGACCGCGGACGTCGCCGCGGGCCTCGCCGCGCGGCTCGATGCCGGCTTGAACTGGGATCTCGTCGACCTGGCGGAGCACAACGGGAAGCTCGTCGGCAAGCGGCCCGCCCTCGACGACACCGTCTACGTCGACGTCGGCTGGAAGAACGAGCCGCGGCTGGCGCTGATCCGCACCGGCACCTTCGAGCCGGTCGAGAGCGGGGGCGAGGCCGAGGTCGAGCAGGTGGCTGTCGAGCTGGAGGACTTCTCCACCCAGGCGAAGATGATCGAGCAGGCGCACGAGGAGAGCGAGGGGCCCTCGATCGAGGACGCCGACGTGATCGTGGCCGGCGGCCGCGGCCTCGGCGGCCCGGAGAACTTCGCACTGGTCGAGGAACTGGCGAAGGCGCTCGGCGGAGCGGTCGCGGCGACCCGCGCGGTCGTCGACGCGGGCTGGTACCCGTATTCGACGCAGGTCGGCCAGACCGGCAAGACCGTCGCGCCGCGGCTCTACATCGCCGTCGGCATCTCCGGCGCGGTCCAACACAAGGTGGGCATGCAGGGCTCGAACGTGATCGTCGCCATCAACAAGGACCCGAACGCGCCGATCTTCGAGTACGCCGACCTCGGCGTCGTCGGCGACCTGCACGAGATCGTCCCGAAGCTGACCGAGCTCGTCCGGCAGCGCAAAGCGGCGTGACCAAGCCAAGCGACTTTCCGCCTCCGTTCAGCGTCTCGGAGGCGATCGCCCCGCCGACCGATCCCGAGGACGAGCGGATCGAGGTCGGCGTCGCGATTGTCGGCGCCGGCCCTGCCGGTCTCGCCTGTGCGATCCGCCTCGGCCAGCTCCTCGAGGATGCGCCCGCCGTTGCTGAGCGCCTCGGCGAGGTGCCGGTCGCCGTGATCGAGAAGGGCAAGCAGCCGGGCTCGCATCTGCTCTCCGGCGCGGTCGTCAACCCGCGCGCGCTGCAGCGGCTCTTCGCCGGACGCAAGCGGCTGGACGAAATGCCCTTCTACGGGCCGGTCGACCAGGAGTCCGTCTACTTCCTGACCAGCAACCGCGCCGTTCGGATCCCGACGCCGCCGACGATGAAGAACCACGGCAACCGCGTCGCCTCGCTCGCCGAGCTCGGCCGCTGGCTTGCCGAGCAGGCGGACGAGGCGGGCGCGATGATCCTGCCCGAGACCGCCGCGACAAAGCTGCTCGTCGACCACGGCCGCGTCCGCGGCATCCGCACCGGCGACAAGGGCCGCGGCCGAGACAACGAGGAGCTGCCGAACTTCGAGCCCGGCTCAGACGTCGGCGCGCGCATCACCGTGCTCGCCGAGGGAACGCAGGGCCACCTGACCGGCGCGGCGATCGAGCGGTTCGGGCTCGAGGGCGAGAACCCGCAGGTCTGGGCACTCGGCGTCAAAGAGGTCTGGCGCGTCGCCAGGCCATTGCGCCGGGTGATCCACACGCTGGGCTGGCCCCTGCGCGCGGGCGCCAAGTACCGCGAGTTCGGCGGCTCCTTCATCTACCCGATGGGCGACGACCTGGTCACACTGGGGATGGTGGTCGGCCTCGACTACCGCGACGTCGAGGTCTCGGTCCACGACCTGCTGCAGGAGCTGAAGACCCACCGGCTCGTGCGCAGGCTGCTCGAGGGCGGCGAGCGGATCGCCTGGGGAGCGAAGACGATCCCCGAGGGCGGCTTCCTCTCGCTGCCGAAGCGGCTCCACGCGCCCGGGCTACTGCTGGCCGGCGACGGGCCCGGCTTCGTCAACGTGCCGGCGCTGAAAGGGATCCACTACGCGATCGAGACCGGCGCGCTTGCGGCCGAGGCCGCGTTCGCGGCGCTGCAGCGCGGGGAGGCCGTCGGGCGTCGGGGTGCGCTGGCGTGCTACGACGAGGCAGTCAGGCAGAGCTTCGTCTGGCGCGATCTCCAAGAGGTCCGGAACATGCGCCAGGCCTTCGGCCGCGGCTTCTGGCTCGGCGGCGCGCTGGCGGGCGCGATGACAGCGAGCCGCGGCAAGTTCCCGCCCGGCGACGCGGGCACCGAGCCCGACGCCGAGCAGGAGCTGCTCCGCACCGACCGGGCTCGCAGCTACCCGGCGGCGGACGGCAAGCTCACCTTCGACAAGCTCTCGTCCGTCTTCCTGAGCGGCAACAAGACGCGCGACGACGCCCCGAACCACATCCGCGTGCAGACGGAGGTGCCGCCCGAGCTCGCCGAGCTGTGGGCACGGATGTGCCCCGCCCAGGTCTACGAGCCGAAGGAGGGTGGAGTCGAGGTCACCGCTTCGAACTGCGTTCAGTGCGGAGCGATCACTGCGAAGGGTGGACGACTGACGCCGCCCGAGGGCGGCTCCGGCCCCGAGTACACGGTGACATAGCTGGGCATCAGGGACTGTCCCCGAACGGGGACTGTCCCCGCAACGCCTCGGCACTAGAACCGCTTTGGGGTCAGACCCCTGCGGGGTCAGACCCTGCCCGTCGCCTTACGGCGACGCCCGACTTAGTGGACGACGAGCGCCGGGCTGAACGTGTCGTCCAGCAGCGACCAGATCCGGAATCTCGAGCCTGCGCCGGCGAAAACCTGACGCGTAAGGAAGCCCGCACGGCCGCTGACGGTGACGCCGCCCACCGGCAGCCAGCGGCCTCGCCGCTGGCGCTGCAGCAGGTAGGGCTGTGGGCCGGAGCGCGGGCGCACCTGCCCCCAGAGCGTCGTTGCGCTCCCACGGTGGCTGACCTCCGCGAGCGGGAGCATGAAGGCGAAGAACGAGGGCTTGATCACATCGCGTGCCGTGAAGAAGCCGCTCGACCAGCGCCCGACGACCGGTTCGTCGCGAATCAGGAAGTTGATCAGCAGATCGACCCGTGGGGCCTGATAGACGCGCCGCGCCGCCTCGCCGAGATAGCGCGCCTGCAGAGCGGGCACAACGCCCCGGTAGCGGTCGGGAGGATTCGTCTTGTAGGCGTACTCGGTCAGCCAGACGTGCTTCGGCCCGAAGTTCCGGGTCACATCGCGAAGCAGGCACTGGAGGCTTGCCATCGTCAGCCAGCGGGTGCAGGGAAGGGTCTGCAGCGGCGTCTCGGGCCGGCCGCGACCGAACCAGCGCGGGTACGGGTGATGCGAGTAGACGTCGAACCTCGCGCCGGCGCGGCGCATCCCGCTCATGAACGCGACCGCCGAGAGCGCGGTGCGCGTAGCGCGCGGCGAGGTCGCGCCGCCGGCGACGACGTTGCGCGGGTCGGCCGCGTGCAGGGCGGCGACGGCCGGGTTCAGCAGCCGCTGCACGTAGAGCCGTGGCGAGTTCGGGTAGAGCCCGCCGAGCTGATTCGGCTCGTTCCAGATCTCCCACTTGTGCACCCACGGGTAGCGCTTCGCGGCCGCGGTCGCGAACAGGGCCAGCGCCGACGGGCTCTTCGGCGCCCAGTTCGGTTTTTGCCGCCCGCTCGCCCAGCCGGGCGTGCCCCACACTGTCAGGACGACGTCGATTCCATGGGCCTGCAGACCTGCGAGGAGGGCGTCGCTCGGGCTCCAGTCGTAGGCCGGGTCGTCGGGGTTCGCCGGCTTCTTCGGGAAAGAAAGAGCGATGTGGTCCCACCGGAGCGTGTAGCGGACGACGTCGACGCCGAGCTGATCGAGCATCGCAAGGCGCTCGTCGAGCGACCACATCATCGTCGACCCGACCTGGAGCCAAGCGTCGTCCTGGACGCCGTACTGGGCCTTCGACGATGCGGACGCGGTCGCTGCCGTCGCGGCGAGCGCAACGGTAACGAGTCCAACGAGGAGAGCGCAGCGAGCCTTCACAGGTACTGCTTCGGAGTGAAACACCAATTTCTCAAGAGGAAGTAAGGACTAGGGTCAGCTATCGCCTCGCCGCCCGTCACCCGCCAAGACGTTCTCGCCGCCCGCGAGGAGATCGCCGGACAGGTCCATCGGACGCCCACGCTGACCTCGGCGTCGCTGGGGCGCGAGCTCGGCGTGCCCGTCTACGTGAAGGCCGAGCTCTTTCAGCGCACCGGCTCGTTCAAGCCGCGCGGGGTGCTCAACAAGCTCGCCTCGCTTTCGGTCCAGGAGAAGGGCCGCGGCGTGATCGGGATCTCGGCCGGGAACCATGCGCAGGCGCTCGCTTACGGCGCTGCCCTCGAAGGCGTCGATGCCTTGATCGTGATGTGGCAGGGCGTCAGCGAGCAGAAGCTCGAGGCGACGAGAGCCTACGGCGGCACCGTCGACCTCGAGGCGACCGACCCTCTCGCTGCCTTCGACCGCCTTGAGGTACTCGTCGCCGAGACGGGCCGCACGCTCGTTCACGGATTCGATGATCCGAACGTGATCGCCGGCCACGGGACGATCGCGCTCGAGCTGGAGGAAGACGCGCCCGACGCCGACGTGATCGTCGTCCCGGCCGGCGGCGGCGGACTCGTCAGCGGGATCGCAGCGGCTGCCAGGGGGCGTGTGGTCGCCGTCGAGCCCCAGGGCTCGCGCGCGCTGCACGAGGGTCTCCGCGCCGGGCATCCGGTGACCGTCCAGCCGCAGTCGATCGCTGACGGCCTCAGCGCCCCCTTTGCCGGCGAGAACTGCATCGCGGTCTGCCAGGCGCGTGGGGTCGAGTCGGTGCTCGTCAGCGAGGACGAGATCGGGGCCGGCTTTCGCTTCCTCTACGGGCGGGGCAAACTCGCCTGCGAACCGGCCGGAGCGGTCGGAGTTGCGGCGCTCCTGGCCGGAAAAGTCCCGCTGAGCGGCGCAACCGCGGTCGCCGCTGTCGTCTCTGGAGGCAACGTGGCGGCCGAGACTGCGGCTGCTATCCTGGCCGGGCGATGAAGGCCGGCATTCATCCCGAATACGTGCTCACGACCGTGCATTGCGCGTGCGGGAACGAGTTTCAGACCCGCTCGACGAAGCCGGAGCTGCACGTCGAGATCTGCTCGAACTGCCACCCGTTCTATACGGGCAAGCAGAAGCTCGTCGACACCGGCGGCCGGGTCGAGCGCTTCCAGCGCCGGCTCGAGCGGGCGCAGGCCGCGAAGCCGTCCTAGCGGCGAACATGGCTTCTGCGATCGGAGGACAGGCCGTCCTCGAGGGCGTGATGATGCGCGGCCCCTCGAACTGGTCGGTCGCGGTGCGCAAGCCCGACGGCGACATCGCGCAGGTCTCGCAGCCGATCGTCTCGCCGATGACGCGCCACTGGCTGCTCCGGCTCCCGGTCATCCGCGGCGTCATCGCCCTCGGCGAGTCGCTGGCGATCGGCTTTCGCGCGCTGGCGATCTCAGCCAATTACGCGGCGCAGGAGGAAGGCGAGGACGGCGAGGTCACGACCGAGCTGACGCGCGGCCAGCTGATCTTCGCCTTTGCGATCGCGATTGGCTTCGCCGTCTTGCTCTTCAAGGTCGGGCCGGCGCTGCTGACCGACTGGATCGGGATCGAGGCCGGCTGGTTCGTGATCGTCGAGGGCTTGATCCGCGTCACCGTCTTCGTGCTCTACCTGGCGCTGATCTCGCTGCTGCCCGACCTGCGGCGGGTGTTCCAGTACCACGCCGCCGAGCACAAGGCGATCAACGCCTACGAGGCGGACGAGGAGCTCGAGCCGGCCCGCGTTCAGAAGTTTTCGCTGATCCACCCCCGCTGCGGGACTGCGTTCCTGCTCTGGGTGATGGTGATCGCGATCTTCGTCTTCGCCTTCTTCGGTCGCCCGGTGTGGTACTGGCTGATCGCGACGCGGATCCTGCTGCTGCCGGTGATCGCCGGGATCGCCTACGAGCTGATCCGCTTCGCCGGCAAGCACACCGAGAACCGGATCCTGATGACGCTGCTCGCACCGGGCCTCTGGCTCCAGCGGCTGACGACGCGCGAGCCGACGCTCGACCAGCTCGAGGTCTCGATCCGCGCCCTGCGCGAGGTGCTCGAGCGCGAGGGGCGGAGCGCCACGCCGCAGGCCGAGCGCGTCGAAGTAATGGCGTAATGGCTTGGCCGCCGAAAGAGATCACGAATCTAGGGAGTAATTGAAAGCCTGAGCTTCGCGGCCGGAGCCGGGCTTTGCCCGGCGGGAGGCCAAGCCCGGTTTGCGGCTGGTTAGACAAGAAGAAGGGGGCTCGCGGGGGAAACACGGTTTCCCCCGCGCTACACAAACTCCTGCATGCCGCTACCGTCTGACCCTTCATGGGACTGCGCGCGGCAAGTCTGGCCGCCGTGCTTGCGCTCGCGGCCATGCTTCTTTCGGGGTCGGCTTCTGCCAAGCCGCCGTGGTCGACGGACCTCGCGTTGATCAACAAGGGGATCGACCGCGCGGTCGCCGCGAACCGGATCAACAGCACGGAGGCTGCCGATTTTCGCGCTGACGCCAGCGCTGCGGCGAACGTGCTGCCGAAGCTGCCGAGCAGCCGCTACAAGAACCTCGCGGCCGTCGTCCACCAGGTCGCCGGCTTCTGGAAAGGCTATGACTCCCCGCGTGGTCTGACCCTCTTCGCGATGCTTGGCTTCAACACGCGCTGGTTCGCGAGCCATTGGGATCAGAAGGCGGGCAAGGACGTCTTCGACGCCTCGGATGGCATCTGGTACCGGGCCTTTCCGGGGATCGGCTTCCAGTTCCACCCGCTGGAGAACTTCGGGAAGCTGAACAACTTCGTCGCGCAGAAGAACACCACGCGGGCCGAGCAGCTCGCGCAGTCGCTGCTCGAGCGCAGCGTCGTCCGTTCCGGCGGCCTGGCCTGGGAGTACTACTTCCGCTTCGGGGGTGGGCAGCCGCCGTGGATCTCTGGGATGGCGCAGGCCGTCGCAGCGCAGGCGCTGTCAGGCGCGGGAACGCTCCTCGCCGACCCGATCTTCACCTCGGCTTCGCAACGGGTCTACAAGACGGTCCCGTCGCTGACCCGGGCGGTCCCAGGGGGCCCATGGATCCGCCTGTACGCCTTCAACAATGACACCGTCCTCAACGCCCAGCTCCAAACGATCGTCTCGCTGCAGGACTACGCAGCGCGGACGGGCGACCAGGCCGCAACCAACCTGGCCGCCCAATTGCAAGCCGCGGCCGTCGGGATGCTGCCGCGCTTCGATACCGGCTACTGGTCGCTGTACTCGCTCGGCGGCGCCGAGGCTCCGCTCGACTATCACCAGTACGTTGTCCGCCTGCTGGGGATCCTGTCCAAGCGGACGCTGGACCCGACGCTGACGACCTACGCACAACGGTTCGGCAACGACCTGCGCGAGCCCCCGGTCGTCAAGGACGGCGCGGCCCCTGGGGCGATCTATCCGTGGCCGCAGGACGGCTACCGCGATTATGCGCGCTACGTCTTCTGGGTCTCGAAACGCTCGACCGTCCGCCTGCAGATCGATCACGCCGGCTCGCCGGTCGTCGTCTCGCGCGGCTGGCACACGCTCGTCTGGAGCCCGGGGCGGATCCAGCCGGGGACGTACACGCCGAACCTGCACGCCGTCGACGTTGCCGGCAACGCCTCCGACACTGACCTACCGCCGGTGGAGGTCCGTCGCGATACGCAGGCCCCGAAAGTCAGCGCCTCTCTCGCGAGCCGCAGGCTCTACTGGCGTAGCAGCGACGATGCGTCGCCTTGGCTGGCCCTAAAGGTCGTGATCAGACGGTCCGGCGCGGTACGCACGCTCTGGCTGGGCAAGAAACCGTTCCGAGGCTCGGCGCTGCTCGCAGCGCCGCGTGGTCTCTGGGGCGCGACCCTCTTCGCCGCCGATTCCTCGGGCAACACGACGCAGGTCGCGCTCGGTTCTCTGCACGGACGACCCGGCTAACCTCTCAGTTATGGCCGCGATGCAGGACCTCGTCGAGGAGGTCGAGCGCTCTTTCGCCGAAACGCAAGATCGCCTTTCAGACCCCTCCGTCTACAACGACCACCGCGAAGCGGCGGAGGTCGGCCGGCGCCTGAAGGAGCTCGAGGCGGCGCACAAGCTTGCGACGGAATGGCTGGAGGCCTCTTCCGACCTCGAGGCCGCGCGGGGTGACGGCGACCTGCGCGAGCTCGTGCCGGAGCTCGAGGAACGGGTCGACCGGCTCGAGCAGGAGCTGAAGCTCGCGCTCGTCGAGACCGATCCGGCCGACCGCAAGGACGTGATCGTCGAGATCCGCCAGGCCGCCGGAGGCGACGAGGCAGCGCTCTGGGCGGGCGACGTCTTCCGGATGCTGACCCGGTACGCGGAGCGCCGTGGCCTCAAGTGGGAGCAGCTGGAAGCGAGCCCGAACGCGACCGGCGGCTTCCAGAGCATCAGCTTCGCGGTCAAGGGCGACGGCGCCTACTCGATCTTCAAGTGGGAGGGGGGCACCCACCGTGTCCAGCGCGTCCCGGCGACCGAGTCGCAGGGGCGGATCCACACCTCGACCGCAACCGTCGCTGTGATGCCGGAGGCCGAGGATGTCGACGTCGAGCTCAACGACAACGACCTCAAGATCGACGTCTACCGCTCGACAGGCCCAGGCGGGCAGAGCGTCAACACGACCGACTCGGCGGTGCGGATCACGCACCTGCCGACGGGCACGGTGGTAGCGATGCAGGACGAGAAGTCGCAGCTTCAGAACAAGACGAAGGCGCTGCGCGTGTTGCGTGCACGACTGTACGAGCTGGAGCGAGAGCGGCAGGCGGCCGAGCAGGCGGCGACGCGCCGCTCGCAGATCGGCTCAGGTGAGCGCGCCGAGAAGATCCGGACCTACAACTATCCCGAGAACCGTGTCACCGACCACCGCGTAAAGCTGACCGTGCACAACCTCGATCGCGTACTCGAAGGCGAGCTGGACGAGTTTACGGAGGCGCTGCAGGCCGAAGAGCGGCGCCAGGCCCTGGAAACCGCAGCGGTCTGACGTGACCGTCGGCGAAGCACTCGCGCACGGCACGCACGTGCTCGCGGAAGCGGGTATCGACACTGCACGCCTCGAGTCCGAGTTGCTACTCGCGAGGGCCTGCGACGACTGCGCGCGGGCGCTGCTCTACATGGAGCTGCAGCGCGATCTCTCGCCCGAGGCCGAGGAGAATTTCGCGGCGCTGCTCGCGCGCCGGGCGACCCGGGAGCCGCTCGCCTACATTCTCGGCCACTGGGGCTTCCGGCGGCTGACGCTGAAGACGGACCGACGCGCGCTGATCCCGCGGCCGGAGACCGAGATCGTGGTCGAGCGGGCGCTCGAGCACCTGGACGGGGGAGAGCCGTCCGTTCTCGACGTCGGCACCGGGACGGGGGCGATCGCGCTGGCAATCGTCGACGAGCACCCGCGGGCGCGGGTGACGGCGATCGACGCCTCGGAGGACGCGCTGGCCCTCGCGCGTGAGAACCTCGACCTGCTCGGGATCAACGGCCGCGTCAGGCTCGTCGAGCACGACCTGACCGAGGGCCTTGGCCACGACGCGTTCGATCTCGTCGTCTCGAACCCGCCGTATATCGAGCCGGAGGACATCGAGACGCTCCAGCCTGAGGTGCGCGACTGGGAGCCGCGGATCGCTCTCGTCTCCCACGGCGCGACCGAAGCGGTCGCTCGCGCGGCCACGGAGGCGCTGCGGCCCGGCGGCTGGGTCGTCCTGGAGATCGCGGAGAACCAGGCGGCGAAGGTCGCCGGCTTGCTGCTCGACCTTGGCTACGACCACCTCAGGGTCTCGCCCGACATGGCGGGGCGCGACCGCGTGATCGAGGCGCAGTGGACTCGCTGAGGGACGGCAACGAGGTCGAAGCGGCGGTCGCGGCTCTTCGCGTCGGGCTTCCGGTCGTCCTGCCGACCGACACCGTCTACGGCATCTGCGCGAATGCCTACAACGAGGAGTCCGTCCGGCGTGCATACGAGCTCAAGGGCCGCGAGCCGTTGCAGCCGAGCGCGCTACTCGCCGGCGACGTCGACATGCTGCTCGAGTGCCTACCCGAGCTTCGAGGCCGTGTCGGGCAAATCTTGCGGGCTCTGTTGCCCGGCCCGTTCACGCTCGTCGTCCCGAACCCGGCCAGGCGCTACCCCTGGCTGACGGGCGAACGCGCGGACACCATCGGCGTCCGTGTGCCGGAGCTGCCCGCACCCGCCGACGCTGTCGTATCGCGAGCCGGGTTGGTGATGGCGACGAGTGCGAACCTGCCCGGCGGGCCGGACCCCGCGCGACCAGAAGACGTTCCGGACAAGATCCTCGAAGGGTGCGGCGCGGTGATCGACGCCGGCGAGCTCCCGGGCGTTGCCTCGACCGTGATCGACCTCACCGGCGACGAGCCGAGGGTGCTGCGCGAGGGCGCGGTCTCCGAGGCGGAGGCGCTGGAGCGGGTCACCGGCCTGGTCGCCGAGTAGCATCCAACTAACCGACCCAGGAGTGCCCGTATGGCCGTTGCCGAGGAAACTTTCCAGCACCTGCGCACCGCCGGACTGACCGACGTCGATCCCGAGATCGCCGAGCTGCTCGGCCGCGAGCTCGAGCGCGAGCGCAACCAGATCGAGCTGATCGCGTCCGAGAACTTCACCTGGCCGAGCGTCTTCGAGGCGGTCGGCAGCGTGCCGACGAACAAGTACGCAGAGGGCTACCCCGGCAAGCGCTACTACGGAGGCTGCGAGGTGGTCGACGAGATCGAGCAGCTTGCGATCGACCGGGCGAAGGAGCTCTTCGGTGCCGAGCACGCGAACGTGCAGCCGCATGCGGGCGCGCAAACGAACATGGCCGTCTACATGGCGGCCTTGCAGCCGGGCGACACGATCCTCTCGCTCGAGCTCTCGCACGGCGGGCATCTGACGCACGGGCTGAAGGTCAACTTCTCGGGGCGGCTGTACACGATCGTCCACTACGGCGTCTCGCGCGAGACCAACGTTGTCGACTACGACGAGGTGCTCCGCCTGGCGAAGGACCACCGTCCGCAGCTGATCGTCTGCGGCGGCTCCGCGTACCCGCGCATCGTGGAGGCCGACAAGTTCCGCGAGATCGCGGACGAGGTCGATGCGTTGCTGGTCTGCGACATGGCCCACTTCGCCGGGCTCGTCGCGGCCGGCCTCCATCCGAATCCCGTCCAGCACGCCCACTTCGTCACCTCGACCACGCACAAGACGCTGGCCGGGCCCCGCGCCGGCTTCATCCTCTGCGATGAGGAGCGCGCGCAGGCGGTCGACCGCGCCGTCTTCCCGGGCATCCAGGGCGGGCCCTTGATGCATACGATCGCGGCCAAGGCTGCGTGCTTCAAGATTGCGTCGACCGAGGCCTTTCGCGAGTACCAGGGTCAGGTCCGCAAGAACGCCGATGTGCTCGCCGACACGCTCCAGGAAAGCGGGCTCGACGTGCTCACCGGCGGCACCGACACGCACCTGCTCCAGCTCGACCTGCGCTCGACCGAGTGGACAGGCAAGGAGGCGGAGGAGCGCTTGGCCGAGGTGAAGCTGACCGTCAACCGGAACACGGTTCCCTTCGACGAGCGGCCGCCGACGGTGGCGTCGGGAGTCCGAATCGGCACGCCCGCGGCCACGATGCGCGGCTTCGACGAGTCCGACTTTCGCGAGGTCGGACACGTGATCGTCGAGGCGCTTGGCGCGAATCCGGATCTCCCCGCGCTGGCGGCGCGAAGCGCGGCGCTCTGCGAGAAGCGGCCCTTGTATCCGGGCTTCCGCGGTTTCACCACCTACGTGGCGTGAGCGGCAAGCTCACGGTCGTCTCGCACCCGCTGGTGCAGCACAAGCTGTCGTACCTGCGCGACCAGGAGACGCCCACGGTCCACTTTCGCAAGCTCGCGAACGAGGTCACGCTGCTCCTGACGTACGAGGCGACGAAGGACTTTCCGACCGAGCCGGTGGAGATCGAGACGCCGCTCGAGCGGATGGTCGCGGAGCGGATCTCGGGCAAGAAGGTCGCGGTGTGCCCGGTGCTCCGGGCCGGCCTCGGAATGCTCGACGGGGTGTTGTCGCTGGTCTCGAGCGCCCGCGTCGGCTTCCTCGGCATGTATCGCGACGAGGAGACGCTGCAGCCCGTCGAGTACTACGTAAAGCTCCCCGGCGACCTCGACCAGCGCGACGCGATCGTGCTCGATCCGATGCTCGCGACCGGCAACTCGAGCGTCGCCGCGCTCTCGATCGTCAAGAACGCGGGAGCTCGTTCGGTGATCCTCGTCTGTCTCGTCTCGGCGCCGGAGGGGGTCGACCACGTGCACGCCGAGCATCCCGACGTCCAGATCGTCACAGCCGCCGTCGACCGTGGCCTCGACGAGCGTGGCTTCATCGTCCCCGGCCTCGGCGATGCCGGCGACCGGCTGTACGGGACTCGTTAGGCCACTGTCCGGGGTCTGGCATCCAACAGGTCCGAAACGAACATGCCGTCCGCTGCCCAACGCGGCGACTTTCCGGCTGCAGTAGCCGTTGCTTGACCAGGACGGCCGTTGTCCGGGGTCTGACCCCGGACAACGGCTCTAATCGACGCGAGCGGGTGCCAGCAGGCCGGGCCGCTGCATTGCTTCGAGCCAGATCGCGCGGGCCTCTTCCCGGCTGCCGCGCGCGGGCAGCCGCTCGATCACCCAGGCCGCACCCGCGGTCGGGATCTCGCCGTCGATCGCGCAGATCCCCTGGTGGCGCTCCTCGCCGAGCGTTTCACCCGGACCGGTGAGCACCTCGCTCAGCGTCTCGCCGCGGCGAATGCCGAGCAGCTCGATCTCTGTCTCGCCGCCGGGGCCGGCCAGCCGCCAGATCCGCTCCGCCAACTCGCCCACGGTCAGCATGACGGGATCGTGCGGGCCGCAGAGCGGAACGCCGTCGCCCGCCAGCAAAGCGGCCTGCGCCACGAGGCAAGCCGCATGCGGCATCGTGATCCAGTAGCGCACCATGCCCGTGTCCGTGACCGTCAGCGGAACTCCGGCGTGGGCCTGGCTGAGAAAGATCTCGGAGGCGGCGCCGGCTGAGCCGAGCACGTTGACGAGCCGAACGGCGGTCCGCTGCGCCCCGGCCCGCCGGGCTGCGAATGCGGTCAGCTGCTCCATGAACCGCTTCGTCCGTCCGTAGAAGCTCTGCGCGAGCGCGGCCTTGTCGGTCGAGGCGACGACGACGGTCTCGACGCCCGCGGCCTCGGCTGCGCGCAGCACGTTCCACGAGCCGTGCAGGTTCGTGTCGACGAACTCCTCCGGGAAGATCTCGGCCCAGTCGACGTGCTTGTACGCCGCGAGATGGAAGACGATCTCGGGCTTGGCTGCCGCGAGCTCCCGCTCGAGCCGCCCCGGCTCGCGGATGTCGCAGAGGACGTGGTTGAAGAGGCCGAGGGTCTGCGGGTCCCGCGCGCGCCGGTCGGCGATGAGTGAGGACTCGTGCCCGTCGACGATCGTGATCCGCTCCGGGCGAAACCCGCCGAGGAAGGTCGCAAGCGCGCCGCCGATCGAGCCGCCGCCGCCGGTGAGCAGAATCCGCCGGCCGCCGAAGCGCTCCTGCAACTCGAGCACGGAAGGGACGGGATCGCGACGCTCGAGCACCTGCTGCCAGTCGAACGAAGCGGTCGGCACCCGGCGGCGCGCAGGCTGCGGCTGCGCGGGCGGCAGCGCAAGGGCCCGTTCGATCGCGCGGTACGCACGCTTCATCTCCACCGACCGCACCGGATCAGGCTCGTTGATCTCGGCGACGATGAAGCGCACCAGCTCGCCGAGCCTTCGCACAACGGGGTCGAGCTCGAGCTCGCCGGCGCCGTAGGGGAGCCCCTCCCCGAGCAGGCCGTGGGCGTCCGAGACGTGCGCGACCTGGGCGTGCGGCCCGAGCTCCTCCACGTACCGCCCGAGCTCCAACTCCTCGTCCCAAGGGTGCGCGAACAGGCCGGGATAGACAGTCGCGAACGACCGGAACAGCGCCGCATGCGACGTGTCGATCGTGAACCCGAGCTCCGGAATGCGCTCGCGCCAGTCGAGCAGGTCGCGCCAGTGGCCGCCGATGGGGGAGAGATAGACACCTCCGGTTCGCATCCGGAGGACCGGTGGCACGTTCTCGATCAGCGGATCCACGCCCCGCTGAATGCACGCGTCCGCGTAGAAGCCGAGGAACTCCTCGACGGCGTCCACATCGACGGCGCCGGAGGCCCGGAACTGGTCCGGCGAGAGCGGAATGAACAGATGGATCGTCAGCACGGGCGAGCCGACACGCGCAGCGAACTCCGCGCTCCGCTCGATCCCTGCGCGCGCCTCCTCGTCGAGGCGGTCGACGCGAACGAAGGCGCCGCTCGGCCAGGCGACCGGCGCCTCGGCGGTAATGGCCAGCTGATGTAGGTGTACACCTACATCACTCACTGTCCGAACAGCACGGTCCAGCGCGCCCTCGTCGGCCACGTCCGCCGGCATCAGCGCGATCTCGATCCCCTGCCAGTCGCCGCGGTCTAACCGGTCGGCGAGCTGGTCAGGCTCGGGCGCTGACTTGAGCATCGGAATCGGGCGCGGAGGCAGGTTTGTCATCGTCGATTCGATCTCAGTCGCGTGATTTCACGACGCGTAGCGTTTGGAGCCAGTCGACATAGCGGCGGATTCCCTCTTCCAGGGACAGGTTCAAGCGTAACGGGGCCTCCGGAGCGGCCTGGTAGCTCTCGTTCTCGCCCGCGGGAAGCTCCCCTCCCGGGGTCTCGATCGGAGACGACGAGCCGGCCGTCTCGCGAACGAGCTCGGCAGCGCGCAAGAGCGAGGTCGAGCGTCCGCTGGCGATTAGAACGGTCTCGTTCCAGCGTCCCTTCGCGACCAGCGCTTCGATCGCGGCGAGCGCGTCGTCGACATAGATGAAGTCGCGGCTGCGCTCGGGATCACCGGCAACAACGATCGGCTCGCCCGCCAGCGCCCGGGCCGCGAACGAGGCGATCGCGCCGGTCGCGCCCTCCCAGGCGACCTGGCCGGGCCCATACACCGAGGTCAGCCGGACGACGAGCGTCGGGGCGTCGTGCAGGCGGCAGGCCTCTTCGCCGAGGCGCTTCGAGTGAGCGTAGGGATCGGGCGGTGGGTCGAGCGCGGCTCGCACGGTAGACGGATAGACAAGGCCGGCGCCGTGCTCGAGGCAGCCCTCCAAAAGGTTCAGCGTCGTGCCCGCGTTCTCCCGCACGGCACGGGCCGGGTCCTCGCGCGCTCGCGCCGGATCCGGAATCCCGGCGAAGTGAAGGACGGCGTCGCAGCCGGCGATCAGCTCCCGGGCCGCGGGGTCGCCCGCATCGATGCGGACGGCGTCCTTCGCTCCCGCGCGCTCGGCGCCGCCGGGCCGTGACACGCGAACGACTTCGTGGCCGTTCTCCGCGAGCAGATCGGAGGCCCGGGAGCCGAGGAAACCGTTGGCGCCGGTGACGAGAAACGTCATCGGCTCAGGTAGTCCGCCAGCCGGTGCTCGTATGCGAACGGCGAGGCGACTGTGAACGCGGGGTCGCCGGCTGGATCTTCGCCGCGGGCAAGCGCGGCGACGTCCGCCACCGTCACGCTCTCGGCCGCGACGTTCTCGACGCCCGGCTTCGCATCAAGAAGGATTCGCGCCGCATCGGCGACGTGGACGACCCCGATCGTCGCTCGGCCTCCGTCGTCCAGCGGCAGCTCCTTGCCCGCCTCGGCGAGCCGTCGGAACTTGTCGACGACGGTTTGCGATTCCGCCGCGGAATGCTCGACCGGGCTGGGGCCGTAGACGATCCCAAGCCGAAGGATCGCCAGGTCGAAGGCGAAGCGCCTCGACTTGAGCGCGAGCGCCACCTCGCCGTAGATCTTCGAGAGATGCGCGAGATCGGTCGGGTGCCCGAATGGAGTCGACGGCCCGATCTTGCCGGTCAGCCCGTTGCCGTAGACGTTCAACGAGGAACCAAAGACGAGCAGCGGCACCCCCGCCTCGCCGACCGCGCGGCCCACCCGCCGCGTCCCGCTGACGTTCGTTTCCTCGGTGTAATCCGGGTCCCGTTCCGACAGCGGCCGCGACGCCTGCGCCGCGAGCAGGTGGACGACGTCCGGCCGCGGCGTAAGCAGCTCGCGGATGTCCGCCCGAATGTCTGCGGTCTCGACGCGTGCCCCAGCAGCCGCGAGCCCGGCCAGCTGCGAGCGCTCCGTCGCGAACCAGTTGTCGGCCAAGACGACCTCATGCCCTTCGGCGAGTGCCAGCTCCCCGAGCTTGGCGCCGACGTACCCGGCCCCGAGGACCAGGACCCGACCCACGGGCTAGATCTGGTGGACGGTCGGCCCGTCCGGCACCGCGTGCCGCGTATCGACGATCAGCCGCGCGTGATCCCAGAGCGGCCGCTCTGAGAACACCGTGTGCGGCGTCAACACGACCACGCAGTCGGCCGCAGCGACCTCGTCCGTGGACCACTCGACCGACCGGTGCGTGGCCCCGTCGAGCTCGATCTCAGTAACCCACGGGTCGCAGTAGCGGACGTCGCCGCCGCGCTGGATCAGCTGGCGCATGATCTCGAGCGATGGCGATTCCCGCGTGTCGTGGACGTCCGCCTTGTACGCCATCCCGAGCAACAGCAGCCGCGAGTCCTTGATCGGCCGGCCAGAATCGTTCAGTGCATCGGAGATCTTCTGGACGACGAAGAGCGGCATCGCCGCGTTGATCTCGTGTGCCGCCTCGATCAGGCGCGCCGAGTAGCCGTACTCGCGCAGCCGCCAGGCCAGGAAATGTGGGACGACAGGGATGCAGTCGCCGCCGAGGCCGGGGCCGGGGTAGTGCGGGAGGAATCCGAACGGCTTCGAGGACGCGGCCTCGATCACCTCCCAGGGCGAGATGCCCATCCGGTCGCACATCAGCGCCAGCTCGTTGGCGAGCGCGATGTTGACAGCCCGGAACGTGTTCTCGTGTAGCTTCGCCGTCTCGGCGACCATCGGGCTCGAGACAGGCTGCACCGTGTCGACGATCTGCGCGTAGAGCAGCGCGGTACGGCGCAGGCACTCCTCGGTGACCCCGGCGACGAGCTTCGGCGTGTTCTTGATCGTGAACGTCGCGTTGCCCGGATCGACGCGCTCCGGCGCATAGCCGAGGAAGAAGTCCTTGCCGACCTTGCCGCCGGAACGTTTCTCGAGGATCGGCAGGACGACCTCCTCCGTCGTCCCCGGATGCGTCGTCGACTGCAGCACGATCAGCATCCCCGGCTTGATGTTCGAGCCGACCGACTCCGCCGCCGAGACGATGAAGTTGAGGTCGGGCGTCCGCGTCTTCGAGAGCGGCGTCGGAACGCAGATCGTCAGGGCGTCGAGCTCGGTGACGGCTGCGTAGTCCGTGGTCGCGGTCAGCGTCCCGTCGATGCTCTCGTACCGTTCGCTTGCCACGTCCACGAGGTATGACTCGCGTTTCTGGATGGCGCGGACGCGCTGGTCGTTCAGGTCGATGCCGGTGACGTCGAAGCCGGTCTCCGCGAATGCCATCGCGAGCGGCAGGCCGGCATAGCCGAGCCCGACGATCCCGATCGCCGCAGTGCGCTGGGCGATGCGCTCGTCGAAGGTCGTTTCCGGTGAGAGAACCTTGCTCAAGAGGGTGTGCAGGCTAGCAACCTGGTTTGCAGGAACCAGTATCGGCGGCGGCGCTCAATTCCTGCAAACCGTGATGCTATAAACGGTCGCAATGTCCTTCCCGGACTCGGTGCACGCGCTGGTTCGCGACACGACGGCGGTCTGGGGGTTCGTGACGGCTGTGGGCATCGTGCTCCTGCTGACGCCCCTCGTGGCGCGCCTCGCTCCGAGGATCGGCGGCGTCGACGACAAGCACGACCGCCCGCGCGTCCACGGCGGCCGGCCGATCCCGCGCATCGGCGGCCTGGCGATCGTGATCGGCATCGCCGTGCCGATGGCCGTTTTCATCAAGCCCGAGGGTCGCTACCTCGGGATCCTGCTCGGAGCGTTGATGGTGGCCGCGCTCGGGCTGATCGACGACATCAAGGGGATCAACGCGACGGTGAAGATGGTCGGAATCGTGGCGGCGGCGCTGATTCCGGTCGTGGGCTTCGGGATGACGTGGGAGAACGTCGGGCTGCCGCTCGTCGGCAACTTCGACCTCGGCTGGGCCGCCTACCCGCTGACCGTCTTCTGGATCGCTGCGCTCGCCAATCTCGTCAACCTGATCGACGGGATGGACTCGCTGGCGTCCGGAATCGTGGCGATCGCCGCGGGCTCGTTCGCGATCCTCGCGGCCTCCTTCGCGCGCGCCGACGCCGCCGCGCTGGCGGCGATCATCTGCGGCGCCTCGCTTGCGTTTCTCCGTTACAACGTTCACCCGGCCAGGGTGTTCATGGGCGACACCGGGGCGCTCGCGCTTGGCTTCCTGCTTGCCTGCGTCGCCGTCCAGGGCGTCCTGAAGACCGCCGCGACGATCGCGCTCCTCGGCCCGCTGCTCGTGATGGCGGTGCCGATCCTCGACACCTCGTTCGTCATCGCGAAGCGGCTCAAATACAAACGCTCGCCGTTCGCCCCCGACCAGAACCACTTCTACCACCGCTTCATGCGGATCGGCTATTCGCAAAGGCGGACGGCGGCCTATCTCCATCTCTGGGCGCTGCTGCTCGCCGCCTATGCCCTACTGCTGCGGTTCGAGCCGCCGCGGCCGCTCGGTCACTGGCAGCTCGACAACACCTTGATCGCGCTCGGGGTCGGGATCGTCGTGCTTGCGGCGTCCGTCTGGATGGTCTACACGCTCGAGATCCTCAAGTCGCGCCACCTCCAGGTGCTGCGGCGGGGCAAGCTCGCGGACGAGCCCGAGCGCGAGGAAGCCGTCGAGCGCGCGATCACCGCGGGCAGCAGGCGCTAGACCCTCCTAAACGAGCGGAACGGCAAGCCGCAGCAGGTCCACGGGATCGCGCCGCCCGCGCCGCTCGCGGACGGCCGGTGCCTTTTCGACGACGAGCTCGCCCGGATCGCGCAGGAAGTGGACGCGGCGTTCGGCGATGAGCAGTTCGTCGACGGCGCCGAGCCGGCCCTCGAAGATCGACCAGACCGGCGTTCCCAGCACGGCCGCCTCGCGGATCATCGTCCCGCCCGCCGAGACGACGAGATCGGCGAGCGCCGCGAGGCTCCGCCCGTCGACCGCGTGCTCGGGCACGATCAAGCTTCCGTCCAGCTCTCGCAAGGCCTGGCGCTGATCGTCGGTCCGCGCGAGTACGAGGACCTGCGCATCCTCGTCCAGGAGCCGTCGCAGCACTCGCGGCAGCAGCTCGTTCTCGGAACCGGCCAGGTAGAGGGCGTAGGAGGGCGCCGTGCGGACGACGGCGATGACGCCGCTGGGGTCGAGGCCGAGCTCGCCAAGCACGGACTCGTCTGGCTCGAAGTCGCCCAGGTAGTACTCCTCCTTCAGCCCCGGGTATTGGACGAGCTTCGGCGGCCGGGCGCCGTAGGGCTCGAGGCGCTCGGCCGGGATTGCATCGGGGACGAGCACGCGCGTCGCGAGCCGGCAGTTGAGCTCGTGCTGGAGCCTGGCCCACTCGTAGTCGAACATCGTCGTGTTCGGAATCCGGAGCAGGCGGCCGACCGGCGGCAGGTCGGTGGAGCCGTGAGCGAGGCCGTAGTCGAAGCGTTTGCCGCGTGCGAACACGAACGCCTGGGCCGTGCGGGAGCCCGCCGCGAGCGCCTTGCCGACGCGGCTCGCTCCGCCGTGGTGCCCGATCGCCGTGTACGGGTGTCCCCAGTCGTCGAGCAGCTCGGTCGTGTGCGAGAGCGGCCTTGCGGTGAGCGTCACCCAGTGCCCGCCCGCCTCGAGCAGCTCGACCAACGGCCGCAGGACGATCACGTGCGCCGGGTTGGTCAGGTCGACCCAGATGCTCGCCATCAGGCCGGCCGCGCGATCGAGTAGCGGACGACGTCGAGGTCGCGGTAGCGCGTCGGGCCTTCGAGGCTCATCCCGAGCTTCTCCATCACCCGCCGGGAGGCGACGTTCCCCGGCATCGCGACCGCCACTACGTGGTCGAGGCCCGCTTCCCAGGCCGCGGCGAGCAGCGCCTCGCCGGCCTCGGTCGCGTAGCCGCGGCCCCACGCTGCCGGGACGACGTGATAGGCGAGCTCGAGCTCAGGTCCTTTCCAAGCCAGGGGGAAAAGGCCGACGCCGCCGACGAGCCGTCCGCCGCCGCGCTCTTCGAGTGCCCAGAAGCCCAACCCCTCCGGGGTGCGGCCCGAGAGGGATTCCAGCAGCTCGCGGGTCTGGTCGACGCTGGCCCTGGGCCCACTGAGGACGAACTGCATTGCCTTCGCATCGCCCCAGAGCTCGTGTAGCGGCTCGGCGTCGTGCTCCGGCTCGAAGGGCCGGATGACGAGGCGCTCGGTTTCGAGCGGAAGCCCGATCACGCAGACTCGAGGAAGCGGACGAGGGTCTCGCCGTAGCCCGGGGCTCTGGGAATGCTGTGCCCGGCTCCAGGAACGACGGCGCGCTGCGCGCCGAGCCGCTGCTCGAGCACGTCGGCGACCGCGTCGAAGACCGGGTTGTGTCCCCCCGTGACGACGAGCTTCGGAAATGCCGCGACCGCGAGCTCGTCGAGCGGGATCTCCGCCTCGTGGGGAGAGCGCTCGACCATCGCCGCCCGCGCCCCGGCCTCGAGCGGAGGCGGCAGGGGATCGGAGAGCCTCAGCGAGCTGCCCACGAGCGGCAGAAAGTACGCGAGGTAGTCGCGCGGCTCGCCGGGGGCATCCCGCATTTTCGCCAGGAACTCCTCGACCGCCGGATTCCCGCGTGCCACGCCGAACGCCGGCGGCTCGTTCACGGTCAGTGACCGCAGGCCGTCTGCCTGCGCCGCCGCGAGCAGCGAGATCACGCCTCCGTACGAATGCCCGACGAGGTGATCGCCTGGTTGCAGCAGCTCGGCAATCGCCTCCGCCTGCGGTTCGAAGTCGCCTCGGTCGACCGGTGGGTTCGGCGGATAGCCCGGGCGATCCGGAATCACCAGCGTGTAGCGGTCGGCCAGCGGCCTGAGGGAATCCCAGGTCGCACTGCCGTTGCCGACGCTTCCATGCACGAGGACGACCCGCGGCCCGCTGCCGATCGTCTCGACGTGGAAGTCGGGCACAAGCGCAAGATAAACCGGCTGCACCGGCAAAGCCGGCGCAGCCTCCAAACGGCATTGCAAGCAACGCCTCAGCGGCTGCACCGGCAAAGCCGACGCAGCCTCCAAAACGGCATTGCAAGCAACGCCTCAGCGGCTGCACCGGCAAAGCCGACGCAGCCTCCAAAACGGCATTGCAAGCAACGCCTCAGCGGCTGCACCGGCAAAGCCGACGCAGCCTCCAAGCGGCATTGCAAGCAACGCCTCGGGGGTGAACAAAGTAGGCCGGAAATGGGCGTTTTTCGTGGAGAAATGGCCGCTTTCGAATGTCACAAACTCTGCTATGCTCGCGATGATGGAGCCTTCCCGTCCGACGTTCGAGCCGGCGGGAGCAGGCATGCTCCTCTCCGCCACCACGGCGGCTTCGGTGGGTGTCGGAGCCCTGATCGGCTGGGCCGCCGGCTCCGTTGGCTACGGCATACTCGGCGGCGCAGTCGTCGGAGTCCCGGCCGGAATCGTCGCCGTCTACTTCCGCTATCGAGAGTCGCTTTCGTGAGAACGACCACGCTCGGCGCGCCACGTCCCATTCCGGGCCGGCTGTTGCCTATTGCCGCAGGCGCCGGCGTGATTGCCCTCGCGCTACCCGTCTTTCTCGTCGCCGGCTGGCCGTTCGCGGGTTGGGTGATCGCGGCGGTCGTCTGGATCGGCGTTCAGGGCCTCGGCCTCCTGCTCGCGCGCGTCCGCCCCTCCGCGGATAACCTCGCGGCCTCAAGCGTGCTGGCATTCGGAATGATGGGGAGGCTTCTCGCGGTGCTGGTCGTGCTCGTCGCCGTGGCGGCGTCGAACCGCACGGTCGGGCTTGCCGCTGCGCTTCTCTACGGGCTCGCCTATACAGCCGAGCTCTCCGTCTCGATCGCCAGCTACTACGCCCAGGAGCCGAAGGCATGAGGCGAGCAATCGCCATAGCGACCCTCCTCGCCCTCAGCATCCCCGCGCCGGCCTTCGCGCGAGGCACGTTCGATCCGACGACGGAGTTCGAGCAGCACAACTGGATTCCGATCCACCTCGGCCCGCTCAACCTCTCGATCACGAAGGCCGTCGCCTACCTGCTGATCGGTACGGCGCTGACGATCCTGCTCGGCATCGGACTGATGCGCGCGAAGCTCGCGCTATTGCCCGATCGCAGGCAGACCATCGGAGAGGCCCTGTACGAGATCGCGCAGACCCAGATCGCCGAGCAGGGGCTGCCTTCGAAGGCGATCGGGCGGTGGTTCCCCTACGTCTCCACGCTGCTGCTCTTCATCTTCGTGGTCAATCTGATCGGCTTCATACCGTTGCCGTTGACCGGAGAGACGTATCACGGCGTGCCGGTGTGGGGGATCTACGCGGCCACCTCGTCCTTGTCGGTCACGCTCGCGCTGGCGCTCCTGACCTTTGTGTTCACCCACTTCGAGGGCGTCCGCTGGAACGGGCCGGTCCGCTACTTCAAGAGCTGGATTCCCGAGGCGCCGAAGGTTCTGCTGTTCCTGATCGTCCCGCTGGAGATCCTCGGTCAGTTCATGCGCCTGATCTCGCTGAGCGTTCGTTTGTTCGCCAACATGCTCGCCGGACACATCCTGATCCTCACCTTTCTGGGGCTGATCTTCATCTTCCAGTCCCTGGCGCTGATCCCGGTGGTGATCCCGGCGACGGTCTTCTACCTCTTCGAGGTGATCATCGTCGTCGGCATCCAGGCGTTTATCTTCGCGGCCCTGTCAGCCATCTACATCGGCTCGGCGATCGAGCCTCAACACTAGGAGGATGACCATGAGCACTCTTCTCGCCGCCACCACAGGCGACGTAACGACTAAGGCGTTGCTTGCAATGCCGTCTGGAGGCTGTGCCGGCTTTGCCGGTGCAGCCGTCTAAAGGAGGCTTTCGTTATGAACACACTTCTTGCTGCCACCACAGGCGACGTGACGAAAGCCGGGAAGGCGATCGGGCTCGCGCTCGGCGTCGGCCTCGGCGCGCTCGGCGCCGGTGTCGGCATCGGCAACATCTTCGGCTCGATGATCCAGTCGGTCGCACGCCAGCCCGAGCTCCGCGGCGAGCTGCAGGGGATTCAGTGGCTCGGCTTCGCGTTGACCGAGGCCGTCGTGTTCTACGGACTGCTCGGCTCGATCCTGGCGTACGTGCTGGTTTGATGGTTGTCGGCGCCAACCCGCTGATCCAGGTCACGCCGGGGCTGATGATCTGGACGATCGTCTGCTTCCTGATCGCCCTGTTCGTCCTGAAGCGGTACGCCTTCGGCCCGATTCAGAAGCTGATCGACGAGCGCCGCGAGCGGATCCGCCGCGCCCTCGACGAGGCCGACGAGGCCCGCGTGGAAGCCCGCAAGCTGCTCGAGGAGCACCGCAAGCTGATCGGCGAGGCGCGCGGTGAGGCGGAGGACATTCGCACTGTCGCGAGGCACGAGGCCGAGGCGCAGCTGCGGCGCGTCAAGGACGAGGCGGAGGCCGACCGCCAGCGCCGGCTCGAGGAGACGAAGCGCCAGATCGAAGCCGAGACGCGGCGAGCGCTCGAGGCGATCAGGGCCGAGGTCGCCGAGCTCAGCCTGATCGCCGCCGAGAAGGTGACGAGGCGCTCTCTCGACGACAAGGACCAGCGCCGCCTGATCGACGAGGCGATCGGCGAGCTCGACTTCAGCGTGTTGGAGAGAAACGACTAGATGGCTGTAGCCCACCGCATGTACGCGCGCGCCCTCTTCGAAGCGGCGAGAGACGCTGACAGGCTCGACCCCGTGCGAGAGGAGCTCGGCGACTTCGTCGAGGCGCAGCGCCAAGTGCCGGAGCTGCGAGGACTCCTCCGCAACCCGCAAATCGACCACCGCGCCAAGGCGGCGGCGCTCGAGGAGCTGCTGGGCGGCGACGAGCAGCTCGTTCGCAACTTCCTCCTCCTGCTTGCCGAGAAGAACCGCGCCGGCGAGGTCGAGGAGATCGCGCGCGAGTTCGACCGGCTGGTCGCTCGGGCGGAGGGCATCCTCGACGTCGAGCTGACCACCGCGGTCGAGCTCTCCGAGCAGGAGGCGCGCGACGTGATCGGCCAGATCGAGAAGGTTTCCGGCCGCAAGGTCGAGGCGACGCAGCGCGTCGACCCTGACCTGATCGGCGGCCTCGTCCTCCAGGCCGGCTCGTTGCGCCTCGACGCCAGCGTGCGAGGTCGCCTCGACCGGCTACGCCAAGAACTCATGACAAGGAGATAACGCTTTGAAGCTACGCCCCGAAGAGATCACCTCGATCCTCAAGCAACGGATCGAGGAATACGACGTGGAGACCGACCTCGCCGAGGTCGGGAGCGTGCTCGAGGTAGGCGACGGGATCGCCCGCGTCTACGGGCTCGAGAACGCCGTCTCGCTCGAGATGCTCGAGTTCGAGCACGGCGTCACCGGCCTCGCACTCAACCTCGAGGAGGACAACGTCGGCACCGCGCTCTTCGGCGAGTGGGAGCACGTCAAGGAGGGCGAGGTCGTCAAGCGGACCGGCCGCGTGACGAGCATTCCCGTCGGCGAGGCGCTGATCGGGCGAATCGTCAATCCGCTCGGCCAGCCGCTGGACGGCCAGGGCCCGATCGAGGCCACCGAGACCCGCCCGATGGAGTTCAAGGCGCCCGGCGTGGTCGACCGCCAGCCGGTTAAGGAGCCGCTCCAGACCGGCCTGAAGGCGATCGACTCGATGATCCCGATCGGCCGTGGCCAGCGCGAGCTGATCATCGGCGACCGCGGCACCGGCAAGACCGCGATCCTCGTCGACACGATCCTGAACCAGCGCGACGAGGACATCGTCTGCGTCTACGTCGCGATCGGGCAGAAGGAGTCGACCGTCGCGCAGGTCTACGAGCGCCTCAAGGACGCCGGCGCGATGGAGTACACGATCATCGTCACCGCCGGTGCGGCGGAGGCGGCGCCGATCAAGTGGATGGCGCCCTACGCGGGCTGTGCGATGGGCGAGTACTTCCTCTACAAGGGCCAGCACGCGCTCTGCATGTACGACGACCTCTCGAAGCACGCCGACGCTTATCGGCAGATGTCGCTCCTGCTGCGCCGGCCGCCGGGCCGCGAGGCCTATCCGGGCGATGTCTTCTACCTCCATTCCCGCCTGCTCGAGCGGGCGGTGAAGCTCTCGGACGAGCTCGGCGGCGGCTCGCTGACTGCGCTGCCCGTGGTCGAGACGCAGGCCGGGGACGTTTCCGCCTACATCCCGACGAACGTGATCTCGATCACCGACGGGCAGATCTTCCTCGAGTCCGAGCTCTTCTACTCCGGCGTCCGCCCGGCGATCAACGTCGGCATCTCGGTCTCCCGGGTCGGCGGCAACGCGCAGACGAAGGCGATGCGATCGGTCGCCGGCCGGCTGAAGCTCGACCTGGCCCAGTACCGCGAGCTCGAGGCCTTCTCGCAGTTCGGCTCCGAGCTGGATCCGGCGACGCAGAAGACGCTCGCGCGGGGAGAGCGGATGGTCGCGACCCTGAACCAGCCGCAGTACCAGCCGTGGGCACTCGAGGAACAGGTGGCGGCGATCTTCGCCGGCAACGAGGGCTTCCTCGACGAGATTCCGGCCGACCAGGTGCAGCGCTTCCAGGACGAGCTGCGCGAGCACCTGCGCACCGAGGGCTCGATCTACAAGGCGATCCGCGACGAGAAGGTGCTCTCCGACGAGGTCCAGGAGAAGCTCCGCAACGAGATCGAGAAGTTCGCCCAGACCTTCGCGGTGCAGGAGAAGTCGCTCGCCGGCACGGGCTAAATGGCCACCGTCCAGGACCTGAAGCGGCGGATCCGCTCCGTCGGCAACACCCAGAAGATCACCAAGGCGTTCGAACTCGTCGCGTCCGCTCGGCTGCGCCGCGCCGAGGCGCGGATCGAGGCGATGCGGCCCTACGCCGACCGGATGCTCGAGCTGATGGGCGTCACCGCGCGGGCCGCCGGCTCGGTTCGGCTGCCGCTGCTCGAGCGCAGGGGGAGCGTCAGACGGGTCGCGTTGCTGCCGGTGACCGCCGATCGCGGGCTAGCCGGGGCGTTCAACGCGCAGGTGCTGCGGCGGGCCTTCGCGCTCGAGCGAGAGCTGCGCGGCGAGGGTGTCGAGGTCAAATGGCTGGCCGCCGGCCGCCGGGGGCGCTCGACCCTGACCTTCCGCGGGTACGACCTGGTCCAAGCGTGGCAGGGATTCAGCGAACGTCCCGACTACGCTGACGCACAAGCGATCGCACGACGCGCCGGCGAGCTCTACTCGAGCGAAGAGGTCGACCGGGTGGTCGTCGTCTACAACCGCTACAAGTCGCCGCTCGTCCAGGAAGTCACGGTGCAGGACCTCCTGCCGATCCCCGAGAAGGTGATCGGAGGGGGCGAAGAAGATGCCGCTCAGGCAGCCTTGCGCGGCGACTTTATCTACGAGCCCGAGCCTGAGCAGATCCTCGAGCGGCTCTTGCCTGTCTACGTCGAAACCGAGCTCTACCGCGCCCTGCTGGAGTCCGCGGCCTCGGAGCAGGGCGCGCGAATGACCGCGATGCGCAACGCTTCCAGCAACGCCGGCGAGCTGATCGCGAGCTTGACCCTGGCGATGAACCGCGCCCGACAGGCCGAGATCACGCAGGAGATTCTCGAGGTTGTCGCCGGCGCCGACGCGTTGACCGCCTAGGCGCCGACGCGTTGACCGCCTAACTAGAAGGACGCCGGGCGCGTCTAACCCGCTATAGCGCCGCAAACCCCGCGTCGACTATATTCCGCGAATCCGTGGCGACCGAGCAAAAAGAGCGCGAGCTCGTCGGCTCCCAAGCCGGACTCGCGTCTGCGATCGCGGTCGAATCGCACGGTGAGCTCGGCGAGATCGAAGCGGTTCGCGCCCGCGGCTACTGGGAGCAGGTCTGGCGCCGCTTCCGCCGCGACAAGGTTGCGATCATCAGCGGCGGCTTCATCATCTTCCTCGTCCTCGTCGCGATCGCGGGCGGCCCGATTGCCGCCCATTTCCTGGGTCACGGCCCGAACGACCTCAACCTGGACGCCGGGCTGCACGGGCTCAAGCAGCTACCCGTGGGCCCGTGGACGCATGTTCCGTGCTCGGGATTCCCGGAGCCGCCGAGCGGCTGCGTGGGCCACCCTCACGGGACCCAGCTCTACATCCTCGGCGCCGACGGGCAGCTCGGCAACGACGAGTTCCTGCGTCTGCTCTACGGCGCGCGGGTCTCGCTCGAGGTTGCCGTCCTGTCGACGATCGGGATCATGCTGATCGGCATTCTCCTCGGCACGCTCGCGGGCTACTACCGCGGCTGGATCGACACCGCGATCTCCCGCGTGATCGAGCTGACGATGGTCTTCCCGGCGCTGCTCTTCATCATCGCTCTGAGCGCGACGGTGGGGCCGCGGTTGAACCACATCACCTTCGGGATCTTCGCCCAGGGGGTCGTCACGCTCGTGCTCGTCTTCAGCCTCCTCGGCTGGTTTTACCCGGCGCGGATCATGCGGGCGCAGGTGCTCTCGCTGCGCGAGAAGGAGTTCGTCGAGGCCGCGCGCATGATCGGCGCCAGCGACGCCCGGATCATGCGCTCGCATGTCGTGCCCCACCTCGTCGCGCCGATCATCGTCTACTCGACCCTGTCGATGGCGTCGTACATCATCCTGGAAGCGAGCCTCTCCTTCCTCGGCCTGGGGATCGACTCGCGCGTTCCGAGCTGGGGCAACCTGCTCTCGACGGGGCCGGCGTACTACCTGACCCAGCCGTGGCTCATGGTCTGGCCGGGGCTTGCCATTCTGTTCACGACCCTCGCCTTCAACCTCCTCGGCGACGGGCTCCGCGACGCGTTCGACCCACGCTCAGCTCGCTGAGAAACGCAGTCGTCGAGCGGAACCGGTTTAAGGCGGCCGCACGGGCAAAGCCCGCACGGCCTCGAGACGGCGCCGCCGAGTCGGCGCCTTCGGACCCACGCTCAGCGCGCTAGAAAACCTTTCCGCGCGCTAACCAAACCTAGGCCCGGACGTCAAAGAAATCGTGCAGATCTTCTGCGGCCGGTCTATTGTCCCGGCCTGTTTACAGCGGAAAGGAGTCAGATGTATAAGCGACTAACGCTCTCGCTCGCCATGCTGGCGGTGGGAGCGGCGATGTTGGCGGCTTCAGGCATCGCGAGCACAGGGAGCGCTCACAAGCAGAGCGCGCCTTCCGGCTCGGTTGCCAAGAAGGGTGGCATTCTCAAGGCCTCCCTGACTGTCGGCATCGAAAACATCGATCCGCAACGCTCGTACTACGTGCCAGAGTCGCAGTACGAATGGCTGACGCAGCGGCCGCTGCTCAACTTCGCCCACGCGCAGGGCGCTCGCGGCTATCGCCTCCTCAACGAAGGTGCAAAGAGCTACACCGTCTCGAGGGACGGGCGTACGTACACCTTCCACATTCGGGCGGGCATGCGGTTCAGCAACGGCCAGCCGGTCACGGCGGCGAACTACAAGCACGCGCTCATGCGCATTCTCAATCCGGCCGTGGGCTCGCCGATCGCTTCGTTCCTGACCGACCCGTCCTCGGTAAACATCGTCGGCGCGATTGCGTACAACACGACCGGCAAGGGCTCGGTCGGTGGTATCCGGACGACGGGCAAGTACACCCTCATCATCAAGCTGATCAAGGCGAACGCTCTGCTTCCGACCCTGATGGCGATGATCGAGACGGGTGCGACGCCGCTCAGCTTCCCGATGAAGCCGATCACCTCGCCGAAGAGCGTGGTCTCGGCGGGTGCCTACTACGTCTCGAGCTATACGCCCGACCGGTCAATCTCGGTCCGTCGGAACAAGTTCTACAAGCCGCTCGGGGCTGTGCCCTATCCGGCCAACTTGGACGGGTTCGATTACACGATCGGCACCCAGCAGGACCAGGCCCTGCTGCTCGTGAAGAAGGGGCAGCTCGACTGGCCGGCTGACGGTCTCTCGCCGAGCGCTTGGGGCCCGCTGTTCGCGCAGTACGGCACCAAGGGTCGTGCCCGAGCGTTCGCCTCGTCGATCGTCGACTACGGGGTAATGAACACCTCGAAGGGCGTCTTCACGAATCTCAATGCCCGCAAGGCAGTTGAGTACGGCATCAACCGCAAGTCGGTCGTCAAGATCCGCGGCCCGCGGGCGGGCTTCCCGCAGTGCTCGATGCTGACGCCTGCGATCCCCGGATACAAGAAATGCAACTTGTACCCGCTGAACAAGCAGGATCTGAGCAAGGCGAGGTCTTTGGCTAGTGGCCACACGGGCCACCTCAATTACTGGTACTCGACCACGCCGACGAACACGTTGGTGCAGCGGCTCGTTTCATCCCAGCTCAACGCCATCGGCTTCAACAACATCGATTACAAGCCATTCGCGAGCGGTCTCTTCACTGCCCTGGGGAAGAAGGGCAACGACTACGACTTCGCGGTCATCGGCTGGCAGGCGGACTTCCCGGATCCGTACGACTACATCAACAAGCTGCTCTGCGGCTGCACGATCCAGGACGTCCAGAACAACAACGTGTCCTACTTCAACAACAAGACGGCTGACAACCTGATGAAGAAGGCTGCGCAGCTGCGCGGGACGAAGCGCTTCTCGACGTACGGCAACCTCGACCTCCAGATCCAGAAGACGTGGGCGCCGACGGTTCCGATGGACAACCGCAACGACCGCAACTTCTTCTCGGCACGTGTCGACACGAACACGATCGCCACGTCGCCGGTCTACGAGATCGACCTCGGGAGGCTGGCTCTTAAGTAAGAGCGTCTTTCCGAGGAAGCAATGACAGCAAGGCGCCGATCCGAGATCCGGATCGGCGCCTTGCGTTGTATAAGCTCTTCGTCCACGGTGGGGGTGCGATGCTCCGGTACCTGATCAGGCGAGTTCTCTGGGCAATCGTCTTATTCGTCGTCGTCACGCTCGTGACGTACGTGATCTTCTTCCTGGTACCGAACGACCTCGCCGCGAAAGTGGCCGGCCAGGGTTCGAGCCAGGAGCAGCGGGCCCGGGCAATCCACCACCTCGGGCTCGACCGTCCCGTCTACGTGCAGTACGCGAAGTTCATGTGGCTGCTGATCAAGCCTGTCCCTGTGCATATCGGCAGCGTGCCCGTGTTCGTCCGGCCGAATGGAAACCTGGGGTACTCCTACGTCCGCGCGAGCTCGGTCAACAGCCTGGTCAAGTCGGCGGCGCCGGTGACAGGCTCGCTCGTCTTCGGCGGAGTGATCGTCTGGCTGCTGATGGCGCTGCCGATCGGGATCCTTTCCGCGTTGCGGCCCCGCTCGGTCTTAGACAGAACCTCGATGACGTTCGTCCTGATCGGGATCTCGGCTCACCCGATCTGGATCGGGCTGATCTTCGCCTACATCTTCGGGTTCAGGCTCGGCTGGTTCCCGATCTCCAACTACTGCGACTTCTTCAACTCTGCGGGCGGCTGCGGCGGGCCGGCCCAGTGGGCGTACCACTTGGTGCTGCCCTGGCTCACCTACGCGATCCTCTTCGCCGCGCTCTACGCGCGGATGGTCCGTGCGAACGTGATGGAGGCGCTGACCGAGGACTACGTGCGCACGGCGCGGGCGAAGGGCGCGCCGGAGTCGCGCGTCCTGCGCTCGCACGTCCTCCGTAACGCGCTGCTGCCGGTCGTGACAATGCTCGGGATGGACATCGGCATCGGGCTCGGCGGTGCGATCTTCACGGAGACGATCTACAACCTCCCTGGTCTCGGAAAGCTGCTCCTGCGAGCGATCGGCGAGAGCGACCTGCCGATCGTCATGGGCGTTGTCGTCTTCGCTACCTTCGCGATCATCATCTTCAACCTGCTGATCGACCTTCTCTACGCCTGGATCGATCCGAGGATCCGGCTGAGCTGATGGCGCTCGCGCGGCACCGAAGGGGGGCGTAATAGCTCTCCTCGAAGTCAACGATCTGAAGACGTACTTTCAGACGGACGACGGGATCGTCAAGGCTGTCGACGGGGTCAGCTTCAGCGTCGAAAAGGGCAAGACGCTCGGAATCGTGGGCGAGTCCGGCTCCGGCAAGAGCGTCACCTGCCTCACGATCATGGGCCTCAACGCAAAGAAGAACACGATCACGAGCGGGGAGGCCCTCTTCAACGGCGAGAACCTGCTGACGGCGGGGTCACGCCGGCTGCGGGAGATCCGCGGGAACGACATCGCGATGATCTTCCAGGACCCGATGACGTCGCTGAACCCGGTCCACTCGATCGGCGCTCAGCTCGTCGAGGCGGTTCAACTCCATCGCGACGTCTCGAAGAAGGTCGCGGGCGCTCGGGCAGTCGAGCTGCTGAACGCCGTCGGCATCCCACGCGCCGAGCGACGGATGGACGACTATCCCCACCAGTTCTCCGGCGGCATGCGTCAGCGCGTGATGATCGCGATGGCGCTCGTCAACGACCCCGATCTCCTGATCGCCGACGAGCCGACGACGGCGCTCGACGTGACGACACAGGCGCAGATCATGAACTTGCTCAAGACCCTGCAGGACGATTTCGGCAGCGCGATCATCGTCATCACGCACGACCTGGGCGTGGTCGCCGAGGCGGCCGACGACGTGCTCGTCATGTACGCGGCTGAGGTCGCAGAGCAGGCGCCCGTCGAGAAGCTCTTCAACCGGCCGTTCCACCCGTACACCTGGGGCCTGCTGGGCTCGCTCCCCCGTCTCGATATCGAGGTCGAGCGGCTCGTGCAGATTCCCGGGCAGCCGCCGTCGCTCCTGCGGCCGCCGAGTGGCTGCCGCTTCCACCCGCGCTGCCCCTACGTGATGGATAAGTGCAAGCAGATCGATCCTCCACTGGTGCCCATCTCTGACGACCCGGAGCACCTGCAGGCGTGTCACCTGGACGAGGAGACCCAGGACCGAGAGGCCAAGAAGCTGCTCGAATCGACCATGGCCCAGGCTAGCTAGGCGGCGGTGATCGGGGAGTAATGGCCGAGGACCTGCTCGTAGTCGAAGACGTCAAGAAGCACTTCCCCGTCACCCGCGGGATCATCTTCCAGAAGCAGGTCGGAGCCGTGAAGGCGGTCGACGGCGTCAGCTTCACGGTCAAGTCGGGAGAGACGCTCGGGATCGTCGGCGAGTCCGGGTGCGGGAAGTCGACGCTCGCCCGCTGCATCATGCGTCTGTTCGACATCACCGACGGCCAGATCATCTTCGACGGCCGCGAGATCACCAAGCTCTCACGCACGAACATGAGGCCGATCCGGAGGGAGATGATGATGATCTTCCAGGATCCCTACGCGTCGCTGAACCCGCGCAAGCGCGTCGGCCAGATCGTCGGCGAGGCGCTCGAGGTGCACAAGCTCGGGACGGCGAGCGAGACCAAACGGCGGGTGCAGGAGCTGCTCGAGGTGGTCGGCCTCAACCCGGAGCACTATAACCGGTTCCCGCACGAGTTCTCCGGCGGCCAGCGCCAGCGGATCGGCGTCGCACGCGCGCTCGCGATCAACCCGAAGCTGATCGTCTGCGACGAGCCCGTCTCGGCGCTCGACGTCTCGGTGCAGGCGCAGATTCTCAACCTGCTCGAGGACCTGCAGCAGGACTTCGGACTGACCTACATCTTCATCGCGCACGATCTGAACGTCGTCCGCCACATCTCCGACCGCGTTCTCGTCATGTACCTCGGTAAGGTCGTCGAGCTGGCGCCCAAGCTCGAGCTGTACGAGCAGCCGAAGCACCCTTACACGGGCGCGCTGCTCTCGGCGGTGCCGATTGCCGATCCCGAGCGCGGCCGGGCGCGCCAGCCCATCGTCCTCGAGGGCGACGTGCCGAGCCCGCTGAATCCTCCGAGCGCGTGCAACTTCCATCCGCGCTGCCCTCGCTTCCAAGCAGGGCACTGCGACGTGGTCGACCCGCCGCTCTATCCGTTCGGGGACGGCCACGTCGCCGCTTGCCACTACCCGCTCGAGCGCTGGCCGCTGAGCGCGGACGAGTTCAGGAAGCCGGCTGCGGGCCACCCGCCGGCTGAAACCTCGGCAGTTTCGTAGGGCACTAAAATGTGGATTCCGGCATTGCGCCGGTTTGCTCTGCTCGTCGGCGCCGTCGGGGGTGGGACGGTCGTGGTCTCGATCGTGTTCGGGCTGCTGCTCGGAGCCTCGCTGCCGCGCTCGATCGCGCTCGGTTACTACCTGGTTGGGTCCTTTCTGCTCCTGGCGGGCTTCTTCTTCGGCAATCGCGGGCCGGTCCGGCCTCGCGGCGACGCCGACCAAGGCGACTTTTTCATGCGCCCGCGCGGGCGTCGCGTTCGCTGGGCCACGCGGGAGGAGCACGAGGAGGCGATCAACTCGTCGGCGCTCTTCGTCGTGCTCGGCCTGCTCCTCATCTTTCTGGGCCTCTTGTCCGATAACCGGCATGCACTGTTTTAACCGACTTCAAGAGGGACTCTAAGACTCTGCCAAGAATTCGCCCGAAAGTGCCTAACCGCTGTCGGTAGTTTTCGTCACACTCAATAATGGTGAAAGCACGTTCTCAAGAATGTGAACGCATGTGCGCGTCGATCTCGGCCGCGCTCGACGGCGAATTGTCCGAGTTCGAATCGCTGCTCCTGCGCGCGCACCTCGACGGGTGCGATACGTGCAGGGAGTTCGAGGTTTCTGCCCAGCTCTCCACTACCGCGTTACGCGCGGCTCCACTCGAGCAGCTGACCCGGCCGCTCGCGCTTCCGTCCAAGCGGAGACGCGCTGTCGGGTTGCGGGTGCCCAGCGCGGCCGCCGCCGCAGTCTTGATGGTGGCCTTCGGCGGTGTGTTCGAGTCGCTTCACGGCGGCGCCGCCAGGCCGTCGTCGGTCGCGTTCGACAGCCGCGCGGATGCCCAGGCGATCGCGAAACGCCAGAAGCAGGCGAACTTCCAGCAGCTGCTGATCAGGCGCGCCCTGTTCGAGTCGAACCAGATTTCGCGGCACCCGGGCTTCCAGCCCTGAGCGCAGCCTTCGGGCGTAACGCTTTCACCTGCAGCGTTACGGATATCTTGAAGTCTCGTGATGCCTTCCCTCATCACCTCGTACGTCTGAAGTCTGGATCACGCCGACCGGGTGTCGGCAATGCTGAAGGCGTACGACGCGTCAACCTTGCCCAACCGGCCAAATTGGGCCTTCGGTAAACTGCGGGCGCTGGTGGGGCGCCTCCGAGGTCGCCCGTTTCCGACCCTCGAGGAGACGCATGCCTGAACAGAACGTCGGCAAGGTGATCGAGATCAGAGGCGTCGTCATCGATGCCGCTTTCACCGACAACCTGCCTGAAATCAACACGGCCCTGGAGATCGCGATGCCGTCCGACGACGGCTCGGATCGCGTATTGATCGCCGAGGTACAGCAGCATCTGGGCGACGATCGGGTCCGTGCGGTCGCGATGGACTCGACGGACGGGATCCCGCGCGGGGTCGACGTGATCGACACTGGGGCGCCGATCTCGGTGCCGGTGGGCAAGCCGACGCTTGGCCGAATCTTCAACGTCCTCGGCGAGCCGATCGACACGGACGAGCCGGTCGAGGCCGGCGAGCGGTGGCCGATCCACCGAGACCCGCCGACGTTCGAGGATCTCCAGCCGACGACCGAGGTTTTCGAGACCGGCCTGAAGGTGGTCGACCTGATCGCGCCGTTCATCAAGGGCGGCAAGGTCGGGCTCTTCGGCGGCGCCGGACTCGGCAAGACGGTACTGATCCAGGAGCTGATCCGCAGCGTCGCGCGCGAGCACCAGGGCAACTCGGTCTTCGCCGGCGTCGGCGAGCGGACCCGCGAGGGCAACGACCTTTACCTGGAGATGCAGGAGTCCGGCGTCCTCAAGGACACGGCGCTCGTCTTCGGCCAGATGAACGAGCCGCCCGGCGCGCGCCTCCGGGTCGGCCTCACCGGGCTGACGATGGCGGAGAACTTCCGCGACCAGGGCGGCGACGTGCTGCTCTTCATCGACAACATCTTCCGCTTCGTCCAGGCGGGTTCCGAGGTTTCGGCGCTGCTCGGGCGGATGCCGAGTGCGGTCGGCTACCAGCCGACGCTCGCGACGGAGATGGGTCAGCTCCAGGAGCGCATCACCTCGACGCGGGCCGGCTCGATCACATCGGTGCAGGCGATCTACGTGCCTGCAGACGACCTCACCGATCCGGCGCCGGCCAACACCTTCGCTCACCTCGACGCGTTCATCACGCTCGACCGGTCGATCTCGGAGAAGGGCATCTATCCGGCCATCGATCCACTCGGCTCGAGCTCCCGCGCACTCGCGCCCGGGATCGTCTCCGCCGAGCACTACGAGACGACCACCAGGGTGCAGGAGGTGCTCCAGCGCTACAAGGAGCTGCAGGACATCATCGCGATCCTCGGCATCGACGAGCTCTCGGACGAGGACCGGCTCGTCGTCCAGCGAGCGCGAAAGATCGAGCGCTTCCTCTCGCAGCCGATGTACGTCGCCGAGGTGTTCACGGGCCAGCCGGGCAAGTACGTCAAGCTCGAGGACACGATCCGTGGCTTCACCGAGATCCTCGACGGCAAGCACGACGAGTTGCCGGAGCAGGCCTTCTACATGGTCGGCACGATCGAGGACGCCGTGGCGAAGGGGCGCGAGCAGAGCGGCGAGCCTGAGCAGGCGGCCGAGGTGGAGGACGCGGAAGCCGAAGAGGAATCCAAGGAAGCCGAAGAGACCGAAGCGGTCCCCGCGTAGCTCGTTAAGTGGCAAACGAACGCCACACGTTCTCGCTCTCGTTGACGACGCCCGACGGGGCGGTCTTCGACGACGAGGCCGAGATGGTGATCGTCCCGGGTGCAGCCGGAGAGATCGGCGTGCTCGCGCGGCATGCCCCGCTGATTGCGCTGCTCCAGGCCGGCTCGACCCGCGTGTATACGAACCGGGAGGCGGAGGAAGTGCAGGAGTTCGCCACCGGTCCCGGCTTCTTCACGGTCGAGCAGGACCGCGCCCTCGCGCTCGTCGACACGGCCGTCAACGTCCGCGAGATCGACCCTGCGGCCGCCCAGGAGCAGCTCGAGGAGGCGAAGGCGGAGCTCGAACGCGTCGACCGCGGCGAGTCGGAGGCCGACCGCTGGCAGCTCGAGCAGCGGATCAAGGCCGCCGAGAACCAGCTTGCCGCCTCAGGGCGTTAATCGCGAAAAATGCTGCGCATTTTCCGCGAGACTGGTTTGTCCCTACGCTTCGCTCGGGAGACCCGATGAAAGCCTTTGTTCCTGGCATCTACCCGCGCTCCGAGCGGCTTGTTCAGGCGACGCGCGACCTCGATCGGGCGCGCACCTCGCAGGAGGCCGTCGACGAGCAGGTCGAACGCGACCTCGCCGAGCTCGTCTCGGTTCAGCAGCAGGCCGGCCTCGACCTGCTGACCGACGGGATGCTGCGCTGGCAGGACCTCTTCAGGCCGGTGCTCGAGTCGAGCGAAGGCCTCGAGACCGGCGCGCTGACACGCTTCCTGGACACGAACACCTTCTATCGCGCGCCGCATGCGACGACCGCGACGCCGAAGCTCGGAGCCCCGCTCGGCGAACGTTACGTCTCGCCGTTGCCCGGCCCGCGGCTGGTGACGCTGCCTTCGCCGTTCGCACTCTCCCAGGGCACGGGTGTTCCGGCTCTGGCGATCGCCGAGAACGTTCTCAAGCCTGCGCTGGAGGCGGTCGACGCCGACCTCGTTGTGCTGGCCGAGCCCTTCTTCGGCCGCGCGGAAGACGCTGCGCCAAGCGAGCTCGACGAGCCGCTCGCCGCGCTTTCAGGCGGGCCGAAGCTCGCCTTGCAGCTGACCTTCTGCGACGCTCGTAAGCCGCTCGAGCAGGGCCTGGGCGAGCTGCCTGTCGACGCGATCGGGATCGACTTCTACGGCACTCATCTCTCGGACGTCCCGAAGGGCTTCGACAAGCTCCTGCTGGCCGGCGTCATCGATGCTCGCAGCTCGACGCTCGAGGATTCGCGGGAGCTCGCCTCCTTCGCCGAGCGGCTGCACAACGAACGGGAAGTTGAGCAGGTCGCGCTCGTCCCCAACGGCGACCTGCAGTTCGTCTCCGAGCGGATCGCCCGCGAGAAGCTGTCGCGGTTGGGCAAGGCCAAGACCGCTACCGTAGAAGCCGCCGCCTGATGAAATTGTTGACGCACGAGATTGGATCGCTCGCGAAGCCGCCGTGGCTCGTCAAGACCTCCGCCGGCACGTCGCTGGACGCGAAGGACGTCGAGCACGCCCGCACCTGGGGCGAGAAGCTGGGCGTCGACGGCTACGAGGAGCTCGTCGAGAACCTGGAGCGCGGAAAGCCGGACAAGACCGAGCTCGGCCGCTGGGCGAGCCGCTACGCGCTCCGTCTGCTGGAGAGCGCCGGGATCGAGGTTGTCTACGACGGCGAGCAGCAGCGCACGGAGATGTACGCGTGGGCCGTCGACCACTCCGACGGCTTCGAGCCGCGCGGCACCGTGCGGAGCTTCGACAACAAGTACTACTCGAAGTCGGCCGTGACCGCGGAGCCGTCGTTGCGCGAGCCGTACCACAACGACGAGTTCGCGTTTCTCCAGTCGGTCGCGAACCATGACCTGAAGATCCCGGTCACCGGCGCCTACACGATCGCCGTCTGGTCGTACGACGAGCACTTCGGGCCTCAGAGCGGACGCATCGGCGCGGGCCACGGCCGCAACGAAGAGCTCGCAGCCCGCAGGGAGTTCGCGAACGACCTGGCCGCCAACGTGATCAGGCCGAACCTCGAGTCGCTGATCGAGCTCGGGGCCAAGTGGATCCAGATCGACGAGCCGGGGGCATCCACCGAGGCGGACGAGCTCGACATCTTCGTCGAGAGCTTCAACGAGAGCGTCGAGGGGCTCGACTGCTTCTTCTCGACCCACCTCTGCTTCTCCGACTACGACCTCTTCTTCCCGGCGATCGAGCAGATGCACGGCTGTAAGCAGTTCTGTGTCGGGTTCGCTAACTACGACAGCCGAGAGCTCGGCACGTCGGGGTCCGACCGGCCGGGCTACGAGGTGATCTCCAAGTTCCGCGACCTGCCGTACGAGCCGATCCTGGGCCTCGGTGTACTCGACATCCACACTGACTTCGTCGAGTCGCCCGAGCTCGTCCGCGACCGAATTCTCTATGCGACGGAGGTTTTCGGGGATCCCGAGCGAATCCACGTTTGTCCCGACTGCGGTCTCCGGACGCGCAGCTGGGAGGTGGCGTACGAGAAGCTCAGGAACATGGTCGAAGGAACGAAACTCGCCGAGGAGGCGCTCTCGACGGCAGGAGCAACGACCTAGCCGGAGCCGTGGTTATCCTGCGGCAGCGGTGGGCGCCTTCGGGGCGCCTTTGCATATCTGAACACCGATGAGAACGACGCTGAAAAGAGGAATCGGGCGCGGGGCGGACCTGAATGGCAACGGCCACGTGGTTCTGCCTCCCGGTGTGCAGAAGCCGATCGCGCTCTACCGGCAGCCGCCGCGGGGAGGCCGGAGCATCGGCCGGCGTCTGGCCGGTTTCTTCTTCTGGCTCCTCGTACTCGTGGCGATGGTCGCAGGCGGGGCAGCGGGTGGGCTCTACCTCTACGGGCACGACTTCGCCGCCGCGACGGCGCCGCACTCAAAGGCGCTCAAAAAGGCCGCGAAGCGGCTCGACTACGCCGCGCCGGGCAAGCCTGCGATCGCGCTCGTCCTCGGGACGGATCACCGCTACATCGACGGCAAGGCCCCGGGCCGCTCGGACACGATGATGCTGATCCGGACCGACCCGGCGAGCCACACCGTCTCGCTGCTCTCGTTCCCCCGCGACATGAGGGTCGAGATCCACTGTCCGGGCCGGTCCTACTGGTACGACAAGATCAACGCCGCCTATCCGACCTGCGGCCCGCTAGGCTCTCTCGAGACGATCAAGGCGCTGACAAACGTTCCGATCAACTACCTGATCAGCGTCAACTTCGTCGGCTTCATTCAGGTCGTCGACAAACTCGGAGGCGTGTACATGGACGTCGACCGACGCTACTTCAACAACCATCGGGGACCAACCGGCTACGCCGGGATCAACCTCGAGGCTGGCTACCAGAGACTGAGCGGCAAGCAGGCGCTCGACTTCGTGCGTTACAGGCACACGGATTCCGACCTGTTCCGTGTCGCGCGCCAGCAGGAGTTCGTCCGCGCCGCGAAGGAGCAGCTCTCCCGCTATTCGAAGTTCCACGTCTCGAGCTTGCTCGGTGCGATCAAGAAGAACGTCGAGGTCGGTCGCGCCGGCGGGAGCGGCGTCGACCTCTCGACGATGTTGAACTACGCGCTCTTCTTCCACGGCCTACCGGGCGGACATTTCGTCCAGGTCAAGATCCAGGGCCTCGAGGGGCAGAGCGACCTGACGACCGCGCCACAGAACGTCACGAACGCGGTGCAGCAGTTCATGAATCCGGATCCGGAGGCGCCGCAGAAGGCAAACGCCGCCGCCTTGAAGGAGAAGTACAGGCCCAAGACGCACGGGATCAACCCGAAGTCGATCTTCGTCACCGTCCTGAACGGCAACGGGGTCGACGGCTCGGCGACGGTCGCCGGGATCCAGCTCAAGGACCGCGGATATCCGATCCTGCAGCCGCCGGACCGGCTCACCGCGAACGCCCCGGGCGGCTGGAACTATCCCGTGACGCGCATCTACTACGACACGACGAAACCGCGCGGCAAGGACGCCGCGAAGCAGGTGGCGAAGCTCTTCGGCGGCGCGAAGACCGGCCCGATGACGCCGAGGCTGATCCCGTATGCCAACGGGGCGATGCTCGTGGTCGTCGTCGGTAGGCCGTTCACCGGCACGCTGACCGGTGGAACACCCTCCGCGCCGCCGCCGAAGCACCAGCCGCCGCACACGAGGCGCGATCCGGGCGCCACGCTGTTGCTGATGCGGGCGATCCGGCGCAAGCTGCCGTTCCGCGTCGAGTACCCGACCATGATCGAGAGCAACTCCCGCGTCGACCCGGAGCCGCCCAACCCCCGCGTCTACACGGTTCAGGGGCACAAGATGGCGCGGCTCGTCTTCACGACCGGAGTGAACGGCCAGTACTGGGGGATCCAGGAGATGAACTGGGGCGGAGCGCCGGCGCTCTCGGAGAAGAACTTCATCCGCCACTTCGGCCACCGCACCTTTGAGTTTTTCTACTCCGGCTCGAACCTGCACATGGTCGTGCTGAAGGAGAACGGCGCCACCTACTGGGTCGTGAACACGCTCGACGACGCGCTTTCACCGGAGACGATGATCTCGATCGCGCGCGGGCTTCGACCTCTAAGGTGACGCGGGTGAACACGCTACGCGTCCAGTTTGGCTGGAGAATTCCGGTCGGAGTTCATCTCGTAGTCCAACGAACCGCTCGCGAGGTTGCCCACTGAGCGCGCGGGGCAAAGAGCCGATTGCGATCTTCGGCGCCGGTTGGGTCGGCCTCGTCACCGGCGCTTGCTTCGCCGAGCTCGGCCACGAGGTGACGATTCGCGACATCGTCCCGGAGCGGATCGAACAGCTCCGGGCAGGCGAGGTTCCGTTCTTCGAGCCGGATCTGGGCCAGCTGCTGCAGCGGAACGCGGGGCGGTTGACCTTCACGCTCGACGCGGCCGAGGCGGCCGGCTCGGCGGAGCTTGTCTTCGTCTGCGTCGACACGCCGCCGACCTACTCCGGAGACGCGGATCTCTCCCGCGTCTGGACGGTGATCGACGAACTGCCGCAGCTCGAGCGCCGAACGATCCTCGTAATGAAGAGCACCGTTCCGGTCGGAACCGGCGAGAAAATTCGGGCGGCGCTGGAGACCCGTGGGCTGAGCCACATCGGGTATGTCTCGAACCCGGAGTTCCTGGCCGAAGGAAACGCGATCGACAATTTCATGGATCCCGACCGCGTCGTGGTCGGAGCGTTTGTCGAGGGGGACGGCGACCGGGTGGCGGCGCTCTACGAACCGCTCGAAACGACGATCGTCCGGGCGGACGTCGCTTCCGCCGAAATGATCAAGCTCGCCGCCAACGCGTTCCTGACGACCAAGATCAGCTTCATCAATGAGATCGCGAACGTCTGCGAGCTCATTGGCGCGGACGTCGTCAAGGTCGCGCACGGAGTGGGGCTTGACCATCGGCTGGGGCCACACTTCCTGCGCGCCGGGGCGGGCTGGGGTGGTAGCTGTTTTGGGAAAGATGTTTCTGCGCTCAAGCAGCTGGCAGGCAATTCGGGCTATCAGTTCCAGCTGCTCGCGGCCGTGATCGAGGTCAACGAGCTGCAGAAGCGCCGAGTTATTCAGAAGCTCCAGAAGCACCTTGGACGCCTGCGCGGAAAGACGGTCGCGCTGCTCGGCCTCAGTTTCAAACCGAACACCGACGACATGCGGGACGCGCCCTCGCTTGTTCTCGCGTCGCGATTGCTTGCCGAGGGTGCGGACGTGCGGGCCTTCGACCCGGTGGCACAGCCCCATGAGCTTCTTCGTGGTGTGACCCTCTGCTCATCTACGCTCGAGGCCGTGGAGGGCGCCGACGCCGCGGTGATCGTGACTGAGTGGGATGAGTTTCGCTCCGTCGCCTCGCCCGAGCTTCGGGACGCCATGCGACGGCCGCTGATCATCGACGGACGCAATCTGCTCGACCCCGAGGCGACCCTTGCGGCCGGCTTCGATTACGAAGGCATCGGCCGCGCCTCCTCGCCGCTCTCCGCGCTCGCTGAGACGGAAGAACGCGACACAGAACTCGCGGAATAGTGGAAGCGATCATCCTTGCGGGCGGCAAGGCCGAGCGTCTCGGCGACGTCGCAGGCGGCTTGCCGAAGCCGCTCGTCCCGGTCGCGGGGCGCCCGCTGGCGGCCTGGCAGATCGGCTTGCTCGGACGCGCCGGAGTCGAGCGCGTGATCGTCAGCTGCGGCGCCGGCGCCGGCGAACAGTTCGCGGCCGCGCTCGGCGGCCTGGACGTGGAGGTCGCGATCGCGGAGGAGCCGGAGCGGCTCGGCCGCGGCGGAGGCATCCGCTTCGCAGCAAACGAGCGCCAGGAGAGCGGCGACGTCCTCGCGCTCAACGGCGACGAGCTGGTCGACATCGACTTTCCGAGCCTGCTCGAGACCCACCGTGCCAACGGCGCCGCGGCGACGATCACCGTGGCGCGCCCGAAGTCGCCGTTCGGGGTCGTCGAGCTCGACGACGGCCGGGTCACGGGCTTCGCGGAGGGCGGGCCGATCGAGTGCTGGGTCAGCTGCGGCGTCTACGTCCTCGGCGAGGAGGCGCTCGCGCGCTTCCCGGAGCGCGGCGACCACGAGACGACAGCGTTCCCCGAGCTCGCCGCGGAAGGGAAGCTCGGCGCCTTCCGCCACGAGGGCCTCTGGCTGACGATCAACACTCCCAAAGACTTGCGCCGTGCCGAGGAGTACGTTGGCGCCCATCCTGAATGGCTACAGGCCTGAGGCGCCGCTTGCGGTGCCTCGCTCAGGACGTGCGGGCTTTGCCCGTGCGTCCGTCTGCGGTGATGGATAGATGGCGCCCGGGCCCGCCAAAACCAGAAGGCGTAGGATCGCCGAACTATGGAGAGGCCGTTGTCCTCGCCTAATCTCGAGGGGCTCGATCGCTTCTCCTTCCAGCCCGACCGGGTCGAGAAGCCGTGGGGCCACGAGCTGATCTGGGCGAAAGCTGAGGGCTACGCGGGCAAGGTGCTCTTCGTCCGCGCCGGGCAGGCGCTCAGCCTTCAGTTCCATCGCGAGAAGGATGAAAGTTGGTACGTCCTCGAGGGCCGCGCCGAGCTGCAACTCGGTGAAGCCGGCGAGGCAGTGCTGAAGACGGAGATCGTCGGCGCCGGCACGGCTTTCCGCTTCCGGCCAGGCACAGTCCACCGCCTGCGCGCCGTGGAGGACACGACCATCCTCGAGGTCTCGACGCCTCAGCTCGGAGACATCGTCCGGCTCGAGGACGAGTACGGGCGCGAGGGCACGACGCAACCTTGACACTGCTCTGTTAAGGTTCACGCCCGAATGGAGTCGCTGACCGTCGGCCAGGCCGCCGCGCGCACCGGGTGGTCGCCCAGGATGCTCCGCTACCTCGAGCGCGCGGGACTCGTGATCCCTGCTCGCAGCGCGAGCGGCTACCGGCAGTACGGCCTGCTCGAGCTCAACCAGCTGCGTTCCCTCGGCGAGCTTCGCCGCCGCTTCGGCGTCGGGATCGACGAGCTGGCTTTCACGGTACGGTTGCAACAAGAGCCGGCCCTCCAGGCCGCCGTCGAAACGTGGCTCGCCGGGACACAGCTCTCCGCCCTCGACTGGGAGCAGCGCAAGCACGAACGCCTGCTCGCCGCTTAGACACGAAAGGACTGAATGGCCATCATCACGCGTCACGACGTAAAGGATCTTTCGCTCGCGCCTGAGGGCGTGCGCAGGATCGCCTGGGCCGACCGGCACATGCCGGTCCTTGCGGCGATCCGCGACCGCTTCGTAGCCGAGCAGCCGCTCGCGGGCTATCGCATCGCCGCCTGCCTGCACGTGACGAGCGAGACCGCGAACCTGATGCGGACGCTGAAGGCCGGCGGCGCCGACATCGTGCTCTGCGCCTCGAACCCGCTCTCGACCCAGGACGACGTCGCCGCCGCTCTCGTCGAGGAGTTCGACGTCTCGGTCTTCGCGATCAAGGGCGAGGACAACGACACCTACTACCGCCACATCGAGGCGGCCGTCGACCACAAGCCCCAGCTGACGATGGACGACGGCGCCGACGTGATCGGGGTCCTCCATTCGCATCGCCGCGAACAGCTCGGCGACATCCTCGGCGGGATGGAGGAGACGACCACCGGCGTCATCCGCCTGAAGGCGCTCGAGCGCGACGGTGCGCTCGGCTTCCCCGTGATCGCGGTCAACGACGCGAACACGAAGCACATGTTCGACAACCGCTACGGGACGGGCCAGTCGACGATCGACGGGATCATTCGTGCGACGAACGTCTTGCTCGCCGGGGCGACCTTCGTCGTCGCCGGTTACGGCTGGGTCGGCAAGGGCGTCGCCCTCCGCGCGCGAGGCATGGGGGCGCACGTGATCGTCACCGAGGTCGATCCGCTGAGGGCGCTGGAAGCGACGATGGACGGCTTCGAGGTGGGCACGATGAACAAGGCCGCCGAGACCGGGGACATCTTCTGCACCGCGACGGGCGACAAGTCCGTGATCACCAGGAAGCACCTGGAGCGGATGAAGGACGGCGCGATCCTCGCCAACACCGGGCACTTCAACGTCGAGATCGAGATCCCGGCGCTGCGTCAGCTCGCGACCGAGACGCGGAAGGCACGCGAGTTCGTCGAGGAGTTCGAGCTCGAGGACGGCAAGCGGCTCTTCCTGATCGCGGAAGGACGGCTCGTCAACCTCTCGTCCGCAGAGGGCCATCCTGCGGCCGTGATGGACATGTCGTTCGCCAACCAGGCGCTCTCGGCCGAGTACGTGGTCACGAACGCCGCCAACCTCGAGCGCCGGGTCTACCCGGTACCGAGCGAGATCGACAGCGAGATCGCGCGGCTGAAGCTGGCGACGATGGGGATCGAGATCGACACGCTCAGCGAGGAGCAGGCGAAGTACCTGGCTTCGTGGGACGAAGGAACCTGAGCCGCTGAAGGGCGTCGTCCTCGCAGCGGGGTACGCCACGCGGCTCTACCCGCTGACGCTGAACCAGCCCAAGCACCTGCTCGAGGTCGGGGGACGCCCGATCCTCGAGCGGCTGCTCGGGCAGCTCGCCGAAATCGAGGGACTCGACCACGTCTACGTGGTCACGAACGCGAAGTTCGCCGAGCGGTTCCGTGAATTTGCGAGCTCCTGGCAAGGCCCGTTCGCGCTGACGGTCGTCGACGACGGGTCGACGAGCGACGAGGACAAGCTGGGCGCGATCGGCGACCTCGCCCTCGCGATCGGGCAGGAAGGCCTGGACGAGGACCTGCTCGTCGCGGCCGGCGACAGCATCTTCGGCGAGGGCAGGCTGGATGACTTCGCGGGGCTCGGCCTCGCCAAGGGCGCGCCGGTGACCGCTGTTGTCGACGTCGGCGACCTCGAGGCGATCAAGCGTTACAGCGCGATCACGACCGACGACGAGGGGCGGATCACGGCGTTCGAGGAGAAGCCCGACCAGCCCGAGACCACCCTTGCCGGCATCGCCCTCTACTTCTATCCGCGCTCCGTGCTGCCACTGATCAGCCGCTACGTCGCTGAGGGCAACAACCCGGACCAGCCCGGCCGGCTGGTCGAGTGGATGTACGAGCGGACGCCTTTCTACGCCTGGCAGGTTCCGGGACGCTGGTACGACATCGGCTCGCCGGAGACGCTCGAGCAGGCCGACCGCGAGTTTTCACAGAGCTGACACAGACGTGAGCGCCGACGCGGCGTAACGTCGGTCCGTGCTCGACTTGGTGCTGCCGCAGCGGTGCGTGGTCTGCGGCCTGCGCGGCACGCAGCTCTGTTCGGCCTGTCTGAGGGAACTGCCTCGGATCGAGCCGCCGCTCTGCGAGCGCTGCGGGACGCCGGCCGCCTGGCCTGTGCGTCGCTGCCGGGACTGCGCGGGTCGGCGGCTCGCGTTCACGAGCGCCCGTGGCGCCGTTCACTACGACGATGCCGTTCGCGCATTCATCGCTGCGTGGAAAGAGCACGCGCTTCGGCGGCTCGCCGCGGCTGCCGTCTCGGTCGTGATCGAGGTCGTCCCACCGCCGAAGGTGGAAGTCGTCACGTTCGTTCCGCCTGACCCCGATCGCGGCCTGAAGCGAGGCCATCACCCGCCCCGGCAGCTTGCCGAGCTACTAGCCGCGCAGTGGCGCCTGCCCGTCGCCTCGCCGCTACACCGTCGCCGGGCAGCGAAGCGGCAGCGCGGCCTCTCTCGGGCCGAGCGCCGCCGCAACGTTGCCGGCGCCTTCGCCGGCAAGGGGCCGGTCCCGAGCTCGATCGCGCTCGTCGACGACGTCTTCACAAGCGGAGCCACCGCCAACGCCGCCGCATCGGCGCTGCGGAAAGCGGGGGCGCGCCGGGTCGAGATCGTGACTTTTGCGCGGGTAGTCCGATAGATTTGGACCGTGCAGCTTCGCGTGAAGGGCCGCGGGGTCGAGGTCACCGACGCGATCCGCTCGTATGCCGAGAAACGCCTCGGCAAGCTGGAACGCCAGCTGCCCGATCCTGAGATCGAGCTTCAGCTCTCAGCCGAGCAGAACCCGCGAATCAGGGACACGCACGTCGCCGAGGCGACCGTGTGGACGAAGGGGCCCGTGTTGCGCGCTCGGGAGAGCTCGCAGGACGTCCGCGCCTCGATCGACCAGCTCGTCGACAAGCTCGAGCGCCAGGTCACGCGCTACCGCGAGAAGAGAGGCCGGCGGCGCCGCCCCGGCCGGCAGGCACCCAACGAAGGACTCCAGATGCCCGAAGAACCGCAGATCGTCAAGACGAAGCAGTTTGCCGTCAAGCCGATGAACGCCGAAGAGGCCGTGCTCCAGCTCGAGCTGATCGGCCACGACTTCTTCGTCTTCCGCGACGCCGACTCGGACGAGGTCAACATCGTCTACCGCCGCCGCCAGGGCGGCTACGGGCTCATAGAACCCCAGTAATGGGACTCTTCAGGCGCGAGAGCTTGCATGAGCGGCTCGCGCGTGAAGGCGGGGTAGCCGAACCGAGCGGCGTGCCGCCCGCCTGGGACGCGACCCGAATTCACGGCGTGGCCCGGCCCAGGGAGTGGGACCTCGTCGCGACCGTGGCCGCGCCGGAGATCGAGGGCGATGCCGTGGAGTTCGTCGCGCTTCCCGACGGCTCGCTCCTCGTCGAGGAAGACCAGGGCGAGGGCTCGTTGGAGCCCCTGGCGACCGCTGTCGAGCAGAAGCTGCAGCCGCCGTACCGCGCCCGCGGCGCTCGCCAGACGGATGTCCTTTGGGCCGTCTCGGCCCGGCGGATCGAGACCGCGAGCTTCGAGGCCGAGGGCGAGCGGATCGAGCTGACGGAAACGGCGGACGGCAAAATTCTGCGGATCGACGGCATGCCCGTATTCGGCAGCGTCCCGGCTCTCGAGGAGCTCGGCCAACCGGCAGGACCGTCGTACGCGGTTCATGCACAACGCCTCGATGCCGATCTCTGGGAGGTCCGGGTAGCTGCGCTCTAAGTCGCTACCCTGAATCTTTCATGGCACAGGATCTCGGCAGCCTCGAAAAAGTACTCCGACTCGGCGAAGGCCGGCGGCTCAAGCGTCTGAAGGCCCAGGCCGAGTACGTCGCATCGCTCGAGCCGGACTTCGAGGAGCTCTCCGACGAGGAGCTCGCCGCCAAGACGGCAGAGTTCAAGCAGCGTTACGACAACGGCGAGACGCTCGAGGAGCTGCTTTTCGACGTCTATGCGGCCGTTCGCGAGGCCGCGAAGCGCGCGCTCGGTCAACGGCCGTTCGACGTCCAGGTAATGGGCGGCATCGTCCTCCACGAGGGCGACATCGCAGAGATGAAGACCGGTGAAGGTAAGACGCTCGTGGCGACGCAGCCCCTCTACCTGAACGCGCTTGCGGGCAATGGCGTTCACCTGGTCACGGTCAACGACTATCTCGCGAAGCGCGATGCAGGCTGGATGGGACCGGTCTACGAGAAGCTCGGTATGCGCGCCGCCTACATCGAGAACATGATGCCGTTCGCCGAGCGCAAAGAAGCCTACGACGCCGACATCACCTACGGCACGAACTCCGAGTTCGGCTTCGACTACCTGCGCGACAACATGGCCGTCTCGCTCGAAGGTGTCGTCCAGCGCGGCCACAGCTACGCGATCGTGGACGAGGTCGACTCGATCCTGATCGACGAAGCACGGACGCCGCTGATCATCTCTGGCGAGCCGGAGACCGCCGCCAAGATCTACTACGACTTCGCCCGAGTCGCGAAGAGCCTCAACGCCGTCCCGCACGACCCTCACCGCAAGGGTGAGCACCCCGATGCGGACTTCGAGTACGACGAGAAGCACAAGACGATCGCGCCGACCCAGTCCGGTGTGGCGAAGTACGAGCGCGCGCTCGGGATCGAGAACCTCTACGACCCCCGGCACTCGCAGCTCGTCAACCACATGATCCAGGCGCTGAAGGCCCAGTCGCTCTACCACCGCGACGACGACTACGTCATCCAGGACGGCGAGGTGAAGATCGTCGACGAGTTCACGGGCCGGATCATGGAAGGCCGGCGCTGGAGCGAAGGCCTCCACCAGGCGGTCGAGGCGAAGGAGGGCGTCGCGATCCAGGAGGAGCACGTCACGCTGGCGACGATCACGCTCCAGAACTACTTCCGCCTCTACGAGAAGCTCGGCGGCATGACCGGTACGGCCAAGACCGAGGAGAAGGAGTTCGTCGAGATCTACGGTCTGCACGTCGTCGAGATCCCGACCAACGTGGCGGTCGCCCGCGCCGACAACAACGACTTCATCTTCAAGACCGAGGAGGCGAAGTTCAACGCCGTCATCGACGACATCGTCGAGCGGCACGAGCAGGGCCAGCCGGTCCTCGTCGGGACGATCGCGGTCGAGAAGTCGGAGTACCTCTCGCAGCTGCTGCAGCGGCGCGGCGTCCCACACAACGTCCTGAACGCGAAGGAGCACGAGCGGGAGAGCGAGATCATTAAGGACGCCGGGCAGCCCCACGCGGTCACGATCGCGACGAACATGGCCGGTCGCGGCGTCGACATCAAGCTCGGCGAGGGCATAACTGAGCTCGGCGGCCTCTACGTGCTCGGCACCGAGCGCCACGAGGCTCGCCGGATCGACAACCAGCTGCGCGGCCGTTCAGGCCGTCAGGGCGACCCCGGCGAGACACGCTTCTACCTCTCCGGCCAGGACGAGCTCGTCCGGCTCTTCGCCGGCGACCGGATCCACAACATCATGGAGCGCTTCAAGGTGCCTGACGACCAGCCGATGGAGGCGGGCATCCTCTCGCGCCAGATCGAGAACGCGCAGAAAAAAGTCGAGGAGCAGAACTTCGTCCAGCGGAAGAACGTGCTCAAGTACGACGACGTCCTCAACAAGCAGCGGACGGTCATCTACGAGCAGCGCCGGCGGGTCCTCGAGGGCCAGGACCTCTCCGAGGAGGTGCAGGCCTGGGTCGACGAGGTGATCGCCCGCATGGTCGCCCACTTCACCGAGAACGAGTACGCCGAGGAATGGGATCTCGAGGGTCTGGTCAAGGCGATGGATGCGACCTACGTGCAGCCGCCCGAGGAGCCGATCACGGTTGACGAGCTCCGAGAGGACCTCGGCTCGCTGACGCGGGAGACGCTGATCGAGGACTTCACCGAAGAGGCGCAGGAGCGCTACGCGGCCAAGGAGGAGGAGCTCGGCTCGGAGCTGATGCGCGAACTCGAGCGCTTCATCATCCTCCAGGTCGTCGACACTCGCTGGCGCGAGCACCTCGAGAACATGGACTATCTGCGCGAGGGCGTGCACCTGCGCGCGATGGCCCAGAAGGACCCGCTCGTCGAGTACACCGCCGAGGGCCACCTGATGTTCGAGGAGCTGAACGCGGCGATCCGCGAAGAGGTCGTCGGCCACCTCTTCCACGCGCAGCTCGAGCCCGAGGACGCCGACGAGCTGCAGCGGCTGCAGGAGGCCCAGGCGGCCGAGGCCGCTGGGCTCGCGTACGAGCACGACCAGGTCGCCGGCTCGCAGGCGATCGGCGCCGCGGCGATCGGCGACGGCGGCGGCAACGGCGCCTCGGTGACCGCAGGCGGCCTCTTCGCCGGCGGGGGCTCGGTCGCGACCGCGACCCGCACGGTCGCCGAGCGCGAGAAGATCGGCCGCAACGAACCATGCTGGTGTGGCTCGGGCAAGAAGTTCAAGAAATGTCATGGCGCCTAGATGACGGAGCAGGCGCCACTGGAGCATCAGCTGGAGGAGATCGGGACCCAGCTCACCTGGGTCCGTGATTACCTTTGACCCTGAACGGCTGAGGGAACGCATCGCCGAGCTTGAGCAAGAGCTCGGCGCACCGGGATTTTGGGACGACCAGCAGCGCGCGGCGCGGGTTTCGGCCGAGCATGCGCGGCTCACAAAACGGCTGGAGCGCTACGAGCGCTTGTCGCGCGACTACGAGGACGCGCGCGAGCTCTTTGCCATGGACGGCGAAATGGCCGACGAGATCGCCGCCTCGATCGAGCCGCTTCGGCGCGAGCTCAATCGCCTCCAGGAGGACGCGCTCTTCACCGGTGACTACGACGGCGGCGACGCGGTCGTGACGATCCACGCGGGCACCGGCGGCACCGACGCCCAGGACTGGGCCGAGATCCTGCTGCGCATGTACCTGCGCTGGGCCTCCGATCGCGGCTTTCAGGCCGAGCTGGTCGAGGCGAGCCCGGGGGAGGAGGCAGGGCTGAAGTCCGCGACCTTCACGGTCAAGGGCGAGAACGCCTACGGGATCCTCAAGGCCGAGCGCGGCGTGCATCGGCTGGTCCGCCTGTCGCCCTTCGACCAAGCGCACCGCCGCCACACCTCGTTCGCGCAGGTGATCGTCAGCCCGCTGCTGCCCGAGGACGAGAACGTCGAGCTCGACGAGGCCGATCTGCGAATCGACACCTACCGGGCGAGCGGTGCCGGGGGGCAGCACGTCAACAAGACCGACTCGGCCGTCCGGATCACCCACATCCCGACCGGCATCGTCGTCCAGTGCCAGAACGAGCGTTCGCAGGCCGCCAACAAGCAGACGGCGCTGCGGATTCTCAAGTCGCGGCTGGCCGAGATCGAGCAGGAGAAACGCGAGCAGGAACTGGCCCGCGAACGCGGCGCCGCCCAGCAAGCCGATTTCGGCAGCCAGATCCGGAGCTACGTCCTCCAGCCCTACCAGCTGGTCAAAGATCACCGCACGGGATACGAAACCGGCAACACGCAGGCAGTTCTCGACGGCGACCTCGACGAGTTCATTCATCAGTTTCTGCTAGCCAAGACCGCCGGCAAAGTGATGTAGTTCCGAAGGCTTGGCTAGACTCTCCTGCTCGAAGCCCTACCGGAGCGGCCGCTCGTGGGTTGCTCGCTTGACCCGGTGATGGACACAGAGCTCAAGACAGACATTTCGATCGACGTCGTCGAGCGGCCCGAGGTGGACGGCAACGGCGCTCTGCCGACGCCGACCGCCGGGGCGATGATCGTTTTCGATTCCGTGCGCAAGATCTACGAGCCGAATGTCGCCGCGCTGACGGACGTCTCGTTCGTGATCGAGAAGGGTGACTTCGTCTTCGTCGTCGGCGCCTCGGGCTCGGGCAAGTCGACCGTGATTCGGCTCGTGCTGAAGGAGATCGAGCCGACCTCGGGCAAGATCGTCGTCGGTGGCCGCGACCTGACGCGCCTCAAGCGCTCGAAGGTGCCGTACCTGCGGCGCAACATCGGCTGCGTCTTCCAGGACTTCAAGCTGCTCCCAGACCGTTCGGCTGCCGAGAACGTCGCGTACGCGCTGAAGGTGCAGGGCGAGGGCAGCAGCTCGATCCGCCGCAAGGTGCCGGAGGTGCTCAACCTCGTCGGGCTCGCGCACAAGATGTCCTCGCTTCCCGACGAGCTCTCGGGCGGTGAGCAGCAGCGCGTCTCGATCGCGCGCGCCGTTGTCAACCACCCGCCGCTTCTGATCTGCGACGAGCCGACCGGGAACCTCGACCCCGACACCTCGGTGGGGATCATGCAGCTGCTCTACCGGATCAACCGCGCCGGGACGACGGTTGTGATGGCGACGCACGACCGCGAGATGGTCGACAAGATGCGCCGCCGCGTGATCGCGCTCGACGACGGGCGGTTGGCCCGCGACGAGCGGCGCGGGGGATACGCCTCGTAGTGGCTCGCTTCAAGCTCCTGCTGTCGGAAGCCGTCCGCTCGCTGTTCGCGAACGTCTCCACGACCGCCGCGGCGACGATGACCGTCCTGATCGGGATGTTCCTGCTCGGCTTCCTGATCGGGCTCTCGACGTGGGCGTTCTCGCTCAGCAACCACTACAAGCACGAGCTCGTCGTCAAGGTCTACTTCAACCACGGCGTCGCGGACCACGGCAAGGAGGTCAGCGCCGTTCGAGCCAAGCTGGCCGCGAATCCACTCGTCAAGTCGGTGACGCCGGTCACGGCCGAAGAGGGCCTGGCGCAGATGCGGAAAAAGAACCCCGAGCTCTTCCAGGGCTCGACGCTGCCCTACAACCCGCTTGGGCCGGCGCTGACCGTGCAGCCGAAGCGCGGGGAGGACACCGTCAAGATCGCCGACACGCTGCAACCGAGGCCACCCGGCGTGCACGATGTCAACTACGGGAAGAAGACGGCGCACAAGCTGCTGACCGCGGCCAAGGTGATCGACATCTTCTTCGTCCTGGCTGTGATCGTCCTGCTCGTCTCCTCGACGCTGCTGATCGGAAACACGATCCGGTTAGCGATCTTCTCGCGGCGGCGAGAGATCGAGGTGATGAAGCTCGTCGGCGCGACGAACTGGTTCATCCGCGGTCCGTTCATGCTCGAGGGCCTGATCACGGGCCTGGTCGGCTCGCTCGCAGCGATTCTGCTGCTCGTGCTGGGTAAGGAGATCGCGCTGCCGCGGATCATGCCGCACGTGATTCGGGCCTCCGACATTCACGCCTGGCCGTTCGGGCTGACGGCGCTGATCATCCTCGGCACCGGGCTGCTCCTCGGCGCTGCGGGCTCGGGTCTGACGATCCGCCGATTCCTGCAGGTCTAGAACCCGTTGTTGTAGAGCTTGCCCGGCGCGGCAAGCTCATTGTCGGCGAGCCGTACTTCGCGCCGGGAGTTCCGATCGTCGTCGACCGGAAAGGCGCGGGCGACGCGCGGCCGGGCGATCTCGCGATCGTCTCCGGCCGGCGCGGGCGGGCGCGTGTCCAGCGCGTGCTCGGCTCGGCGAAGCGGATCGAAAACGTGCTCGAGGCGCTGTTGGTGGAGACCGGGGCACGACAGGGATTCGAGCCGCACGACGCGCCGGCGCCGTCGCTCGAGGGCCGGGTCGATCTCCGCGACGAGCTGTCGTTCACGATCGACCCGGAGACGGCGAAGGACTTCGACGACGCGCTGACGCTGAAGGACGACCGGGCGTACGTCCACATCGCCGATGTCTCTTACTTCGTCCTGGCCGGCACGCCGCTCGACCGCGGCGCCGCCGAGCGGGCGTTCTCGACCTACGTCCCCGGCCGCGTGGCGCCGATGCTGCCTCCGGACCTCTCGGAAGACCTCTGCTCCTTACGACCTCACGAGGATCGCCTCTGCGTCACTGTCGAGATCCCGCTCGAGGGCGGCGAGCCGAGCTTCTACCGCTCCGTCATCCGCAGCCGAGAGCGTTTCACCTACGGACGCGCCGAGGAGATCCTCGCCGGCCGCGCACGCGCTGACGCGGATCTGACCGAGGCGCTGAAACGGGCGGAAGCGGTCTCGACCGACCTCCGTGAGCGTCGCTTCGCCCGAGGCGCGCTTCGTGTCGAATCGCCCGAGATCGAGTTCGAGTTCGACTCGAACGGCGGCGTCGCGCGCGCCTGGCGGGCCGAGGAGGCGCATTCACACATGCTCGTCGAGGAGCTGATGATCCTCGCGAACGAGCGCGTCGCCTCATTGCTCGCCGGACGCCGCCGCGAGGCGCTGTTCCGCGTCCACGAGCGTCCGGAGCCGCAGGCGGTCCAGCTGCTACTGGCGAAACTCGCCGACCTGAAGGTGCCGACGCCGCCCGCGCCGGATGACCTCTCGCCGGCCGACGCCGCGGCGCTCGCGGCCGAGGCGAGCGAGCTCGTCAGCGAGTACTCCGGGAAGGCGGGGCGAGGGGCGGAGGCGTTCCCGTCGCTAGTACTGCGGGCGCTGAAGCAGGCCCGCTACGACCCGCGCAACCTCGGCCACTCCGGTCTCGCAAGCTCCGCCTACTGCCATTTCACGTCGCCGATTCGGCGCTACCCCGACCTCGTCGTCCACCGCGCGCTGCTGCGGGAGCTGGACATGTCCGCGGACCCGGTGCCGCCGGATCTGGGCGACCTCGCCGAGCACACGTCCGAGCGAGAGCGGGCGGCGGCCGATGTCGAGTACCGCTCCGACGACATCTGCCTGGCGTGGCTGCTCGACGCCCAGCTCTACGAACGCGGCTGGGAGGAGCCGTTCGAGGGCGAGATCATCGGCGTGATCGGCTCAGGTCTCTTCGCCCGCTTCGGCGAGGTCTTCGAAGGCTTCCTGCCCGCGCGGCGCCTCGCCGGCGACTACTTCGAGCTCAACGACCTCGGCACGGCCCTGCTCGGCCGCCGCGGCGGCGGCACCTTCCGGCTCGGTGATCCGATCGCGGTCCGAGTCGAGTCGATCGATAAGCCGGCCGGCAAGGTCGAGCTGGCCCCCGCCTAGACTGGATCGATGGCTGGAAGGGGCGAAAAACTGATCGCTGAAAACCGCCGCGCACGGCACGACTATCACCTGCTGGACCGCTACGAGGCGGGCGTGCAGCTCACCGGAACCGAGGTGAAGTCGCTGCGCGACGGACGCGTCACGCTCGGCCAGGCCTACGCCGACCTCCGCAACGGCGAGGTCTGGCTGATCGGCGCCCACATCGACGAATACGCACAGGGAAACGTCGCCAACCACGAACCCGAGCGCGACCGGAAGCTGCTCCTACACCGCAGGGAGATCGAGTCCCTGATCGGCCAGGTGCAGCAGAAGGGCCTGACGCTCGTGCCGACGCGCATGTATTTCAAGAACGGCCGCGTGAAGCTCGAGCTGGCGGTCGGGCGGGGCAAGGAGCAGCGGGACAAACGCCGGGACATCGCGAAGCGGGACGCCCAGCGGGACATCGAGCGCGCGCTCAGGCGTCGTCGTTGAGCCTTAGTTGGAATTCCAGCTCCTCGCCGTCCTCCTCGTCCCAGTGCTGGCCGATGTGCTTGAAGCCGAGGCGGCTCGCGAGCGCGAGCGACGGCTCGTTCTGTGGGCTGATCGAGGCGATGAAGCGCTGGATGCCGTGCTCGCGGGAAGCCCAGTCGATCAGGGCGCGCACGACCTCGGTCGCGTAGCCGCGGCGGCGGTAGGGCTCGAAGACCGAGTAGCCGACCTCGACGGCATCGGGGGCCTTGACGGCGTTGACGCCCGGGGGCCCGTGGAAGCCGGCGTGGCCGATCATGGGCCGCTCGCCTTCGGGCAGCACAACCGCGTAGACGAACCACTCCTGGATCTCCGGGCGCTCGCGCATCTGGCGCAGGCGAAACCTGAGGAAGCCGGTGTCATGGGCGTCTGGCCAGTCGTCCGGGAGCTTCAGTGTTGCTGTGGCCTCGGCGTCGCTCCGGCGCTCGGCGAGCAGAGCGTCGATGAAATCCGGCGACATCGAGACCAGCTCCAGGCGCTCGGATCGAATTGGACTCATGGATCGAGGCTACAATTTGCAGGACATACGGGGGCGACCTGGTTTCGACGTGGTCGATTCTCCGGCAGAGTTGCAAGCCGAGGTCCCCGGTCGGCCTCGTAAAACAACCGGGAAACAACGTAAGTGCGGATAACGATCACGCACTCGCTCTCGCTGCCTAATCAGTAGCTGAGCGCGTCGCTCCGAACTCGGCCCGTGGTTCGGGTAGCGGCGTCAAAAACGGGCTCGGCGCCTAGGGAGAGCCAATCGCCCGAAGCGCGACACCAAAGGATGGCTAGCCCGGCGGTTGGT